>Ga0157380_10000029_pt1 | contig 98248 bp, 101 predicted proteins | sample S35metaG_FD_119757 | JGI IMG/M metagenome (GOLD analysis project Ga0157380, IMG submission 119757) | Switchgrass rhizosphere microbial communities from Kellogg Biological Station, Michigan, USA - S3-5 metaG | ecosystem: Host-associated > Plants > Roots > Rhizosphere > Soil | place: USA...
CGATGCTCCAGGCTCGCGGACTTACCGTCAAGGGCACGCTGATGGCAGGCAAGGGCGCCCTCCCGGCTCAGTTCGTCACGCAGCTGATCGCGTTCTGGCAGGCCGGCAAGCTGCCGGTGGAAAGGATGATTCGGCACTATGAGTTCTGCCAGATCAACGAAGCAATCGCGGCGGCGAAGGACGGCTCGGCGGTGAAACCGGTCCTGCGCTTTCCGGAATAGGGGTGACGACATGACCGAAGCACAACTGGACAAGCGAGCAGCGTTTCGAGAAAAGCAAGCTTATCGGTGAGGATGATGATCACGGGTTTCGCCCGCCCTATGGCTACCACTAAGCGGCTGTCGAACGGCGTGATTTTGCCTTTGTTCGGGCAGTCCAGCCTTTTCCAGACGATGTGTTGGTGCTATTGATGGTGCCGGTGATTTTCCCCTGCCGATTTGCAGGGAAAATCAGCCTCTTGGGTGCCCGATGGGAGTGTTCTCCTGGACTCGCATCGCCTCGAACTGCTGTGGGCAGACTTCGCGACGATGCTTGAGCGGTTCGGCACCGAGGATCCGGACGAGGCGGATCCCGTCGTGGCCGAGGTCATCGGTCAGTTCGCCAAGTCGATCCCGGCTCCTACTCGCACCGCTACCCGGTCAATCGGAAGGGCCAGCCGCTTCCTCTCGCGCTGACTGATCTCCACTTGCCGACCCTGAGGGACGTCATGCAGGCGGTCGCCAATTATTTCACGGGCTGTGACGGCTATCTCGACAATCTGGCGGGCGCCGGCCCTTGATGACACCGACATGACCATCAGCTTCAGCTTCCTCGGAACGATCCTGCCCAGCAGTCCCCCCTTGACGATCGAAGCGACGCAAACTGTGGAATCCGACGTGGTCGACGGCAACCCCGCGACGATGACGGTTGCGGTTCAGGATGGGCGCTTCGAGGTGACCATCGAACTCGCGACCTTCAATGAGCCGAGCTGGCAGGCGTTGTTCGGTCCCGCGACCGACTTCGCGCGGATGCACGTCGAGGCGGTCGGCTTCGTTACGGCGACCCCATACAACGCCTTCATCGACAAAATCGTGCGTCCCGACGGGACTCAGAAGGCTCTGGCCCTCGGTGACCCCGGCCTCGCCGCGCAGGTTGGGTTCGGTATTGAGGATTCGGAGCGCATCGCGGAGCTGGCCATGAGCGACTTTCCGCTCAGCCTCGCATTGTCCGACCTCATGATGATGCTTTCCAAGACCCATTACTCGCCGATAGCGGCGGGGCGCGTCGCGGACAGCCTCGCCCGACTGATCGCACCCGGCGAGTCACCGAAGACCGCATGGCCCAAGCTCCAGGCCGCGCTGCGAGCGGATGAAGCCTATATCAAATTCCTGACTGAGCACAGCAAGGCAAGCCGTCACGGCGACCGGCAATACCTACCGGGTGAGATTACCCAGGAGCTTGCCCGCAGGGCAGGACATTGATGGGACGCTACCTGCGGCTGCGGCTCGACGGACCTCTCGATTCCGCTTTGTATTCCATGCTCCACGGAGCCTGACGCTACTCGGGCCTGGCCCGGCTCATCAATTATCGATCGCGTGATAATCCTCGGCATTCGTCGCATCGACGATGGTGGCGGGCGCGGTGCCGTAGTTGACCTTGGTCACCTCGAGGACAGTTCCGGTTCCCTCGACATATTCGAGGCCATCCGGCGAAAAAACGCAGAGGTTCTGGCCACCGGCCACCGAGCTGCGGAAAGTAACGCCGTCATAGCCCGCAATCCGGATCGAGTCGGCGATCAGCTGAGTGATCGAGTACCGCATCTCGTCTTCCGGCAGCGCCGGCATGCTCATCGCCTTGTCCGCGGTGAAGAGGAAGTCGAAGAGATGAAGATCGTCCTCGTTGCCGAAAAAGGCCTCGATGCCGACATCGAACGCGGCGATCCTGAGATCTTGCTTTGTCACGAACGTGCCGATCGAGAGCAGGTGGCTGGGATGGGGACGGACCTCCGCCGCAGCCGTCTCGGCGTCTGTGGCGAGATAGAGGAAGGCCACGCCCGCTCGATTCAGTCGGCCGCTCGTCGCCTTCGGCGCCGGCGGCGCGCCGAGTTCCGGGCCTTCATATGGCTTGTAGGCAAGTGATCCCTCGAACGTGCGCGCGAACCGATGGGCACCGATCCTGGCGCGCTGATACGCGCTCCCGGCGGGGATGGTGCGCGCGATCCGGTCGCCTGCCTTCGTGACGAACTTGCGGACATCCGGCTCGACATCGAAATGGTTTTCGGTGAACAGGCGCCTGCGAAAGGACCAGAACGACCAGTTCTCGCCGCGCGAAATCGACCGACTGAGCATGCGGCCACCCCCATCGTCGAACCCGGCATAGACCGACACGCCGGTCTTGGGATCGGGATAAGGCTCGCTGCCGAAGAGATCCTCGAAAAGGATGCTGCTCAAATCCTTTTCGCGCCAGCTGAACAACGTGGTTTCGTGATGCAGATCGGGTTTTCGACATGGAGCAGGTCGGCCGGACTATTCTCGCCGCCCCAATGGGGATTGTAGTCGGACTCGTCGAAGTGGAAGCGGACCAGCGCCTTCAGGAGATTGGTGAGATCTCCCCTGCGCTCCAGCTTGCAGGTTTCATCCCTCGTGTACGGCGAAAGGCATACACCGCAATATGCGTCGCCGCCGGTGTTGGCGGCAATGAATTCCTTCAACGTCCTGTCCTTGGCGCACGACTTGCAGAGCGAAAGCGTGGCGGGATCGAGCTCGTCAAGGTCAGGCATGTCGTACATGCGGGACGCCCTAGCAGAGAACATCTCCGAGGGTGACATCGATGCTGTCGGTTAGGTCGAGGAGAACCGGGACAGCAGGCGCCTCGCGCAACGGCGCGATCGCGCTCTACTCGACCGCGTGCTCCGCGGTCTTCGCCGAGCCCCTTACCGGGTCTCGGCCATCCGGTGACGATCGCTGGCGTGGCCGCGGACGCCACGCCTTCGCGCGGCGGCGTTGTCTGTCCCTCTCCCGGTACGGCGGGTGCGGGCGGCGCTTCCGGCTAGGTCCGTCGCGGCCTGCGGCAACCCCTTCGCTGCGCTCGGGGTGCTCCACTTCGTTCCGCCCTGACGGTGCCGCCGGCCACTGGAGCCGGACCTCTTGGTCGCGTTTCGCCGCCCACCCCCGCCTTCCGGGGAGGCTTGCTGCTTTTTGGGTGGCGATGGAGGATAGCGATGCGAGAAGCCGCCAACCGTCGTTCCCGCCGCAAGGGTGCGGGCGAAGATCGTCAGACCGAGAACCGGGCGAGCCTCTATGACGAGGTGACCGGGCGGATCATTTCGGAGCTTGAGGCCGGGCGCTTGCCATGGGTCCAGCCATGGGGATCGACCGGCGGCGCCGGTCCCGGCCTGCCGCGCAATGCGCTCACCGCGCGCACCTATTCGGGCGTCAATGTCCTGATCCTGTGGGGCGCTGTCATCGAGCATGGCTGGCCGTCGCAATCGTGGCTGACCTTCCGGCAGGCGCAGGAGGCGGGCGGGTGCGTCCGCAAGGGCGAGCATGGCGTGACCGTCGTCTATGCCGACCGCTTCACCCCCGAGGCCGAGAAGGAACGCGCCTCGCGAGAGGGTGGCGACCCCAAGGCCGTGCCCTTCCTCAAGCGCTTCACCGTGTTCAATGTCGCGCAATGCGAGGGGCTCCGCGCCGGACTTGCGTCCGATCCCGCGCCGCTTCCCGAGCGCGAGATCGTGCCGGTCGCCGAGGAGGTTATCGCCGCTTCGGGCGTCCCTTTCCACATCGGCGGCGACCGCGCTTTCTACGTCCCCGCCCTCGATTTCGTGCAGGTGCCGCCGCAGCCCGCATTCTTCGAACAGGTCAATTACTACCGGACCTGCCTGCACGAACTGACCCATGCGACCGGCCACGCCAAGCGCTTGGGCCGCGACCTCACCAACAGTTTCGGCAGCAAGGATTATGCCCGCGAGGAACTGGTCGCCGAAATGGGTTCGGCCTTCCTGTGTGCCGCGCTCGGCATCGTGCCGACCGTCCGCCACGCCGATTATCTCGGCTCGTGGCTGGAGGTGCTGCGCGAGGATAACCGCGCGATCTTCCGCGCCGCCAGTGCGGCGACCAAGGCCGCCGACTGGCTGCTCGCGCGGCACCGCGAGGCCCAAGACGAGAGGATCGCGGCATGATCCTCCTGCCCCCCGAAACCCGCTTCGCGCTGCGCGCCAACGACATCAACCGGCGCGCCGCCGCATCCGCCGAGACGACCGAACCGGACCCGGCGCCGGCGCTCAAGCTGTTCAACCCGCTCGGCGCGGCGACATGGCTCGCGACCGAACTCCGCGAGGACGGCGACACCCTGTTCGGCCTCGCCGACCTTGGCTTCGGCTGTCCCGAACTCGGCTATTTCAGCCTGTCCGAGATCAGGGCCGTCCGCCTGCCCTATGGCCTGTGGATCGAGCGCCAGCCCGGTTTCGAGACACCGTTCCCGCTCTCGGTCTGGGCCGACACCGCGCGGCGCGCCGGTTCGATCCTGTGGGCCGAAACCATCCTGCGCCGCGCCGCCGAGCGCGGCGCGGACCCTGATCTTCCGCACCGTTCCGGCGAGCCGGACGGCGGTTGAAGCGCGGGCGGCGCGCTTCGCCGCCAATCCGAAAACCGGTCCGCCCTCCCGCAAAGAACGACGGACCGGCACTCACAAGGAGTTGTGCCATGACACTCGTTTTCATCGATCAAGACAAGCTGTCTGTCAGCGAGACCAACATGCGCTACGGCAAGAAGGCCCCCGATGTGTCCGACATCCTGCCGACCGTCCGCAAGCGCGGCGTCATCCAGACGCTGCTCGTGCGCCCTAATTGTCAGGACGGCCATTTCGAGATCGTCGCGGGATCGCGGCGCTTCCACGCCGCCCGGATCGTCGCGCAGGAAACCGGCGAGGCCGAGCCGCTGCCGTGCCGCATCCTATCCGAAACCGATGATGCCGCCGCCATCGAGGCGTCGATGATCGAGAACCTCGCCCGGCTCGACGCCGACGAAGTGACCCAATGGAAACCTTCACCCGGCTGGTGAAGGAGGGTCGCGACGTCGCCGAAATCGCCGCCACCTTCGGGCTTCCCGACCTGACCATCGCGCGGGTGCTGGCGCTCGGCAACCTCTTGCCACGCATCCGCAGCCTCTATGCGGCGGAGAAGATCGACCGCGCGACCGTCCGCCACCTGACGCTTGCCAGCAAGAGCCAGCAGCGCGCGTGGCTGGCGCTGTTCGACGACCTCGACGCCTATGTGCCGACCGGCCACCAGTTGAAGGCGTGGCTGTTCGGCGGGCAGTCGATCCCGGCCCGCTTCGCGCTGTTCGACCTCGACAGCTTCAAGGGCGCTACGGTCGCCGACCTGTTCGGCGACGACCGCTATTTCGCCGATGCCGACGCCTTCTGGGCCGCGCAGAACGAGGCCATCGAAGCGCGCCGCGCCGCTTATCTGGAGGAAGGCTGGAGCGATGTCGTCATCGTCCCGCCGTCCGAGCACTTCCAGACATGGGAGTTCGAGAAGGCGGCGAAGCGCAAGGGCGGGCGCGTCTATGTCGATGTGCGAAGCAACGGCGAGGTGACCTTCCACGAAGGCTACATGACCCGAAAGGAAGCGCAGCGCGTCGCGCGCGGCGATGCCCCGGAGGCGATCAAGATCGCCCGGCCCGAGGTGACTTCGACGATGCAGACCTATCTCGACCTGCACCGTCACGCTGCCGCCCGCGCCGCATTGCTCGGGCATCCCGGCATCGCGTTGCGCCTGATGGTCGCCCACGCCATCGGCGGTTCGCATCTGTGGCGCGTCTCGCCCGAGCCGCAGACCACCCGCAACGACGAAGTGCGCGAAAGCCTCGAAACCTCGCGCGCCGAGACGGTGTTCGACGAGCGCCGCCGCGCGGTGCTGGCGGTGCTCGACTTCTCGCCCGAGGAGCCGACCGTGACCGGCGGCAACGGTGACGACTATGGCGTGGCGGGCATCTTCCTGCGCCTGATCGAGTTGCCCGACCCGGTGATCATGGAGATCATCACGGTTATCATGGGCGAGACGCTGGCGAGCGGCAGCGCCGCCGTCGCCGGTCGGCTTGGCAGTCGGCGTCGACATGGCCGATTGGTGGCAGGCCGACGCGGCGTTCTTCGAGCTGATCCGCGACCGCGAAGTGCTGTCGCGGATCGTCGCGGAGGTGGCCGGCGAAACGGTCGCGACCTCTAACGCGGGCGAGAAGACCAAGACCTTGAAGCGCATCGTCCGCGACCATCTCGACGGCGCGGACGGGCGGACCAAGGTCGAGCGCTGGGTTCCGAAATGGCTGGGCTTCCCGGCGTCCGCTTATACCGACCGGGGCGGCGTCGGCACCGTCGCGGCCCATGCCAAGGTCGAGGCGGAACGGACTTCCGAGCCGGACCCCGATGCCGAGCAGGAGCCGTTGAAGCAGGCGGCGTGATCATCGCGGGCGGGGGAAACCCCGCCCGCACCCAGACCCTCAAAATCCAGCCGCGCGCCTCCGCCGTCCCGGCCTCGGCGCGCGGCTTTTCTTGTGCCGGGAGTCGATGCGATCGGCTATGCTGGCGCTATGCGCGATAAAGACACCGATATTGAGAGCACGGTTCAGACAGTCGATTGGACCGCGATCGGCGACTATCGGACTGCCCTTCGCGAACCGAGCAGGCCTCCCAGCAAGGGCGGCAACACTGCTGCGCTGCACGGCCACAGCCTCAAGATCGGCGATACCTGGTACAGTTTTCTCGCGCTCGGCGCGCAGAAATGGGTCTTTGCCTCGGACACCGTCACCTTCGACTGGGCGTGGGATGCTTCGGGAAAATACCGGAACATCGTCAAGGATAGCGTCCGGACCTTGGACAAGAAGGGCACGCCGGTCGTGCGCGGCAACAGGGGCTCGAAGCCGACGCTCAGGACAGCGCAGACGCGCTTGCCGGCCCGCCGGAGCGAATGGAAAGACTAGATTCTCAACGCCGGCGTGACGTGACGCCTCGGCGACCCGGCTCACACCAGATCGGCTTCGGCCGACCGCGTGGCCACCAAGCCGCCGCCCCGAGACGGACCAGTTCGGTGCCAAGGTCGCGGTCGTCGACAGTCACGGTTGCAACGGTCCTGTTGTAGCTGCGGCCGACGCGGTGAAAGGTCACCTCGCGCCCGGCAAGCAGTGACGTGGCGCGGTCCTTTGCCCGCAATCCTAGCTCAATCTCGCCTGCGCATTTGGCCTGGTCGCGGTGCGTCTCCGGGGCATCGATCCCAGCGATCCTGATCCGCTCGCCGCTTTCCAGCCGGAACGTATCGCCGTCGGTCACCCAGCCCACGCGGCCGGAATCGTGGCCGTCCGCTGCGTCGGCGTGTGCTCGCATCGGCGTCGCGGCGATGAGGACGGATAGCGCAAGGGCACGAAGCATGGACACGATTATCGCGGTGCCGGGGGCCGATTGTCGAGCGACATCCGCACGGTGCCAGACCTCCTGCATTCAGACTGCCGCCCCGAACGGACCTCTCTCTCGGCGGGTCTGGCGGGGTCCGCCGGTCCCGCAACGGCGTCGCCGACCTTCTTCCCCGGCTCGGTTCCCTCGCCTTCCTCGCGAGGCAAGAAGCCCGGCTTTGGCCGTCCTCCGCTGCGCTGCGGCCCTTCGGGTGCGGGACCGTCCTCCGCCCGCCTGATCGACCGCCTGTCGAGGCCGCATCGGGCGGCATCGCATCACTTGAAGGAGGTTATCATGGCACAGATCGGCAGCTTCACCCGCGGTGAAAACGGCGTCTACACCGGCGAAATCCGGACCATGACGCTTCGCGTAAAGGCGAGCATCCGACCCTGCGAGCGCGACAACGAGAAGTCGCCCGACCACCGGGTCAGCGCATCGGGCGTCGAATTCGGGGCGGCCTGGACCAAGGCGGCGCGCGAGACCGGCGCGGAATATCTGAGCCTCAAGCTCGACGATCCGTCGTTCCCGGCTCCGATCTACGCGACACTCAGCCAGGGCGACGACGGCGAGCACAAGCTCATCTGGTCGCGCTGAACCGGATGCCCCGCGCGCCACCGCGCGCGGGGCATGAGCGGTGAGCCGGATTTGCCATAGCTCGCGAGAGACCTTGCAGGCGGGGGCGTCTGCTTGTGTCAGCTTACCGTCGCACGGGCCCGACAATCCCCTGCCACCCGGCACAACCCACGCCGCTCTTACCGGCGAAGGCGAGCCCCGCGCGCTCCGGCGCGCGGGGTTTTCCCGTGAACCGCCGGGGTGTGTCGAAAACGGCATCCCCGATTCCGACACTCCCAGTCCGATGTCGCGGCGGTCATTCCCAAGGCCGTGGACGACGCACCGCCGTCCGCTCGAGCACCGGACGAGCATTATGGAAAACGATGACGACATCTCCCGCGCGAACCGCGCGAAGCGTGGTTCCCCCTACCTCAATACCGACCAGGCAGCCGCCTATCTCAAGATATCCGGCCGCTTGCTGAGGCGCTTGCGGCGCGCGGGGAAGGGGCCGGTCTTCCGCCTGCATAGCCGCTTCGTCCAATATCATATCGACGACCTCGATGCCTGGTCGGAGGCGCAGGCGGTCGGGGAGAAGCGCCATGACTAGGCGCTCCGATCGCAGCCGGAACCTGCCGCTTCTCGACTGGGGCCACCAGCTTCGGCAGGCCAAACGAAACCGTCGCGTCCTCGGCCGGCGCATCGCGATTATAGGGACCGGCATTACCCTTGTCGGGTTGACCATTGCTTTCCCGCCGGCCCCGCGCCTCGTCTGGAACGCCAGCGCGAGCGCCCCCATCGGTCTCTATGCCGTGACGCCCGGCGCGATGGCCGAGACCGGCGATATGGTGGTCGCCCAGGTGCCTGATCCATGGCGCACCTTGGCTGCCCAGCGCCGATATATTCCGGCCAACGTGCCCTTGGTGAAGCATGTCGCGGCTGTAGCGGGAGACGAGGTCTGCGCGCTCGGCCGGGAGATATTCATCAATGGTCGCCGGGCGGCCGAGCGGCTGGATGCCGATGCCAGCAAGCGTCCGATGCCATGGTGGGAGGGCTGCGTCAGGCTTCGCGGGCGTCAGCTCTTCCTGCTGATGACCAATAGTCCGGCGTCGTTCGACGGCCGCTATTTCGGTATCACCGACGGCGATCTGGTGATCGGCAAGGCCCGTCTGCTATGGGCGCGCTAACCCGCCTTGTCCCCGCCTTGCTCTTGTTTGCAGCAACACCGGCGCACGCCGACGAGGTCGACAGGTGGCGGCCGCTGATCGCGGAAGCGTCATCCAGATTTGGCGTTCCGACCAGCTGGATCGAGCGCGTGATCCGAGCCGAAAGTCGCGGCTTCACCACGCTCAATGGCCGGCCGATCAGGAGCCGCGCGGGTGCGATGGGACTCATGCAGCTCATGCGTGCGACCTGGGCGGACATGCGCGCGCGCCTCGCTCTCGGCAGCAATCCGGATGATCCTCGCGATAACATCCTCGCCGGCACCTTCTTCCTGAGGATGATGTACGATCGCTTCGGATACCCCGGGTTGTTCGGCGCCTATAATGCCGGACCGGGCGCTTACGCATCGTATCTAGCCGGCAAGCGACGACTGCCCGGAGAGACGGTCGCCTATCTCCGGTCGGTCAGCGGTTCGCCATCTGCCGTGCCGCAGTCAGCGGACATACCCTTCAAACCCCTGTTGTTCGTCGTCCGTCGGGATGTTGCGACCGATCAGCCTGGCCTGGAAGAGAATGGTGCGCAGACCATGTTGCTCGTTGTCCGGAAGGTCGGGCCATGATCGCGGGCGTTGGAGGGGCTCGTCTCGACAGGCCCAGCATGACGGCTGGCGGAGCGGCTCTCAAGGCCCGTGGGTGCCCCCCAATTTTCTGCGAAAATCGGTTCCCCCCACGTCCGCTTCGCGGCGCTCCGCTTCGCTCTGCGGCCCTGACAGCCGCTCCGCCACCCGTCTTCTTCACGATGTTCTCGATCAGGAGAACAGAAGCGAAGGAGATGATCATGGGCATGTTTCAACCCATTTCGGTGGCGTCGGATCGCGTGATGGCGGCGCTGGTTTCGGGGCTGGAGATCGAGTTCGGCCATGGTGTCGGGGAGGCTCTGGCGCATCGGTTCCTGGAGGCCGAGGAAACCGATTTTCTCTGGGATGCGCGGGATCAGGAGCGCTGGATCGGCGCCTATGAGAGCATTGACGATGACGAAATCGACCTGGATCGGGTTCGGATTTTCGGGCGGCTGGACGGCAAATGGTTCGTCGCGGTTATGATCGTCGATGGTGACGGAAACGCGCACGGGGTGATGGGCAAGCGCGAGTTCGGGCGGCGGGAACAGGCATTGGCGGCATTCGCGGATGCCTGAGGATCTGCGCGATTCAGGCCGGGGCGCGGTGTCGGATCGGCATCGTGTCCCGGCTTTTTCTTTGAGCCGAGAATGGGGCGAGGAGCAGGAGGAAGGAAGAAAGCGAAAGCAAGAGAAAGGCACTGTCTCGCGACAGGTGCCAAGTGGTTGTCTGCACATCGTTTTTCTTGGAGATATCGCGCGCGTCGCGCGAGACATGCTCGCCCGAAATGGCGGAAATCCGCCATTTCCTGCCCGGAATCGCGAGATTCGCGACCACAGCGGCGGGCCGCGATGAGCGACGATGACGATTTCACGCCGCGGCTCGGTAGGCAGCGTCAACAGGGTGGAAAGCGCGCGCGCCGCTATCTTGGTCGCGTGGTCGGCGCGGCGATCCACTCGGCCGAGAAGGGCTCGGTCAGGAGCCGGCGGTTCGATGGCAGCCGGATCGGCCGTGGCGCCAGCATGGGACGTCTTCTTTCCAGCCGCGATCGGTTCGGCGGCATGCGCGCGCGACGCGCGGTGGTGAAGACGCGCCTGGTCCGCATCGGCACTAAGGGGATGCCCGCCGCGCGTGCCCATCTCCGCTATATTCAGCGGGACGGCGTCACCCGTGAGGGCGCGCCGGGGGAGCTCTATTCCGCCGAGCACGACACGGCCGACGGCAAGGCATTCCTCCAGCGCTGTGATGGCGATCGCCATCAGTTCCGCTTCATCGTCTCGGCCGAGGACGGTTCCGAATATCTCGACCTCAAGCCCTATATCCGCCGGCTGATGACGCAGATGGAAGCCGACCTCGGCACCAGGCTCGACTGGGTCGCGGTCGACCACTTCAACACCGCCCATCCGCACACCCACATCATGCTGCGCGGCGTCGATGATACCGGCCAGAATCTGATCATCGCTCGCGAGTATATCGCGCACGGCATTCGAGAGCGCGCAGCTGAGCTGGTGACGCTCGATCTTGGCCCTCGCACCGACCAGGAGATCGAGGCGCGCTTACGCCACGATATCGGCGAGGAGCGCGTGACGGGAATCGACCGGCGCTTGCTCCGGTCGATGGATGCCAATCGGCTCGTCACCTCCACCGATCGCAATCCCCTTCAGCAATCGCTTCGCGCCGGCAGACTGCAGAAGCTCGCGAGCATGGGGCTGGCCGAGAACGTCGGGGGTGGCCGCTGGCAACTCGCCGACGATCTGGAGGGAACCCTCAGGGCGCTCGGCGAACGTGGCGACATCATTCGCACAATGCAGCGCGAACTATCCGCGCGAAAACTGGAGCGACCTTGGCTTGGTCGCAGCCTGTTCGGCGCGGGTGACGTCGATCCCGAACCCATCGTCGGGCGAGTCATCGCGCGCGGGCTCGCCGACGAACTTCGCGATCGGCATTATCTGTTGGTCGACGGTGTCGATGGGCACGCCCACTATGTCGACGTTGGTCGCGGCGATACGCTCGGACCCATACCCGAAGGCGCGATCGTGCGCGTCTCGGCGCGAAACCTCGAGGTCCGCGACGCTGATCGGATTGTTGCAGAGGTCGCGGCGGCGAATGCTGGTCGTTACTCGGTCGACCTGCATTTGAAGCACGACCCATCCGCTACCGACGAGTTTGCGAAATCCCATGTTCGTCGCCTCGAAGCCATGCGCCGGGCCGGTGCGGGCGTCGAGCGGGAGGCCGACGGGACGTGGACAATCGCCAGCGATCATGTCGATCGCGCTGCCGCCTATGAGGCTCGCCGGCATCGCGATCGGCCCGTCGAGGTCGAGACGCTGTCGTCGCGTCCGTTAGACCAACTTCGCGACTCCGACGCTGCGACATGGGTCGATCGAGAATTGGCAACGCAGTCGCCTCTTGCCATTCGCGACGCCGGATTCGGGCGTGAGGTTCGAGGCGCGCTAACGGCACGACGGCAGTGGCTGGTCGAGCAGCAACTTGCTGACGTCGATGGCGATCGCGTTCAGCTGCGCGCCAATGCGCTTGTACTCCTCCAGCGGCGCGAACTCCTGCGCGCCGGCGAGGCGCTGGCCGCCGAGACCGGCAAGGCCTTTGTCGAGACACGGTTGGGCGATCGCATCCAGGGGAGCCTGATGCGCAAGGTTGAACTGGTCAGCGGCAGTTACGCAATGGTCGAGAAGTCGAGAGATTTCACGCTCGTCCCGTGGCGTCCCGCGTTGGAAAGCCAGCTTGGGAAAGCGGCGTCGGGAATTATGCGGGCCGACGGGATCAGCTGGACGTTCGGGCGCGGTCGATCTTTCCCCGAGGTTTCTTGAGCTCGCCTGTCGGTGGTCTACGCCCATCGGGCACAGGAAGCTGCCAGGCAGCTCGCAGGCGATCGTCCCTGATCAGTTCGGGAGAATGATGAGGCCACTCGCGAGCGCGATCGCTGCCGCGATGAGCAGCCGCGCCGACCACTTCCCAAGCTCTTCTAGGAAAGCCCCCGTGAAGCGATCGCCAGCTTTACTGCCCTTCGCCATCAATCGAGACCTTCGAAAAAGTCGGCCAACATCCGCCGCTCATCAACCTTCGCGTCCGCCCAGAGGGTCGTGATAGTGCTCGCAGCCGGATTGTGGCGGCGAGAGCGGATCGCCAGGATTGCTATGCTGATCGGCTCACCGCCTGCCAACGGTTCGGCGAGATAGGTGCCGCAGAGCACGACGGCGGCATGCGCGCGCTCAAGCCGCTCGATGCAATCAAGAACATCGCGCCACAGCCGGCGTACGCGAAAATCGCGGGCGGGCCTCGGGCCGATCACGCCCTCGCGCTCTGCCTGAACGAAGCTTGCCAAATCGAGCCATTCGCGCAGTTCGGCGACATCCCCGTCGGCATCGGCATCAAGGTCGGAATCGAACAGCAGGCTGAAAGTCGCGAGCGTCGTGTGAAGCTGGAGTTCGGTTTTGAACGGGGCAACGGACACGGGGACGCGTCCCTCGGTCCAAGCGAAAATCTCGATGAAGTTGGCGGCGGCTTCTTCAGGGGACGGACGAATGCGTGCGCGGAGAAATTCGTCCTCGGGCTTGCCCAATGCTTGCGCCAGCTTGCGGAGCTGCGCCGGACGCACTTTCAGACCGCGCTCGACACGCGACACCGTCGCCAGCGAAACGCCGGCCTCGGCGGCGAGCATATCCTGCTTCCAGCCGTTGAAGGTCCGCTGCAGCCGTACGAAGTTCGCAATGGCGGCTTCGTCGAGCACGAATGTTTCGAGGGGTTCGACTGTGTCCATGTCCTCATTATGATCGAGGTGCCCCGCAAATTAGAGGGCGTTTCGCACGTCAGTTCGACGGCGCCACCGCCGCCTCAGAGATACTGCACCCCCTGATCGAGCAAGTCGGCCAGAACGTCCTCGCGGGGACGCGAAGGAGATGCAGCGGCGCCGACAAGTCCGCGGGCGACACCGCGTGCGAGGCTTCGCGCCATCACGCGCTCGGCCGTCGACACCTTTTGAATGCCGGCGCGCCCGTGGACGAAGGTGCTGCGCAGCTCGAACAGATGGCGATAATCGCGAACGCAATTCGGATCGTTCAGGAGTGCGGCGATCCGGGCTGCAACTCGATCGGTGGCCGAGCGGCCTTTATGCCGGTCAGGTTTCGGTCGCATCCATTTCTTGTGATCCATTTCAAGCCCCATCGCCGCTTCAATAGCGGTCATATGGGCCATCACCTCATCCATGCCGTCCGCTAGGAAGGCGCGCACTAGAAAATGGGCGATCGGCGTTTCGAACAAGCCCGTTGATCGCGCCGCTTCGAGTTCCTGCCAGGCGGCATCGGTGAAAAGCGCGAGCCCGGTCTTCGCGTCGTCGTCCAGGGGCAATTCCGTTGGACGCTCATCTTCGATTTCCTCGCCCCAATGGTCCTCGAATATCCACGGTTCGAGCGTCAGGCTGTCGGGGCTGGGCGGCGGCGATGGGCGGACGAAAAGGTCCTCACTCAGTGTGTAGATCCACGGCACGCGAAAGCCCCGCCAATCGACTTCCTGCATCGTCGACCAACGCTCCCATGGTGCGAGCAGGAGGAAGAACAGCGCCGCCTCCACCGCCGGCGGAAAGCGGCCCAAATGCGGGTCAATCTCCCCGAAATCGCGGTTCATCGCCATGTACATGAAGGGAGCTGCCCGGGCTCCGGCCGTGCCGCTCACCGCGAGCTCCTCTTCGATCACCAGCCATTGGAATTGCGCGAGCCGCTTCGTCTCGACGGGCTGGGTCGGATAATTGCGCCGAAGGCGCGGGGCGTCGAGCATCCGCGCAAGCTCGTCCGCGCTAAATTGGGCAAGCCGTGCCTGGCCAAAGGCAAGCGCCGGAAGTTCGTCGGCGAGATCGAGAGGGCACAGATGCCGCCGCGTGATCGTCTGCTGTGTGAAGGCGTGGTCGATCGCGTCGGCCGCGCTCCGCGGATCAACCGACAGGCTGGCATGGCCAGCAGGAAGCCAGCACGGCACCCCGAGCGAGCGGACGGCGGTGCTCAGCGCGAAAACCGCTTTGTCACCGCCATAATCGGCGCGGCAGATATCGCTCACTGCGGTGAAGGCGGGCGCGGTCAGTAGATTGTTCGGGCCGGGACGCGGAATCCGCCACAGCGCTTCGACCGCGCCGATTAAGGCTTGGCTTGCCGCCATCAGCTGCCGTCCGCCGGCGCCTGCGGCACCCAATCGCGTTCGGCCCGCTCGCGCACCAGACGTGCCTCCAGTCCCGAATCCTTCCGATCGATGCTCTCGTTGTAGATATATTCGGCGTCGCGCCAGAACCGCGCGATGGCGGCAACAAAGTCCTGAAGTCGCTCCTGTGGAATCCGCATCTGTGCCACGCGGGGCGGGCCGGGCTGCGGAACGCCGAAACCGGAGGCATCGGCGGGATGACCGGCCAGAGGTCCGGGTAACGCTTCGCAAGTTCGGCTGCGGAATCGCCGTCGCCATGGCGGCAGGCATTGCCGAGGTGCTGGAGCGCATCGAGCACCGCGAAACTCGGAAAGCTGTCGAGGGCGATGCCGCGCAGTCCGCGGAACAGCTTTTGCAGCTCCTTCCAGTTTGCCTTCTCGATTTTGGTGGCAAGGGGCTCACCCGGTCTCAGTTCATTTGCGCAGCCGAAGAGATAGGCGCGAAGTTGCCGTTCCCAGATCGATTGGATCGAAAGACCGAAGGCCCGCCTTGTTTCGAGGTGAACCCCTTCCATGTCGGCCTTTGCGAAAACGGCACCAGGCCAGTCGCTGCGATCCAGTTCGTCGATCTTGGCATCGAGCGTGACGAGCGCCGGCACGATGACATCCTGATAGTAGGATTCGATCGTCATATCGTGCTTGCTCGCCTGCACGTCAGCGAAGCAGTTTTTCCACCGGAACGGGCTCATGGTCGATGCCCCAGGCTCGCCGCCTCGGCGATATAGTCGCGATACGCGAAATTGATGAGATCGCGCACCAATTCGAGGAGGCCACCGGTCGGAAGCCCCTCGAACGGGTCGCCATGCGCCAGCGTGTTACGCCGCTCGGCAAGGGTCGGTCGGGTATCTCCCGTCAACTGTCCGATTGCCTTGCCGCCGCAACGCGCGATCATAGGGATTTGAGCATCGGTCAGCCCGTCGCTCTGGACCATATATTTGAGCAGCGCGGCAAAGCTCCGCTTGCTCTTTGAAACCTTGCCGCCGTAGCGATCCATGACGGCCAGTTCGAGCGCGATGAGCGCGGCGAGTTCCGCCGCCTTGACCAATCCGAGGTCGATCCACCCCAGCAGATACAGGGTTTGCGCGCGATCGAACTTGGCATGAACGATATCGGGGATGCGCCGATCGATCCCAATCGCGCCGATCAACGCGCGCCAATCGTCGGCCTTGGCGATCTCGATAAATCCGCCGGGATTACCAGCTAGCGGCCATGGCAGCAGCAGCGGGACCACGCGATCCTCGAGGAAAATATGTTCGGCGGTGTTCGTCGACCGGGTTCCTATCCTAACGGCAGGACGTCGGGCAGGACCGCCGCCTCCAGCGGAGCGCCGACCCACCGATCGTCGAGCCGTTGCTCCACGCGATAATAATGGAAGCCGCCCGCCGCGTCGGCCTTGGTCGCGCCGATCCGCACCGGCAACGATTGGTCCAGCGGGTCATTCGCCAAAATGAAGTTGGCACCGATGCCGCCGGGGAGATCATAGGTTCGCCGTTTGCGGAGGGAGCGCTTGATCCGCTTCGCTGGTAGCTGGGTCAGGTCGAACGGCCCCTGCAGAAACAAACTCGACCATCGTTCCGATGAATACCAGTGACCGCCAGCGCTATGTTCATCGCCGTCTGCGAACCACGAGGTGGGGTTGCGGTAGAGCATGCAGTCATCGAGCAAACCGCGCCAGACCGCGCGGGCTACAGGGTCGTAAAACCACAGCCCACCCTGAAGGTCGTGGACCCATAGCTGCCACGAAGGCGCCGAAAAATGGCTGACGTAATAGATGTTCGTCCCAGCGACGCGCTGAACATTCTCAAGCCGTTTGCGGATCAGGATCGGCACCCAAATTACCGGGACGGCGGCTTTAAGGTAAGCAGCCGTCCTCTGCTCCAGCGCCGCATAATCGAGAGAGCTGTGCTGAACCTCGATCGCCACGCGATACGCATCGTCGGGCGCATGACGCAAAACGTCGGCGCGGCGGTCGCCATCGAGCGACAGGACTTCAGCCTCGACTTCGCACACCAGGCCTCGTGCGCGATAGGCGGTCGCAAAATCCTCCTTTGCTCGTTGATGTTCCCACGTCTCCAACGCTGCGTAGGAGCAGACCGCGCCGGGCCGATGTCCGAAATAGGCTCGGCGGATACGTCCCTTCGCCAGCGTTACCGGCCCCTTGCATCCCGGGCAGTTGTAAGACGGCCCCTTCACCGCATGACCGGCCTCGACACGGCCACCCTCGGCACTGTTGAGCGCGACTAGCATGGCGGCTGTCCCACGATGCCGTCGAAGTCTCCGGCCTTGGCGATCTCGCCGATGAGACCACCAAGCCGCGGCTCCTTTTGCTCCGCACGTCGAAAGTCTTCGGCCGTTCGTTTGTCCACATAGAGGACGGCGCAATAGGCGGCGAGGACAGCGAGATGGCTGTCGTGAAGATCGCTTCCCGGCCGCAGCGTCCGGGTCTGCCCATGTTTTCTCAGCGCCTCAGTGATCACCCAGCTTGGCAGCATTTCCATCGGCACCTGCCTCAGCGCGTCGAAGGAGTGCCCTGTCTCCGACGCGATCGTCCGAAACTGACTGCGAAACACGCCCAACCGACTGAGGTCCGCCAGAACACACTCGTCGCGCACCTCGGATTCGTCGAGGCCCTGATCGACCAGCGACGACACCAGCAGATCGCGGACGGTTGTACCGGGCGGCGGCATGATCGCAAGGACCCGCTCGATGAACTCGTCGGCCATCGCCCGAGCCCGGACTGTGTCGCCTCCAGTGCTCTGCGTGGCCTCGTTTAGCGCCTTGGCGTGGATAATTCCGAGCTGGGCCCTCATCTCACGAGGCGAGTTGATCTCCCCTTTCGAGAGCTCGCCGATCGTCCGGCTCTCGTCGAAGGTGCGCAGTGGTCCCAATGCTGCAACCATGTCCGATCCGCCTTTGCGAGATCGCAGCATCTGACGGACCGCGTCCCAGACCCAGCCCTCTTCACCGATCGCCTGAACGCCGGTGCCGGTCCTGAGCAGAAGTTCTCGCGCCCGATCGCGGATCGCGAGCAGATCATTCAATCCTTCACTCGCGGCGATCGCCTCGGCCGCGCGCACATGCGCCGCCGACCCCAGACCGGCCTCGTCTTTCGGCAAGCGAAGCCATGCGACGAGTGGGAGAGACTGCAGAAACGATATCCGATCGCGCGCCGCGGCGTCATCGTCGCCGCCGAGCAATTCTTCCAGATGATGCCAAGACAAGAGGGGGATGCGGCCTTGCTCCAGCAACCGCCCGTGCAGCGACAGCGCCCGTCCTCGTCGGTCCGCGTGAGTGGAAGCCGTCGCATCGAGCCATTTAGCCCAGTGCGAGCTGTCCGGTGCGATGATCATTGAACCGAGCAGAGGCAAATTACAGTGTCCAAATAAAGCGGTGCATTCGACTATACATTATCGTTTCGCGATCCGAACGAGTTGGTTGGTCAAGCTGCGATAATATCGAGTGTCCTCGCAAAGGTCTCTGGCGTCCGCGGACAGACGCTGACGCTCATCCGGAACCTCGCCGATCTTAGCGGTCGAGCCCGTGGAGACTGATTCTCGCGCGGCCAGAGGCCCGCATGACCCCGACCAAACTGCTCATCGGACAAATCATTGTCGTGTTCGCCATCGTCCTGGCGGGCGTTTGGTTTTCTACGCAATGGGCGGCGGCCGCGCTGGCCTATCAGCCCGAGCTTGGCGACCCATGGTTCGTCGCATTCGGTCAGCGGATTTATCCGCCATGGGCGCTGTTTTTTTGGTGGTTCTCATTCGAGGCCTACGCACCGACGATATTCGAAGAAGCCGGCGCGATCGCCGCTACGAGCGGACTGGTTGGCTGTGGTGCGGCGATCGTCGGATCGGTGTGGCGTGCTCGTCAGCGGAATAACCTGACGACCTATGGTTCCGCCCGCTGGGCGAGTGACCGGGAAATCCGCGCCGCCGGATTGCTGACCCAAGGCGGCGTGTTCCTCGGTAGGACGGGGCCACGCTATCTTCGGCACGACGGCCCCGAACATATCATGGCATTTGCGCCCACGCGGAGCGGCAAGGGCGTTGGACTGGTCATTCCCACCTTGCTCGGCTGGTCGGGGTCTGCCGTCATCCACGACATCAAGGGCGAGAATTGGCAGCTCACGGCCGGCTGGCGCCAGCGCTTCTCCCACTGCCTACTTTTCAATCCGACCGATAGCCGTTCGGCGCGATACAACCCGCTGCTTGAGGTTCGCCGCGGAATTGACGAGGTCCGCGACGTCCAGAACATCACCGATATTCTCGTCGATCCCGAAGGTGCGCTGGAACGCCGCAGCCACTGGGAAAAGACGAGCCACTCGCTGCTCGTCGGCGCCATCCTCCACATTCTCTATGCCGAGGAAGAAAAGACGCTCGCGCGTGTGGCGTCCTTCCTGTCCGACCCGCAACGTCCGTTCACCGCCACGCTGCGCCGGATGATGACGACAAATCATCTCGGCACGGCCGAAGCGCCCGTCGTTCACCCTGTCGTGGCTTCGGCGGCGCGAGAGGTCCTCAACAAGTCCGAGAATGAGCGATCCGGCGTGTTGTCGACGGCCATGTCGTTCCTTGGTCTCTACCGCGATCCGACCGTTGCGATGGTTACGTCGCGCTGCGACTGGCGGATCGCCGACCTCGTCGAGGGTAGGTCGCCGGTCTCGCTCTACCTTGTCGTGCCGCCGTCTGACATCAGCCGCACCAAGCCGCTCATTCGCCTTGTGCTCAACCAGATCGGCCGCCGGCTGACGGAGCATCTTCAGGCAGAGAATGGGGCGAACGCGGCTGCCCGGCACAAGCTGCTAATGATGCTCGACGAGTTTCCAGCGCTCGGTCGCCTGGACTTTTTCGAGACCAGCCTCGCCTTTCTCGCCGGCTATGGCGTGCGCGCCTTCCTGATCGCGCAAAGCCTCAACCAGATCGAGAAAGCCTATGGCGAGCACAACGCCATCCTCGACAATTGCCATGTCCGCATCGCGTTCGCGACCAATGACGAGCGGACCGCGAAGCGTATTTCCGATGCACTTGGAACAGCGACCGAGCAGCGTGCGATGCGCAACTATGCCGGGCATCGCCTCGCGCCTTGGCTCGCCCATGTCATGGTCAGCCGCCAAGAAACAGCACGCGCCCTCCTGACACCCGGCGAAGTGATGCAGCTGCCCGCGACCGACGAGCTCGTCCTCGTCGCCGGCACACCGCCGATCCGCGCGACCAAGCTTCGCTACTTCGAGGACAGCACCTTCAAAGCTCGTGTGCTGCCACCGCCGACGCTGGCGACTGGCGACTATGCCGACCGGCCGCCAGCGCGCCCGGACGTTTGGGCGGGCACCGTCCGCGGCACCGATGCACGTCTCGGTGCCGGAGAAGATGAGGTCGGAGGTGATGCCGGCGGAGGTTTGGAACAGGCTTGGCAACCCGGTCAGGGAATCGATCATCCGCTGACTCCCGATCCCGTCACCACCGATCCGCTCGGCCTCGGCCCTGATGACGACGATGCCGTAGCCGATCAGCGCGCCATGGATCAGGCACGAGCGCTTGGCACCGCGCGCACTGTCTACGCCATCGACGCCGCCGACCATCGGCCCGGCGACCTGCAGTTGGACCTCTGACCATGGTCGAGAAGATCCGCCACCAGCTATTCTTGCCGAAACCGGTAAGTGACCGCCTCGAGGCGTTGGCCGCAAAGCCGGGCGCGTCCAAATCGGCGATCCTGACCGACGCGGTCACGGCCTGGCTCAACCGGCGCGGCGCATCCGAACTGGAAGATCGCTTTGGCATCCGGCTCGATCGCCTGACCGCCGCGATCGGACGGCTTGAGCGCGACGGGCATATACAGCTCGAAACGCTGGCGCTGTTCGTCCGATACGAGCTGGCGATCCAGGCCCCGCTCGCCGAGAACGATCATGCTGGCCGCGCCATCGCCGCCAAGCGATTCGATGCCTTCATCGCACAGGTCGGCCGGCAGATCGCCGCTGGACGGCGAACGATCGCCGACGGGTTCGCCGGTGCGCCGGAGTCCGGCCGGTGAGCGCGGGTATCTCCGTCGACCGGCGACGGGCGATGCTGCGCACGGCAATGGGGCCGGCGATCGCCGAAGCCCTCGCCGATCCCCGCGTCATCGAGATCATGATCAATCCCGATGGCGCGCTGCGCCTCGATCGGCTTGGCGAAGGCCGCACCGACACTGGCGTGCGGATGGACGCCGCGCAGGTAGAGCGGATCATCCGCCTCGTCGCTTCCCATGCTCGGGCCGAGGTTCATGGTGACGCGCCGATCGTCTCGGCCGAGCTCCCCCCGAATATCGAGGGGCGCGCTGGTGAGCGGTTCGAAGGAGTGCTGCCGCCCGTATCGACCGCACCCTGTTTCTCAATCCGCAAGCCCGCCGAGCGCCTCTACAGCCTCGATGATTACGTCGCTGACGGCATCATGACGCCGGCCGCTGCCGACCGCCTGAAGGCCTGCGTCACCCAGCGCTACAACATCCTGGTCGCCGGCGGCACGAGCTCGGGGAAGACCACGCTCGCCAATGCACTTCTCGCCGAAATGGCCTGGGTCGACGAGCGCGTCATCCTGATCGAAGACACGCGCGAGCTGCAGAGTCCCGCCGCCGACACGGTAGCGCTCCGCACGCGCCCGGGCGTCGTCAAGATGGCCGATCTCGTTCGCTCGACGCTGCGACTGCGCCCCGACCGCATCATCGTCGGCGAGGTCCGCGGTCCCGAAGCGCTCGATATGCTCAAGGCGTGGAACACCGGCCATCCCGGCGGCATCGCCACCGTCCACGCCAATAGCGCGATCTCAGCGCTCTACCGGATAGAGGGTCTCGTCCAGGAGGCGGTGGTCACCGTCCCGCGCCGGCTGATCGCCGAGGCGATCGACATCATCGTCTTCATCTCCGGACGCGGCCTCCAGCGCCGCATCTCGCAGATCGCGCGTGTCGCCGGGCTCGATCCCGACACCGGCGCCTACGCGCTCGCCGACTTTCTCTCGCCCCTCAACCCCCAAGGAGAATGACCATGCAACTTGCCAAGATTCCGTCTCGCGGATCGACCTTCCTCGTCGGCGCGGTGATCGGCCTGACGCTTGCCATCGCCCCCGCCGCACAGGCGGCGGGATCAGGCATGCCGTGGGAGCAACCCCTCCAGCAGGTGCTGGAATCCGTCCAGGGTCCGGTCGCGAAGATCGTCGCCGTGATCGTCATCATCGTCACCGGCCTGACGCTGGCGTTCGGCGAGAGCAGTGGCGGCTTCCGGCGCCTCATCCAGATCGTCTTCGGCCTGTCGATCGCCTTCGCCGCGTCGAGCTTCTTCCTCAGCTTTTTCAGCTTCGGCGGTGGGGCGCTGATCGCGTGATCGGCGCCGGCCAACATCTCGAAGGGTTCGAGGCTCCCATTCACGGGAGCCTCGGATCGCCGATCCTGCTCGGCGGCGCACCGCGCGGGCTTGCGATCGTCAACGGAACGCTGGCCGCCGCCGTCGGCCTCGGCCTCCAGCAATGGATCGCCGGTCTCGTGCTCTGGGCGGTCGGCCACAGCATCGCCGTCTTCGCCGCGCGCCGCGACCCGGACTTCGCACCCGTGATGATCCGTCATCTCCGCCAGAAAGGCTATTTCGCGTGCTGAATCTCGCCGAATATCGTCACCGGCCCGACCGGCTGGCGGACCATCTTCCATGGGCGGCGCTCGTCGCGCCCGGCATTATCCTCAACAAGGATGGCAGCTTCCAGCGGACGCTGCGCTTCCGAGGACCCGACCTGGAATCCGCGACCGAGGGCGAGCTGATCTCGGCCTGTTCTCGGGCCAACAACGTCCTCAAGCGGTTCGGGACGGGCTGGGCGCTGTTCTTCGAGGCCGAACGTCGCGAGGCATCTGCCTACCCCGACAGCGACTTTCCGGATGCCGCGTCCTGGCTGGTCGACCAGGAACGCCGCGCTGCCTTCCTCGGCGAGGGCGAACACTATGAGAGCCGCTACCATTTGACGCTGACCTGGCTTCCGACGCCCGACAGCGCCGAGGCTGCGGGCCGTTCGCTAGTCGAGCGGCCCGATGCCGACAAGGGCCGCGACTGGCACGGAGCGCTGTCCAGCTTCATCGCCGAAAGCGATCGCGCGCTGGATCTATTCGCAAGCTTCATGCCCGAGGTCCGCGCCCTCGATGACTCCGAGACGCTGACCTTCCTGCATGGCACTATCTCCAATCGCCCGCATCATGTCGCGGTCCCGGAGACGCCGGTCTATCTCGACGCGCTGCTCGTCGACACACCGCTGACCGGCGGGCTGGAGCCGCGGCTCGGCAGCACCCACCTGCGCACGCTGACGGTGCTCGGCTTCCCAAGCATGAGCCGGCCGGGAATCCTGGATGCGCTCAACCATCAGGACTTCGGCTATCGCTGGGTCACGCGCTTTCTCGCGCTCGACAAGAGCGACGCCACGAAGGCGCTGACCAAGCTGCGGCGGCAGTGGTTCAACAAGCGCAAGTCAATCACCGCGCTCCTGCGCGAGATCATGTACAACCAGCCATCGCAGCTGCTCGACACCGACGCCGACAACAAGGTCGTCGATGCCGACCTCGCGCTTCAGGTCTTGGGCGGCGACCATGTCGCGTTCGGCCACCTGACCACGACCATTACCGTCAGCGACAGTGACCGCGCCGGCGTCGAAGACAAGGTCCGGCGGGTCGAGCGGATCGTCAACGGGCTCGGCTTCACGACGATAAGGGAAGGCGTCAATGCGGTCGAGGCGTGGCTGTCGTCGCTGCCAGGGCAAGTCTACGCAAACGTCCGGCAGCCGCTGGTCCACACGCTGAATCTCGCGCATTTGATGCCGCTGTCGTCAGTTTGGGCCGGACCCGTCCGCAACAGCCATCTTGACGGTCCTCCGTTGCTCCATGCCAGCACGGCGGGATCGACGCCGTTCCGCTTGTCGACGCATATCGGCGACGTCGGGCACATGCTGGTGGTCGGGCCGACGGGCGCCGGAAAATCCGTGTTGCTCGCGCTGATTGCACTTCAGTTCCGGCGCTACGCGGGCTCCCAGGTCTATATCTTCGACAAAGGGTTTTCCGCGCGGGCGGCCGTGCTGGCGATGGGCGGCGCTCACCACGCGCTCGGACTCGGTGCCGATGCCGGTGAGACACTGGCGTTCCAACCCCTGCGCGGGATCGACGATGCCACCGAGCGAAGCTGGGCGGCGGAATGGATCGCGGCGCTGCTTGGCGGAGAGAAGGTCCTCGTCACGCCCGAGGTGAAGGATGCTGTCTGGTCGGCACTCGGCAGCCTCGCGTCCGCGCCGCCGGAGGAACGCACCCTTACCGGGCTGACCCTGCTCCTCCAATCGAATGCGCTTCGCACCGCGCTTGGCGCCTACACGCTCGACGGCCCCTATGGGCGGCTGCTCGACGCGGCCGAGCAGCATCTCGCCTTCGCGGATGTCCAGTGCTTCGAGACCGAAGCGCTGATGGGTCAGGCCGGCGTCGTGGCGCCCGTGCTGACCTATCTCTTCCACCGGCTGGAAGAGCGGTTCGATGGCCGGCCCACCCTGTTGGTGCTCGACGAGGCCTGGATATTCCTTGACCATCCCCTGTTCGCCGGGCGCATCCGCGAATGGCTGAAGGTGCTGCGCAAGAAGAACGTCGCGGTGCTGTTCGCGACCCAGAGCCTCGCCGACATCGCGTCGAGCAGCATCGCGTCGGCCATCATCGAGAGCTGCCCGCAGCGCATCCTGCTGCCCAATGACCGCGCGATCGAGCCGCAGAGCCGCGAGGCCTATGAGCGGTTCGGCCTGAACGATCGCCAGATCGAGCTGGTCAGCCGCGCCACGCCAAAGCGGCAATATTACCTCCAGTCCGCGCGCGGCAATCGGCTGTTCGAACTGGGCCTTGGTCCGGTCGCGCTGGCCCTGTGCGGCGCGTCCGACCCGGCCACGCAATCTCGGATCGACGCGATGATCGCTGACGACGGCCTCTCGGATTTCGCTGCCCGCTTCCTTGGCGATGCCGGCCTCGACTGGGCCGCCGACCTGCTCGCCGATTTTCCCGTCCCCCAAGCAAAGGAGTAATGTGATGCGTTTCCTCACCCGAAAATATCTGATCGCGAGCGCACTAAGTCTCGGGACAGCGGGCTCGCTCGCCATGGGCTTAGCCATGACAACTACGCCTGCCCACGCGCAGCTGACGGTGTTCGACCCGAGCAACTACAGCCAGAACATCCTGACGGCCGCCCGGACGCTCACCCAGATCAACAACCAGATCCAGTCGCTGCAGAATCAGGCGCGAAGCCTGCTCAACCAGGCGAAGAACCTGACTACGATCGATTTCCCCGAGCTGCAGGCGCTGACTCAGACGCTGCAGCAGGTCGATCGCCTGATGGGACAAGCCCAGGGCATCCGGCTCCAGGTCTCCGGCCTCGACCAGCAATTTCACCAGCTCTTTCCGCAGAGCTTCGGCAAGGCATTGCGGATGAACGATCAGGTTGTAGCCGCGCGCTCTCGCCTCGACACCGCCATGACCGCCTACCAGCACACGATGACCGTGCAGGCGCAGGTCGCCGAAAACGTCGCGGCCGATGCCCAGACCTTGTCTTCACTGGTGGCGAAGAGCCAAGGCGCCGAGGGGTCCTTGCAGGCGCAGCAGGCCAGCAACCAGCTGCTCGCGCTCAGCGCCAAGCAGCAGTTCCAGATCCAGAACATGATGGCCGCCCAGTATCGCGCCGAGACGATCGAGCGCGCGCGGCAGGCGCAGGCGCAGATCGATGCGCAGGCAGCGACGAAGAAGTTCCTCGGTTCCGGCACCGCCTACACCCCCCAATAGGCGCGCCGGAGGGCGGCGACGGTCCGCCTCCCGTCGTCGTCCGCCGCGGGGTGGGGCTTCGCTCCCCCGGCCTCGCCCCGCGGCCTCTTTCACTTCGCTTAGGAGCCGACCACCGTGAATGATCTCAATGTCATCGACCGCTTCATGCAGGCGTTCATCACCTACATCGACGCCGGCTTCGGGTTGCTCGGCGGCGACGTCCACTTCCTGACCGTGACGTTGATCGGCATCGACATCACGCTGGCCGGACTCTTCTGGGCGATGGGCGGCGAAGACAATGTGATCGGCCGTTTCCTCAAGAAGATCCTCTACATCGGCGCGTTCGCCTTCATCCTGAACAGCTTCTCGACCCTCGCCGACATCATCTTCCGCTCGTTCGCGCAGGCCGGCCTGACCGCGGGCGGCGGCACATTATCGGCAGCGGACCTCCTCAAGCCCGGCCGCCTCGCAGGCACGGGGTTCTCCGCCGCGTGGCCGCTGCTTCAGCAGGTGTCCGAGCTGACGGGCTTCGTCAGCTTCTTTGATAATTTCCTAACAATCGCCGTGCTGCTGTTCGCCTGGGCGATCGTGATCATCACCTTCTTCATCCTCGCAGTGCAGATGTTCGTCACGATCATCGAGTTCAAGCTGACTTCGCTGGCCGGCTTCATCCTCGTGCCCTTCGCGCTCTGGAATCGGACCAGCTTCCTGGCCGAGCGCGTCCTCGGCAACGTCGTGTCGTCCGGCATCAAGGTGATGGTGCTCGCGGTCATCGTCGGCATCGGATCGAATTTTTTCACCGAGTTCACGTCCGCGCTGCAGGGCCAGGAGCCCGATATCAACCAGGCATTGAGCCTGATGCTCGCCAGCCTCACCATGTTCGGTCTCGGCATCTTCGGGCCCAGCATTGCTTCGGGACTCGTCGCGGGCGCTCCGCAACTCGGGGCCGGTGCCGCGCTTGGAACGACCGTCGGCGCGGCGGGGATCACGATGCTTGCAGGCGGCGCAGCCGTTGGCGGGGCGCGCGCACTTGGCGGCACGGCACTCGGCGCGGTGCGGGCCGGAACCTCGATGGGGTCGGCAGCGTCGACCGCCTACACGCTGGGGAAGGAAACCGCGTCGTCACCGACGATGGCGGCTGGCCTTGGCGGCGTGGCGCGTGCCGCTGGCAATGCCGCCCGCGAGCGCGCCTCGAGCGCGCTCGGCCTGGGCGAAGCCGCTTCGCAGGGTCGCGCGGCGGCATGGAATGCCCTCAACCGCAGCGGCCGGGCCGAAGCAGCGTCATCGGTCGACTCCGACGGCACGCCGGCCTGGGCACGCGCCATGCGCGGCCAGCAGACCGCCCGACATCACCGCCAGATCGCGCTGCACACGTTGCAGCAGGGCGATCGCGGCGGCGCCTCCGCCACCCCCGATATCAAGGAAAGGCACGATCGATGATCTTCAAACGCGCCGTCCAGCGTTACGGACGAACCCCGGAGCCGGCGACGCCGTACCAGCGTGCCGGGCGGGTCTGGGATGAGCGGATCGGTTCCGCTCGCGTGCAAGCGCGCAACTGGCGCCTGATGGCGTTCGGGTGCCTTGCCCTCTCAGGTGGTCTCTCGTCAGGTCTCGTCTGGCAGTCGGTGCAGAGCCGCATCACCCCCTATGTCGTGGAGGTCGACCGGCTCGGCGAGGCGCGCGCCGTCTCGGAAGCAGAAGCGGGCTACCATCCAACCGATCCTCAGATCGCGTGGCACCTGTCGCGATTTATCGCGAACGTCCGCGGTCGATCGCTCGATCCGGTGCTGATTCGCCAGGACTGGCTCGAAGCGTATGATTTCACCACCAAGCGCGGCGCGCAGTTTCTCGGCGACTATGCCCGAACCGCCGATCCGTTTGCCAATATCGGCGAACAGACGGTGTCGGTTCAGGTGACGAGCGTGGTGCGCGCGTCCGACCGGTCCTTCCAGGTCAAATGGACCGAGACCGCCTACGAGCGCGGCGCGCAGTCGGGCACGCAGCGCTGGACGGCGATTCTGACCGTCGTGATGCGGGCACCTACCGATGCGGACACGCTCCGGAAGAACCCGCTTGGTGTCTATGTCGATGCGGTCGACTGGAGCCGGGAACTCGATCCTCCCGCGCAGTCGCGCCCGACACCGCCGCCTGCTGCCCTGCCGCCTGTCCCGGCAGGCCTGCCGCTCGGCTCTCCCCTCGATCCCAATCTCGCTGCTCCCACGCAGCCCGCCCAGGAGTCACGCCCATGAAATTCGTTCTCGCAGCGTCCGCCCTCGCGATCATCGCGGCGTCAGCGCAGGCCCAGACCACGACAGCTCAACCAGCACCGGGGCCCGTTGCGGTTGCCGAGGCGCCGCCAGCGCCGAAGCAGCAAACTCCGCGAGCGATCGCCCGGAAGCGGGTTAGCCCGATGGTGGCGCGTGTCGCTGCGGCCAATCGCGCAGCCACGCTGGAGCCTCAGGCGCAAGGGTTCGTGAATGCGGTCCAGGTCTTCCCGTTCAGCGACGGCACGATCTACCAAGTCTACACCGCGCCCGGTGCCGTCACCGACATTGCCTTGCAGCCCAGCGAAAATCTCGTGGCGGTGGCGGCCGGCGATACAGTCCGGTGGGTCATCGGCGACACGACGAGCGGCACCGGCGTAGACAAACGAACGCATATCCTGGTGAAGCCGTTCACCTCCGGCCTCGCGACCAACCTTGTCGTGACGACGGATCGGCGGAGCTACCACCTCCAACTCACCGCAACGTCGCGCACCGCGATGGCCGCCTTGTCCTGGACATACCCAGCCGACCAGTTGATCGCCCTGCGCCGGGCAGCCGACCAGGCTGCGGCTGCGGCCCCGGTCTCCGAGGGACTGGCGGTCGACAGCCTCCACTTCAACTATGCGATCAGTGGCGACGCACCCGCATGGCGTCCCCTTCGTGCGTTCGACGATGGCGCGCAGACCTTTGTCGAGTTCCCCGCCAGCATCGCCGTCGGCGACGCGCCGCCACTGTTCGTCGTAGGGCCGACCGGAGAGGCCGAGTTGGTCAATTATCGCGTCCGCGGCCGGTTCTATGTCATCGACCGAATCTTCGATGTGGCCGAGCTCAGGCTCGGCACCAAGAAGCAGCAGGTTGTCCGGATCGCGCGCGGCGGTGACGGCACTCCCTCGCGAAAGGGGAAGCGCTCATGAGCGAGCCATCCATCTCTCCCACCGCGAAGCTCGATCCCGAGACGCTGGCGATCCGGACGAAGCCGGCGCGCGCGATACGCTTTCGTCGCGGCGTAATCATCGCCGTTGCGGCACTCGGATCCGTCAGCCTGGTCGTCGTCGCATGGATCGCGCTGAAACCGCGCGTCTTCAGCGCGGTCGCGGATCGTCAGGAATTGTCGGAACCGAGCAATCGTCCGTCGACTGACGCTTTGAACGGCTTGCCCGCAACCTATGGCGATACCCCGAAGCTCGGCCCACCGCTGCCCGGTGACCTGGGCAGGCCAATCCTCGAAAGCCAGCGTCGCATGGCAACGGAAGCCGGGGTTGGCAACGATCCGTCGGGTCAGTCAGAGGCGCAAGAAAGGGAGCGGCGGCTGTCGGAATTGAGGGCCGCTCGCCAGTCCGGGGTGTTGGTGCAAGGCCGCACCGCCACATCGCCGCTCGCGGCCGACGCCGCAGCAACACCAGCGGTCCCAACGCCGGAGGCTTCGGGACCGACGCTCGATCCGGATCGGGACCCCAACGCTCAGGGGCGCAAGGCCCAGTTTGTCGGCACGCTCGATCGCTCCAGCGACATCAATCCGCACACGCTAACGGCAGCACCGTCGCCCTACCTGCTTTCAGCGGGCAGCGTCATCTCGGCGAGCCTGATCACGGGCCTGCGCTCCGATTTGCCGGGGCTCGTGACGGCGCAGGTAACTAGCCAGGTGTTCGACAGCCCCACCGGGCGCATCTTGCTCATACCGCAAGGGTCTCGGCTCATCGGCAGCTACGACAGCATCGTGGCATTTGGCCAGAAACGCGCGCTGATCGTTTGGCAGCGGATCGTGCTTCCCGACGGAAGCTCGCTCCGGATCGACAATGTCCCGGCCACCGACGCATCCGGTTATGCCGGTCTGCAGGACAAGGTCGACTTCCACACCTGGGCGCTCCTCAAGGGCGTCGCGCTGTCAACATTGCTCGGTGTCGGCTCACAGCTGACCGTCACGGGCGAGAGCGATCTCGTTCAGGCAATCCGGGAATCGACGCAGCAAAATGTGTCGCGCGCCGGCGATCAGCTCACATCCCGCAATCTCAATATCCAGCCGACGATCACGATCCGGCCTGGCGCGACCGTGCGGATGGTCGTCCACAACGACCTTATTCTCGCGCCTTGGCGCGGATAGGAGCAGCCGATGCCCGAGCTAAAATTGGGGAGGCTGCCCGACCGTACACCGGTCAAGTTGGCCATCACCGTCACTCCGGACCTACACCAGTTGCTTCAGGAGTATGCCGCCTTGTACGCCGAGGTATATGGTCGTGAGGAAGCTATCACCGAGCTGGTGCCGGCGATGCTGGCAGCATTCCTCGAAAGCGATCGTAGCTTCTTGCGCGCTCGATCGGTCGGGAAATGAGTACCGAGCCAGAACCCCCCGATCGTTTCGTCAAGCTCGACGAGGTCAAACGCCGGGTCGGCCTTGGCAAGTCGATGATCTACCGTCTGATCCAGGAAGGGAAATTTCCAGCGCCGTACAAGCTTTCGCCGCTGGCATCCCGTTGGAGCGATCGGGAGATCGTGGCCTGGATCAACGATGTGAAGGATGGGTTCGAAGGAAAGAAGAGAACGATATAGGTGAAGTCTGGCGAGAGACGGCCGGAGCCGTGCGTTTGAGAAGTCGACGGGATTTCCTTCTCGGCGGATGGCTTGTATCTCTTGCTGGGGCAGAGGGGGAGTACATTGGGGGATTGGACGCCAGAAGCGGCCGAGGCGATTGCCCTCTGCACACAATGGGCGCGCGAGGTTCGCGCGGATATCCCATGCGATATCTATCTGTTTGGAAGCGCAATTTATCAGGACGGGGATCAATTCGACGCTCAGCTGAGCGATCTTGATATCGTCGTAAAATTTCATCGGGATCTGGAAGCAACCGAGCGTGCGGAGAGAATCGCGTCTCTTCGCTCGCACAAGATCATGCTTGAGCTTCGTATGGTCCCTTGTCTCCACCGGACGAATTGTGAGGATCCCGGCGTCAGTGTCGTTCCGATCACTTCGCTCGAACTTTTAGCGAACGTCCACAAGAGTAAGTCGCGGCACTTCTTCACCAGAAACGTATTCCTCGATCTGCTCACCGAGGTGGAGACGATCAGCATCCCTACCGCGGGGACCTGTTCATTATCGGACGAGGCACGACAAGCACTCGAATTCACGCAGGATGTGAGGAACCACTTCTTAGCGGTAAGTGCCAACAGGACAGGGGGCCTGGCGCCGTTCGACGGGCCAGATCCGCTACCAAAGGCGCTGGCTCGAACGGCCGCTCAGCTTGTGCCGGAAGTCGAAGCCGGTAGCTGGTATGACACGCGGTACGGTCTCGAATATCTATGGGACGAACTGTCGCGGCGTCGAAGCGAGTCGCCCGAACTCCGCCAGCTGCATCGGAAAATTTCGATCCGGCGGGGCGGCCGCGGTCATCGCCAACCGCTGTCGGATTTCGACCAGTTACTGCTAGCCGAAATCCTATACGACCGTGCCACAGCGTCCCCGTTAATGCCCATGGCTACTTGGGAAATTCGCTTCGGCGGCACGTCTCCGAGTGCTGGTGAGCGCGATCGGCTCCTCGAAGAGCTGCGGAGTTTGGTACCGGACGCGGAAATTCTGGGCGTATTTGATGGCAGCATCATCGTCAGACTGCGGAGTTCGAAGCGCAGCTTTGTAACAATGCGTCGGCTTCAGGAGCTTCAGGTACTGCCAGCGTTCTTCGATGTCACAGAGGTCGAACTTCTCGATCTGGAGAATGGGGAGAGAATTGCTGGATTCAGTGCGCATGGTGCCATTGATCGCATCGCCGAGCGCATTGCGGATTGGCGTCCTCAGTTCGATGACGGACCTATAGGGTCCGAAGCCAGTCTCGCCCGATGGCTGACCGATTGGCTGAGCAAGGATGACCAGCTTTCCACGGCCACATTGGCCCGCGAAGCCTTGATCGGCGAATTTGAACGCCCGCTGCGCGCGGACATTCTTTTGCAGTTCGCCCAGTCGGGCACCCAGCAGCGCGTGGTGATCGAACTGGTACGCATGAGGCATCGCAGGGATTTCTTCTCCCAGCTTGGAAGGGCGCAGCGACTCGGCGTCCCGACCATTCTCGTATTGGTCGGCCGTCCTGACGAACTCTCCAGCCTTGAGTCTGACATTCGCGCTCTTTCGGCTCTCGACGCCAATATCAGGGTCGTGCCGGTCGCTCTGGATAATGGCTAAGCGGCCGCGGCGCGGAGCGCCGTGCGGCAGCGTTTTCACTGCTTATAGCGGAGCAGCATAATACGAACGCGCGATGCCCAGAGGTACAGGCGCTCTATCGGAGAGTTGATGGAGATTTCAGACGCCCAGGAACCCTGAAAACTATGAGATGCCGGGCGAGCGCGCCACCTTCAGGAACATAGGCGCTGTGCCAAAGACATTCTTCGATGCTCGGCGCCGGCCCCGAACGATCAACAAGTTCCAGCGCACCGAGAAATCCGAGTCGGACATTGGTCGCTTGATAACTGGTTGCCTGCGCCTGATAGCGGTTAGCCGTCTCGCGTGAAAACGCGCCCTCATGCTTCTTTAGCTCGATAACGAAAGCCGGGCCGCCGAGACTAATGTAGAGATCTGTCCGCCCAGTCGCGATGCCGCGCACCTCGGACAACACTTCTGCGCCCAGGAGATTGCCCTTAAGGAACTCCCGGAGATCAGATTGGAGATCGGCCTCGCTCGGATCACGGGCACGCAGATAGGCACCGCGCGCGCCAAGATCGCGAATCTCAGCATTTTGCCTGTCACTACAAAAAATCAAAATCTGTTGGAGGATGGCGTCGAACGCCCGCTGAACGTCGCCCGTATATTCGGTGCTGGTGGACAGCTGCTCACGCAACGACGCTAGCACACGTTGCAGGACCGGATTGGCAAGCACGTGGCCATGTACGACATGGCTGGAGAGCCCGGCCTCGAGTGATCGCGCCATGTCGGAGGGAATCTGCTCAGTGGAGGCGCCCCCGGGGAGAATGCGCGCGAGCAGCGGATATTGCTCATTCTCCCCGGCTTTTCCCGGCCCGGCGCCGGTGCGGTAAGCCTCATCCAATCCGGCACGAAGGTTTTGTGCGATCGTTCGCTGTCCTTCGGGCCATTGACCTTCGCTGAGTAGATCGTCGAGGTGGGCAGCGAGGCCGCGCTCGCGCAGGAAAGAGGCCTCGACCCGGGGACGCAACACGGACTGCAGACCGTCCCCATGCGCGATGGTACAACTTGCGTCGTACACGGCGAGGATGCGATCCATGGTCGTAGCAGCATTGATCCAGCTCGGACGGGCAAGATCGTTGGCAGCGCGCTGCACCGTGCGCACGAGTTCAAACCATTCAAGATCCACGTCCTGACGGGGCGCGAGCCATGGCGCCACGTGGCCTGTGCGCAGCACAGCTGCACGATCTCGCGCGGCTGTCACCAGATCGGTCAGCGTCGCCTGCATCTCCGCGGCACTCCGATTCGCTGCAAAACCGAGAACGAGGTCAATCGCCGATCGATAGGCGCGTGCGTCTGACCGATCATCATCGACCTCGCGTGCCCGCTCGAAAAGCAGCCGCGCCGTCCCCAGGCCCGCAAGGACTTTTGCCATATCTTCGCCATCAAGTGCGCGCGCCAGATGTGCGAGACCGAGCTCGAACGACGCCTCACCTTCCGCTTCCTCGTTGTCGAGCAGCCGGTGGAGGACCGTCAGCAGATCGTCATCGCCCCATACATGGAAGGCGGCCCCGCCAATCTTCGCGGCGTGCTGGGCGAACGGGCCCGGCACGTCGGGTGCGATCTCGGCGAGTTCGAGCAGGGGCCGGTGACGGCTCACCTCGCCTTCCAGCGCAAGACGGAAAAGGCCTTCGAGCGCATAGGCAGCGATCAGCGTTTCGCGCTCGGTCGCGTGTTCCCGAATTCTCCGCGTGAAGATCCCGACGACGGACTCCGCCAGGGCGGCGCGCAGCGTCGCGCTCCTGATGAGCAGGTCGATCGCATCGCGGAAGGATTGAGGATCGCTGGCCACGTCGAAACCGCCGACCAAGAAATTATACAGCTGCGCTCCTTCCGGGAGCGGGGCTACACTGATCATGTCAGCAAGAATGTCGAGGAAAGGCGCTGCATGGAGCCGATCAGCGTCTGCAAGGATGCCATCCACGCCGCCAAGATCGTCGATCGCAATCGGCTGGCTGTCAGCCAAACGCGACTTGAGAAGTTCAAGCGCGCTCATGCCAATGAGCGCAACGGCGGCCGCGCTACCATAGATAATCGTCGCCTGCCGCGGATCGGCACCATTGCTCTCCGAGCTGATCGACAATCGCGCCGGCGTTGGCGCTCCCGATGATGATCTGCAGTCCACCGGTTTCACGCGAAATCGCCTTAAGTTCGCTGAGCACGGCGGTCAGATCATCGGGGCTGACTTCTTCAGCAGCCGGGGAATCGACAATTATTAGACCGGGATGGCGACCGAGACCCCGTTCCTGTCCGACCCGAAGCAGGGCCACCGCAGTCGCGATCCGCAATCGCAGTCGCTCGCCCGCCGTCACCTTGCTGAAGCTAGTCGGCTCGCCACCTTTCGTAAGAAGGAGAGAGGCGTTCGTGTTGAGCTTGACCTCCTCGAGCATTTGCACGCCGAGCCGCTGCCCCAATGAGAGAATCTCCAAGTTCAGCCGCTCGAGGATGTCGCCGCGACCGGCCTTGTAAGCCTTGTCCGCTTCTTCGTAGGCCGCGTTTACGAGCGCCACGTCGGGAGAAACGGTGTCCGGTGTCGTAGGCACCGCGCGCTCCTTCAGTGCACCCTCCAGCCGCGCGACCTCAAGTTCTGCCTTACGGCGCTGTTCGAATGTGACGCTCGTTGCCGCCTTGGTTAGTGACTGGCGTGCATTGTCGAGTTCGGTGCTGCTTGTCTTGGACTGCTCCCCGAGCGCTTTGGCGTTGGCACGCGCGCGAGCGGCCGCAGTTTTTGCGGCGGCGAAACGCTGTTCGATCGCGTCCAGCCCGTCGCTCGCACCCTCCATCTCGTCGACGGGGATCTCCTCGGCGCAAAGCGAACAGCTCAGATCGGCACTTTCGCGCTTCAGCCGTTCGCTAGACACGCGAGTCTCGCATCGTGGGCAACAAACAGGCTGAAGGCCGTTGAAGAATTGCGTCGCAACGATGTTCTCGCGCAGATCACGGACCGCCCGCTCGTCTGCGGTCGCTAGGCGTTCCAGTTCGGTTGCTTCGGCCTCGGCGTGGGCCAAACGCTTCGCGAGATCGAAAGCAATCGGTGAAAGCCGGGCGACCTCGCCGGCAAATCGCTCAAGCTCCGCTGCTGTCCCGGTCTCCTGCTCGAAGCTATCGAGAACCTTCTTCGCTGCATGGAGTTCACGGTCGATCCGTGCGCGCGCATTCTCCGCGTCTCTAGCGGCCGCCGTAGCAGCCTTGGACGCTTTTTCGGTTTCTTGGCCAAGCTCGCGTTTGGCGGTGCCCGCCTGCATCACCGTCGTCGCCCAAGGCATACCGATATACATCTGCAGCATGCGTGCTGGCAGGCCCGCCATCTGAACATCACCGAGCAACTGCTTGTGGTCGCCGCCGAAATAGAGGCCCCCAGAGAGGGCGGCCCAGCCATGCTCAACGACTTGACGCTCATCTTCCTTGCCCTGCATCGCCGTGATCGGGTCAAGGTCAAGCGTGTTCATCATGAAGCGCGACATCGCGGCCTCGAACCCCTCGTCCGACATGAAGCGATCCAAATCGTCCGTCTCGCCCGACGCGCGGCGACGCGCCAGCCTGCCGCGCGGGACACGCTCGTCGACCGCAAACTCGACCACGTAGCGCTGATCATCGACATCGAATTCGACGCACACAGAGGACAACCAACGGCGCACATCATCCTGGAGGCCCTTGGGCGTGCCTCGCAAAGCCCACAGAAGGATTTCCAGCACAGTCGACTTGCCACGGAGGTTGCGTTCGCTCGTTACTGCCCAGACGCCAGGAGCCAAATCCGACCAGTCGAAGTCTATTGGACCCTGCGCGGTTCCGCGCTTCTCTCCCTTGAAGGCAATGCGCCGCACTGTCAGCTTTCGCGCGGGACGCAGAGGCCGGTCCGCCGTGATCCCGCGCTTGCGTAGAGCCAACTCCGCTTCTGCAGGGCGCATGCCGGCCTTTGCCGCGACCGTCTCCAGCCAACCACCGCTCATTCGTCGAGCCTTTCCAAGATTGCCGCGAGCCGTGCCAGCACCCGATCGGTGACCGGCTTGATCACATGGCTAAGTTCCGTTCCCGCATATTCGGCCTGTAGATACTGTCGGTCCTTCAACGCCTTGCCGCCCTGTGCACCCGCCACCCGCGCCACGATCCAGGCACGATCGCGATACCAGCCAAGCTCGGGCGCTGCAGCGGCGATCCGCTCCAGCGCGGCTTCACCTGCGGTGGTCAATATGTAGAGATGCTCCCGTATTTTGCCGCCGGGAACACCGATCCGCTTGATCCGAATTAGGTCTGCTGCCCGAAGGATCGCCAGCGCATTGTCGAGCGGTTCGAACGCCCCAAAGAGATAGCGCACCATCGGTAAGCGCCGAAGGTCGGGTTCGCGATCATCGAATATGCGCTGTGCGATCGCCAGTAGATCGCGTTCGCCGGACGTCTCGAATTCCGTCAGGAGTTCGTTGGCGAGATAGTCGGGATTGCGCATCCAGAAGTCCAGCGCCTGCAGGCGTGATTGGGAGTGCAGGACGCAAACAACATCGGGCCCCCAATGGCTCGCAGAATTTGTGTCGCCGGCAGCCTGAATGCAGGCGAGCAAGCGAATGGCTGTCTGTCTTTCGCTGGCAACAGCTATTTCTGTCACTTCAAACCCGCCCCGCTGTCGATCTTCGTCATTGCCCCAGCGGGAAGATCGTCCAATTCTTCTCTACCCGAATTCCCCGCAATGACTAGCCGAACCCGCTATGTTCCACGCGGAAACACGAATCCCGATTCCCTTGGTGAGCGGAATGTGAGACTCTTCTGAGCCGATCGGCGGATACTCCCTCGGAGGTCCTGGTTCCGTGGAAATGAGAGAGGTTCGAACGAAGGGTTGAGATGGCCGAAAATAGCGCAATCGAATGGACGGATGCGACGTGGAATCCGGTGACGGGCTGCACGAAAATCACGGCCGGTTGCGACAATTGCTATGCGGCGCGCTTCTCAGAACGCTTCCGCGGCGTCCCGGGCCATCCTTTCGAGAATGGGTTCGACCTAACGCTCAGGCCCGAGCGGGTCGATCAGCCGCAGCGCTGGCGGCGCGGCCGTATGATCTTCGTCAACTCGATGAGCGATCTGTTCCACAAGGAAATCCCCACGGCCTTCATCGACCGGGTTTTCGACACGATGGAGACGGCCGACTGGCACACCTACCAGGTGCTGACCAAGCGGAGCCCCAGACTGCGCGATTACCTCATGGTGCGATACGCGGATCGCGCGCCCCCGACGCATGTCTGGACCGGCGTGTCGGTGGAAGATCGCCGTGGGGCCGCTCGGGTCGAACATCTACGCGCCGCGCCATCGGCGGTGCGCTTCCTGTCGATCGAGCCGTTGATAGGGCCCCTCGGCGATATCGATTTGAGCGGCATCCACTGGGTGATCGCGGGAGGCGAGAGTGGCCCCAATGCTCGAGTGATGCACATCGATTGGGCGCGCGAGATCCGCGACGCCTGCCGCCACCAAGGCGTCCCCTTCTTCTTCAAGCAATGGGGCGGGTTCCGGCCGAAATCCGGAGGTCGCGAACTCGATGGCCGCGAATGGAGCGAGTGGCCGCAGGCGCGGCGGGTGATCGGCTGAATGCTTGAGCCGAGATGGTATGACGGCCGCGAGCAGGCGTTGGTCAAGCACACCTTCCTCGACACCTACATGCCAGCCCAAATTCCGAAAATCGTGAGTTGGGCGGACGAGTTCGCCTATGTCGACCTGTTCGCCGGGCCGTGGCAGTCGAAGAGCGGCGATTATTCCGACACTTCGTTCGGGATAGCCCTGCGCCGCATGACCGACGCCAAGGCGACCCAAGCCAAGCTCGGCCGCAAGGTTCGAATGGTAGCGCATCTCGTCGAGAAGGACGCGAACAATTACGCCGAGCTGACCGAGGCGGTGAAGCGCTTTCCCGAGGTCGAGACGCGCTGCTATCCTGGCGTAGCCGAGCAGCATGCCGCCACGATCGCCAAGCTGATCCCCACGCGGGCGTTTCGCTTCGTGGTGATCGACCCCAAGGGCGTGCCCGATGTCCGCGCATTCAGATGTCTAATCGAGCCCGGCAACACCGAGGTATTGCTTAACTTCATGTTCCAGTTTGCCAATCGCTTCGCCAGTTCGCAGGACCGCATGCCACCACTCGAGGGTTGGCTGGGTGGCCTTTCCGACGAGGAGGGAAGCTGGCGCAAGGATTTCGCGGTGCTGAAGGGCGCGGAGCGCGAGGCGGCAATCACCGACCGAGCACGCCAAGCGCTGCGGATGATGGGCAATTATGTTCATGCGCCTGCGCTCACTGTCGATGAGACCGCCACCGAGCGCCCGCTCTACAAGCTCATCTACCTTTCACGACATCCGATTGGTTTGCGGGTGTTCCGGGACGCCCATGTCAAGGCGCTGGAGACACAGGCGACGTATAAGTCAGCACGGCGTCGGGAGACCCGGCGGCAGCAGTACGGCATGGACGATCTCTTCGCCAGTCCCACCGCCATGAACCCGGGCGAGCGCAGCGCGCTCGAAATTAGCGACGGTGTGGTCGCCGGGCGAGAGAAGGTGCTCGAATTGCTGCGTCAGAGGCCAGAAGGCTGGCTATGGAAGAACCTATGGCCGGCCGTCCTCGATGCCTGCGTGATCACGCACAACCAGCTTGGTGATTGCATCCGCGTCTTCCGGGAGGAAGCGACGGTAGATGCGCCCGACTGGTCGAGTGCAGCAATCAAGCGGCCTAAGGACGATTATCTTCTCCGTCTCAAGTAACGCGGCCATTCGGCGGTAGTCGGAAACTTGCTTTGAATCGTGGGTTCGAATACCATGGCCTCCGTCGAACTGAGCCTGCAAGGCACTGGTTTGAGGCGGAAAAATTTGTCGCCACCATCGTGGCACATTTCGTGGCACGCGGTTGGAAATCTCGAATTAGACTTGTGAGAAATCAGTCACTTGTCGGATGAGTTCGAATCCCACCCTCTCCGCCATACAGAGTTTTGGCTGTCTCTTTGTTTGTGAGTGCCTTTTCTCCAAGATTGTGCTCCCACTGTGGGTTCCACTTTGTAAGATCATGTGATTCCTTTGGCTCGCGCTTAACCTTCTGAAATGAAGCCCGCGAGCGGCCGGAGGTGATCTTCTCTCGCTCTCCGGCGCGCATCTGGTATCAGATCGCATCGAGGGGAAGAGTGACGTGAGTAGTTTGACGACGGCGTTGAGCTGAAAATCCCGTGCCGCGGTAGATGCTCAGCTTTGTCGAGCATGACCTCGGTAATTGCGCCTGATCGCCGACCGCCATCCGGCCGCTCAGGATCGCGGTTAGCCCAGGCTGAACGCCAGCGGCAAGATCATCGCAGCCGGTCTTCCGGTCGAGCGCGTGATGCCATGGGTCGATCCTCGTCATGCTCTTCAGCGGTTCTGCGATCTTGTTTCCAATAGATGTATTCGAGCGCGCGGCCTATCGGGGCTTCCGGCACGGATCGGTGCTGGGTTCGCTAGGGAAAAGTGTCACCCATGTGTCCGGTACGTTCTGTCACCCCTGTCTCGTAACGCTCAGCCTCCGTCGCTATCCCTGAAAGCTGACGCCGAACCACAGCGTGCGGGGCGTGCCGAGGTCCATCGAACCGCCGGCATTGCGCGTGACGACAGTCTCGTCGAAGAGATTCTCGGCCCGGGCGATCACGCCGATGCCGTGGCCAAGCGGCCAGCGGGCGACGGCGTCGACGGTCAGCGCGTGCGGCAACGCGTCGGTTTGGAGATCATCTTCGAACTGACGCGAGACATAGCGCAGCGTCGCTGACAGCAGCCCGGCATCGCGCGGTGTCCAGGCCAGGGTCGCGCTGGCGGCATGGCGGGGGCTCTGCGCCGGGGCCAGCCGATCGAAAGCCTCGCCGGGCGCATGCACGATCGCGTGGCTATAAGCATAGGAGCCGCTCAACGAAACCGCACCGATGCGCCACACACCGCTAAGCTCGATGCCTTTGGCGACGATCGCGTTGACATTGCGCCGCTGGCGCAGATTGGCGCCGATCGTCACATTGGCCACGGCGTCGTCGAGCCGGTTGTAGAAAGCGGTCGCGCCGAGGCTGAGGCCCGGCAGCGGGGCAAGATCGAATCCGGCCTCGATCCCTTTCAGCTTCTCGGGCGTCAGCGCAGCGTTAGCCTGAGTGGTCACCGGGAAGACGGTGAACGGGCGATAGAGCTCATTGAGCGTCGGCAGGCGGAAGCCGGTATAACCCGCGCCGCGCAGTGCCATCCGATCGGTCAGGCGCAGCAGCGCGCCGGCGCGTCCCGAATATTCCCAATCGCTGCGATCGGCGAAACGGTTATGCGCAGTCGGAACCCCGGCCGCGCTGGCGGCATCGAAGAAGCCATCCGCGATCGACCATCGATCGGCGCGTACGCCGCCGGTGATAACCAGCCTGCCGAGCGTCCAGTCGTCCTCGGCAAAAACACCCGCGGTGGCCTCTCGTCCGCCCGCATGGCGCCGCGCGGTGAGCGCGCCGGTCGCGGCGTTATAGGCGTCCTCGAACATATCGCCCGAGGCCCGCCGGACATCGGCGCCGAGACGCAAGAGATGGGCTCCGCCCAGCGGGGGCCGCACCTCGATCTTGCCGCCGATCCCGGTCGAAGGCGTGTTGCGCTGATCGAGCGAGCGCCGGAACGTCGTTGAGCTAACAACGACATTCGAGAAATTGCGGGCCTGCAAATAAGCGAGCGCATCGACTTGCCACGGCCCGCGTGCGATCAGGCGGACGCTCGCATCCTGCCCCTCGCTGCGGCTGTCTGCCCCGCGAAAACGGAGCGTCCGATCGTCCTGGAAGGCGAGCCCGCGAACCTGCACTTCGACATCGCCCGCGAGCGGGGCCACTGCGCGCGCCCCGACCGACCAGCTGTCATAGGCGGCGGGCACGGTCGCCGGGCCCCGTTGCACGCGCGGCGTGGTTTGAAAACCGTCACCGCGGTCCCAGCGCCCCGACAGCGACAACAGGCCTCCGCCGACATGCGGAGACAGGGTCGCCGACAGCTCGGTGGCGTCGCGGCTTCCGTAGAGCGCGTGAGCGTCGAGCAACGGCAGATCGCTGCCCGCGCTCGCCAGTTCGATCGTCCCGGCGACCGCGCCTGCGCCGAACGCGCCGCTGCCGCCACCACGGGTGACGCGGATCAGCGACAGCCGCTCGGGCACGAGCGCGCTGAACGGGATATAGCCGAAGAAGGGATCGGCCATCGGCACGCCGTCCAGCAGCACCAGGGTGCGGCTCGACGCATTGCCGCCGAGCGCGCGCAGCGTCGCGCCCTGCGCGGAGGGGTTGGACGAACGGCTGTCCGAACGGCGGAACTGCTGGAAGCCGGCGACATCCGCGAGCATATTCTCGATCCGGCCGGAAGCGCTGCTTGTCAGGCGATCGCGCTCTATCAGGGTCGATCCATAAGCGGGCGTTCCCGGCGGTAGCGCCAATCCTTCGCCCGTCACGACGATTTCCCCCGGCGCTTCGGCGCGCGCAATCGCCGGAGCGAGCATCGCCACGAACGAAAGGAAACGGATAGCCCTCTTCATCTTATCGACCTTCCCTGCCCTGATAAAAGCGAGGCGGTACCGCTTAAGATACCGCCCTCCCTTAGGAGCATTGGTCTTAGGGTCAGAAAAATAGAATTGCACCGGTCGCGACCGCATCCGATCTCGCCTTATTGCCGCTGTGCGCGCTGGATGTGGTCCAGAGACATTCGTCAAGCAGAGTCAGACAGCTGTCGAGGCCGTACTTCCTGCAGCATCGGCTTCTCCCGGTGGGTTGCCTTATGACGACAATCCATCCACCACGATGCCGTCGAGCACCATTGAACCTTGGGTCGGGCCGAGCCTCCGGCCTCTTCCGGACGGGCCAGGCGGACCTCACGCCGGCGCCCCATCGGAACTGCCCAGGATCCGATTCGGGACGGCGGCCGGACCGGCCAGGGTGCGCTAGCCGCGGCCGATCAGAAGCCGGTCGGCGTCGGTTCCGGATGGGCGGTTTCACGGCGATATTGGGAAGGACTGATCGCCATCCATTGATGAAACGCGCGGCGAAAGGCATCCGAGTCACAATAGTCGAGCCGGTTCGCGATCTCCTCGATCGTCAAATTCGATCGCCGCAGCAGATCGAGCCCCAGTTCACGGCGGCAGCTGTCGCGAATCTCGCGGTAGCACGTGCCTTCGCGGTCGAGCGCCCTGCGCACCGTAGCGATGCTCTTGCCAGTGAGAGCGACGACTTCCTGAAACTTGGGCAATCGGTGATCGCGCCGCAGCGCGCCGATCGCCATCGTCCGGACCTGCGCGGCAAGCGGCTCGGCGGCCGGGCTCCCTGCGGCGCCGCCGAACAGAAAACTGCCCAGATATTGGTTCGCGAGATCGGCGGCGTTCCGCGCCACCGGATGATCCAGATAGGATGCCTTGAAGGCAAAGCCGGACCAACCGCGATCGACATGCAGCACAAAGGGCAGGGATGGCAGCCGGAGTTCGTCGACAATCGGCTGGGGATGGTCGAGCCAAATGCCGGTGAGCGGCAGCGGCCGCGCGATCAGCCAGGCAAACATCGCACTGATCTGCGCCGCCCCCGCCAGGTCGACGAGGCATGCATCGGGACCGCTGGTTCGGCGAGCCGCATCGAGCCCAAGCTCGGCGTCCTCCCCGCGAATCCGCAAGCTCATCCGCCCGCACCGCCAGTCGATCGCCTCGAAACATTCGGAGCACCGCGCGATCGCCTCGCGCAGCGTCCGCGCGCCCGAAAGGCTGTACCGGACGACGCTCCAGTCGGTCAGCCGCAGAGGATTTTTCCCCGACAATATATTTTGCCGCTCCGCGAGCCGGCTGATCGCACGTCCGCTCAGTTTCGCCAGGACCTCGGGCGGAGCGCCGCGCAGCCCACTCGCAGCAATGCGTTCGGCGGACCAACGCTCGTCGATGCCGTCGGTCAATGGTGCGATGTCGCCAAAATTTTGCAGGTAGAACTCGACGGCGCACTCGGTGATGCGCTCACCCAGCGACCCGCTCGTCGAATCGCGCGCCAGATTGCCAGCCTCCATCATATACCTCCCCGTGATTTCGCTCATTCTTCGGCGCGCTTCATCATTGATAACACAATAAAGTACGCGCGAAAATACCATGAGGATCGAGCGAAAAAGGGGTGGTTGCCGTAGCTCTATTGGAGGATAAGGAAACGCAAGATCGAGGCTGGACACGACCGCGGCACGGCCCGAACCATCAGGAGAAGATTCCCTTATGTCTCGGCGACGAAAGCAGCTTCCCCGTTTCGGCCGAGGGCTTTCCGCCGCGTCCCTGGTCGCGATGGCCGCCACGCTGGCGTCGGCGGCCGACGCCCCGACCGGGGGCGAACCCGGGGTACGGGCTTTCGTGTTGAGCAATATCTATATGGCCAGTTCGGGCGACGCCGGAGCTTGTCCCGTGTTGGCCGACGGGGGCATCGAGGAATATTTCAAATCGCTGCCGCCAGAAGAGCAGGCCAAATATTCGGTTGCGGGGAAGCTGGGAGAACTCGAGCAGGGCAAACGGCCCGCGCTCGAGCAGGACATGGACCGCCATTTCGGTTTCCGACGCATTTCGCCCCGGAATAAGTCAGTGGTCAGCGGCCAGGCCAAGCTTCCCCCCGACTTCGATCCGACCGCCAAGCCGACTGCTGAGATGGCGCTGCGTATCGGCGCGCTCAACGGCTTTCCCAAGAATCGCGGCCGCTGGGCGTTTTCCAACCAGGTGATCGCCTACAGTGCGTGCACCGATCCGCTCGATTTTCCGCAGCTCGGCAAGCATTTCCGGACATATGACGGCAAGGTCGCGCCGGGAATCGATCTCGATGGCAAGACCAAGCGTGGCGACTTCTCCGGCCTGGACGGCGCCAAGGGTGTCGACAATCAGCTCTGGCGCGTGATGGGCTGCGTGCGCGCGTTCCGCGAGAATGGCGACAAGGAGGTGGTTGAAAAGATCTTCATCTCCGCGCGCGCCCCCACCTTGATCGAGATCCGAGGCATCGACGATCCGCGCAACGATCCGGAAGTGACGGTGAACATCTACGCGGCTTCGGGCTCGCTCGTGAGAAACGCACGCGGGGGCGCCTTGGCGGGAATGACCTTCGATATCGACAAGGATCCGGCGCTGCGCGCGACCACACGCGGCCGGATCGTCGACGGCGTGCTGACAACCGATCCGGTCGACATCCGCCTGAACTACAAGGAGCAGATCATCGATGCGCCACGGCAGATATTGGGCGCGCGGATCAGAGCCACGCTCAAGCCCGACGGCGGCATCGACGGCGCCTTCTTCGGCTATTACTCATTGGCCAGCTATTGGGACTCGATCGAGCAGATGACCCAAAACGGCGCCAATCTGACGAGCGTTTCCTGCCCCGGCGTCTATCGCGCGCTCCATCGCTTCGCGGATGGCTACAAGGATCCGCGCACGGGCCGCTACACGGCGATTTCCTCGGCCTATGGCTTCACGGGCGTTCGCGCCTTCGTGGCGAACGCACCCGCCGAGTTCGCCTCGCGGCGCGGCCAATGAAGATGCGCAGGAAAACCGCCGCTCTGTTGCTCGCCACCCTAAGCCTGCTGTCGCTCGGCGCGGCGACGGGTATGACTCCCAACGGCGTCCATGCCGGTGCGGTTGCCCCAGCGTCGGGCCCCGCCCCTGTCCGCCGGCTGACCGAAGCGCAGTATCGCCGCGCGATCGCCGACATCTTCGGAGAGGACATCAAGGTCGTGGGCCGCTTCGAACCCGATCTTCGCGTTGACGGCCTGCTTGCGGTCGGCACCAGCGCGATTTCGGTGAGTCCGGCCGGCCTCGAGCAATATGACGATATTGGCCGCGGCGTCGCCGAGCAGGCCACCGACGCCGGGCATTGGGATAAGTTGGTAGGCTGCCCTCGTGACGCGCACGGCGCCGAGGCTCTCTCCTGCGCGCGCCGCTTTTTCAGCCAGACCGGGCTCAAGCTGTTCCGCCGGCCGCTTCCGGCCGCCGAGGCCGAGCGGCTGGCCCGTTCCGCGGTGGCGATCGGCGATCAGCTCAAGGCCTTTCCCCAAGGGGTCGCGACCACGCTGGCCGGGATGCTCGCGAGCCCACAATTCCTGTTCCGCTTAGAACTTCCGGAGGCTTCGGGACGGCTGGGCGGCTATACCAAGGCGTCGCGGCTGTCGTTCCTGCTCTGGAACAGCGCACCCGACGATGCGCTGCTCGAAGCGGCCGCGGCAGGATCGCTCGACACGCCGGCGGGGCTGCGCGCGCAGGTCGAGCGGCTGATGGCGTCTCCGCGTCTGCGTGACGGGGTGCGCGCCTTTTTCACCGATTTCCTGCAGCTCGACGAGTTCGAAACGCTGTCGAAAGACGGGCTGATCTATCCGGCCTTCAGCGCATCGATCGCGTCGCTCGCTCGCGAGCAGACGCTGCGCACGCTGACCGACCTGCTGATCGACCGGAACGGCGATTATCGCGACATCTTCACCACGCGCCGCATCGCGATGACCCGCACGCTCGGCCCGATCTATGACGTACCGGTCGCACGCGACGGATGGTATATCCACGAATTCCCGCAAGGCGATCCGCGCGTCGGGCTGCTGACCCACGCGGGACTGCTCGCGCTGCATTCGCATCCCGGCCGGACTTCGCCCACGCTGCGCGGCAAGGCGATGCGCGAGATCCTGCTTTGCGAGAAAATCCCCTCGCCGCCGGCCAATGTGAATTTCGCGGTGGTTCAGGACGTCAACAACGCGTCGCTCAAGACGACGCGGCAGCGGCTTCAGGCGCATCTCGACGACGAGGAATGCGCGAGTTGCCACAAGAAGACCGATCCGATCGGCCTCGGCCTCGAGCAATTCGACGGCGCGGGCCAGTTCCGGACGCGCGAGCGCGGCGAGCTGATCGACGTCAGCGGAAGCTTCGACAAGAAGGCGTTCGATGGTGCAGGCGACCTTGGCCAATTGTTCCATGACAGCGCCGCCGCTTCGGCGTGCCTCGTCAACAGCGTCTGGCGCTATGCGAACGGGCGCAATCCTTCGGCCGGAGACGAGGACGACATCCGCGCGCTCTCCGCGCAATTCTCCGGTCAGGGCTATCGGCTGACATCGCTGCTGCGGACGATCGCGCTGGATCCGGCCTTTTATGGAACGAGCACGGACGTCCGGATCGCCCGCACCCACGAAGGCAAAAAGGAAGGCTGATGAGCAATCCGATGTACGGCAGGCGCGCTTTCCTGCTGAAAGGCGCGCTTGGAGGCGCCGCGATGACGGTGGGGATACCTCTTCTCGATGCCTTTCTCGACGGCAATGGCGCGGCCTTTGCCGCAACCCTCGGCGGCGGACGGCTGCCGGTGCGCTTCGGCACATGGTTCTGGGGCTGCGGCATGATCCCGGATCGCTGGCAGCCAAAGGCCACCGGCAGCGGATATGATCTCCCGCCGCAACTCGCCCCGATCAAGGCGGTCCAGCAGCATGTGTCGGTGCTCAGCGGTTTCGACGTGATCCTCGACGGCAAGGGCAACCTGCCGCATATCTCGGGCAACACGGCGGTGCGCACCGGCGCGCCGACCGACAACTGGCAGACGATCCAGGGGCCGACGCTCGATGTGATCATCGCCGACGCGATCGGCGCGGGATCGGTGTTCCGGAGCATCGACCTCAGCGCCGACGGAAACTCGCGCACCAGCTATTCCTTTCGCAACGGCAACAGCATGAACGCCGCCGTGCCGACCGCCGCGGAACTGTACGGCAAGCTGTTCGGCCCGGATTTCCACGATCCTAACAAGGCGGAGTTCACCCCCGACCCGCGCTATATCGCGCGTAGAAGCGTGCTTTCCGCGGTGAGCGAACAGCGCCGCGCGCTGTTGGCGCGGGTGGGCGCCGCCGATCGTGCCAGGCTCGATCAATATTTCACCGCGATCCGCGAGGTCGAGGAAAAGCTCTCGCTCAAGCTGCAGAAGCCGCCACCCGCCGAGGCCTGCGTGCTGCCGGGTAAGCTCGCGCCATCCAAGGCGGATGTCGACTATACCGACGTGGCCGAGCGGCGCGCCGACCATAAGCTGATGGCGTCATTGCTGGCGATGGGGCTGGCCTGCAATCAGACGAGAATCTTCAACATGGCTTATTCGACGGCCGCCTCCGATCTGCGCCGCGCGGGCAACACCACCGGCTATCATCAATCGACTCATGAGGAACTGGTCGATCGCAGCATCGGCTATCAGCCGACCGTCGATCATTTCGCGACCGAGAGCATGGCGGCGTGGGCCGACTTCGTCGAAGCCCTCGCCGCGATCAAGGAGGGCGACGGCACGTTGCTCGACAATATGCTGGTTTTCGCGCATTCGGACGTATCCTATGCCAAGAATCACGACGTGACCGGAATCCCGGTCATGCTGGCGGGACGCGCGGGCGGAAAGGTCAAGACCGGCTTGCATATCAATGCTCCCGCCGAACCGATCTCCAGAATCGGCCTGACGCTGCAGCAGGTGATGGGGATTCCCGCCGACGCCTGGGGGCAGGATGCGATGCGCACCCGCCGGCCGGTCTCCGAAATCCTCGTCTGATCGAAAAAGGATATATCGACCCATGAAATTATCTGGACGGGCAACGGCGATCCTCATCGCGACGACGGGCGCGGTCGCGGCAAGCGCCGCCACGCCCCAGATCGTCGCCGCGGTCAACGCGCGCAAGGCCAATTACAAGGAGATCGGCGGGGCGTTCAAAACGATCAACGACGAAATCAAATCGGGTAATCCCGATATGAACGCCGTCAAGACGGCGGCGCGCGACATCGCTGCGCGCGCGCCGCAGCAGCTCAAATATTTTCCCAAGGGGAGCGGACCCGAATCGGGGATCAAGACGCGCGCCAAGGCGGTCATCTGGGCCGACCAAGCGACGTTTCTGAAAGGTCAGCAGGAGTTGGTCGCCGCATCGGCGGCGCTGCAGACGGCAGCGATGAGCGGCGACGGCGCGGCGCTTGCCTCCGCCCGGACGCGGACCGCCGCGGCGTGCAAATCATGCCATGACCGATTCCGCGAGGAAGACTGACTTGGCCTTTTGGCGGGCGGGGCAGGCCGACGATCGCATGCGCATTTGGGACGCGCCGATCCGCCTGTTCCACTGGTCGCTCGTCGCGCTGCTTGGCGCCGCCTGGTGGTCGGCCGAGCAAGGCGAACTGGGCTGGCACCGCATCATCGGCTATGCGATCCTCGCGCTGCTGATCTTCCGGATCGCCTGGGGTCTGTTCGGCAGCAGCACCGCGCGCTTCGGCAATTTCGTGCGCGGACCCGCAGCGATCATCAGCCATATTCGGCGATCGGATCGCGGCGCGGGTCGGCTCTCGTCCGTCGGGCACAATCCGCTGGGCGGCTGGAGCGTCGTCGCGATGCTGCTCGCACTGGCGGCGCAGGTGGCGCTGGGCCTGTTCGCGGTCGATATCGACGGGATCGAATCGGGCCCGCTCTCCTATCTGGTAAGCTTCGAGACGGGCCGTTGGGCCGCCGAGACGCATCATCTCCTCTTCAACATCCTGCTCGGCCTCGTCGCGCTTCACTTGCTCGCGATCGCCTATTATCTGCTGGTCCGCCGCGACAATCTCGTTGCGCCGATGATCCGCGGCTGGCGCCGGGCCGGCTCGGGCGTCGACGCGCCGTTGCTCGCCTCGAACCGGCTGGCGTTCGGCCTGTTCGCCGCGAGCGCGCTGACGGTGTGGTTAGCGCTCAAGCTGTTCGGCCAGGGGCTCTGACGAACGATACGCCCGCGCCAACGAGAGATGATTTCGCCATCTCCGATAATACAATAAAAACAGTGAGTTACGTGGCGGCTATGGATGCCCCGTGAGGATTCGAACCTCAATTAACGGAGTCAGAGTCCGTGGTCTTACCTTTAGACGACGGGGCATCAGCCAGAGCGGCGCACATAAGGAGGGCCGCCGGGGCTGTCAACGGTGGCTGAAAGGGCGCGCCCTTGCCGTTCGCCGCGGTCCGCACTAGGCTCGATCCCAAGTTCCGTGCGGATTTCGGCCGCATGGCGAAAAAGAGATCGATTGTCATGGCGCATGGCCCCCACCAGGCCGCGTCCCGCCCGCTGCGTGAAGGGGGGCGTCGGGCGCACCCCTCTTCCTCTACCAGCCGCCCCCAGTACAGCTACGCCGCGCTCGATCTAGGCACCAACAATTGCCGGTTGCTGATCGCGCGGCCGTCCGAGGAAGGCTTCGTCGTCGTCGACGCCTTTTCGCGGATCGTCCGGCTCGGCGAGGGCCTTGCCGCCACCGGGCGATTGTCCGACGTAGCGATGGATCGCGCGGTCAGCGCGCTTTCGGTGTGCGCGGAAAAGCTGCGCCGCCGGCATGTCTCGCTGGTCCGCTCGGTGGCGACCGAAGCGTGCCGGCGCGCCTCCAACGGTCGCGAGTTCGTCCAGCGCGTCTATCGCGAGACGGGGATCGCGCTCGAGATCATCACCCCCGAGCAGGAAGCCCGGCTCGCGGTGTTGGGCTGCCATGCATTGCTGGAACCGGGCGAGGGCAATGCGCTGGTGTTCGACATCGGCGGCGGATCGACCGAGCTGATCCTGATTGACGCCGACACCAGCCCGCCGCGCGTGATCGACTGGTTCTCCGCGCCCTGGGGCGTGGTTTCGCTGTCCGAAACCGAACCGCATGTGGGCCGCGACCGCGACGACCTTCTCGCGAGCTATGAACGGATGCGCGCGCGCGTCGCGCGAAGCTTCACGCAGTTCGCGGCCAGGCTCGATCCGGGCGCACGGCCGGGCCGCCTGCTCGGAACCAGCGGAACGGTGACGACGCTCGCCAGCGTCCATCTCGATCTGCCCAGCTATGATCGGCGGCAGATCGACGGGCTGATCGTGCCGGTCACCGCGATGCGCGCGATCAGCGCGCGGCTGGCGGGCATGACTGTCGCCGAGCGCGCCGAGCTTGCCTGCATCGGGCAGGAACGTGCCGATCTGGTGGTCGCCGGCTGCGCGATACTCGACGCGATTCTCGATATCTGGCCGGCCGAGCGGCTCGGCGTCGCCGACCGTGGCATTCGCGAGGGCATCCTCCGATCGTTGATGGCGCGGGATAGGGCCAGGCGCGCCTCATGAGCCGCGGCGGCAGCGGGGGGCGGCAGCGGGTCCGCACGGCGCGCGGGCGAAGCGCCGCCTCGACGCGCTGGCTCGAGCGCCAGCTCAACGACCCCTATGTCCGCCGCGCCAAGGCCGAAGGCTATCGCTCGCGCGCGGCTTATAAGCTGATCGAACTCGACGAGCGCTTCCATTTCCTGCGCGGGGCGAAACGGGTGATCGACCTGGGCATTGCGCCGGGAGGCTGGACGCAGGTCGTGCGAAAGCTCTGCCCGCAAGCGGCGGTCGTCGGGATCGACCTGCTTGCGACCGATCCGATCGAGGGCGCCACCATCCTGCAAATGGATTTCATGGCCGATGAGGCGCCCGCGCTGCTCGCCGAGGCGCTGGGTGGCCCGGCCGATATCGTGCTATCGGATATGGCGGCCAACACGGTGGGCCATCCGCAGACCGATCATTTGCGCACGATGGCGCTGGTCGAGGCGGGATGCCAGTTCGCGAGCGAGGTGTTGCGGCCGGGCGGCTGCTTCGTCGCCAAGGTGCTCGCGGGCGGTGCCGACAGCGATCTGGTCGCCGAGCTCAAGCGGCTGTTCACGACGGTCAAACATGCCAAACCGCCCGCGAGCCGCAAGGATTCCTCCGAATGGTATGTGATCGCCCAGGGGTTCAAAGGACGCGCGACCTGACGGGCATGGCCCGTCGCGGGCGCCGGCGGAATTGGCGGCTATCTGATCCTGACGATCGCCGTACGCGGCGCGCCGCCCTGATGCGCCGGGCAGGCGCGGCGTTCGAGCCGCTTGTCGAGGCAGATCCAGACCTCTTCAAGCCAGCCGTCCCGGCTGAGGTTCAGCCGCATCTGATCGGCGCGCATGCCCTCATTGGCCTTGGCGAAGATCTGCTGGAAGGCGGCGGCGGTCATCGTCTTCCCGCTGAGCGTCTCCATCTCGGGGAAGTGCAGCGCCGCGAAGAGGCCGGCGCTTTTCGCGAAATAATCGGCGGGCGCCTTCGCCATGCAGGTGCCGTGCTTTTCCCACTCATGTTGAAGGAGCTGGGGCGATGGCGTGGCGCAAAGATGCTGACGGATCACCTGCTCGGGCACCAGTCGGGTCGGCGCGCAATATTGCGGCCATTGCTTCCCCTCGCCGTCGGGCCAGAGGCCGTGGAGAGTGAAGCCGAACGGCTTCGACGCGGCGCAACGGAAACGGTCCTGGGGGCTGGTCGTGCGGCTCGCGCAATATTGTGGCGACCAACTCACTGCCAGCGTGTAGCCGCCGATCGGCAGCAAGCGGCGCGGCTGATCGGCGGTCGGGCCCTCGAGCATCGGGCGCGGCAGCTCCGCGGGGATTTCGCAAGCCGGCCCTTTCTTCGCACAGGCTGGGCTGATCAATAGCACGCCTAGCACCAGTGCGGTCGCACACCGCATCAGACGGCCCGGAAATCGAGGCCGATATCGGCCGCCGGCGCCGACTGGGTGAGCCGTCCCACCGAGATATAGGTGACCCCGGTCTGGGCGATCGCCTTGATCGTATCGAGCCGCACCCCGCCCGAAGCTTCGGTCGGAACCCGGCCACCGACCAGGGTCACCGCGCCGCGCAGCGTCGGCGGATCCATATTGTCGAGCAGCAGGTGCGTCGCGCCCGCGGCGAGCGCGGGCTCGATCTGGTCGATCCGATCGACCTCGACGATGATCCGCTCGATCCCCGCCGCAACCGCCCGGCGAACCGCTTCGCCGATGCCGCCGGCGACGGCGACATGGTTGTCCTTGATCATCGCCGCATCGTCGAGGCGCATTCGGTGGTTGGTGCCGCCCCCCATCCGAACCGCATATTTTTCGAGCACGCGCAGGCCGGGAATCGTCTTGCGCGTGTCGAGCAATGTGGCGCTGGTTCCCTTGATGGCATCGACATAAGCGCTCGTCAGCGTCGCGACCCCCGAAAGATGCTGGACGGTGTTGAGCGCTGAGCGCTCGGCGGTGAGCAACGCCCGCGCCTTGCCGCGCAAACGCATCAGCACGCTGCCTCTCGGGACGCGCGCGCCGTCCGCGACCATCGTCTCGATCGAAACCGCAGGGTCGAGCGCGCGAAAGAAAGCCTGGGCGATCGAAAGCCCGGCGACGCTGATCGCGTCGCGGCTCGCCATCTCGCCCTCGAACAATGCTTCGGCGGGGATCGTCGCGGCGGAGGTGATGTCGCCTCCCCGCCCCATATCCTCGGCCAGGGTGGCGCGGACGAACGCGTCGAGATCGAAATCGGCAAGGCTGAAGCTCATCATCCGCTTCCCTGTTGCATCATCCCCGTGGGCCAGGGCGGCGGGCTATTTGAAGGCGGGCCGTCCGACGTCGGGGCCTGACAGGCCGCCGGTCATCTCGAGCATCCGGTCGAGCGAGCGCTTGGCGGCAACGCGGGTGGGCTCGTCGACCTCGATCTGCGGGGTCAGGTCGCGCAGCGCGAGATAGAGCTTCTCGAGCGTGTTGAGCGCCATATAGGGGCACATATTGCAGTTGCAGTTGCCGTCCGCGCCCGGCGCGCCGATGAAGTGCTTGTGCGGCGCTGCCTTTTCCATCTGGTGAATGATGTGCGGTTCGGTCGCGACGATGAGGGTGTCGGCGTCGCTCTTCAGGACATAGTCGAGAATGCCGCGGGTCGAGCCGACATAATCGGCGTGATCGAGGATGTGGACAGGGCATTCGGGGTGCGCTGCCACGGGCGCGCCCGGATGCTGCGCCTTGAGCTTGAGCAGCTCGGTTTCGGAGAAGGCCTCGTGGACGATGCAGCTGCCTTCCCACAGCAGCATGTCACGGCCGGTTTTGCGCGCGAAATAGGCACCGAGATGGCGATCGGGCGCGAAGATGATCTTCTGGCCGGGCGGCAGTTGCGACAGGATCGTCTCGGCCGACGAGGATGTGACGATGATGTCGCTATGCGCCTTCACCGCTGCCGAGCAGTTGATGTAGGTCAGCGCGAGATGATCGGGATGCGCGGCACGGAAACGCGCGAACTCCTCGGGAGGACAGCTGTCCTCGAGGCTGCAGCCGGCGTCCATATCGGGTAGAATCACGGTCTTTTGCGGCGAAAGGATCTTGGCCACCTCGGCCATGAAGCGAACCCCGCAAAAAGCGATCACCTCGGCGTCGGTCGCGGCCGCCTTGCGCGACAAATCGAGGCTGTCGCCGACGAAATCGGCGAGATCCTGAATCTCGGGGGTTTGGTAATAATGGGCGAGAATGACGGCGTTGCGTTCCTTGCGAAGGCGGTCGATCTCAGCGCGCAGATCGACGCCGGCCAGATTTTCGACGGGGGCATTCATAGTTCTGCTCTCCTCACGCGGCTCAGGCCGCGAGGCTCCAAAATGTGTCGTCCTGGCGGACCACGCCGCGCATTTCCAGATCGATCAGATGGGCGAGCACCGACAGCCCCGCCGCCACATGCAACCGCGGGTCGATTCCGGCGTACATCGACAGCACCATCTCGTTGACCGCGCCGACCTGGCGTTCGAGCAGCCGCAATATCTGCCCCTCGCGCTGCCGGCGGTGGCCGATCAGCCCGCGCACCCAGCGTTGCGGCCGTTCGATCGGATCGCCATGCGCCGAATAGTAGACAAGCTCCTGCTCGCGCGCCAGCAGGCGGTCAAGGCTTTCAAGATACTGCCCCATGTTGCCGTCGGGGGGCGACACCACCGTGGTCGACCAGCCCATGACATGATCGCCGCTGAACAGCGCGCGCGCCTCGGGAAGCGCGAAGCAGAGATGGTTCGAAGTGTGGCCGGGCGTATGGACGGCCTGGAGCGTCCAGCCGTCGCCGGTGAGCTGGGCGCCATCGGCCAGCACCTCATCTGGCACATAGCTGCGATCGAATGCGGCGTCCGCGCGCGGACCGCTGTCGTCCAGCACAAGCGGAGCGCAACCGATGATCGGCGCGCCGGTCCGCGCCTTCAACTCGGCCGCCGCCGGGCTGTGGTCGTGGTGGGTATGGGTGCACAGGATCGCGCGCACCGGCGCATCGCCGATCGCGGCGACGATCGCATCGATATGCTCGGGCAGGTCGGGACCCGGATCGATCACCGCGACATCGCGGGCACCGACCAGATAGGTCTGGGTGCCGCTATAGGTGAACGGCCCCGGATTGGCCGCGAGAAGGCGGCGCACCAGGGGGTGCTGTGTCTGGACAGTGCCGGCGACCTGCTCGCTCATGTCCGCCATGTGGCATTGGTCGCGGCCAATGTGAAGGGTGCGCGCCATCGACGCGGCAGAATCCCGGCCGGCGCGGCGAGAGCGCGCTTGCACCGGAAGGTCCGTGGCGTAAAAAACGCCCTATGTTCGACATTCGCGAAGATGATCTGAGCAGCGAGCCGGTGCAGGCGTTGCTCGCCCTCCATCTGTCGGGGCTGCGCGCGGCGTCACCGCCGGGCGCCGTCTATGCGCTCGATCTATCCGGTTTGCGCGGGCCCGATGTGACGGTCTGGACCGCGTGGCGCGGCGATAACCTCGCGGGCATCGCCGCGCTCAAACTGCTGGACAGCGCATCGGCCGAGATCAAGTCGATGCGGACCCATCCGGATTTTCTCCGCCGGGGCGCGGCCGACGCGTTGCTCGACCATATCATCGCCATCGCCAGGCAACGGAAACTACGCTTGCTGAGCCTGGAGACCGGGAGCGGCGATGCCTTCGCGCCGGCGCTGGCCCTGTACCGGAAACGCGGTTTCAAAAACGGCGAGGCCTTTGCGGCGTATCGGCCGAGCGCCTTCAATCAGTTCCTGCACCTCCCATTATGAGCGTCCGCAGTGCTCAAGCGGGGGCGATGCCCTTTTCTTTCAGCAGCTCGGCCAGTTCGCCGGCCTCGTACATCTCCATCATGATGTCCGAGCCACCGATGAACTCGCCCTTCACATAGAGCTGGGGAATGGTCGGCCAGTCCGAATATTCCTTGATTCCCTGGCGAATGCCCTGATCCTGCAGCACGTCGACCGTCGCATATTCGACCCCGAGATGATCGAGGATCGCGATCGCGCGGCTCGAAAATCCGCATTGCGGAAACAGCGGCGTTCCCTTCATGAACAACAGCACGTCGGCCGAATTGACCGCCGTCGCGATACGGGCCTGAACGTCGTCACTCATTATCATACTCCTCAATCGGGCGTCGCGGTGGTCAGCTGGAGCGCGTGCAGCACGCCCCCCATCCGGCCGCCCAACGCCTCATAGACACGCTGATGCTGGCGGACGCGAGGAAGGCCGCGGAAGCTCTCGCTCACCACACGCGCCGCATAATGATCACCGTCGCCGGCAAGATCGGTGATCTCGACCAGCGCGTCAGGCAGGGCCGCCCTGATCATCGCCTCGATCTCGCTCGCGGCCATCGGCATCGGCTTATTTGCCTTCCATCAGCTGGCGGCGCGCTTCGATCGTCCGGGCGTCGAGTGCGGCGCGGATGCTCGCCTCGTCGGTATCGACGCCAGCCGAGGTCAGGTCGCCGAGCAGCTTGCGGACCACATCTTCGTCACCGGCTTCCTCGAAATCGGCCTGGACCACCGACTTGGCATAGCTGTCGGTTTCCTCCGGCGTGAGGCGCATCAGCCCGGCCGCCCAATGGCCGAGCAGGCGGTTACGCCGAGCGGTGATACGGAAAACCATTTCCTGGTCATGGGCGAACTTGTTCTCGAAGGCCTGTTCGCGTTCGTCGAAGGTTGTCATCTCATCCCCTGTTCGCCGGTAATCCGGGATTCAGATAGGCATGGAGCCGCACGCGCGCAACTGCGCAAAGCTGATCCCGATCGCCGGCGCTAGAGCCAGGGCCGCTCGGCCTTCATTTTCGCCTCGAAGCCCGCAATCGCGCTGTCGCGTGCGAGCGTCATGCCGACCTCGTCGAGCCCGTTGAGCAGGCAATGCTTGCGAAAGGGGTCGATCGCGAAACTGAAGCGATCCTGGAATGGCGTGGTGACCGTCTGGTGTTCGAGATCGATGCTGATCGGATGGGTCTTCGCGACCTCGATCAGCCGATCGACCGCAGCCTGGGGCAGGATCACGGTCAATATCCCGTTCTTGAAAGCGTTCCCCGAAAAAATGTCCGAAAAACTGGGCGCGATGACCGCTTCGATGCCGAGGTCGTTGAGCGCCCAGGCGGCGTGCTCGCGGCTTGAGCCACAACCGAAATTGTCCCCCGCTACCAGGATGTTGGCGCCCGTATATTCGGGGTCGTCGAAGACATTCCCCGGCTGCGCGCGCACCGTTTCGAACGCACCCCGGCCCAGCCCCTTGCGGGTGATCGTCTTCAGATAATGCGCGGGGATGATAACGTCGGTATCGACATTTTTGAGGCCCAGCGGAAAGGCCCTTCCCTCGATCTCATGGATCGGCTTCATCATTCGGCTCCTTGCGGGAAGGCGGGCAGCTTGCCGACGTCGCGCGGATCATGCTGGATGATCGCCACGGTCTTCAGCTCGGACGCCATCGCGCGAAAGCGGTGCATCGAAGCCACCGAATCGGCGCGGTTCGTGTTGAACGGAGGCACGCCGTCGCTGTCGAGATTCTCTTGGAAATGCGCGACATCGCCCGACAGCAGGACCGCGCCTGTCCGGGGGAGCCTCACCAGCAGGCCATGATGCCCGGGCGTATGGCCGGGCAGGCCGACCATCACCACGCTGCCGTCGCCGAACAGATCCTTGTCGCCTTCGACCCCTTCCACCTTGGCGCCGGGCGCCAGCCAGGGCCCGAGCGGCATACCGATCTCGGCCTTCTCGCGCGCCAGCGCAAGATCGCCCGCGCCGATCAGCAGCTTGGCTTTCGGAAAATCGGCGGCCTGTCCGGTGTGGTCGAAATGATGATGGCTGATCCCGATCAAGCCGATCTGGTCCGGCTTGATCCCCAGCAGGGCGAGTTGCTCGACGATCGTCGTCCGCAGCGTTGCGCTCATCGGCTGGGTCGGATCATTGGGCTTGCCGCGCACACTCGCCGGCAGGCCGGCATCCCACAACATATAGGCGTCGCCATCCTTGATCAGGTAGCAGCTCGACACCAGCTCGCGCTTCTGGCCCGGATAGGCCTTGCTGTCGGAAAAGGCGTTGAGATCGTTGACGTGGACAGCGCCGCAGTCGAGCCGCCACAGCTTGTCGACCGTGCCGCGCACCGCGCCCGCCTGCGCCGTTCCCGCGATCAGCAGCGCGGCGATTCCCGCCGCCCACTTCATGCGACCGGCTCCAGCGTGCGGACGTCGGCCAGGTGGCCGGTGACGGCGGCGGCGGCCGCCATCGCCGGGGAGACGAGATGGGTGCGCGCGCCAGGGCCCTGGCGGCCGACGAAGTTGCGATTCGAGGTCGAGGCGCAGCGTTCGCCCGGCGGCACCTTGTCGGGGTTCATCGCGAGGCACATCGAACAGCCGGGCTCGCGCCATTCGAAGCCGGCCTCGACGAAGATCCGATCGAGCCCTTCGGCCTCGGCCTGACGCTTGACCAGGCCGGAACCAGGCACCACCAGCGCCTGGCGCACATTCGCGGCGACCTTGCGGCCGCGCACCACCGCCGCCGCCGCGCGCAGATCCTCGATCCGGCTGTTGGTGCAGCTGCCGATGAAGATGTTCTCGACGGGCACATCCTCCATGCGGGTACCCGGAGTCAAACCCATATAATCGAGCGACTTCTGCGCCGCTGCCTGCTTCGAGGGATCGGCGAAGCTCGCGGGATCGGGCACGATCCCGGTGATCGGCACGACGTCCTCGGGGCTCGTGCCCCAGGTGAGGCAGGGAGCGATATCGGCCGCGTCGATCCGCACCACCTTGTCGTAGCGCGCGCCGTCATCGGTCGGCAGCGTGCGCCACCATGCGACCGCCTTGTCCCAGGCCTCGCCCGTGGGCGCCATCGGCCTGCCCTTGAGATAAGCGAAGGTCGTCTCGTCGGGTGCGACCAGGCCCGCGCGCGCGCCGCCCTCGATCGACATGTTGCAGACGGTCAGCCGGCCTTCGAGCGACATCTCGCGGAACACATTGCCGGTATATTCGATCACATAGCCCGTGCCCCCCGCCGCCCCGATCACGCCGATGATGTGCAGGATTACGTCCTTGGGTGTGACACCTTGGCCCAGCTTGCCCTCGACGCGGATCTCCATCGTCCGCGAGGGCGCGAGCAGCAGCGTCTGGGTCGCCATAACATGCTCGACCTCGGAGGTGCCGATGCCGAAGGCCAGCGCGCCGAGCCCGCCATGCGCCGAGGTATGGCTGTCGCCGCACACGATCGTCGTGCCTGGCAGCGAGAAGCCCTGCTCGGGGCCGACGACGTGCACGATGCCCTGCTCGGGCGCGACCGCATCGATATAGGGCACCCCGAACTCGGGCGCGTTGCGCTCGAGCGCAGCAAGCTGGGTGCGCGATTCGGCGTCGGCGATCGGGACGCGCTCGCCCGCCGCATCCAGACGCGCGGTGGTCGGCAGATTATGATCGGGCACCGCCAGCGTCAGGTCGGGCCGGCGAAGCTTGCGGCCGGCGAGGCGCAGCGCCTCGAACGCCTGCGGGCTGGTGACCTCATGGACGAGATGGCGGTCGATATAGATCAGGCAGGTGCCGTCGTCGCGGCGTTCGACGACGTGCGCGTCCCAGATCTTCTCGTAAAGCGTGCGCGGCTTGCTGGACATGCCGCCGATCTAGCCATGCGCGCGCCAATGTCAAAGCAGAGAGGGCATCGCCCGGAGAAGCTGGGCTATTGGGGTGGGGACGGTCGAGCGGCGTGGAGCCCTGCCGAGGCGCAGACAGGACGCCGCCCGGAACCGCGGTTTCGTGCTATGCGCCCAGGCGGAGCGCCCGTGACGAGGCAGAACGGTCGCAAGCGCACTCCCTATTTCTCCAGCTCGAGCCAATCCTTGAACGGCTGGTGGTAGAGCATATCCATCACCTCAAGCTGCATACCGGTCGGCTCGACCGCGTTCGAGTTCCAGAACATGCCCACCCCCGCCTTGAGCACCGGATCGAACAGGATCAGCGAGCGATAGCCGTCGACGGCTCCGCGGTGGCCGATCACCTCGCGGCCGGCATAGTGCCAGATCCGCCAGCCGAGCCCATAGGAAGCATCCTTGAGCGACTGATCGAGCTCGCGCTGGCGGTGGACCGAGAAGGTGCGGATACGCGGGCTGTGCAGCTCGCGGAGCACCCTGCGCGACAGCACGCGCGGCGCCTCGCCCATCTGCGCGCGCATCCAGAGGCCGAGATCGATGATCGACGAGTTGACGCCGCCTGCCGCAGGGGTGCGGTAATAGGCGTCGCTCACCTTGAGTTCGCGGCGGCCCGTGTGCGGGCGCGCCCAGCTCGGCGAGGATTCGAGACCCTCACGGGTGGTGCTGGCTGATTGCATGCCGAGCGGGGCGAACAACTCGTGCTGCACGAGCTGTGCATAGCTCCGGTGGCCGGCATGCTCAGCGGCCTCGCTCGCGGCGTCATAGGCGATGTTCTGATAGCTGTAGCATTTGCCCGGGGGGCACAGCAGCGGGATCTGGTTCAGCCGGCTGCGGATCTCCTTCGGATCATGGCCGTCTTCGAGATCGCGGTCATAGGCGTTCTTCCAGATGCCCAGGCTCTGCGACAGCAGATTCTCGATCGTCGCGACATTCTGCGCATCCTTCGGCAGCTTGAGCGACGGCGCCCAGCGCGAGACCGGATCCTTGAGCGACAGCTTCTTCTGCTCGGCCAATTTCACGAGCAGCGTCGCCGCCACCCCCTTCGACACCGAGGCCCAGCGAAACACGGTATGCGCGTCGACGGGCTTGCCGTCGGGGCCGTCAGTAGTGACGCCATAGCCCTTGGCGAAGCTGATCTCGCCATTCTCGATCGTGACGATCGCGACGCCGACCACCGAACGATCGGCGGCGAGCTCCTGCATCCGCTGATCGAGCCGGCGATAGTCGATGCGCGTCGGCCCGCTCTTGCTGATGCCGATCCGGCTGAGATCGATCGACAGCCGCGCCACACCGGGCTTGGTCGTCTCCTGCGTCCTGCGCAGGTAGAAGCCGCCTGCGGCGAGAAAGGCGACGAGCACCGCGAGCAGCACCACCCCCGCCACAACCAGCCCGCGCTCGATGCGGACGGTGGCGGGCACTTCGGCTTCGCGCGGCCCCTGCGGATCGCCGCCGTGCGGGTCGGTCATGATATTCTTATCGGGCATGACGGCGAAGATCGGACCAACAGGCGGAAAGGAAAGCAGCCATAGCAGCTTGGCGGCCCGACGCGTTCGCGGCTGCCGGCCGCTCAACGCACGACGTGCACCACCGGGCGCGCGAACAATCCAGCTGTCAGCTCAGATAATGGGCCGTGGTCTTCGAGGCGAGCTCCTCGGCGGTCACTCCCGGCGCTACCTCGATCAGCCGGAAGGGCGAAGCATGATCGGGCCGCTGGAACACCGCCAGATCGGTGATGATCATGTCGACGACATTCTTGCCGGTCAGCGGCAAAGTGCAGCTGGGTATGAATTTCGGATCGCCGTTCTTCGAGCAATGCTCCATCACGACGATGATCTTCTTGACCCCCGCGACGAGGTCCATTGCGCCCCCCATACCCTTGACCATCTTGCCGGGGATCATCCAATTCGCGATGTCGCCGCCTTCGGACACCTCCATCGCGCCGAGCACGGTCAGGTCGATATGCCCGCCCCGGATCATCCCGAAACTGTCGGCCGACGAGAAATAGCTCGTCGACGGCAGCTCGCTGATCGTCTGCTTGCCGGCGTTGATCAGATCGGGGTCGACCTGATCCTCATAGGGAAAGGGGCCGATGCCGAGCATGCCGTTTTCCGATTGCAGCGTGACCTGCACGCCGTCGGGGATATGGTTCGCCACCAGCGTCGGGATACCGATGCCGAGATTCACATAGAAGCCGTCCTTGAGCTCGCGCGCCGCGCGCGCCGCTATCTGATCGCGATCCCACGCCATGTCAGGCCGTCTCCCTCTGCCGCACGGTGCGGAACTCGATCTTCTTGTCATAAGGCGCGCCCAGGACGAGCCGATTCACGAATATCCCGGGCAGGTGAACCTGATCGGGATCAAGGCTGCCGACCGGCACGATCTCCTCGACCTCGGCGACGCAAACCCGCCCGGCGGTCGCGGCGGGATGGTTGAAGTTGCGCGCCGTCTTCCGGAAGATCAGGTTGCCCGCCTCGTCGGCCTTCCATCCCTTGATGATCGAGAGATCGGCGCGAATGCCGCGCTCGAGCACATAGGTCTCGCCGTCGAACTCCTTGGTCTCCTTGCCTTCCTGCACCAGCGTGCCCACGCCGGTCCTGGTATAGAAAGCAGGAATGCCGGCGCCACCCGCGCGCATCCGTTCGGCCAGCGTGCCCTGCGGCGAGAATTCGACCTCGAGCTCGCCGCCCAGATATTGGCGCTCGAACTCCTTGTTCTCGCCGACATAGGAGGCGATCATCTTTCGGATCTGACGGCTGCGCAGCAATTTGCCGAGCCCTTCACCATCGATGCCGGCATTGTTCGAAGCGACGACCAGATCCTTCACGCCCGACGCAAGAACCGCATCGATCAACCGTTCGGGAATGCCGCACAAACCAAAGCCGCCCGAACAGATCATCATCCCGTCGAACAGCATGCCGTCGAGCGCAGCCTGCGCAGAAGAGTAGACCTTGGTCACGCGCTTCTCCAAATTGCCCAAGGGGGCTCTACGGTCGAGCCAGTCGAGGGTCAACGACCGTGAATGCAACAGCCGTTTTTTGGATAATTCCATGCTGCGCCGCAACGATAATCAACCAAATAGCGCTATTATTGCCACATCGGCCAGGGAATTTCCGTGCGGCCCGTTGACGGCCGGACGGCTTTGGACAATGTCGGCGTAATAGGAGGCCGGGATGATCAAGGAACTGGCGGAAATCGATATCAAGGCGGGCTGCGAGCAGGCTTTCGAGGAAGCCGCGATCGAAGCCCGAAGGCTGTTCCTGTCGTCCAAGGGCTGCATCGCTTTCCGGCTCCACCGCTCGGTCGAGCAGCCCAGCCGCTATCGCCTGTTCGTCGAGTGGGAAACGATGGAAGACCATATGGTCGAGTTCCGTAACTCGGACGCCTTTCTCGCCTGGCGCAGATTGTGCGGCCCCTATTTCCAGAGCCCGCCCAAGGTCGAGCATCTCACGATCATCGTCGAGGGCCGCAGCGACGATCTCGCCAGCCTGCACACCTCGGTGCTCGCGGCCGAGTAGCGCCGAAAAGAAACCCTCTCGCCAGGAAGGGGTTGGGTGAGGGTATCCCGTCCCTCGAAGCAAAGGGCGCTCGGTCTTCGGCCTCGCTCTTCCCCTCCCCGCCGTGGAGAGGGAGCCAACCGGCTCCCCGCATCCGCCCCCTATATCAGCCCCGCCAACGGGCTCGACGGGTCCGCATACATGCGCCGCGCCATCCGGCCTGCCCGATAGGCCAGCCGGCCGCTTTCGACCGCGGCCTTCATCGCGGCAGCCATCATCACCGGCTGCTTCGCCTCGGCGATCGCGGTGTTCATCAGCACCCCGGCGCAGCCAAGCTCCATCGCGGCGGCGGCGTCCGATGCGGTGCCGACGCCCGCGTCGACCAGCACCGGCAGGCTGGTGCCTTCGACAATCAGCCGGATCGTCACCTTGTTCTGAATGCCGAGCCCCGAACCGATCGGCGCGCCGAGCGGCATGATCGCGACCGCGCCCGCATTTTCGAGCCGCTTCGCCGCGATCGGATCATCGACGCAGTAGACCATCGGTTTGAAGCCCTCTTTGGCGAGGACCTCGGTCGCCCGCAGCGTCTCGACCATGTCGGGATAGAGCGTCTTTGCCTCGCCGAGCACCTCGAGCTTGACCAGATCCCAGCCGCCCGCCTCACGCGCCAGCCGCAGCGTGCGGATCGCCTCCTCCCCGGTATAGCAGCCCGCGGTATTCGGCAGATAGGTGATCCGGTTCGGGTCTATGAAGTCGGTCAGCATCGGCGCGGTGGGATCCGCGATGTTGACCCGACGCACCGCGACGGTCACGATCTCGGCGCCCGACGCCTCGACCGCTTCCGCATTCTGCGCGAAATCCTTATATTTCCCCGTGCCGACGATCAGCCGCGACCGGAAGGTCCGGCCGGCAACGCTCCAGTTGTCTTCATCCACGGCCACCGCATGGTCTCCCCCGCCCACGAAATGCACGATCTCCAGTTCGTCGCCATCCTCGACCAGCACCTGCCCCAGGGTCGAACGCGGCACAACCTCGAGGTTGCGCTCGACTGCGACCTTCTTGGGATCGAGGCCCAACTCCCCGGCCAGCGCCGCGATGGTCAGTCCATCCATGATGCGGCGGTGTTCGCCATTGATCCGCACCTGGATCGTGCCGTCGGGATTCATCTCGCCTCCAATGCGCTTTCGCTTTACGTCGCGGGGTCATATAGGGATGGCGCTCGCACCCTCGCAACGGAAAGGCTACCGCGTGGCGGACCGCCCGGTCATCTATGTCCTTAACGGGCCCAACCTGAACCTGCTGGGGATGCGCGAGCCGGAGATATATGGCTCGGACACGCTCGACGACATCGCCGGCATGCTGGAGGATCGCGCGCTCGAACTTGGTCTTTCGATCGACATGCGCCAATCGAACCATGAAGGTCACCTCGTCGACTGGATCCAGGAGGCGAACGCTAACGGCGCAAAGGCGGTGCTGCTCAACGCAGGGGCCTATACCCATGGGTCGATCGCGATCCACGACGCGATCAAGGGGGTCAAAGTCCCCGTGATCGAGGTGCATCTTTCGAACCCGCACGCTCGCGAAGCCTTTCGGCATGTCAGCTATGTCGGCCAGGCCGCTAAGGGCTCGATCATGGGCTTCGGCGCCCAGTCCTACATGCTGGCGCTGGACGCCGCTGCGCGATTCTGACAATGGCGTCCGCCACGAAACAACAGAGAATGAGCAACTGATGGCCGATCAACCGCAGGGGAAAACAATGCAGGTCGACCCGGAACTGGTGCGGCAGCTTGCGGTGCTCCTCGACGACACCAACCTGACCGAGATCGAAATCCAGGATGGCGAGCGCCGGATCAAGGTCGCGCGCAAGATCAACGTCGGCGCAGCGCCGACCTATCTCGCACCCGCACCGGCGCCGGCCGCGCCGCCGGTGGCGGCCGAAGCCGCCGCCGCCGCCCCGGATCATCCGGGCGTCGTCAAGTCGCCGATGGTCGGCACCGCCTATCTATCCGCCGAGCCCGGCGCGAAGGCGTTCGTGTCGGCGGGCGACAAGGTTTCGGCCGGGCAGACGCTACTCATCGTCGAGGCGATGAAGGTGATGAATTCGATTCCCGCGCCACGCGCCGGAACGGTCAAGGCAGTGCTGGTCGAAAATGGTCAGCCAGTGGAGTATGACCAGCCGCTCGTGATCGTGGAGTAATCCGAGTGGCCATCAGCAAGGTTCTGATCGCGAACCGCGGCGAGATCGCGCTTCGCATCCACCGCGCCTGCCACGAGATGGGCATCCAGACGGTGGCGGTCCATTCGACCGCCGACGCCGACGCGATGCATGTCCGCCTCGCCGATCAGTCGGTCTGCATCGGGCCCGCGCCGGCTGCCGAAAGCTATCTCAACATTCCGAGCATCATCGCGGCGGCCGAGATTTCGGGCGCCGACGCGATCCATCCGGGCTACGGCTTTCTGTCCGAAAACGCGCTGTTCGCCGAGATCGTCGAGTCGCACGACCTGATTTGGATCGGCCCCAAGCCCGAGCATATCCGGACGATGGGCGACAAGATCGAGGCGAAGGCGACGGCGGCCAAGCTGGGCCTGCCGCTGGTGCCGGGCTCGCCGGGCCCGCTGGGCTCGATCGACGAGGCGAAGCGGATCGCGGCGGAGATCGGCTATCCAGTGCTGATCAAGGCCGCTTCGGGCGGCGGCGGGCGCGGCATGAAGGTCGTGCCCGACGAGAGCCAGCTCGAAGCATTGATGGCGCAGGCGGGATCGGAGGCGAAGGCGGCCTTCGGCGATGCGACCGTCTATATGGAAAAATATCTCGGCGACCCGCGCCATATCGAGTTCCAGGTGTTCGGCGATGGCCGAGGCAACGCGATCCACCTCGGCGAGCGCGACTGTTCGCTCCAGCGCCGTCACCAGAAAGTGCTCGAGGAAGCGCCCTCCCCCGCGATCACTCATGCCCAACGCGCGGAAATGGGCGCGATCGTCGCACGAGCGATGGCCGACATGGGCTATCGCGGCGCGGGCACGATCGAGTTCCTCTATGAGAATGACGAATTCTATTTCATCGAGATGAACACCCGGCTCCAGGTCGAACATCCGGTGACCGAGGCGATCACCGGTCTCGACCTGGTCCGCGAGCAGATCCGCATCGCCGAGGGCAAGCCGTTGTCGGTGGCGCAGGAGGATCTCGAATTCCGCGGCCATGCGATCGAATGCCGGATCAACGCCGAGGACTGGAAGACCTTCGTTCCCAGCCCGGGCACGGTGAAGGCCTTCCATGCGCCGGGCGGCATGCATGTCCGCGTCGACAGCGGCATCTATGCCGGTTACCGCATCCCGCCTTATTATGATTCGATGATCGCCAAGCTGATCGTCTATGGGCGCGATCGCGAGGGCTGCCTGCGCCGCCTGCGTCGTGCGCTCGAGGAGTTCGTGGTGGACGGCGTCAAGACGACGATCCCGCTCCATCGCGCGCTGCTCGACGACCCCGAATTCCAGAGCGGCACCTATACGATCAAATGGCTCGAGCAATGGCTCGCCCGCCATCAGGACGCCGCCGAGTGAAGGCGACGATCTGGCACAACCCGCGCTGCTCCAAGTCGCGCGAGACGCTTGCGATTCTCGAATCCGCGGGGGTCGAGGTCGAGATCGTCGAATATCTCAAGACCCCGCCCAGCCGGGCCAAGCTGGCTCAACTGTACCGCACCGCCGGAATGACCCCCGCCGAAGGCCTGCGCAAGGCCGAGGACGGCGCCAAGGCGCTGCGCGGCGCAGGCGACGACGCGATCCTCGATGCGATGGCGGCCGATCCGATCTTGATCGAACGGCCGCTGGTCGAAACCGGAAAGGGCGTGCGGCTCGGGCGTCCGCCCGAGAAGGTCCGCGAGATCCTCTAGCAGAGCATGTGTGCACGTCCGTTCATGCGGGCGCCCATGTTAACGAGCCTGTCATTATCCCGACATGATCGGCCCTACAGCCGCTGCTCGACCGCAGAAATCCGAAGGATCACGATCGGATATCAGCATACGGCAGGACGCTGGCGACTGCCGTGCGACGCGCGGCCCATCGTCCCGCCTTGCCCAAAGGGTCACAGCTTGTCCATTTCCCAGATCCGGCGCCCCGCGCCGGCGCGGTTTACGCGATCTTCATGCGCCCCAGCCAGGATGGAGACATAGGGATCGTGGTGCATGTGGCGGCAATTCTCTGATTTCGAGTTCGGAACGGCCGCAAGCTGGCTGCTCCACCATTGGAGCAATCAGCTCGGGGGAACCTTCCTGGCGCCCGGCTCGACGCTGTCTTTCGCCGCCCTGGCCTGCACATTGGCGGCTGCCCTGATCGCGATAGCGCCCGCCCGCCGAAAGGTCGGGATTCGCATCCTGTTCCGCAGCCTCTTCCCCGATTGGCTGATCAAAAGCCCGTCGGGCAAAGTGGACATCGCCTATTTCCTGTTCAGCACCCTGCTGTCGGGAATTGCATTTGGATGGGCGTTGCTGTCGGCGGACGGTATTGGCCGGTCCGTCGCCGAGCTATTGGGCCGTCTCCATGGCTCGTTCCACATCGCGCCCGCCCCGAGCGCCGCAACGACTATCGCGCTCACGCTGGGCGGCTTCCTCGTTTACGAATTCGCCTATTGGCTCGATCATTATCTCAGCCACAGGATCGCGATCCTCTGGCGGTTCCATGCGGTGCACCACAGCGCCGAGCGGCTGTCGCTGCTGACCAACTTCCGCGTCCATCCGGTCGACACGATCATCTTCTATAATATCGTCGCGCTCTGCCTGGGGACCTTCTTCGGCGTCGCCGAATGGCTATGCGGCCCCGCTCCCCGGCCGTTTTCGATAGGTGGTACCAATGCGCTGATCATGGTTTCGGCCGTTTTCGTCACCCATCTGCAGCATTCCCATTTGTGGGTGACCTTCGGCAGACTGGGTGGAGGTCACATCCTCGGGCCTGCGCATCATCAAATCCACCACTCTGCGGACGCGGCGCATTTCGACAAGAATTTCGGAAGCACGCTCGCCCTGTGGGACAGGATATTCGGAACATTCTGCATGCCGCCGGCGCAGCGGCCGAAGTTGCGCTTCGGCGTCGATCGCCCCGGGTTCGATCCACATTCATTCTGCGGGACGCTGATCGATCCGATGATGGCCATTCGCCCGCCGCGCCCTCTCGCCTTTTCGGAAAGCGCCGACGCGAGGGCCGAACAACTCTAGGAGTCCTTCCTTTCCGGGATTTCGGAGTCGCCTGATGATTCCATCTGGCTCGAAATCGCTTTAGGATGCTCTCCGGACGGCAGCAACGGCACCTTCGGGGGGTTGCAGATAATGGTCGAGTATCTCCGTCCACAGCTTGTAACCACGCTCGCCCAAATGCAGGCCGTCGGCCTGGAAGAGCAGCGGGTCCGGGCCGCCATCGGCTGCGAGCAACACCCCGCCGACGTCGAGATAATCGAAGCGCCCGACGCCCGACCGCGCCTTGATCACCGCGTTGGCGGCACGCAGGCGCGGATAGAGATCCCAGCGCAGCGGCGTCGGCTTCATCGATAGATAGGCGATACGCGCGTGAGGCATGTCCGCGCGCAGCCGGGCGAGCAGCGTCAGCACGCCACCGGCGGCCTGCTCGGCGGAAGCCCCCTCGGCGATATCATTCTCGCCGACATACACGATTACGACCGCGGGCTGGACGCCGGCGATCACTTGATCATAATGAACCAGAACATCGGCGGTCGTCGCGCCGCCGAAGCCGCGATTGACCACATCGATCTTCGGAAAGCTGCGACCGATATCCCACAGCCTGATGCTCGAACTGCCGAGAAACAGCACCGCCGCGTCATGGACATGATTGCTGCCCGCCGCCGCAAAGGCGGCCGTTTCAGAAGCGAAGCGCGCCAAGCCATCAGCCGTCGCGACCGGGCGCTCCGCCGCAGCCGTGGCAGCCGTCATCATCATGACCGCCGTCAATACCGGTTTCATCGCTGTCCAAAACCCGCCTGTTGCCCTGCAGTCTAGCATCACGCCACGACGGGAAACAGCACCGCCGGCGAAACTATTCTCCTGTCTTGTCCTTGCGGAACGCCCGCCTCAGCCAGCCCGCCACGCCCGCAAACAGCGCGAGCGCGAGGACAAAGAATTTTTTCGCGAACACTGCAAAAAGCGCCAGCAGCCCCAGCTTCTTGGCCGCCGCCACACCGACCCCTGCCGCGACCAAACCCGCGAGCCCGAACTCGGCCTTCTTGTCCACGTCGGGAACATAATCGGCGTAGCGAAAGCCCTTTTCATATTCGGCCGTCCGGGCCAACGTGGCCGCGGCGGGCCTTATCTGGCGCAGATGTGACATGGCCGAGACGATGTTGATGCTCAGCACACCGTTTCGCCCGAGCATGCGGACGTCATAGTTGAGCGTATCCTCGGCGTTGTCCCCAAATTTGATATCCTGCGCCCAGATCATCGAGTGGTTCTTGGCGTCATAGGTCGGCGGCTGCGCCCAGCCGACCAGATGCTGGGCGGCGAATCCCTGCTTCACCCGTTCCTCGTTGAGTTCCCTTTCCTGGTCCTGGGCATCCCGGATTACCGCGGAATAGTCCGCGGACTTGGCGTCGACGTCGCTTACATAGCCGGTCGGCAGCCAGGTTATGACGGCCCCCCACCCGTCATCGACAAAGGTCGTGCCGGCGGGAAAGATCATGCCGAGCACGTCGCCCACCGAATCGGGAGGGTTGCCCCAGCCTTCGACAAGCACCCGCTTGGCCTCCTCCGCGGGCAGGAAATAATAGGCCCTGCCAAGATGCAGCAGGGCGTCCGCGCGGTCGACACGGACATCGCCGAACACCGGATGGAGGCCGTCGAGAATCGCCTGATATTTTCTGATCAATGCGGCCTGTTCGGGTGTGGGCGTGCCCGCGGCGAGCGCCGGCGCGCTCGTCAGCAGCAGCCCGGCAGCCATGATCGATAATAGCATCCGCATGATGTTTGCCCCCCGAGGGAAGCAGATTTTCAGAAGGCTTCCCCCGCGTCCAGCGCAGTCTGCCCCAAGTTGGACCTTTAAACTGCCGTCATTCGGCCGCCAGCAACTGCTCGGCCCCGCCGAGATCGACCGACACGAGCCGGCTGACCCCGCGCTCGATCATCGTCACGCCGAACAGGCGATGCATGCGGCTCATCGTGACCGCATTATGGGTCACGATGAGGTAGCGCGTATCGGTCTCCTGGGTCATCGCCACGAGTAGGTCGCAGAAGCGCTCGATATTGGCGTCGTCGAGCGGCGCGTCGACCTCGTCGAGAACACAGATCGGCGCGGGATTGGTGAGGAACAGCGCGAAGATCAGCGCCACTGCCGTCAGCGCCTGTTCGCCGCCCGACAGCAGGGTGAGCGAGCTGAGGTTCTTGCCGGGAGGCTGCGCCATGATCTCAAGCCCCGCTTCGAGCGGGTCCTCGCTGTCGATCAGGGCGAGATGGGCGTCGCCGCCCGCGAACAAGGTCGTGAACAGACGACGGAAATGGCGGTCGACTGCCTCGAACGCGGCGAGCAGGCGCGCTCGCCCTTCGCGGTTGAGGCTGCCGATCGAACCGCGCAGCCGGTTGATCGCCTGATAGAGCTCGTCGCGCTCGGTGACGCTGGCGCCATGCTGGCTCTCGATCTCGGCCAGTTCGCTCTCGGCCACGAGGTTGACCGGACCAAGCCGCTCGCGATCGGCGGTGAGCCGTTCGAGCCGCGCGGCCTCGCTCGCCGCATCGTCCACTTCAGCGCTCGCGAAGCCGAGCTTTTCAGGCAGCACCGGCGCCGGGCATTCGAAACGCTCCGCGGAGATTCTTCCCATCTCCACACGGCGCAATTCCTGGTTTTCGAGACGCGCCTGCGCACCTGCGCGCGTCTCGCGCGCCGCGGCGAGCGCCTCGCCCGCTGCTGCCGCCAGCGCTTCGATCTGGCGCAGTTCGGTCTCGGCGTCCCGTTCGCTGTCGCGCGCCAGCTCAGCGGCACGGTCAGCGTTGTGCGCATCGTCACCCACTGTCGCGATCAGCGCGGCCAGTTCCTCAGGCCGTCCTTCGAGCGCCTTGCTTTCGGCCGAGATCGCGGCGGCGCGCGCATCCATCTCGGCGATACGATTGGCCGCGTCGCCGGCCCGGGCGCGCCAGCTCTTCGCCTCGGCCCGCGCCGCCTGCTGGCGCTGCGCGTCGGCCGACGCCGCCTGGGCGAGCGTCATCGCCTGGCCTCGCGCCTCGAACAGCCGCGCGCGCACCGCCTCGCTGGCCTTGCGCAGCCGCTCCACTTCCATCCGGCTGGTTTCGCCATCGGGCAGCGCGAGCATCGCCGTCATTTGCGCCTGCACGGCTTCGCCGGCCTCGTCGGCTTCGGCCTTCGCCTGCAGCTGACGCTCGGCCATCGCTCCGCGCTGCCCGGCCAGCCGCTCGATCGCCGTGGTCGCCTGATCCTCCTCGCGGATCGCGCCGCGTTGGGCCTGCTCGGCGCGGGCGAGCTCAACGCGCGCGGCTTCGACCGTCGCCTTGGCCGCTTGCACCGCGCCATTCGCCTCGACCAGCGCCGCCTGCGCTGCCTCCACCCCGGCGCGCGCTGCGGGCAGCGCCGCGTTGAGTTGATCGAGCCGGTTAGCGCGCACCAGCCGTTCGGCGGCCGCGGCGCCGACATCGGCGGCGACGAACCCGTCCCAGCGCCGCATCCGGCCGTCGCGAGTGACGAGCCGCTGGCCCACACCGAGCGCGAGCGCCCCATCATCCGCATCGACGACCGCGACCTGCGCCAGCCTGCGCGAAAGCTGATCGGGCGCCGTGACATGATCGGCGAGCCGCTCGACGCCCGGCGGCAGCGCCGGATCCTGGCCCTGAGCCACCGCGCCTTCCCAGCGCAGCGGCCCTTCGCCGCCGATCGCCGCATCCAGATCATCCCCGAGCGCCGCCGCCAGCGCGCGTTCATAGCCGGGCGCGGCCTTGATCCGATCGATCGCCCGATCGCCCTTCCCCGCTCCGCTCGCCGCCTTTTCAAGCGACCGTGCTTCGGATTCGAGCGCCGCCAGCGCGGCCCGCGCGCTGCTGCTCGCCATTTCAGCATCGTCGCGCCGGCTCGCGGCGGCGCTTCTCGCCTCGTCGCCGGCGCCTATCGCGGCCATCGCCTCGGCGATGCTGCGCCCCGCTCGTTCGCGCGCCGCGATCGCCGCCTCGCGCCGCACGATCAGCGGTGCCTCGTCGCCGAGCCCCGCCAGCTCGCGCGCGATCCGCTGAGCCTCGGCCTGTGCGCGATCGAGCCGCTGGCGCGCGGCGGTGACATTCGCCTGCGCCACGCGCATGTCGGCCTGTTCGGCCGCATAGGCGGCCTGCGCCTTGGCCACCGCGAGTTCGGCTTCGCGCGCTTCGGTCTCGGCATCGCGAACCTGTCCGTCGATGGCCGCCTGGCGCAGCGCCGCCTCATCGATCCGGCGGCCGAGCTCCTTCTCCTCCTGCGCGAGCGCGCCCAAGGCGGCCGCCGCATCGATCGCCAGCCGATCCTCGCGCGCACGATCCCGCGTCAGCGTGTCCCGCGCCTGAGCGATGTCCGTAATGCGCCGCCGCATAGCCTCGAGCTCGCTTGTCAAGGTCGCAAGACGATGCGCCAGCCCGGTCGAACGTTCGCGCGCCGCCTGCGCCGCGGCGCGCGCATCCCCCACCTTGCGCGCGGTCTCAGCCTGCCGTTCGACCGCGACGCGTTGCGCGGCGCCGGCCTCGGTCACGGCGGTTTCGGCGACCGCCGCCTCCTTGCGCGCCGCTTCGGCGGCCGCCGCAGCGTCGCGCCAGCGCGAAAAGATCAACCGGGCCTCGGCGAGACGGATCTGCTCGCTTAGCGCCCGATAGCGCTCGGCGGTGCGCGCCTGCCGCCGCAGCGAGCTCGTGCGCGCCTCCATGTCGGCGATCAGATCGTCGAGCCTGGCGAGATTCGTTTCGGTCGCGCGCAGCTTCTGCTCGGCATCCTTGCGGCGGACATGCAGCCCGGCGATGCCCGCCGCTTCCTCGAGCATCTGGCGGCGCTCGGCGGGCTTGGCGGCGATGACCGCCGCGATCCGCCCCTGGCTGACCAGCGCCGGCGAATGCGCGCCGGTCGCGGCGTCGGCGAACATCAGGCCGACATCCTTCTGACGAACGTCGCGGCCATTCATGCGATAGGCCGATCCAGCGCCACGCTCGATCCGCCGCGTAACCTCGATCTCGCGATCCTCGTCGGCCTCGGCTTCGGGTTTCTCGACAAACAAGGTGACCTCGGCGAAATCGCGCGCCGGTCGGCTCGTCGTGCCGGCGAAGATCACGTCCTCCATGCCGCCGCCGCGCATCGACTTCGCGCTCGACTCGCCCATCACCCAGCGAATCGCCTCGAGCAGGTTGGACTTGCCGCAACCATTGGGACCAACGATGCCGGTCAAGCCGCGCTCGATGATCAGCTCGGCCGGCTCGACGAAGCTCTTGAAGCCCGACAGGCGTAGCTTGCGGATGCGCATCGGCGGCTCAGCCGCCTCGTGCCGATGCGTCCGCCGCGGTCATCTCAGCGGAGGCGTTCGCGCAGCTTGGCCTCGAGCGAAGGCCAATCATAGACACCCTCTTGCCGCTCTCCGTTCAGGAAGAAATTGGGGGTCCCATCGACCTTGTCCTCATTGGCGCCATGGTCGCGGATCTTGAGCAACTCGTCGAGCGCGGCCTTGTTCGAAAGACAGGCTCGGATCCGGTCGCCGGGCACACCATGCGCCTTGAAGAAATCCTCAAGCCCCGACAGGGTTACGAGCTGGATGAACTGCTCCTGTTGCGGAAGCGAGCCAAGCGACTGAAGCTTTTTCTCGTCGACCGAATTGAACTTGCCCACCCAGTCGGCCTGGGTGGCGTAAAGCTGTTCGACGAACGGGAAGAAGGTGTCGGCGCCCTGGCAGCGCGCAACTAGCGTCGCGGCCACGTCGAGCGGATTGAGCACGAAGTTGCGATATTCCCAGCTCACCTTGCCGGTCCGCACATAGTTCTCCTGCAGCGGCTGTGCGCCGGCCTTGGTGAAGTCGCGGCAATGCGGGCAGGTAATCGATGCATATTCGACGAGCTTCACCGGAGCATCGGGATTGCCCATCCGGAAGCCACCCTCCGGGGTCTTGACGACCGTCTTGGCCCAATCCTGGCCGGCATAGGGCGCCTCGGGCGCGGCGGTCGTCATATTTGCGTTGCTACCGCTGTCCGCATCCTTCTTACCACAGCCGCTGACCATCAGGGCCGCGCCGATCGCCGCGAGGGCAAGCGCCTTCTTCATACGTCTCTGTCTCCAAGCAGCATCGAAAAGCTGCGGGCCACAGTGATAGCCTTGGTGGCGGGGCGCGCAAGGGGCAGGCAGGCCCCCGCGCCGAGCATGCGACGGCCCGCGGGCCTGAAATCAGTGCACAGTGGGCAGCGCGTTCCGGCAATCGGAGGCGCATTCACGGCACATCTCGGCCGACAGCCGGCAATGATCATGGTCGTGCCGTTCGCACTCGTCGGCGCAGAGTTCGCAGGTGCGGATGCAAGTCTCGAGCATCGCTTGCAAAACTTCGATATTACGCCCCGTCCGGCGCACCGCGAGACGGGCGGTCGCCTCGCAGACGTCGGCGCAATCGAGACAGCTTCGTATGCACTGGCGCATATCCATCGGCTCGGCGACACAGGCATCGGCGCAGCTCGTGCACATTTCCGCGCAGAACATCGCATGTCGCGCCGCCGTCGCCAGCACGTCGTTGAGGTTTCCGGCGACGTCGGGATGCGCAGCGATCATCCGGTGGATCGACATGATCGACTCCTTTTGGTGAATCCGGGCAACGGGAAGAATGGCGTGATCGGGGAACGCCATGGCGCCGCGCCGGTTCCTTCGGTTCAGACCAAACCATCCTGGAGGCTGATTTTCTTGCCGTGCCGGGCGCGTCCGGCTAAGGGCCGCCGGTCATGCAATATGTCAGCACCAGGGGCAGCGCGCCCCACCTGGGATTCGAAGATGTGACGCTGGCGGGGCTCGCCTCCGACGGCGGCCTATACGTGCCCGAGCAGTGGCCCAGCTTCAGCAAGACCGAAATCGCGGCGCTGCGCGGGCTGTCCTATGTGGATACCGCGGTCGCAGTGATGCGGCCATTCGTCGCGGGCGCGCTCGACGATGCGGCGCTGAAAACCATGTGCGAAGCCGCTTATGGCCGCTTTGCGCACGCAGCGGTGGTCCCGCTCAAGCAGCTCGACGAGCGCCAATGGTTGCTCGAGCTCTTCCACGGCCCCACGCTCGCCTTCAAGGACGTCGCGCTCCAGCTGCTCGGGCTGCTGTTCGAGCGCTTCCTGGCGAACCGCGATACCCATGTCACCGTGATCGGCGCCACCAGCGGCGACACCGGCTCCGCCGCCATCGACGCGCTGGCCGGCCGCGCCAAGGTCGACATCTTCATGCTTCACCCGAAGGGGCGGGTGTCCGACGTGCAGCGGCGGCAGATGACCACCGTGCTCGCGCCGAACGTCCACAACATCGCGATCGAGGGCAGCTTCGACGATGCCCAAGCGCTCGTGAAAGCCATGTTCGCCGATTCCGATTTCGCGGGCCGGTTCAACCTGTCGGCGGTGAACTCGATCAACTGGGCGCGGCTGATGGCCCAGATCGTCTATTATTTCTACGCGGCGGTGCAGCTCGGCGCGCCCGATCGTCCGGTCGCCTTTTCGGTGCCCACCGGCAATTTCGGCGACGTCTTCGCGGGCTATGTGGCGGCGAGAATGGGGCTGCCGGTGGCGCGGCTGATCGTCGCCACCAACGTCAACGACATCCTGCACCGCGCGCTGTCTTCGGGCGATTATTCGGTCGGCACGGTCACGCCTACCGCGGCGCCCTCGATGGACATCCAGGTCAGTTCCAATTTCGAGCGGCTGTTGTTCGATCTGCACGGCCGCGACGGCGCGGCGCTCGCGGCGGCGATGAAAGGGTTCGAGGCGACCAAACGCTTCGACCTGCCCCCGTCGATGCGCGACCAGGCCGGCACCCTGTTCTCGAGCGCCCGTGTCGACGCCGACCGGATGCAGCTCGCGATGCGCTGGGCGCATGACCGCGCGGGCGAGACAATCGACCCGCACAGCGCGATCGGTCTCGCCGCGGCGCAGGACGTGCCGCTCGATCGGGCCATCCCGATCGTGACGCTGGCCACGGCGCATCCGGCCAAATTCCGCGACGCGGTCGAACGCGCGACCGGCGTCCGGCCGAGCGTGCCAAGCCGGATCGGCCAGCTGTTCGAGCGCGAGGAGCGCTTTGCCGTGCTGCCCGCGGAGATCGGCGCGATCGAGGCGTTCGTCGCCGAACAGACCGTGGCCACGGCCTGACGACGATGTCGGGACCGCGCATTCACCGGCTGGCCAACGGCTTCACCGTCGCAGCCGAGCCCATGCCCGGGGTCGAGACGATCGCCGTTGGGCTGCATGTCGATTGCGGCGCGCGGCACGAGGAGGCACGCAGCAACGGCCTCGCCCACCTGTTCGAACATATGGTGTTCAAGGGAGCGGGCGGACGCACCGCGCGCGAGATTTCCGAAGCGGTCGAGAATGTCGGCGGCTATCTCAACGCCTTTACCTCGCGCGACCAGACCGCCTTCCAGGCGCGGTTGCTGGGCGAGCATCTGGGGCTCGGCATCGAGCTGATCGGCGATCTGATCCGCAAGCCGCATTTCGACCGCGGCGACCTGGCCCGCGAAAAGGATGTCGTGCTCCAGGAGCTGGGTGAGGCACGCGACCTCCCCGACGACATCATCAACGATCATTTCCATTCGACCGCATGGCCGGGCCAGCCCTTCGGCCGCCCGGTGCTCGGCACCGAGGAGACGATCGCGGCGATTTCGGTGGCCGATCTCCAGAGCTGGACGCGCAAACATTATCGGCCGCAAGGCATGGTGCTCGCGGCGGCCGGCAAGATCGACATCGACGAGCTGGTAGCGCTCGCCGAGGCGCGTTTCGGCGACATGGAGCCCGCGCCGCGACCGGTGGCCGAACTCGCCGTCTACGAAGGCGGGGTGTTCATCGAGCGGCGGAGGCTCGAATCGGCGCATATCCTGTTCGGTTATGAGGGCGTCGGTTATTTCGACGCCGATTATTATCCGCTGATGCTGTTCAGCCAGGCCGCGGGCGAAGGCAGTTCGTCGCGGCTGTTCCAGGCGGTGCGCGAGGATCGCGGCCTCGCTTATTCGGTGGGCAGCTCCGTCGCCGCATGGCGCGACACCGGCATGCTCACCGTCTACCTGGCGACGGCACGCCGCGAGGCGCAGCATGCCGCCGATCTGTCGCGCGATATCCTGCGCGCCGTGGCCGCATCGCTCACCCCGGAGGAACTCGCGCGCGCCAAGGCGCAGATCCGCGCGACCATTTTGATGACGCTCGAGTCGGTCCAGAGCCGCGCCGACCGGCTGGGTTTCCAGACCCTGGTCCATGGCGGCCCCATCGACGCCGCGACGATCATCGATCGCATCGAGGCCTGCACGCTCGATCAGGTCCGCGCGGCGGGTTCGCGTTTGCTCGAGGGCCGCGAGACGCTGGCAACGGTGGGGCCGGCGCTCAAGGCGGCGGCGTGAGTTTCGCGCGCTTCGTCGTCCCGGCTTTACGTCGGGATCCCGCTTCTTCCTTGTCTCCAAGCGGCAAGGCTACCGGTAGAAGGGCAGCGGGGCTCCGGATCAAGTCCCGGGCGGCGGTCTGCAAGCCCCGACGATGAACCTTCTCACCCTCGTCGCCGAACCCTGGGGCGATTACGGCCTGGTCGACTCGGGCGATGGCCGCAAGCTCGAACGCTATGGCCGCTTCCGCTTCATCCGCCCCGAGCCGCAGGCGATGTGGGCGCCCGCATCGTCCAGCTGGGAAGCCGATGGCGATTTCATCGGCGCATCGGACGAGGATGGCGGCGGCAAGTGGCATCTCTCGCGCGACGTTCCGCGTGGCGGCTGGCACATGCGCTGGGAGGAGGTCCGCTTTACCGCGCAGAACACCCCCTTCCGCCATCTCGCCTTCTTCCCCGACATGGCGCCGCAATGGAGCTGGATGCGCGAGCGCACCGCCGAAGGCGACGAGGTAATGAACCTGTTCGGCTATACCGGGGTCGGCACGCTCGCGCTCGCCGCAAAGGGAGCCAAGCTCACCCATGTCGACGCCTCGAAGAAATCGGTCGACGCGGCCAAGGCCAACGCCTTCCTCAGCGACATGGCCGACCGCCCGATCCGCTGGATGGTCGACGACGCCGCGAAGTTCGCCGCGCGCGAGGTCCGCCGCGGCCGGCGCTATGACGGCATCTTCCTCGACCCGCCGAAGTTCGGCCGCGGCCCCAATGGCGAGACCTGGCGGCTCGAAGAGCATCTGCCCGGCCTGATCGCCGACTGCCGCGCGCTGCTCGACGAGAAGTCGAAGTTCCTCGTCCTCACCGTCTATGCGATCCGCATGTCCGCGCTCGCGATCGGCGAACTGCTGGCGCAGGCGATGGCCGATCTCGGCGGCGCCGTCGAGGTGGGCGAGATGGCCGTGCGCGAGGAAGCCCGCGGGCTATTGCTGCCGACCGCGATCTTCGCGCGGTGGCGACGGGATTAACTGGGCTTTGAGCTCATCGATTTGAACGGCTGGATTGGTGGTCAGCGGCCATCGTTCCCCAGCTTCCACTTTCTCTCGCCCACCAAAGCGCGGCAGCTATCGCCGCAGCCACCGGAGGCAACGGGCCGACTAGATCTCGCCGATTGACCTTTCTCATCCTCATGATGAACCACAGGGTGCGAATGTCTGCAACGCACTTCCGTCCGCATCCATCAGCCAGAGCCGTCGCCTTCGGGGCCCGCATCTGCGGAGGCCGGAAACGGAAAAGCGGGATCCTGGATCAAGTCCGAGATGACGACGAGGGATGGCAGCTGGGGCGCAACGGACTTGATGCGGGCATAAGCCCAAGCGGTCGGCTCCTCACCCTTTTGTCACTTCTCCACCTGATCCACCAGCGCCTCGATCGCCTCGGCCATGGCGATATCGCGGTGCGACAGCCCCCCCGCGTCGTGCGTTGTCAGCAGGATATCGACCCGGTTCCACACGTTCGACCATTCAGGATGATGGTCGTGCTTCTCGGCGTAGAGCGCGACCCGCGTCATGAAGGCGAAGGCGGCGGAAAAGTCGGGAAAGGTGAAGCGGCGGCTGATCGCGTCGCGGCCCTCGTCATAGTCCCAGTCGGGCAGGCCATCGAGCGCGTCGGCGCGCTCCTCCTCGGACAGGGCTTCGATCGGCATGGGGCGCATCCTCTTGCTGGCGTGATCCGGCTCCGCCCTCTATGTCGCGGGTGATGAGCGAAGGTCAAACCATACCGCCCGGCGCGGAACGGATCGAGGCGATCGCGCGCGCGACGATCGCCAGGCTGCCCGCGGAATTCGCCCGCCATCTCGGCGATGTCCTCCTCAGGATCGAGGAGTTCGCCGACGACGCGACCCTCGACGAGATGGGGATCGAAAACCCGTTCGAGCTCACCGGCCTCTACACCGGCCTGCCGGTCGGATCGAAATCGGTCGACCATTCGGGGACGATGCCCGACATGATCCACCTCTATCGCCGCGCGATCCTCGACGAGTGGGTCGAGACCGGGGTGGCGCTCGAGGCGCTGGTCGCGCATGTCGTGATCCACGAGATCGGCCATCATTTCGGCCTGTCGGACGACGACATGCACCGGCTCGAGGATCTGGCGGGCTGATGGCCGCACGGCTCGCGTTCGAACGGGTCGCCTGCCTGCGCGGCGACCGGCTGCTGTTCGAGGAGATGAGCTTCGCGCTCGCGCCGGGCGAGGCGGCGCTGCTGACCGGCCCCAACGGCGCCGGCAAATCGAGCCTGATGCGGATCGCCGCGGGCCTGCTCACCCCCGCCGCCGGGCATGTGGCGCGCTACGGCGGGATCGCCTTCTGCGGCGAGGCGGCGGCGCTCGATCCACGGCTGACGCTCGATCGCGCGCTGCGGTTCTGGGCGCAGCTCGACGGGGTCGGCGCCGCCGATGTCGGGGCGGCGCTCGATGCGATGGGGATTGCGGGCCTTGCGCCGGTGCCGGTGCGGATGCTGTCGACCGGGCAGCGCAGGCGCGCTGCGCTGGCGCGCGTGATCGCGGGCAAGGCCGCGGTCTGGCTGCTCGACGAACCCGGCAACGGCCTCGACGCCGCCGCGCTCGATCGCCTCGCCGCGGCGATGGCGGCGCACCGCGCGGGCGGCGGGATCGTCCTCGCCGCGACGCACCAGCCGCTCGCCCTGCCCGGCGCCGCCGCGATCGCGCTCGGGACGTCCGCATGAGCCGCTGGGGGGCGATCATCCTGCGCGACGTCCGGCTCGCCTATCAGGGCGGCGGCGCGATACTGCCGTTGATCTTCTTCCTGCTCGTCGCGACGCTGTTTCCCTTCGCGGTCGGGCCCGATGGCGCGCTGCTCGCGCGGGTCGGCGGCGGCGCGCTGTGGATGGCGGCGCTGCTCGCCGCGCTGCTGCCCGTCGATCGGCTGCTCGGCCCCGACGCCGAGGCGGGCGTGCTCGATCATTATGCCGTGCGCGGCCTTTCCGACGAGGGCGTCGCCGCCGCCAAGATCGCCGCGCACTGGCTGGGCTTCGGCCCGCCGCTGCTGCTCGCGGCGCTGCCCGCGGCCGCCCTGCTCCGGCTCGACAGCGCGGTGCTGCTTCGCCTCGCGCTCGGGCTGGCGATCGGCACCCCCGCGCTCGCGGCGCTCGGCGTGCTGACCAGCGCGCTCACCCTCGGCCTGCGCGGCGCGGGGGCGCTGGCCGGGCTGATCATGCTGCCGCTCGCGGTGCCGCTGCTGATTTTCGGCGCGGGGGCGCTCGGCGCCGAGGGCATGGGCGCGCTCAAGCTGCTCGCCGCGACCGCGCTGGTGCTGACCGCGACGACGCCCTTCGCGGCGGGAGCGGCATTGCGCGCCGCGCGCGATTGATTCACGGCATTGCCGCAATCGCGCGCCAGATTCGACAGTCACGATTACAGCAGGAGTTCCCATGCCCGACCACAGCCCCTGGACGCACCACCGCCGCGCCGGCGTCGCCGACGATATCGATTTCGAGATCAAGGGCCAGGAACTGCAATTCCTCGAGATCGAGCTCGATCCCGGCGAAAGCGCGGTCGCCGAGGCGGGCGCGCTCGTCTGGAAGGACGCGAGCGTCGGCATGACGACGGTATTCGGCGACGGCAGCGGCGGCGCGGATGGCGGCTTCATGGGCAAGTTGCTCGGGGCCGGCAAGCGGCTGATCACCGGCGAGAGCCTGTTCACCACCGTCTTCACCCACAATGGCCAAGGCAAGGCGCGCGTCGCCTTCGCCTCGCCGACGCCGGGCGCGATCCTGCCGATCCGCCTCGATACCGTTGGCGACCGGCTGATCTGCCAGAAGGACAGCTTTCTCGCCGCGGCCAAGGGCGTGTCGATCGGGGTGCATTTCCAGCAGCGCGTCATGACCGGGCTGTTCGGCGGTGAAGGCTTCATCATGCAGAAGCTCGAAGGCGACGGATGGGTGTTCGTGCAGATGGGCGGCACCGTCGTCGAACGCGAGCTGGGCCCGGGCGAGGAACTCCATGTCGACACCGGCTGCCTCGCGGCGCTCACCGCGAGCGTGGATTTCGATCTGGTCACCGCCGGCGGGGTGAAGAGCGTTCTGTTCGGCGGCGAAGGCCTGTTCTTCGCGCGGCTGCGCGGCCCCGGCAAGGTCTGGATCCAGTCGCTACCCTTCTCCCGCCTCGCAGGGCGGATGCTCGCCGCAGCGGGCAGCCGCGGCGGCCAGAATCGCGGCGAAGGATCGATCCTCGGCGGGCTCGGCGATTTCGTCGGTGGCAATCGTTAGCGGTGACACCACCTGAACCCTCTCCCCCAGCGGCGAGAGGGTTCAGGGGAGCTGCGTCAGCACGAAGGCATAGGCCTCGGCATCTTCCTTGAGCGAATCATAGCGGCCCGATTTGCCGCCATGGCCCGCGCCCATGTTGATCTTGAGCAGCAGCAGATTGTCGTCGGTCTTGGTGGCGCGCAGCTTCGCCGCCCATTTGGCGGGCTCCCAATAGGTGACGCGCGGATCGTTGAGGCCGCCGGTGATCAGCATCGGCGGATAAGGCTTGGCCTCGACATTGTCATAGGGGCTGTAGCTGCGGATCAGCTCGAACGCCGCCGGATCGGTGATCGGATTGCCCCATTCGGGCCATTCGCCCGGCGTGAGCGGCAGGCTTTCGTCGAGCATCGTGTTGAGCACGTCGACGAAAGGCACGTCGGCGACCACCGCCCCCCACAGATCGGGATCGGTGTTTGCGACGACGCCCATCAGTTCGCCGCCGGCCGAGCCGCCATTGATCGCGATGTTGCCCGCACGGGTGAGCCCCGCCGCGATCAGCCCCTTCGCCGCGTCGCTGAAATCATGGAAGGTGTTCCAGCGCCGCTCGGCCTTGCCCTGGAGATACCAGTCATAGCCCAGATCGTCGCCGCCGCGGATATGTGCGATCGCATAGGCCCAGCCGCGATCGACCATCGACAACCGCACGGTCGAGAAGCCCGGCGGGATCGCATGACCATAGGCGCCATAGGCGTAGAGGAAGAGCTTGCCCGAGCCGTCGCGGGGAAAGCCCTTGCGATAGAGCACCGACACCGGGATCATCCTGCCGTCGCGCGCGGGCGCCATCAGCCGTTCGGTCGCGTAGAGCGACGGATCATAGCCCGACGGGATCTGCTGCACCTTGAGCGTGGTCAGGCTGCGCGCGTCCGGATCATAGTCGAACACGGTCTGCGGGGTAACCATCGACGCATATTGGAGCCGATAGGCGGGGGGATCATATTCGGCATTGCTGCCGAGCCCGGCGGTATAGCTCGCCTCGGGGAAGAGGATGCGATGCTCGCCGCCGTCATAATCGCGCAGCCGGATCTGATCGAGGCCGTCGACGCGCTCGCTGAGCACGAGATGCCGCGCGAAGCTGCTCAGCCCGCGGATATAGACGCTGTCCGATCCGGCGATCACCGTTTCCCAGCGGCCCGGATCGGCCGGATCGGCGCGCGCGACGCGGAAGTTCACATGGTCGTCGTTGGTCAGGATCCACAGCGCGCCCTGCGCGCCGTCGACCGAATATTCGCGCTTGGTCTGCCGCGGGCTGATCAGCCGCGGCTCGGCCCCAGGATCGTCGGCGGGGACGAAGCGCACCTCGCTCGTCTGGTTGTCGCCGGTCGCGAGCAGGATCCAGCGCTCGTCGCGGGTCTTGCCCACCGCGACGTTGAAGCCGAGCTCCTCGGTCTCCTCATAGAGCGTGGGATCGGTGGCCGGATCGCTGCCCAGCCGGTGCAGGCGCGCGCGGTAGGTCCGCCAATGTTCGTTCACCTCGGTATAGACGAGGCTGCTCGAATCGCTTCCCCACGCCACCGCCCCGTTGGTGACCAGGCTCACCGTCTCGATATCGGCGCCGCTGGCGAGATCGCGGATCTTGAGGACGAAGCGCTCGGCGCCGCTGGTGTCCGCCGACCAGGCGGCGAGGCGGCCGTCGGGGCTGACGCTGAGCACCTGCAGCCGGAAATAGCCGGCCGCCGCCGCTTCGGCAGGCTCGTCGAGCAGGATCTCCTCCGCGCCGCCCGCCGCCGGCCGGCGATACCAGATCCGATATTGCCCGCCGGGCTTGAACGCCCACCAGTAAAGCCAGTCTCCCTCGCGGTAGGGGACGCTCGCGTCGTCCTCCTTGATCCGCCCTTTCATCTCCTCGAACAGCGTCTCGACCAGCGCCGCATGCGGCCGCATCGCTGCCTCGAAATAGGCGTTCTCCTCGTGCAGATAGGCGAGGATGTCGGGGTCGTCGATCACCGGATATTTCTGGTCCTTCAGCCAGAAATAGGGATCCTCGATGCTCTGGCCGTGGCGGCTGTAACGATAGGCTCGCCGCGCGGCGAGCGGCGGCGCGGGCAGCGAGGGCTCCGATGCCGGCGAGCGTGACGCGCTCAAGCGGGCATCAGCCCAGCGAGCAGCGCACGTTCGGCCTCGTCGAGCGCCTGGATTTCGAGCGCGGCCCCGGCCAGCGCGGTCGCCTCGTCGCCCTTCCCGGCCTCCACCGCGGCCTGACGGCGGCGATCGAGCTCGGCCAGCGCATCGCCGACCGGCGCGCGCGCAGCGTCGGCAGCGCTATAGGCCTGCTGCGCCGCGACCCACTGCTCGCTGCCCTCGGCCGCGCCGCGCGCCGCTTCGATCTGCGGACGCGCCTTGTCGAGCGCGGTGCGGAAGGCGGCGTCGGCGGCCTGCGCGCTCGCGACGATCTGGGCGACCTCGGCCGACGGGGGCAGCGGCGGCGGCTCGACCGCGGCGGTCGCCGGCGCGGCGTCGGCGCGCATCACCTCGCGCTCGATCGGCCGCGGCGCGAGCGACGGATAACCCTGGGTCGTGCCCGCGCAGCCGGCCAGCGTCGAAAGGGCCAGCAGCGCGACGGCGGAAAGACGGCTCATCATCGCGCGGGTCTAGGCCGCCGATAAAATCTGCGCAACGGGCTTGCACCGATCCCCGTCCCCGACTAGGTAGCCCCCCACAACGCGCCCGTAGCTCAGCTGGATAGAGCATCAGACTACGAATCTGAGGGTCGGACGTTCGAATCGTTCCGGGCGCGCCATTGAATTTTCACGGAAAAGTTGGCTAAAGCCGGGTCAGAAATGATCCGGCTTTTTTGCTCTAGCAATCACCCGGTAATCACCGAGGCGATTTTCGGGCCGCAGGACGTGGCAGACCCGGCGCCAGTGCAGACTCTTGCCGAAGAGCGAGCTTCCAAGCGGTTACGCTGACACAAAGTCCCAAAAGGAACATGATCCCGTCGATCGCACTATGTCCGGTGGCGCGTAAAACCGCTTCCAGAGATTGCCCGACGGTCGACATGTCAGGGGAGAGCGTCGGCATAACAGCGGAGATCAAAGCCGCACCAGCCAATATCCAGCGATGACCGCGCGAGGCGCGCCAAATTAGCGGCAATGGTTTAGGATGTGCGGATACAGCCCGGGCGACGGGCCAAGCGGTCAATGGGGAAGCCAGAATCGCCCAGACAAACATGGGCAGATAGACGATGCTAGAACCGACATCGAAACCGCTTACGGCGGCCACCAGAACGCCCAACACAATAAATAAAATCAAACTCGCGATTAGCAGTAGGCAAGCGGTCGCAAAGCGAAATGCCCCTCTAACGGACCCCCGGCGGCGCAGCATTGCCATCATTATGAAATAGCTGGCAGCAAGATCTCCGATCATGAGGATAATGGGCGTTACCGCCCCCATGGCAGAGACCGATGGACCATTACGCCAGTGCAGCATGTCGGTCAGGAGGGTGAATAGACCCGTAAGCAGCGCGTAAACGAACCCCCAACGCGGCAATGCGCGAAGCTCGTACCAGAACTGATGGCGGAAGGAACCAGGGGGCATCTGCGAAACTTGGACCGGCTACCATCCTGCCGCAACCGCTAAAGGTTTCGCCGGATCGTCGGTCATCGCCATGGGCCTACCTATGTTGATCCATTTTGGTCATATCAGGCCAGCAGAGTCTCGACTCCTCGCTAGAATGCGGGCACTTTCCTCCGACGGAGGGGGCTCCTGTGAAACTGTTTCTGATTTTCACTGCGGTGGTTGCCGCATCGCCGACATCGATGTCTCTCGACAAACTGCCGAGGGTGAAGGCGCATGCTCCGATGAGTAAGGCAGCGTGCCACAAGCAGCTTGCCAGCGCGGCGCCAAAGGAAGGGCGTGGTTGCTGCTCATGGCATGGTGGGCAATGCGGCTGCTCAGGTGGCCGGGTCACCTGTTGCGACGGCACAGTAAGTCCGAGCTGCGGATGTTAATGAGGCGCATCGGGCTACTGTTCACGGCCATTGGGTGCGTCTTGCTGGTGCCGAATGCGGCTGTGGCACAGTTGGCAGACCCTGCGCAGCCTACGCTCGTGGCACCCGCTCATTCATGCTGCACGATCCCGCAGGGAACGACGATAGCAATCGAGATCCGTGAAGCGATCGATTCGAAGTCAGCCCTAGCCGGCCATCGTTTTCCAATCGCCCTCAAGGAGCCGGTCACTATCGACGGCTCGATCGTGATTCCGGCCGGCACTATCGGTGGCGGCGAGATCGTCCATGTGGCCAAAGCACGCGCCATGGGCAAAGCGGGCGAGCTGATTCTAGCAGCCCGCTATCTTGAACTAAACGGTCAACAAATCCCCTTGCGCACTTTCCGGTTCGGCGGAGTGGGCAAGGACAATCGGAATGTCACCTTCGCGGCGACCGTATTTGTCGGCCTCCCAGGGTTGGCAATCAGCGGCGGCAACATTCGCGTGGAGGCCGGCACCGTAGCCAGCGCCAAGATCGCAGCAGATGTAGAAATTGTGTCCGAAAGGGTTAGCTCGAACCCGAACGTGAGCATCGCGAGTGAACCACCTACCAAGCAGGGAGAATGAGTTTCATGAGGAAATTGCTTTGCCTGATGGGCATCGGATTAGCAGTCAGCTCTTATACCGCCTTCGCGCAGGATGCGCAGGCACCTGCGCCCGCATCTCCTGATGCATCTGCCGCCGCGCCGGTGGCGGCGGCTGCTCCCAGCAGAATAGCAGACATGTTTGATGCACCGCCGCCAGATCGTGCCCTGGTCGTTTTCTACCGCCCGGGAGGAATGGGAGGCCTCGTTGGGTGCATGGTCCGCGAAGGCGAAGGCGCGGACGAACGCCACCTTTCGAAGCTTACGGGCAACCGCTACTTCGTCGAATATGCAAAGCCTGGGCGGCATGAATACTGGGTAAAGAGCGAAGCCACTGATCGTCTTGCGTTGGAAGTCGATGGTGGAGAGGCCTATTTCGTGCGCTGCAAAATCAATATGGGCCTCATGGTTGGGCGGCCCAACATCGGCCCATCCGATCTTGCCGAGTTTGAGAAATACAAGGCCAAGCTCAAGTTGATGAAGCCTGAGGAAATGGCCGATGACACGGCCCAAGCATCAACAGCGGCGGCGTCTAAATAGCGCACGTCTGGGCTGGCGCCTCGATACGGGAAGCGAGGGCAGCTAGCGCTCCCCCGTCTTTCGTCGCGCCTCCGTTAGGTCATCCACCGGCTTCAACACAAACCCGGGCGGCAAATCATTGGCCTGCTCAAGCTGAAACCCAGGCGGCAGATCCTCAACCGGCATGAATCCCGGAGGCAGATCACTGGCGGGCGCTGCCTTCTGCCTCTTAAAATCCAGCCCCAGCCGCGCCCTCGCATCCGCCCGAGCCTTCCGCATCCCGCGCGACACTTCATCCTGTCGCATATCGTCGGGCAGCGTCATCCACTCCGGTGAGGCGACCAGATTGCCCATGGCGCCATAACCGAGCTGCCCCGACATCTGCTGATAGGACCGATATTGCTCAGGCGTCAGCTTCACGCCGCCGACCGTGGCGTTCGGCTTGCTGATATGCGCTCCCGCCGCCAGTAAGGATGCGTTGACGGGATCGTTCTTCACATTGCTCACCGCGACCGGCGCAATGGTGCTCAGCCCGTAGGGGAACTGCCCGCGTGGCGCAGGCTGGCCCCAGAGATCCAGTCGGGCGGGTGCTGTTTGAGACAGCATCGGGATGCGCGCCTTCATCGCATCGCCCAGCGTGTCGGTCTCGCGATAATAGGGATCGGAGGCCCGCGCGATCTGGGCGAGCAATGTCGGGATAGCGATCGTGGCGGCCTGGTTGCGCAGATGATCGCCGGCATTGCGCATCGGATCGTCGAGCAGATTTACCAGATCGGAGACCCCCGATAGCCACGTCTTGTTGCCGAGGTTGCGGATGATGGCCGCCGCTATGATGCCGGCCTTTTCCTCGCGCTGGGCATCGGTCATTGCATCGCCCTTGGTCGCGAGGTCCGCCGCCGTGCCGATCGTCGTAGAGATCGGATCGAACCGGCTATAGCTGTACCAGCGGTCCCCGATCCGGATGCTGTAGGGTTGCCAGCCATCCGCGCGCATCAGCGCAGTCGCATTAGTGTCCGCTGGACCGCCACCGCTGATCCGGCCTTCCGAAGCGTAGGTGGCGATCAGCATACCCAGGCCGGAACCCAGCAGCGCCTTGGAGATCGCCAGATCGCGGCGAGCACCACCGGCCATCATGTCGGCGCGCCACTCCTTCAGAAGGGGCGCGGCAGGAGACCGCTCCGCAGAATATTTCAGCAGGTTAGCCGGCGTCCGGACGAACGGGATGATCAGCTTGCCATAGGGTAGCCCGAACGCCTTGGCACCCGAGATCCTGGTGACGGCCTGCCCAAATTCGCCCAGCGGACGCTGGAAGGTCAGGTAGCGCGCATAATCCTTTGCCTGCTCCAGCATCTCGTCGGTTGGATTGCTCGTCAGATCCGCGAGACGGGCCTTGAGCGCCGCGCCCTTGAGCCCTTCGGACTTCGCCTGCCGCAGTGCCAGGCCATTGATCTCCATGCGCCGGGCAATGCCCTTGAACAGTTCGTCCGAGGCCGACAGCGCGCGCGTCGGCGTGCGGATGATCGAGCCCTTCAAGCCAGAGATCGCCCGCATCTCCGCGCCTTCGACCTTGGCGGCATGGTCGGCGATGTTGCCAGTTCGCATCGTCTCCGCGAAAGCCCGTAGCCCGTCGCGGGTGCCCTGGAGCATGCCGAAGGTCCGCGCGGGCAGCTCGCTGGCCAGAACCCGGTCGGAAGAACCGGGGCGTAGCACTCCTAGCAGAGCCGCCGTCGCATGCTCGGGGATCTGCAGCGCCGCCGTCAGGCTGTTCGACAGGAAATTTGCCGCGTGCGTCTGCGGCCCCGACAGAAGCGAGTTGATATAAAGCTCGGACAGCTTGTCCGCCATCTTGGGCTTGAGGGCATCGCGGGCGATTCGGTTGATCTTCGCGGGACCGCCGGTGCCATCGGCGATGTCGAGAATGGCCTGCGCCGCATCTTCAAGATTGTCCCGACCACCAGCGCTTTCGATCAGTGCCTTGTGAATGCGTCCCGCCGTCGCATCACGGGAGTCTGCGGTCATCCGGAACGACGACAGCGCCCGGCCGGCCTCCGCCGTGGCGCCCGACACCTGTTCCTGAATAGCGACATGCCGAACCCAGGCTTGCCGGAATGCCGCGAGGTCTGCGTCCGACCCGCCCTGCGCCTTGCGCGCGAGCTTCACCAGTTCGTCCGCCGACTTCGCCAATATCTGCCGGGCAGCCAGCGCCTGTTCGGCGTTGAGGGCCTGGCCCTGCCTGCGCTTGAGCAGATCGTCGGCGGTCATGCCCATCTCACGCGCAAGGGCAGCGGTCTCCCCATGTGCCATCTGCCCCCGGCGGGCAGCGTCGAACCCGCCGACCTTGGCATCGACGTTGATCAGCGCTCGGCGGATGTCCTGCGGGCTCGAAAGGCCATCGAGCGCGATGTTTCCAGCCTTGCCGCCAACGCTCGGAAGATCCTCATAGGCGGTCGCTGGGGGCTGGTTTGCATCCAGATCCTCCAACCCGATCGGCCGGCCAAGATCCTTATGGACAGGGGTGCCCGCCTGTTCGGCCTGCTCGATCGCGTTCCGTTCGGCAATGGTCGCATAATAGCTGTCGACCGTACCATAATCGTCGGGATGGAAGACGCGGCCAGCTCCGCCCCTATAGGTCTCTCCCACGGCGTCCAGAAATTCGGAGATCGACGGCCGCTCGCTGTGGTGGGGGAAATAGCCGGCTTCCCACGCCTTCAGCGCGGCGTCATCGAGCGGCATCCCGTCCGGGTTCACGAGACGCGGCAAGCCAACGTCGCCGGCAAGATCGAGGTCGCGCGGGCGGTTGTTCACCCCCATCGACGCGAGATCGCCACCCTGGTCTTTCACGCCGCCTTGCGTTCGCAGCCATGCGTTGAGATCGAGCGGATTGCGCCGCGCACGGGTCTGGCCCGGCAGCGTGTAGGGCGCCAGTACGTCACGCTCGTTCGGCGCGGGAATCGCCGGGCGCATGCCTGCGTTGATCCGCTCCGCCTCCGCCAGCGTCTCAACCTCGTTGCGCGGGATCGGCATGACATCGCCAGGCTGAACCGTGCGCGCCGTGGTCGCGATCTCGTTGGGCGATAGCCGCTGTCCTATGGGACGGACGGCGCCCAAAGGATCTTCGAACTGAAAGCCGGGGGGCAGATCGGACCGACCAATGTCGATGCGGTCAATCTCGCGGGGCGCAGGGCCTTCGAGGACGAAGCCCTCGGGAAGATCATGCGCCATGTCCATCGCAGCCGCCGCAGCGCGCGGAGCTGCTGGCGAGACGTTGCCTACCTCGGTTCGCGCCGCCTCCGTCGTCAGATCGGTCATCCCGGTATCGACATCGCCGGGCATTCGGCGGAAGCGCGAGGCGAGCAGGCCCCGGACCTTTCCAAAGCCCCGATTGAGGTACGGCGACGCGAGGCCCAGGCCCAGCCCACCAGCGGCACCGATCGCGCCACCAGCGATTGCAGAAGGTATGCGCTCGCCCACGCCGCCCTCGCCAGCGCCGAAACCAGCTATCCCGCCTTCGATCGATCCAGTAGCCAGCAGGCGGCTGCGCACTGCCGATCGCGCGGCAGCTTCCGCCGCGTAACGGCTTGCACCCGAACGGAGGGCCTGTTTCGCCACGTTGAAGCCCAACCCCTCAACCGAAGCGCCAGGCGCCACCAGCCCGCTCGCGAACTGCCCGCCGAAGCGCGCATAGGGATGGCGATCGTCATCAAACTCCAAAATGGATCTATTCTGGCCCATATTATTATAGAGGATGTCGCCGAAGCGCCGATCGCTGTTCCACAGGCTTTCACGTCCGGGCGTGCCGCCGAGCGTGTCGACCACCGCGCCCATCTCATCGAGCATGTTCACCGGATCGCCGACGCCGCGCATCGCAGCGCCGGTTGCGCCGTCGCCCGCATCCGTCAGCACGCGGGGAATTGCCCTGTAACCGATGGTTGGATTGACCTTCGCCCCGGCGTTGCGCTGCTTGATATAGCTGTCGGCTTCCTTCCGGCTGATCTGGAAACCGTTGTTGGCGGCATAGGCCATCAGGTCATCGGCCGTGGACTTCGGATCGGTCGACAGATCGAGATAGCCCTTGGCGATCTCCGGGCGGAGCCCCTGGAAGGGCGTGGGCTCGTCGCCGAAGAAGGCTTCTCCCTTCCCATCGGTGGACGCCACAGGCGCCGCCCACGGCTCGCGCTTTCGAAAGGCGTCGGGCATCTGGAATTGCCCAGCGAAGGCACCACGACGGTTGAGACGGGCGCCCCTCTCGGCTTCCATGTAAGGCACGAAGCGCGTGGGGTCGCTGCGCAGATATTGGGGTGCCGCGACGCCGAGCCCCTGATCAAGCAGCGACCTGCCATAATCCTGCCCGCCGACATCGAGCGTCACCACGGGGCGGCTATAGGTCACCGCACCGGTAGGCGTGGCGGTGCCACCACTGCCAAGCCGGGACCGGAAGAACGCCTGACCCTGCGCGCCGAGATCAACCGATCGGCCGTCGATGATGCCTGGCTGTCCGAGCTCGAACGCATCGGCCCCAAACACGCGGCCATTTACACCACCAACCGGAAGGGTGTCCCCATCATGGGGGATCGTGCCCGGCGCGATCGGAACCGGCGCCACAGACGGCCGACGGCCCTTGTTCGCGAACATCCCTGGCATGGTCGGCGGTGGCGAGCCCGCCGGCTCGAGCACGAAACCCGGCGGCAGATCGCTCACAAGGCCGGAACCCACTTGCCGTTGCGTGCCGTGAAACGGGCGCCGGTGGCGCTGTCGCGAACGGTCTTGCCTTCATAAGCTCGCGGATCCACGCCGCTCAGCGAACCTGGAACGCCCGACGAACTTGTGACATAACGCCCACGACCACGGCGACCGTTGCGGTATGTGTCATAGATCTGCTGTTCGCCGGCACTCAGCGTCACGCCTCCGGCCACCTTCGACAAAACACCCGCTATAACATTCGATGTCGTAGGCGCTCGTGACGGGCGGGGAGCGGTCGGACGCGGGTGAAGATCGCGATAGGTGGGGGAGCCCTTCACCTCCTGCCGGTTGCCGGTGCGATAATCGTCCAGCGCCATCCGGTTGCCCAGCGCCGTCCCGCTCCAGCCCCGCAGCGTATAATCTTCCATGGCACGGTTATATTCGGGCGTGTTGGGCTCGTAGCCCAGCCCCTTCGCATAGGCTTCGGCGGGCATCGGCGCGTCATAGATGGTGGTCGACTGGCCGGTGGTTGGGTCGAACTTCACCCGGTCCTCGTTGCCGCTGAAATATTGCGCCTTGTTCTCGTCATGCTCCCGATCGGCCAGGTCGTCTTTGCGCTTCGCCGCGTACTGCGCCATCCATCGGTCCTGCTCCAGCTTGGAGCGCTGGGCCTGTTGAAGCGCTGGCGCAAATCCGGGCTGGCCTCCAAAGTGCGTTGCCACGCCGTCGAGCAGGCCGCCCGCGATATAGCGCCACGCCCCGTCCTTATCGAAGAAGCCCGGCCCCTTGGTGTGCGGGTTCTGCGCGAGATCGGCGGCGTTGATCGGCTTCAGTGGGATTGGCTGATCCGCGATGGCCGCTGGTCGAATGGTCGGAGCGCCCGGTGGCACAGGGTCGAGCGGAGCCGGTGAAGCCATCATCGACCGCTGTCCGGCAAAGAGATCAGCGGGGGCCGACGTGTTGACATTGCTCGTGCCATCAATCCGTTGGTTGCCTTCGATGCCATCGCCGAAGCCGGGCGTGGTGCGAGGGCTGATACCTGGGAAGTTGTCGCCGCCCATGTTCCATGGATGCTTGTTGGCATTTACACCAAGGGCGGCTCCGGCTGCACCGAAAGGTAGCGCCTGCGCCCCGAACAGCCCCAGCAAGTTCCCGAACATCGCCATATTCCGTCTCCCCTTAATGCACCGTCGCTGTTGGTTCGGCGTACACGGTGATGTCGCCCTGTGGCATTGTCGCTATGGCCTCATCGACCGCCGCGTCCGAGAACATGCCGCGCGCGGCGTTGAGCATGTCGAGCGCCTCGACCTCTCCGGCGTCGGCCATCGCCTTGGCAATCTGTATGCCCTCGGTAAGTTGGCCTATCGCCTGATCGCGCAGGTCCAGCGCCATGGACGCGAAGGAAGCGGATACGAGGATGCGGGACAGTCGCACCATGTCCTCGTTGCCGCCGATCGCAGCGGCCAGACGGGCGAACGCCTCGCCCTGAAGCGCGGCCGACAGACTGGCGCCCTGATGATCGGTGCCGAGAAAGCTCTCCGCTCTTTCGACCAGCATCCGCAACGCGGGGAGATCGCCATTCCCAGCCTGCTTGAGGACGGCGGCTATCGCCGGATCAGGTGCCGGCCCCATCATGCTGCATCTCGCAGTTCACGGCGCAGGGCATGCCGTATCAGCTCGGAAAGGCTCATCCCCTCGCGCCGTGCCTTGGCTTCGGCTTGGGCGAGAATGGATGAAGGGGCGCGGAAATAGATATTCGCATCATGGGTCTGACGGCGCATCTGGTGCCTCCTAAAAAGTGGTATCTGGATACCTTTTTGTGGGGCGAACGTCAAACAATTCGGCTTCGCTTCCCTCCCGTGCCGGCCGCTCTAGCCGAGCCCCGCATTGACTCTGTGTTCCATATTTGTTCTCATGCGCGCATCGAACGAATCAAGCCAATGCGGCCCGGCGTAGACGCGCTGACCGAGACGGAGACCTGTGCCATGACCGCTTTCACCAAGATCCCGACCCACATGGACTATTGCCACGATATGGCGCGGGTGGCCGCGCAGATGGCTGGCTACGACTTCGACGAGCTGTTTCGCGACTATTCCAATCCACTGAAGCGCGAGCTGCGCGCCGGGTTCATGAGCAAGGCGATGGCGGCGGTGAAGCTGCTAGGCCCGGCCGTGGTGGACCTTGATCCGGTTGGCGGCGAGAAGGTGCCCGAGAGGCTTCGCCGGGCTGGTGACAGGTGCGGGCACCATCCCTTGAGGACGGTTCGTGAATGGCGCGGAGTGTCGATCGAGGTGCTTGCCGAACGAGCGGGCCTGTCCGTCGAACTGGTGACATCGATCGAGGCCCGCAAGGTGCGAGCCAATGAGATGCACGAGTTTGCCTTGGCGAGCGTGCTCAACGTCTCCCCTCATGCCCTCACCGACTGGCGCGCAGATGTCGAGGTGGACCGTCACGAGAAGTTGGCGGACATGGCGGCGGGCTTCAATCCAGGCGGCGACCGCGCGTCTGCCTGATCCATGACCGGTGGCCTATTACAAGGACGGGCTGAAGGTCCCCAACCACATCTGGGAAGCCGCGGCAATGCATCGGCAGGTCGTGGTCGCCTGCTGCGTCACCCGCTGTTTCAATCGCGGTGTGTTCGACCCGCATCAGCTCTGGTGGCTGTTCCAGCGCAAGGGCTGGGATGACGATTTTCGCTCGGCTCGCTTCCGGTTCTGGTGCCGGAAGTGCAGCGAGATAGCCGGGCACAAGGTGAAGCAGGCACGGATTGAGATGACCAGCGCCGAGATCGTCACCCACAGCCTGCCGTGGCCGCAGGGGGCGGATTGGAAGAACTTCCTTTCGCGGCATCGGGGGTGATGCCTTGTATGGGTGGGAAGCGGACCACGATCCTGCTCTAATCTTGGCCGATCTCACAGGGCTCATCTTCATCCGAAGAGTAGGAGAGCACGGTCCGATTTAGCGACTGGCCATCCGTCGTGTAGATCGATGCTGTGTGTGAACGGTGATCAAGCCAGCCGAACACAGCGGGGCGATGGTTAACATCACGACAATTCGCTGGTTCCGCCCCAAGAGGAAGCTCTATAGCGAACACACGGAATATGATTTCCGCATCTACTCCGCCGCGCCCCGAGCGTTTTGTCGGTCGGGTTAGCGCAACCACGACGGTTTGCTCGGAGCGGAGTTGTAGCATGGAGCAATTGGGATCGAAGTCCCCGGACACGCACCAAGATTGCCGCGACTCGATGTTCCACCCGCCGATGTGAGATGAATGACTTTCGACGGTCATCCCGATAAGATCATTCAGGCGAGAAGAATTTGCTTCCCCCGAAATACCGAGGGCTACAATCGCAGCTAGATAGGCGACGGGGCGGCGCATCCCGGTTCTATATCCCTCTGCCCGAACGTCCGCTACCGGGTCGCGAGCTGTCATTGCCGACTCACTCTCCCTCCGACACTATCGTCCCATGTGCAACCTCTACCGCCTCAAGAACGTCGAGCGCTGGGAGATCGCCGAGGCAACCGGCGCAGACGAGGCTTGGCAGCACGACATTGAGATAACCAAGGACTACACCGCGCCCGGCGGTCCCGGCTACGTCGTGCGTCACGAGGCAGGCAGGCGCGTGCTGGACGCCATGCGCTGGGGCTATCCCAACCCCGTCGCCGGCAAGGCGCCCGTGCCCAACATCCGCAATTATTCCAGCCCCTTCTGGCGCGCCTCGCTCAAGAACCCGCTGCAACGCTGCCTCGTGCCGGTCACCAGTTTTCAGGAATGGACCGTTGAGCCTGATCCGGTGACGGGCAAGAAGCGCCCACACTGGTTCAGCGTGCCCAGCCGCAAGATATTCACTTTCGCCGGGGCGTGGCGCGGTACGGACAGGGGGCCGGTCTTCGCATTCCTCACATGCGGCTATGACGGCGATCCCTCAACCCATGTCGTCGGCGCGATCCACCCGAAAGCCTGTCCCGTGATCCTGCATCATGGACGAAGAGCGCTGGCTTACTGCGCCCATCGAGGAGGCGCTCTCGTTAGCCTGCACCTATCCGAGCCAGCTGATGGCGGTGGAGTAGCTCAGTGAACCTCGCCTCGGGGCTCTAGATTTTCGAGCGCCTTGATGCGCGCCAATATGCGCAGCCACGTCCGGTGCCCTTCTTGCTCCCCCGTCATAAGCAGGGTATCGGCACGCTGGGCAGCGTGGAACCAGGCGGCATCGCCGTACTGGCGCATGACCTGATTGGCACAGGCCCAAATCTCCCGATCGTCGATCACCGGCAAAACCTCTGTAAATGTAGGGTTTTATGTGAATATTAGGGGGAATGCGACGCGACTCGGATTTGATACGCGCCATCCTTTTAGCCATCGAAGCGGACGAACGAAGCGATGTTCTCTGCATACCCAAAATCGAGGGCTACGATGACGACGCGATTGATTGCCACACTCGACTTCTGGTCGAGAAGGGCTTTCTCAGCACCTATTTCCCAGACCGAGCCCGAGGGCAGCCGTGGGTCTGCATCCGTCTCACGTGGGAAGGATACGATTTTCTGGACAATGTCCGCGACCCGGTTGTCTGGCGGGCCGTGAAGCGGTCCGCGAAAAAAGTGGGCAGTTGGTCGATCGAGACACTATCCGCCGTCGCAAAGGCTATGATCCTAAATGAGATCGATGCACTCGGGCTGGCTGCCTGAGATACGCTCGGCCTCTGTCTAGGAGAGCGTCATGGCCGATAAGCAAGGGAAGATTCGGGCCGCACAATATGTGCGGATGTCAACGGAACGGCAGGTTTATTCGACGGCCAATCAGGCTGATCGAATCGCCAGCTATGCTCTTGTCCACGGCTTCGACATCGTCCGGACGTATGCCGACGAGGGCAGGAGTGGCTTGCACCTGAAGGGCCGCTCAGCCCTCCAGCAATTGCTGGCCGATGCTCTGTCCGGGAGCGGGGGTTTCGACGCCATCCTTGTCTATGACGTGAGCCGCTGGGGGCGCTTTCAGGATACTGACGAGAGCGCACATTATGAGTTCATCTGTCGAAACGCCGGCGTGCAGATACACTACTGCGCGGAGATGTTCGCCAATGACGGTAGCCTGACGGCCACCATCCTGAAAAATATGAAGCGGGTGATGGCCGGCGAATTTAGCCGGGAGCTGTCTGCCAAGGTATGGGCGTCGCAAAGCCGCCTGGCCGCTCAAGGCTATAAGATGGGTGGATACCCCACCTACGGGCTGCAACGGTTGTTGATCGACGCGGAGGGGAAGCCAAGGGCCATCCTGAAGAAGGGTGAGCATAAGATCGCAAGCACCGATCGTGTTGTCTTCGTACCGGGAAGCAAACAAGAGATAGCCATCGTCCGGCGGATTTTCCGGCTGTCGGCGTACAAAGGCATGTCCGACAAGCAGATCGCCAATTTGCTCAACGCGGAGGGGGTTCCCTCATCGGGCAAGGCTTGGACGAGGGAGATCATTCTAACGCTCTTGAGGTCGGAGAAGTACATCGGCACTGCTGTTTACAATCGAGTTTCGTCGAAGCTGACCACGAAAACGACGCTCAATCCGCGAGACCAATGGATACGCAAGGAGCGCGCATTCCCCGCCATCGTTGACCGGAAGACGTTCGCCCTGGCACAGGAGGTCCGCAAGAATCGCCACGTCAATCGGCTGACCGATGCACAACTGCTCGACGACCTGCGTAAGCTGCTCTCCCGGCACAAGCGGCTCAGCTCCAGACTGATAATGGCGTGCAAGACCATGGCGGATACTCAGACCTATCAAAAACGGTTTGGAAGCCTTGACGCGGCTTACGCGCTCGTAGGCTATCAGCGCTGGAATCTCGGCCCGGCGCCGGAGCATCAGTTACTTATCGCGCGCGGATCAGCGTTCGCGACACAGGTAGGCGTGGCCTTGCGGCATGCGGGTGCCCGTGTTCGCCGGCCGACCACGTTTGGCCTATTCACGGTGGATGACCGCATCCGAATTGCCACTACGGTCTGCAAATATACCGGAGCCGGTCGAGGCTCCTACTGGGAGGTACGGCTCAACGGCGATTACCAGCTCGATTATGTCCTGGCCGCTCTGATGAAGCCGCAGGGGAGCCACCCAAGCGCGTACGTGCTGATTCCGTCGGATCGGTTTCCACCCAGCGGCAGGATGACCATTAAGGACGGTCCAAACAGGGCTGGCTCATTCGTAATTCCGGAACTTGCCTCGCTCTATGCCGCGATCCGCGGATGCGATGCGAGAATGGGAATAGTGACCTCCCCAGCCTGAAGCAGCGGCGACCCCGGATGATCTGAGTGGCGCCGCCAGCTGCCCGCCTCAGGGGCATTTTGTGAATTGACCCTTCTTAGGTCCGGCGGCGAAGTGGCACTTGCCGTTGCTATCCTTGGTTATGGTCGCCGTCGTGCTTACTTTCGTTGCCGACGAGCATTTGATGAACTGGCCCTTGTCGTTGCGACAGGAAGTGGTCTTGCTGGTTGCGCTGGCGCTCGTGACCTTGCCGTTCGTGGTCGTCTTGCTCGAACTCACAACATGGGTTGTCGCACTCTGAGACCAAGCTCCGGTGCTCATCAGCATGAGCGCGGTGGCTGTGGCGGCAATATATTTTCTCATTGCATCTCTCCTGCGTCGCGAGCCGACGATGGAAGCAGACGCCCGAGCGGCCACCAAGTTCCTGCTGGTTTCTCCATTCATCGGCCGCCCGACGTCGACCGCTATTTTTGCCGCTGCAGGGCCGTCGATTACCGCCCCTGATTACGAGGCAATGTGGCAGGTTTGCCAAGAGTGGGACGCCCGGAGCCCGGCCGGCCCAGGCGTCCCGATCGCCTATTGAGCGTGATCGCTCGACGAGATCGGCGTCAGCAGCGGCGAGGTGCCCTGGCTGGCCGAAGTCCCACCCTGCACGACCGCCGCCGTCACTGGTGCGGGCTGAAGGCCTTGCGCCTGGAACTGGATAGGCTCTGCCGTGAAAGCCTTGAGCTGCATCCCGTTTGGTACGATCGCCGATTTGCCCGTGACGAAGCCGGCAAAGACGCCCACCGCGACGACAGTCCCGAGCGTGGCTGCGGTATTACCCGAGCCTTCCTGGCGATGCTTGCCCTCGATCGTGACGCGCTTTCCGCCCAGCTCGATCCACTGCAGCGCAAGATCCATCTTGGCGGATTTGCCGAAGGCACCCTTGCCAGTGCGCCACGCGATCTTGCCTTGCCCGCGGGTGCCTTTGGGAATGACGATGTAGCCATTCATCATCACGTCATAGACCG
>Ga0157380_10000032_pt1 | contig 87669 bp, 75 predicted proteins | sample S35metaG_FD_119757 | JGI IMG/M metagenome (GOLD analysis project Ga0157380, IMG submission 119757) | Switchgrass rhizosphere microbial communities from Kellogg Biological Station, Michigan, USA - S3-5 metaG | ecosystem: Host-associated > Plants > Roots > Rhizosphere > Soil | place: USA...
AACATTCTCGTTAATTGATAAAATCCCCATTCAACAACTGTTTGAGGACTATTACTTACAAAATGTCAAAGAGCGAAATTCTAATCAACTGGCTCTCAATATTTAATGTTAGGACGCTAGTGAGTTATGAGTTGGGAGTTATGAGTTTAAATTTGCAATATTCAGAAACTATGGATCGAACACTGAGGCCCGTTGATATCATTAACCAGCAACCAGCTACCAGCTACCAGAAACTAGAAACCAGGAACTAGAAACTAGAAACTTTCTAATCCTTCCAACTTTCAAACTTACATTCGTTCATTTTCGCATCATCGTCAGCGCACACCTGAATCCAATGTCCGAAGATGAGGAATTTTCAGGTAATGAGCCACGTTCCTTTGTATTTTTATTTTTATTATTTCCTCCCCGGTAAATTCTCACTGCAACCGGAGTTTCCCTCCTGGCAGGATAAACATTCATGTCAAAAAGCGGGTAACACTTCACGAGTACAGGATTACCTCGGCTGTCATCGCACAAATAATCAAAGTTCACAATACCCAGGGAATCCTTTTCCCAAAAGGTTCCGTCCTCTTCCTTGTCATTTTTATCAATAGCCGGCTGGTAACAGTTTGCATACACGGCAAGGAGGTCTTGTTCAGGGACCGTTTGCCCGTGATCCATGTCATAAACCCATTCACGTACATTGTCGTCCATGTGCAGCAGGGGAGTTTCGCCTCTTACATCCGACAAATAGCCGAATTCGCTGTAAGCTTTCTCACGCTGATCTGTCGTATCAAGAAATTCCAGCGTATTTGACATGTAATGCTGCTCATGGTTTTCCATGTTGTTCTTATCATAATACTTTTTCCATTTATTCAGGAAAAAGCTTTTTGGAAACATCTTTTTTGAATTTGTTTTGATCTTACGGCCTGCTGCCGCTGCATAATCCCATTCCGCTTCCGTAGGCAGGCGAAATTCGGGTATCAGTATATGATGCCGGAACTGAACCCGGGTTGTGTCACGGGTGTCTTTATTAACCACCATGGCTTTAACTAATCCTTCATATTGCCCTGCCACATAGGCGCCGGTTGTAAAGTTATCTTCATTGATCTGATCGGCATTGAACCGTAAAACACCTTCCCGCATCAGGATAAATTCATTATACCTGTCGCTCTTCCAGCGGCAGTAATTTTTTGCCTGCAGCCAGCTTACACCGGTAACAGGATAATAAGCAAATGAGGGATGCCGTAGGTAGTTCGTAACAGCCGGATCATGCAGCTTAATTTCATTTAGCCATACCGTTGTATCGGGGAGCGCCTGTTTATATACTTCGGGGTAATCATAACCATAAACCCTTTTTACCCACTGCAAATAGATCAGGAAATTTTTGTTGCATTCCTCCGTACGGCCCATGTAAAACGACTGCATGGAATCGTTGCCTTCGATGTATGCCATGTCCGAAGGATAGTCAGCAGCACGGCTCAGCAGGCTCCTGTCATTATCTGAAATGCTGCAAAAAACAAAGCAGCATGAAAGCAAAATCATCAGTGAAGGGCTTTTTCTTTGCATCGTATGCGTGTTTGCAGGAATTTTAGTTAACAGTAAAAATAGAAAAAATATGACATTTCGTTTCCGGCATCCATGTGCATGGTTTTTTTTGAAAACCAGCGATTGCCGCTTTCTTTTTGCTCCAGTCCCGCTCTCCCCATCCGTTTCCGCACCATGCTGAATAAAGCAGGCCATTCAGCCATCGCGGAAACGGAAGGGTCGATCGGGTTTAGCCTGATACGGCTGTGCTCCTAACGGTCTGCTGCGGCTGTTCATTATAAAATTTTCATTACAAACAAAAACCCTACATTTGATTCAACCCAAAATTCAAGGAAATGAAATTACACCCCCTGGTATTTTTTTTCTTGCTGTTTCAGACCCTGCATGCGCAAACTGAAACAGAGTTGTTGAAGCAATCGCTGGCGAAAGAAGAAAGTGATACGCATCGGCTGTTCCTGCTTAATGAGCTGGTGGAAGCAATTGCATCCGATACGGTATGGCCGGCTTACAATGAACAAATGGGCCGGCTGGCCACTTCGCTGCTGAACAGTCCTGACAGGGACATTCAGCTGAAAGCAAATAAATACCTCGCTGATTATTTCAACAACCTGGCCTACCTGCAGCAGGACATCGGCAATACGGAGCAGGCCCTTACCTACTATTACAGGGCGCTTAAGATTTATGAATCGCTGCAGGACAAGTACGGCATTGCCAATGCGCTGAATAACATCGGAACCATATACGATGAGCAGGGCGATCGTCCGCAGGCCGAGCTGAAATACAGTAAAAGCTATGCCCTGATGGAGCAGCTGAACGATTCATTTGGCATGGCGCTGGCGCTGAACAACCTGGGATCAGTATATAATAATGCAGGGATGACCGACAGCGCATTGTATTGTTTCAACCGCTGCATCAGCATTCGAAAACGCATCGGCGACAGGGAAGGACTGGGCATTGCGCTGGCCAATGCAGGAGGCGTATATGACAAAACAGGCAGGGATGCAGCGGCGCTTGACCATTACATGCAAAGCATGAAAATACAGGAGGAAACCGGTGATCAGGAAGGAATTGCCTTGTCGCACATCAATTTCGGAAGCCTGTATCTGAAGCAGCGTCATTTTGAAGAAGCTGAGAAACATTTTATGAAAGCCCGAAACATGGGTGAGCAAACGGGCAATGCGCGGGTGCTGCTTGGTGCTGCCAACTGGCTGAGCCGCCTGTATGCCGCCTGGGGAAAATACAAGCCGGCATTTGAAATGCAGACGCAATACAAACAACTCACCGACAGCATCCGCAACGACCAAACACGGCGGCAGACACTGAAGAAGCAGATGCAGTTTGATTTTGAAATGAAGGAAGCCGTGCTGAAAGCCGAACAGGATAAAAAAGACGCCTTGTCGAAAGAAGAAATTACCCGGCAGAAAATAATCCGGAATACCAGCATGGGCGGAGCGCTGGTGGTTGTTGTTTCAGCCGGGCTCATCCTGCTGTCGTATAAAAAAAGGAAAGAAGCGGAGATGGATAAGAAGCTCATCGATTCGCGTATGCGGGCCATTAGTTCACAGATGAACCCGCATTTTATTTTCAACTGCATGCATAGCATTCAGGCGCTTGTTGCAAAACAGGACCTTGCCGCTGCCGATAATTGCCTGGTGCGTTTTGCCGGTCTCATCCGCAGGGTGCTCGATTATTCGATGCAGAAAGAAATTTCGCTGGAAGACGACATGGAAACATTGCACGATTATGTGGCGCTTGAAAAAATGAGGCTGGATCATCCGCTGGAATTTACCGTGAACATGGAGGAAGGAATAACGCCGGGTGATGTACTGATTCCACCGCTGCTGATACAGCCTGTAATTGAAAATGCCATTATCCATGGCATCAGGCCGCTAAAGGCTGTAGGTAAAATTGTAGTGGACATTAAAAAACTTGACCGGCTGCTGGCCATTGAAGTAAGCGACAACGGCGTGGGACGGAAAACCGCCGCTCCTGCCGACGCCTCAAGGAAGTCCTACGGTATTCCGTTGACCAGGGAAAGACTTGAATTTCTGGGTCGCGCACAAAAAATGAAATCATCTTATAAAATTACAGATATTTACGCCGGCAGTCATGAAATGGCAGGTACGCGTGTACGCATCACGTTACCCTTTCACGACACATTTTAAGTATGATCAGATGTATTGTAATTGACGATGAAAAGATGCACCGCGAATACCTTCGCGACATGCTGAGTCATCATTTTCCCGAAGCTGTGCTGGTAGATGAAGCGGATTCCGTTTCGGAGGGTATTGAAGCAGTGAAGCGGAATTCATTCGACCTCCTCTTCCTGGATGTACAGATGGCCCCGCAAACCGGTTTTGATGTGCTGCGTGCCGTACCTGAGCATGATTTTGAAGTGGTGTTTACAACATCCTATGATTCGTACGCCATTGAAGCCATCAAATTCTCCGCACTTGACTTCCTGCTGAAACCTTATGGGATTGCTGATTTAAAAGGTGCATTCGACAGGTACCAGCACAAGGCTTCACAACTGATGCAGGCGCGAAAGATCGACAACCTGCTTCATAATATCAATCCGGATAACAAGCGGAAACGAATTGGCCTGAGCGATAAAAACGGAATCGCCTTTTATGAAATTGACGACATCCTGTATGCGAAATCGGATAACGTATATACCACTTTTCATTTCGCCAACCAGGAAGCCGTGGTTACCTCCAGGCCAATTAAAGAGTACGAAAAAGATCTGACCTCCTATTCCTTTTTCAGGATTCACAACAGTTACCTGATTAATCTTAAGAAAGTTAAAAAATACATCAGGGGTGATGGCGGACAGGTGGTGATGAATGATGACACGACGCTTGATGTGGCCCGTCAGAAAAAAGAAGGCTTTCTTGAAAAGCTGGGGCAGGTTTAGTTGGGAGTGATGAGTTATGAGTTATGAGTAGATAAAATTCAAAATTTGAATTTTAAAATAACCATCCAAAAAGCGCCAACTTTAAACTTTTAACTTTAAACTAAATAAAGTGTGCCCGCAGATAACCCCGTCTACGGACACACATGAAAGCTTTAACTCGAATCAGGGGTGAATGTTTTCTTTCTTGCTGTTCCACCCTTTCTTTCAGCTTTCTGTTTCAGCTCCCCCGTGCTGTGCTCCTGCCGTAAGCATTGGCAACAGGGAGAGCCTCCATTTGATGATGATAATTTTTTTCGCTGCAATTTATTTCCCGTCCGTTACCATTGCCAGCCAGACCCAGACCGGGCAGCAATCCTGTTGCAAAAGGGGATATTTGCGTTGGCACGGTATTCCAGAGGAGGGAATATGATGGTACACCGTTGGCCGCTGGGGCCATTGCTGCATCCGGCCCGGTCCGGCTCACAAAGGACACCGTTGTCGGGGCTTGGATGTTTGTTGCGGGTATTGAATGCGGCTGACTAACCTCCGGCATATACGAATTATATGGCTGGATGGCTTTGGTGATGAAGGGAGCGTGTGTTGTGATAACCGGCTGCTGAATCCGGTCGTCGAGCACCACCTGTGCTGCAGCGATGGCCGATGCCAGTGATGCCACGATCATCATGTTGAGAAAGATCTGTACTTTGTCGATCCGGGTGCTTAACAACGTTTCATAAAAATGCCTGAGGGAAACCGTGATGAAAATCAATTTTTGCAATGGTTTCATATGGGCTTTGGATTTCTTTTTCATAACATTGATTTTTAGAGGTTGTGATTTTGCAGGCCGACCCATTAACTGACTCAAACATACACTCACCTTCAACCCAACACAAGCGGTTTTTTGATTCAGGTGGCTTTGACCTTGAATTCGGTAAAATGAAAAATCATTGCCGGGAATCGCATTTCATACTTCAGAGACCGGAACACAGGGAACATGGCTCATAACTCCCGCTCCCGGCTCATCCCGCATCACTATTGCGTATAATCCCCGGATTTCGTACTTTTACCTGAAGCCGGATGGCTCTTTTTAATCCAAGCTGTAAACCCTTAAAAAAACACCACCATGAAACGTATTTTCCTTCTGTTCCTGATCATGCTTGTCAGCCGGATTGTTGTAAATGCCCAGGCCGGATCCTGCAACGGAGATCCTTCCTATGGCACCAGGGTGCTGCAGGGAAACGACAAACAAAAGCTGATCACCTATAACATCAAGCATACTTTTACACTCTATCCCACAGTAAATTTTGCACCCAAGATCTTTACCGTTGCCTTCAACCATGCATGGGTGAATGAACCATCAACAAACTGCAAACATGCAAAGGTAAATCCGGCGATCCAGCCCATATCCTTCAAAAAATATCAGAAAGACACCATTATCAATGAAGTTCCTTACAACAATGCTGCATTGGTTGATACGCTGGTTCACCTGGTTCCTAACACAGGTGCAAATCTCATTGACTCCGCTTTTGCCGACTCCTGCTACTCCCGGGCCAAGGCCAGCACCTGCGTGGTGATCAATCCGGTCACCTCAGGAAGCGTGACGGGTGTGATGCAGTCGTACGGTTTTGCACAGGCCATTAATCCTCCCATTAATTCCGATGCTTATGCCTTCAGCTGGTGTGGTGTTTCGGTGCAGGATGGGAAGCCGTTAAAAAAAGGCGACATCGGATGGGTAGCCGACGTGGAATCGTCTTTAAAAGGAAAATCAAGAAATATCAGGCAGAAAGGCGGATCGAGCGATCCCATCAATTTCCATGTACACGATTTTAATACCAACCTTGATACTTCAGGTACGCTGCTAAGTGTTGTTTTGGATTTCCAGATGGAAGACGATACGCTTGACCGGACCAATTACTGGAGCAATGACACGGTTCACATCGAATCCGATTCTGCACTTTTTAAGATTCATTTTCCCTCCCCTTTCACTGCCTCGCAGGGGTTGTTATCGCTGACTGTTTTCAATGGATTTGTGGTGCAGGCACAGGCAACAGGTGTGTTCAGCACCGTGCAGCTTCCGACTCCGGGCACCCATGTTCCCTTCAGCTTTCCTTTGCTGAATGCCATTAACTTTCATTACAACCTGGATACAACAGGTTTGTTTAATAATGATTCGATTGAGGTAACGCTGTTTATGTTCGGCAACAATGAAAACAATAACACGGCTACCTACGATACGGCGCAGCTAGTTCCTACGCCTAACCGGCCAGGCTGTCCCGGCGGCAACGATGGTTCCATTGATCTTTTTGTGAACTATGGAACTCCGCCTTATCTCTTTAGCTGGAGCAATGGAGCTACCACACAGCAAATCACCGGCCTGTTCTCAGGCAATTATACGGTAACGGTGACTGATTCTCTGGGAATCACATCAACCAAAACCATTTTCCTTCCTGACCCTCCGCCAATGGTAATAAGCGCCAGCGTTAACCAGGTTTCCTGCAAGGGAGCCAAAGACGGCAGCATTGCCATTACGGTTTCAGGTGGAACGCCGGGCTATACCTATTTGTGGAACAACGGTGCGCACAGTGTGATCAGGACCAGCCTGTCGCCAAAAACATATACCCTTACCGTTACTGACAGCAAAGGGTGCACGGCTGTGGCATCCTATACCATCACCCAGCCACCTGCGCTGAATGTGAATGTTTATCAGAAGAATGCAACGTGCAACGGCAAATGCAACGCAAGAGCCAAAGTGACGCCATCGGGCGGAACGCCTCCTTATACCTACTCCTGGAGCAATTCAGCAACCACTGCACTCATCACCCAGCTTTGTGCAGGAACCTACGTTTGTACAGTTACAGATGCAAACGGATGCAGCAAGACGAAGCTGTTTGTAATCCTTCAGCCACCACCGCTATCACTTTCCGCATTCCCCGGGACGTTGCCCGGCGAGGCTACGGCTGCTGCTACAGGCGGAACGCCACCTTATGCTTACAAATGGTTCACTGTCCCGCTGCAGACCACTGCAACAGCCACAGGTCTCACCGGCGGAACTGTTTACCAGGTTAAAGTGATTGATTTCAATTCCTGCACCTCCACCATTTTATTCACCATGCCTATGAACAGGGAGGGGCACGCCGATGAACGTGCAACCATTTTCCCCAACCCTGCGCAGGACGTTCTTCATGTTCATTTCGAAAACTTGCCGGCCGGTTGCATCATCAGCATCATCGATGCTACCGGGAAGGTGATCCTGGAACGAACTGCTTCAAGGCGTGAAGAAGAAATTGACATCAGCAAGCTGGCCAATGGACTTTACCTCGTAAAAGTTTCAGGACCTGACTGGATTTCGGCACAAAAAATCATGAAAGAATAGTTAAGGCTGACTTGTCCTGAAACAGCAGGTTCGTTTCGCATAGCGTTCAGGGAAGAATCCGGTTTCCGGATTATTAACATTCGCCATGTAGCTTTACAGCTAACGGGAATCAATCATTGAATGGCTTTAACTTTATGCGTCATTCCAGCCTTATCTTAACAGCCGCTGCATTTGCATCCGTGGTGACCAGGTAAATTCCTGCGCCCGGCGATGATAAATCCAGCTCCTGGTTATTCGCAGTTAACAGCTGCCTGAGCATGAGCTGACCCATCCCGTTATAAACGAAAAGTTCAACCGGCCAATTCGTCGTTTCAGGCATCCTGCATATAAAGCTGCGCGGATTTGTTCCCTGCAGCAGCTGTAAAGCTCCGACTCCGCTGCCATGCTGTTCGATGCCTGTTGGTGCAACTACATGAAACACCACCGAATCAACCGGTCCGGGAGCAATACCCGGCGTGCAGGGTGAAGGCAACATGCCATAATCGACCTGAAAAATAAAGGTATATGGTCCGGGGGGAAGTGGGTTGATCTGAAAGGTGTCTGTTTCTCCGCAAATGAATGAAGCTATGCCAAGACAATGAAGGGCATAGGCGCTGATGGTATTTCCGTTAATACTTATATACTGTGTTTTGGCGTCGCAATTGCCGGAAGGGAATGAGCAGCTTACATAAACATATATGGTATCCGTGCTTAACGGGTTGGGAGGTGAAACGGAAATACTGCCAATCCACTGTGCATACGATTGTAACGACAGCAGCATGATGACAGGGAGCATTGCAATTCTTTTCATGGCATTGAAAAATTTAGAAAGTTCACAAAACAATACCAAACTTAATAAAAATATCCGTCTGTTAAGGAACAGGATCAGAAAAAACTATTTACCTATCATCACCATCATCGCTGTATCACCCGCCATCAGGTCCAGCTCCCTTTTTACCTTTTCTTCCCATGCTGCCTGCTGCTTTACATTTCGCGAATGGTCCGTTTCCTTATCATACAAATCCTGGTACGACTTGCTTTCACCTGAGTACCGGTCGAATAATTTCTCTACCACTTTCTCAGGTTTTGGAATGCCGGAGCTGATCCTTTTCAAGGCAGCACGCAGCTTTCGTGCATACAGTTCGGTGATGTCAAAATGCAACTGTTCATGCCTCAGCACATGGTCATCAGCGGCTTTCAGGTTGACCCATGATTCTTCCTTATCAAAAGTCGCTTTCACTGTTGCCACCAGCGATCCTTCCGTTCCTTCATAGTTAAGGCTGATGCCGGACATGGTAACTGCTCCCACCGAACTGTGCACATGCGGCCTGCCCCGGAAATCATCCCACGTTAACGGCACGGTAGCGGACCAGGTAATATACCGTCCTTCATGACCGCTGAAGAAAATGGAAAAAAATAAGATGAGGGAAACCGCTTGATTCATTTTTATAAAATATATAAGGATAACAGGGAAAATGACATTGCTGAAATGTATAACGGAAAACCATTATATTTGGTTTTTGCAGCGTCAATTCCGCTTATTCTGACATCTGACCAAAAGCAGCAATTAAAAACCTGGTTTATATTTTAAAACCTGCACTCATGAAAAAAACCTTTACGCTCTGTTTTATTTTAACGGCTTTTATTTCAAAAGCAGACCTTTGGACACAACGAGCCAATTTCGGCGGCGGTAACCGGGGTTCGGCCGTTGGATTTTCAATCGGCAGCTTTGGATATATCGGGTCAGGATTTGACGGCGCCAACGATGTGGGAGATTTCTGGAAGTTTGATCCAGCCCTGAACAGCTGGACACAGGTGGCATCGTTTGCAACGGCAAACCGCGAAGCGGCTGTATGCTTTGAAGCGGGTGGCAAAGGATATTTTGCAACAGGTACCACTTATATGGATGATTTGTGGGAGTACGATCCTGTTGCCAACAGCTGGACGCAGAAAACAAATTTCGGAGGTCCGGCCCGTTATGGTGCTGCAGCATTTTCACTTGGAGGCAAAGGCTACGTTGGCACAGGAAATGTGTCGGCAGGCAGTCTCACCGACGACTTCTGGGAATATGATCCCGCCACCAATGCCTGGACACAAAAAGCCACTGTACCCGGTGGCCAGCGAATGTGGGCCGTCGGTTTTGCAATTGGCAGCTACGGTTATATCGGAACCGGACTTAGCATGGTTACAGGCAAGCTGAACGACTTGCAACAGTATGATCCCGTATCCAATTCATGGACTGCCAAAGCAAATTTTGCAGGAGTGATACGTGATATAGCCGTTGGATTTTCGATTGGCAGCAAAGGCTACATTGGAACGGGCCGCGATGCAAATTCAAATGAACTGTCTGATTTCTGGGAATATGACCCGGTAATCAACAACTGGATCATGAAAGCTACGGTGCCCGGCTTGGCGCGGTACTGGTCCGTTGGATTTTCGATTGGCAGCAAAGGTTACATCGGGACAGGCATTCCGGGATTTACTACTCCTATCAGTGACTTTTACGAATACACACCGGACACTTCTGCCATACAGCCTCCATTCGCCAGCCTTGCAGTATCTGATTCCCTGTTTTGCGAAGGCACCTGTGTTGATTTCACCGACTTCACAACCAACAACCCTGTCATGTGGCTATGGTCCTTTCCCGGATCGCTTACCCCCAGCAGCATGCAACAGCATCCCACCGGCATCTGTTATACCCAGGCTGGAATTTATGGTGTTACGCTGATCTCATGCAATGCCGGCGGTTGCGATACGATGGTCATGCCGGCCTACATCACAGTCCTCCCAAACCCGGTGGCAACCGTTACCTTGTCTCAGGACACGTTGTATGCATCACCGGAAGCAAGCTACCAGTGGTTCAGCATCGACAGCGGACTCCTTGCAGGGGCGGTGAATTCATATTTTGTAGTCCAGCAGACGGGAAACTATTTTGTGGTTGTAACCGACAGCGCAGGCTGTACGGATACTTCTTCCGTCATACCTTATATTACATCCGTGCATGAAACAGTTTCCAACCCATTCTTTACTACAGCACCAAATCCTTTTACCACCAATCTCACTTTTTCAACAGACGGTGCAGTCAGACAGGCGGATATCACCATCAGGAATATGTATGGTGCTGTTGTATGGTGGGCAAAAGGACAAAGCAAATTTCCAATGACGGTCGATCTGCAGTTCTTATCCACAGGCATTTACCTTCTTGAATGGGATCTAAACGGGGAAAAAATGGTGAAGAAAATAGTAAAGGAATAACAGACCGTTACTTAAGGCAACCGTTTCAGGTCAACCCTGCCCTGCGGATTCAGGACCAGCGGGACTTTTTCAACAGTAACCAGGCTGGTATCCAGTCCGAATGCTTTTTCTTCAGGCATTCCGAAAAATTTGAGGAATGAATAATTTACAAGGACAATGCGCTGGAAAAAACGGAAGACATTTTCATTGGAAATATATTTTTCAATAACCACAAAACGAAAATCACCAATCATGTTGTTCCGACTGAGTGAATAGTAACGGCTGCTGATGTCCACTTCCTTATTTGCAACCAGGTCCTCCACCACCTGGCGGAACAATACATTGATCCGTTGTTCAATCCTGAATCCCAGCTTGAAGTCGATGCGCATGACTTTATCATTGATAATTTCATTTACATGGTATGCCATTGTATAAGGCTCATCCACCACATCCACGTGAATAAACCAGTAAATATCTGCACGTTTGGGCTGCTTCTGCAAAATGGAATACATGATCTTCGATTCCACTTCATCATGCGTGTTGGCGCTTGACATGTACACCAGGTGCGTGGCATATTTGGGAATGGATGGGTCCTTGCTCAGCTCCACCAGGATTTTAAGGTAATCGCTCAGCTTGATGAAATCAACCAGCCGGTTCCTGATCTTTCTTGCAATGTACCATGCGTACATATTCCAGATCAGGTAGGAAGTCACCAGCAACGTAATCCATCCGCCATGTAAAATCTTGTGCAGGTTGGCAACCAGGAATGAATTTTCAATGATCAGAAATACGACAAGGAAGCCAACCACCAGGTATACCGGTGTGCGTCTGATGTAAAGCAAAAATGCAAACAGCATGGTATCCATCATCATGGCCAGGATGATTGAGAGTCCATAGGCATTTTCCATTCCCGACGACTCCTTGAAAAAAAGCACAATGCCAATGCACCCTACGCAAAGCACCCAGTTCACGGTTGGTATATAGATCTGTCCGCGGATTTCGGTAGGGAAAACGATTTTCAGCTTCGGCCCGAAATCAAGACGCACCGCTTCATTGATCAGCGTAAATGAAGCGCTGATCAGCGCCTGGCTGGCAACAACGGCAGCAATGGTGGCGATGATGATGCCGATGATCAGGAACCAGGAAGGCATGATGGAATAAAACGGGTTGGCGCCATGCAGCATATCACCCGACTTATTAAGCAGCCAGGCGCCCTGTCCGAAATAATTAAGCAGCAGGCATGCTTTGACAAATATCCAGCTTACGCGGATGTTCTTTCGCCCGCAGTGGCCCATGTCGGTATACAAAGCCTCGGCTCCCGTGGTGCAAAGGAAAACCGCGCCCAGCAGCACAAATCCGTATTTGGTATTGATCAGCAGATTATAGGCGTAGTAAGGATTGATCGCCTGGAGGATGCTCAGGTCGGTAAGCATCATGTTAAATCCAAGTACACCCAGCATGGCAAACCAGACCAGCATCATGGGCCCGAAAAATTTGCCGATAAAGGAAGTGCCAAACTGCTGAATAAAAAAGAGTACGAAAATAATGGCGATGACGATGGGGATGGTGGGTATGTCGCGGTTGAAATACCGCAACCCCTCCACAGCCGATGAAACCGAAATGGAAGGCGTGATCAGCCCGTCGGCCAGCAATGCGCTGCCACCAATTACTACAGGAAATACCAGCCATTTGATCTTGGTCTTTCTCACCAGGGCATAGAGCGAGAATATCCCGCCCTCCCCTTTATTATCGGCCCTTAAGATCAGGATCACATACTTAAAGGTTGTCATCAAAGTGATGGTCCAGAATACACAGGACACCCCGCCAAGCACCAGGTCGGCACTAATGACCTTTGAGCCAATGATGGCCTTCATTACATACAGCGGCGAAGTACCGATATCTCCGTAAATAATCCCCAGGGTAACAAGCAGCCCGGCAGCAGAAAGTTGTTGGAGTTTTGAATGAGGCAAGCAGTAAAAAATTAAGCGGTAAATTTATGGAAAAATAGTTATGAGTTGGGAGTTATGAGTTATGAGTTATAAGTTGCCTGACCGGTTTTGGGGTCGGAAGGTTAGCATTTCAATCCTGCTAATGAGCGTTGGCCCTTTAACCAGCTTCGGGGAACCAGAAACCAGGAACTTTCAACGATCTGAATCAGGTTAAGGAATACTTTTTTATACCCTGTCTTTAATTGTAATAACTTAAATCCATGTCCCATGAAAAAAAATCTCTACATCATTTCCGGGATACTGTCAGTATTCTTATTTACAGGTTTCCCGCAAGCGCAAGCCCAGCTATTATCCGAAGGGCCCAATAATCCGGGTGCGGTAAGCGAAGAATTCCTGGGTTGTCTTTCATGTCCCGGTTCCGAATGGACGTCGCATCCTTATGCCATGCTTCCCGACAGCCAATATGCCACTACGATTTTCAGCGCATACCCAAACTGTTTTATGACCACCTGCTATTTTGCACGTGCATTGGTGGCCTATAATTTTGGCTTCACGATCCCTTTGGGTGCTGTGATACAAGGCGTAAAGGCCGATGTTTTAAGAAAGGCCTCCTCACCCAATGCCATTCACGACACACTGGTGCAGCTGGTCAGGGGCGGGATTCCATCGGGAGGTAACAGGGCGGCGCCTGCAATACCTTTTCCTGCAGGTGCGGCTTACATTACCTATGGCGATTCAACAGATCTCTGGGATACGGCTTGGACCGTTGCTGAAATAAATTCCACCGATTTTGGAGTTTACTTCAAGCCGCTGAATAAAACTGCCGGTCAGGTGCAGGCCGCAGTTGATCATATCCAGGTCACTGTTTATTATTTGAGTCCCACCGGTATTCCTTCGAGCCAGACTTCCACAAGCGGTTTATATTTCGACGCTGCCACGCAGCAGCTGTTTCTGCCGCATGCCGTTCAGGCAAACGGCGCAACAGCACATCTTGCCATCTTTGATGCACAGGGAAGACTGATGATGGAACAATCGTTTACCGGCCAGCTGCCGGCAGGTATCAAAGTGGATTTACCTGTTAACGGAATCTACATTGCCAGCTTCTCAGATGGTAATTCGTTGCAGAAAACAAAATTCATTGTTCGCAGCGAATAAATAAATTTTATTTTTTTATCCTTCCCTGGAATTAAATTTATAAAAAATTTAATTCCAGGGAAGGATAAGTTTTTATCTTTGGTTTTTCAGTTTGCCGGAAAAATCCGGCAGCACGTTTTTTAATCAAAATAAAAACGATCGCATGGAAATACCTGAAGAACTCTTCGGCATCAAACACTTTTATCCCGATGATTTTGCCGTTGAAGACACTTCCACCGACCATGCTGTGATCATTTATTTCACTTATGGTATGGACAGCCTCGAACCATTGCACACATTGGGTTTTGAGCTGGAACGGATCATTGAGTCAACTGATGCCGGACGTTACGATGGCCATGAAATTACCATGGACGATACGGAAGGATCTTATTATATGTATGGTCCCAATGCCGAAATGCTGTTTAAGTCCGTGAAGCCTGTTCTCGAAAATGTCCCCTGGATGAAAGGTGCCAGGGCATTGCTTTTGTTTGGCCCGATGGGTGAAAATACCAGCCAGATAGAAGTGGAAATTTGACACTACCTGCAGAAAGCCGGTTATCGGCATTGCTAAATGAACACCGAGATATTTAAATTGACATTGCATATGGTTTCAAGCCTTGACGGTATTATTGCCAAAAAGGATAATAGCGTGTCGTGGTTTGAAACTGCTGATTATTATGAGAAAGGAGTTACGGAGCCGGACGCGGAAGCATTTCTTAAAACCATAGATTGCTATGTTATGGGTTCACGTACCTACGAGCACGCCCTCGAACTTTCAAAAAATTATGGCTGGGCTTACGGGGAAACGCCGACCATTGTGGTAAGCCATCGAAACCTGCCCATTGAACAACAGCACATTGAAATTTACTCCGGCGACCTGACCACACTTGTGAATGAACGCTTACAACCAAACTACAGGAATGTCTGGCTTGTCGGAGGCGCAATGCTTGCAAAAGATTTTATTCGTCTAAAACTAGTGGACGAAATAAGATTGTCGGTGCTGCCCATTATTTTGGGCGACGGGAAAATGTTTTTTGACCACATCGGACAAGAACTGGCATTGCACCTGAAAGATGTAACAGCTTACAAAAGCGGAATGGTGGAACTTTATTATGAAATAAAAAAAGAAGCAGGAAATATTCCAACATGATAATTGAATCCCATGTTTGTGGCAGAAATGTTTCAGCGCGTGTTAAGGAATTGCACTTCTCCGAAAGCTCAACACAATGAAATTAATATTTAAACTATCAATTTTGATAACACTGTTTTTTTACGGTTGTCAGACGCAGGATAAAACAGCTGATTTCAAAAAAATGGTATGGCTGGCTGGCACCTGGCAGGGAGAAGCCGACGGTCAGCCTTTCTTTGAGCACTGGGAGCTCGCAGGTCCAACTGAATTTGAGAACATAAATTTTTCGTTATGCAACGGTGATACCATTGTAAATAATCATTCGAAAATCGAAATAAGAAAAAACAAAATCCATTACACTAGCGGTGACCTGGTTTGGGAATTAAAATTATTAACCGACAGCCAGATCGTTTTTGAAAACAGTAAGTATGATGAGCAGTTTACATTCACACATACCAATCAGGGGCAGTGGAATGCAGTCTTAAAATATCCCAAGACCAGTGTTGAATATAATTTATCCAAAACAAAAACAATAAAAGAACTTTTAACCGACTCTTTTCAGCCCATCGAAGGAAATTATGCCGGGCATGTTGAATACAATGGGAAAAAACTTTTCACTTCCATCCATTTCTTCAGTCAAAATGGAAAACAGGAAGCCACCGTTTCCACGCCAGCCAGCCTGCAGCTCAATCAGCCGTTCCGCTCCGTATGTGTAAATCTGCCTTTTGTCAAACTTGCTTTACAGGATGGAACAAAATTGCTTGAGCTGAATGGAAAATTTGAAAATGAGGTGATAACAGGCAATGTGTCGGGTGAAATACCAGCAACGCTTTACCTGGAGAAAACCGAATCCAAAGCGGAGACAAAAAATTACAGGATCGAACCGGTTGCTGTTCAAAATGGCACTGTCGTGCTTTCTGCAAATTTATTTATCCCTGTATCTTCCACACCTGTAAGTGCAGTTATCATGATCTGCGGAAGCGGAAAGCATATCAAAGAAGAATATAACGGATGGGCCGACCTGCTTGCTTCAAAAGGAATTGCCGTGCTTACTTATGATAAAAGAAACGTCACTGATTTTCCGGAGCTGAACATCAGGCAAAAAACCAGCGACATTGTTTTACCCGGTGAACTGGAAAGTGACGTACAGGCCGCCGTTGAACTGCTTAAAAAAAGGAAGGATATCAACCCGCATAAAATCGGGCTGCTTGGTTTCAGCCAGGGTGCCGTTATCGCACCAATAGTAGCTGCGGGTAATTCCGATATTGCATTTCTTGTTGCCATATCAGGGAACACTACTACAGATAAGGAATTTATTATCTACCAGACGCTGAACAGGCTTAAGGCAAGAAATATTTCTCCTGAACAGGTGAACAAAACTGAAAAACTATTGAATGCACTGTTTCAATATGTGAAAGACAGGAAAAATGGAAGTAACCTCCAGGATGAGCTGGACAAGGCTTATGAAACCGGAAACGGACAGTATGGATTACCCAGGCATTTGCCAAATGATGATGAAATAAAATACCTGTCCACCTGGAACAGCTTTGAACACGACCCGGCAAAATACTGGAGTCGGCTAACCATTCCCTGTTACGTCGTATATGGTGAGCTTGATCAGTTAATTCCTGTTGAAAGGAGCGTGGTTATCCTGAATAATATTTTTTCAGCAAAACAATCGCTGCTTACATTAAAAGTTTACAAAGGCGCCGACCATTTTATCAAAAGCATACCGGACAGAAGTAATTTCGACTTTCCAAAATTTGCAGGTGGATATATAGAAGATATGGCAAACTGGATTCTTCAAAACGGCAAATAGTTGTTTTATTGAGGAATTTGGTACTATTCTTTAGTTTACCTGAAAAATCTACCTTTGGCGTCAATAAAGCAAGACTATGCCACTCTACATGGACATGCACATTGTGCCTGGTGTGAAATCAAAGGACGTAGCTGAGGCGCACCGCAAGGACCTGATGCATCAGGAAGAATTCGGATGCAATTGCATTACCTACTGGATTGATGAAGAGCGTGAAACCATTTTTTGCCTTATCGATGCACCCGACAGGGATTCGGTGAAAGAAATGCATCACAAAGCCCACGGCCTGGTTCCCAATAAAATAGTGGAGGTAAGCAGCTCCATCGTCAAATCGTTCCTGGGAAGGATCTATGATCCGGAAGATGCTGTGATCACTGCTGAAGGGTTGAAAGTGTTTTCGGACCCATCGTTCCGGCTGCTGCTGGTCACTGAAACGGCTGATCCCGTTTTACTGGCGCACAGGCTGGGAAAGGAAAAAGCAAATGAGCTGGGGAGGAAGTTAAATGAAATCATACGGAAAAATATCCGGCTCCAGGAAGGAAATGAAGCGGAGCATGCAGGCGAAGGATTTATTGTTTCATTTGATGCTGTTTCAAAAGCCTTGTCGTCTGCACTTGCAATTAAGGCCGATCTTACACCTTCACTGACCCGGCAACTTGATTTTAAAATGGCCATCAGCGGAGGAGAGCCCATTGAAAAAAGCAAAGCGCTTTTTGGTGATGCCATCAGCTTTGCACAAAGTCTTTGTTTCATAACGCCGGCTGGTCAAATCGGACTGGCTGCAAATGCAAAAGAGCTGGCTTCCAAAGAAGTGCTGCAAAAAAAGAAAGATTCTATTTTTTCGCTCCCCCAGCCTGATGAAGAAATAATCAGGAAGCTGTATGGATTGCTGGAAAAGAAATTCAATGATCCCGAATATGACATCCCGCAGTACTCCCTTTCCATGGCCATGAGTCAGACACAATTGTACAGGAAAACAACTTCACTGACGGGTGTTTCATGCAATGTATTGCTGAAAGATTACAGGCTTGAAAAAGCAAAAACGCTTCTGAAAAAACAACGATACTCCATTTCACAGGTTACCTTTGAAACAGGCTTCACCAGCCCGTCTTATTTTACCAAATGCTTCAAGGCCAAATTCGGACTTTTACCAAACGAATATGTGGAGCTGTTAAAGGCAGTCTGATCTGCATTTGCTATTTTAAACCTTCTGATCATTCCCTGCGCATGAATTTTACCATTCTTTGCATGAATAGTTTCAGGACTGTTTCCATTTAATGGATAATTCGTATTAGCCCGGCTGCCGCAGCTGGACGTACATTTGTGTCAACACAAAACAACATCCCATGAAAACGTATCTTATCCAAAGAAATCTCCCCAACGCGGGAAACCTGTCGAAAGCCGAACAGATCGTCATTGCAAAAAGATCATGCAGCGTAATTGAAGAGCTGGGACCGGAACGAATCGAATGGCAGCACAGCTATATCACGGCCGATAACCTGTGGTGCATTTACAAGGCCGAAAGCGAAGAAATCCTTGTTGAACATGCAAAGCGCGGACAATTTCCCTGCGACAACATCCGCGAGATAAAAGGGATGTTTAGTCCTGCGACTGCATTACTGAAGGCGGAGGCGGTGTAGGTAATCACAGAAATTATATATTCAGATAATTACATAGGAATTATGCTCAATAAAAAAACCCTCCCGGTAAACAGGGAGGGTTATTGATTTCCTTTTAAAAAAATTATGGTAAAAAGCTAACTTTCATTTGTTATCACATAGAAGGGGATTTAGATTCTCAGTTTCCTCTTAGCATTAAGATTAAGGAATGTTAACCGTAACACATGCTGAAGCATCTGATCCCGTTCCGTTAATTCCTGTACTTACAACCAGGTAATAAGTTGCAGGGCGGCTAAGGCAAAATACGGGATTACAAATATTTTTTGGAGTGGATGATTGAATTGCACCAGTACATGAGCCGGTTCTCCATGTGTAATATAAAGAACCTCCGCCACCGATATAGCAGCTGCAAACCACTCCATCCAGTGTAACAGTAACATTTCTCTTTGAATTATCACCGTTTTTGGAACAATCTGCGCCAATGGATGTCGTAAAAGTTATATTGGGACATACGAATTCATTTAGATCTGCTTTAACAGTTGATTTTTGTACAGTCGAATTATCAAGAGTAGTCTCCGGTTGTGCCGGGTTCTCTGATTTTACTTCCACTGCAATAAATAAAACAAATGATGCTACTGATGCAGCTATGCACATCCTGATCATTTTTCTTTTGAAATTTTTCATGGCTTTAGTTATTAAAAAAATTTTGCCTACTCTGTTTCGCTTTTCGGCTTACGCGTTTTTAAGTGATTTAAAATTGCCTGCAATTAATTTTAAACGGGCCCCTATAAACAGGCCCGTTTAATGAGCAGTTTGGTTATAGTACTTTATCTGATAACAGCCAGCTTGGAAATAAACCGGTATTCATTGTTAAAGGCAACCCTTACCTGGTACATGCCATCGGTCAGATTGCTTATATCAAGGGTATGGCTTTTCTGTTCGCAGTTATAGCTTTGAGCCAATACCACTTCACCAACATTGTTGATTATCTCAATCCGGCAAATTCCATCAATATTTCCCTTTATATCAATTACAATTTGATTGCTTGCCGGGTTGGGGTGCAATGTAAAATCGTGGGGGGTTATAGTCTTTTTAGTTTCCCCCTGCTTATAAATTCCCTGTTGCAGGCAGATGCCGACATCATCATAGTCCTCCGTCTGACTGTAGTAGGTTTCCACAAATGCCCTTGCCTGGTAAACGGCATTTCCGCCTGAGTAGGGACATTGATGTGCTATGGCGAGCGCATTTTGAATTTGCGTCTGCGCATAGGCTTCACCCTGCAATAATGTATTGGCTGCAATTTCATTCATTGCTTTTTCATTCGCCTGCGGAACTTCAACAGGATCCACCTCCTGATTCACCTGCAAGGCATCAGTTAATTTGCCGTCAATTAAATTTGCTTTCACCTCATAGAGTTTACCGATATCCGTATTTTGCATTTGATTGTAAAAACGCTGATAAAGGGTGTCATCCTGCAATATGGTATCGTTTAAACTAAGACTTTCATACAGGTATTCCTTCGCCATTGCCTTGCTTTCCGTTTTATAGTCTACCGTTTCATTCAGGCCGGAAGCAATCATCCGTTCATAGCCGTCGCCCTTTCCACCGCCGTCACCGGCTATATGGGCAAGACATACCTGGCTTAAGCCGCAATCGAATGGCGAACCTGGCGTAATCGTTTCAAACCAGTTATCAGTTCCGTTTGAAGCTCCCCAGCTACTATAAAGTGGTACCCAGGTGTTGATACCAAAATCATACACCGGAATTTTCGGGTAGTAATACGTATTGGTTCCGTTCACCGTACACATCAACTGGTGCACAGTTATTTGTGATGACAGCAATCCTGAAATATTCAAATTATCCGCTCCATAATTACCATTTGGTCCGTAATTGCCAATAAAAAGATTTCCGCGGTGTACCTGCTGACCGATTTCTGCATTACTGTTCAACAGCATTCCTTTAAAATTGTCTCTCATGCTATTACCACTCAGGGTGGTCCCTCCGCATATTCCATTAAACTTCATCCCTGTATAATTTGCAATAAAGTTGTTACAGCTTATCCGGTTACCCACACTTACATCAGTCTGCATACCGGTTGTAGCGGTATTGCTAAACAGTACTGAGTTGGTAACCATGTTGCAGGTAACAGTATTCCGGCCACCACCGTTCAATAAGATTCCTACCATTGTTCCGGGAGGCAAAATCCCCGGATTGGTGTAAATAAAGTTGTAACTAATCCACGCATTTTCAACACCAAGTGCACCGATACCTGTCAAAGCGGATTGTGTTTCGAGATGATAATTGTCAAAAATTCTGTAATTCGCATTATTTCCCAGGTTGAATTCGCTCATGTAAATACATGCTGATCCCTTTGCCGGACTGGTTGGTGTAACGACTATCGTATTACCCGTTGCAGTCATGCCTGTCGAATTGTTGTTGTTACTGAAATCGATTCCCCTGTAGAGGGCATTAATATTACATCCTGACACGTTAACTGTCCTGGCAATGCTCCATTCCGAGAATACCCCTCTGAGCACATTAGTCATTCCAATCTGGTTGATACGTGCATTGTAAAAGAAGGTATGTACTCCAACCGGTGCGTTGTCGATGGTTGTGCTTCCACTGGCGAGCGGGAAAACATTTATTGTGGAAGGCAATTCACCTCCTCTTGCGGTAATGGCGCAGCCAAATGGTTTAGCAATACCTTGTCCCGAATAAAAGGCATCGGGGATGATATCATGAAAATTATTATTTACAATGACCACATCACTATTTGACACCTCTATTCCGAAATTTATATCATGAAACACGTTTTCTGATTGTGCATTATCACCAATTGTTAAAATAGCATAACTTAATAAAATGCCTGCTCTTCCAACAGTTCCATGCAGATACACCTGGCCTGGATAATCAGTCTTTAGTTGTGGTGCCACCTTTGCAAATTCAGTCCCTGTTATGTCACCGGTAATACTGCCTGATGAATTCGCTTCCGTCTCCAGCCCCACTACGCAATCATAAAAATAAGAGTCGCGTATTTCAAAATGGGTATTATCATATAGTCGGATCCCGCTTTCTGCATCTTTTATCGTGGACTCTTTCATGTCTATTTTTCCGCCTGGTCTTATCCTTATTCCCTGCCACATTTTCGGACATGAGGAAAATACTGTTCCATTACTAATAGTCAGCGTGACACCAGCATCAATAGTTATTACGCTGCCCGAGCCCATAATAAATGTACAGTTATCCAATAGAAATGTAACATCTATAGTAAGATTCACAAAGTCTGCCACCTGGATAGTTGCACCTGTTAAAGTCCCATTCCCGGAATAGGATGAAATAACATTATCAGCGGTTACATAAATTCCATTTGGTCCTGCATCAGGACATACCACCTCTGAACACACCGTTGCAATCTGTCCGGTATTTACCAAGGTCGCTTCATTGGTAAAATCATTGTTCGGGCAGATGGAATTCACATCTGTAAAATAACCTGTGAAAGTAAAATCCTGGCAGTCGCAGGAACCAAGGTTTGTAATATTTATGGGAAATGTAATGGGAGGATCTACAACGAAATTAGCAGGCAGCACATCCTGAATATCTATTGACGGGTTGCTGCTGGTATTATAACTGCATACAGTTATTGTATAAGTAACCGGTTCCCATACAATGGCTGGTATTGGTGCATACGATTTGGAAATTCCATAACAATTGTTGCAGGCACATCCAATAATTGGAACGGGTGGAAAAAATGCCGAAGAATTAACATTTGCCCCGCAATAACTAACTGTACCCAGTTCAATGGATGGCAACTCCAACGGCCCGGCTGCATTCGGACAGAGCGGAGTGAATTCTACTTTTACCATAATGCAATCATTCAATCCCATCATATAGGGACTGCTATAGCCTATTGCCGCCAAATCAGAATTTTGTATGGTAAAACTTGTACCTCCTCCTGAAAGTGGGGGGCTTGTCATTGATGTATTTGAACAGTTCACCAGTGTTACAACTGCTCCGGAAATATTGGCTCCATTGAGGTTGACAGTAACCGGATGCGTTTGCCCCCAGTCAACATTTTTAAATGCAGCAATTATAGTTTCTGTCCCTGCACATAAGGTTACACCGCCGATTGGATAAACAGAAAGGCTGTTGTCAACAATGATATTCACAGGCAAATCAGTTACTGTAACATCAAAAGGAACATAGTTTTGATTGCATGCGGCAGACAGAATATTGGGAATGCCTTCACAATTCCATCCTGTCTGGAATGTCAGACCTGAAACATAATTATTTCCCGGTGTTCCCAGGCATGGATTATATGTTGCACACACCTCACCGGTGATTATGCTATACTGACTCAACGGAAAATTAGCCGGTGCTGCGCCATTGGGAAGCAGGCCTATAATTCCATTGGCGTTGGCATTACTTATTAAATTAGTATAGGTTCCGTAATCATAGGTCGCATGCCATCCATTAAATGACCCTCCTGTTGGCGCTGCAATAAAAATATTATACCCGTCCGTATAGGGAGGATCTGTAGCATTGGGTGGAGGCGCCGGAAAATTGGTAATGGAAAAAGGCCAGCAGACTTCAGCTGTAAAAGCATTGGTATTGGACGGGGCAAAATCAACTTCCAAATGTGGGTTCGGACGCGCCCAAACATTCGGACCATTCATATTGTGCTGCAGATGGCTGTAATTACAGGCCGATATTCCGGTATTGCATCCGGTAGTATTATTACTGAATAAAATATCTCCGTGCAATGGCGTTGCGCCCGATTCAAAATACTGCCAGGCTGGACTCACCGTGCAATCGGGTCTGAATTTAAGCCTGATGGATTGTGAACTGTAATTATCACCAATTAATAAATTGCCTGTCGATTGGTTAGCAGGAATGCTTCCGGTAACGCACGTTAAACCACCCAGCATTCCGGATATGGTTGAAGGTGTAATTACCAGTTGGAGCGGAGCACTGGGTATTGTTATATCCGTGGCTATTGTGCTGAAATAGCTCACACTGTTCCAGGTGGGATTCGGGAAAAAATAATTGCTCCACATTTGCGCTTTATCGGGTGGCTGCGTTAAAAAAGTATAACCTGCAGGGTAATCCAAAGTCCATGTTTCCGGAAATAATGCAGGTGGCCTGTATTCAAATGGGAATAAGTCTCTGGGCACATAACCTGTTTCGAATTTATGCCGGGCAAATGAGTTGTAACCGGTTATGGTAATTGCTTTATCACAGGACGGAGTACCGGTGCCACCATACGCAGCAGCAGTGGTGATATCGGTACTATAAAATGTATGCGAACCTCCGCATGTTTCGCAATAAAACTTATAGTCATCAGCAAAAGACTGGTCAATTTCATTGCATCCGGAACAATAATTTTGTTCCCAGGAACCAGTACCATATGGCCAGATTGCCCAACCTTCATTTTGCATATCCGGTTTTGTTGGATCACCAGGAAAATATACAAAATTCGGCATGGGGTCGTGAGAATTCTGATTGCTTAAATCAAAGCCATATCCGGCGCTGCCTCCCGTCATCCACATTTTATTCGTAATATCTGACGTGAATTTAAGGTCCGAATTGGCAGGATAATACAAGCTTGTGCTGAATTTATTACCGCATATATTATATTTAACCACCAGCCTGTACTGTTGCTCTTCCACATAATTAAACCCGGCATTGGTACCATGAAATGGCGTGATTACGACCCCTGATGGCGGGCTGTGTATTTCATTTTCGTGGAAGGAAAAAAGATATTCATTTGTATTAGGATCCCGTTCCATAAAAGGGTTTCCGATTGTATTTAATATGCTTCCCGGTATGGTTATTTTAAATTGTGTGGACCAGTCAGCCGGGTCTTGCGGAGGTGTGTTTATATAGTCAAAATCTCCACATTCTTCACAATATCCACAATTTGTACAAGGTACATCAATGTATAGTTCAGCCGAAATTACACTGATGTCGAAATTTGGTAGTTCACTGTAAGTGATGGTCCTGTATAATTGCAACACATCAAGATTGATTCCTTTGCTTGCCATATCTGCAAAAAGAGGCCCTGTCCAGCAATCAGCTGTATTTTGAAAGGTATAATGATATCCACGGAAAAAATCCGTACATGGTTGTGCAATCAGTGTATGGTCCCCGGGTTCAAAGTGTGCCGTTAACCGGTCAATTAATTCATCGCCATATACAGATGCATCACGGTTTACATGCTCAGGAGCTATTGTTGCTTCGTAAGCTGCTAACGTGGCAGGCGTAATCACTGTAGAGGTATTATCAGCAATCCTGTCATTACCTGCATCCGGAAAGCCAAATGAATTACGTCTCATCCGATAGTCATCAACAATAATTCCGGGAGCACGGCAACCCGGGCAGTGCACATTGATGTGCCATCCTTCCCTAGCCAGCGGAATCCAGCAACATCCATCAGTACCTGATGTGGCCGTGCAGGTTAAGTCGATTGAAGTCGTTGGCAAAGTATATGTAAAACAAGCCGTATTTGGCAGCACACTGAATGTAACATCATACTCCGTAACCGGGTCGGCGGTGCAGCATGGTGTAAGGTTAAAGCGCAGCTTTGCATTATTAAAAAAATCCTCTATTGCCGTAGCACCCAGGGCGTCAATTGCGGCAAGTGAAAAATAAAAATTATAATAAGATGCTTCACATTCGGGACATCCGTTTGGGTTTGAAGTTGAAACAGACTGTGTCGGATTCGGAAAATAGCTTCCCATAACCGGAACCTGTATCGTACTGCTACCCATTGTAAATTCCATTGTAATATCTCCCGGACTACAAACTACAAGCCCTTTTCCACAGTTGATCTGTGCTTTTAAAATACCCGTCACATGCTGATTTGTTGCAGTATACCCAAACATCTGCTTATCAAAATCATCCCCGAACATTCCTCCAAGTGTCATTACCTGGTTAGTTGTTCCGATAAAATAATTTACACCAGCAGATGTATTCACTGTAAAATCTGTTGGGTAGCTCGGGTTGAATGAAAGCGATAAATCAATATCCTGTCCGGTATTGCGATGGGTGCTTATATTACCCGTAGCGCTTAAGGCCAGGTCATCGCCTGTTGTTGAGGCAGAAGGGCTTATATGGGTATTGCAAATTGTGGTTGCGGTAGCGGCAGCGGTCCATTGATTAAAAGATTTATTAATTCCCAGCAGGCTGTTATCTGAATTACAACATTTATGTGTTTTAAAAACAAACGTCAGATATTCTCCATGATCCAGTCCCGTGATATCAATATCATAGGTGCCATAAGAATTTCCATCCAAACCACCATTATAACATGCCGATGTACTAACATCATTCGATGGTATAGGTGACTGCATAGCACAACTTATGCAATTTGTATTTGCTGCTTCCTGCTGAATTGTATTTTTATAAATAACAACCAGTCCTGCTGCACCATAGGCGCTGTTTTGCAGGCGCACCCTGATATTGGGCAAAGCAGTGTGCAGACTGGTATTGGTTACTCTTACTCTCCACTCCCTGTCTTCTCCAAAGCATTGTGTATTATATTCTGCATCGTCATCATCAGGGTCAATCCTTTCGACCGTAAATGAAGGGATTTCAGTATCAAATACGAACTGGGTTTCATATTTCTGCTGACATGCTGTACAAAAAGTATAATTCTGATAGCTATTTGCACATTGCCAGGTTAATTCCACTTTTCTGTCCAATGGACAACTGGTGCTGCATCCTGTAATTTTAATATGTTGCTTAATATACAAATACTCTCCGGGCAGAATGGTAATCTGGTTACTGACACCTGGTAACAAAATACTGTTATACACAGCAGGTGGAATTGCTCCGGCAATTTCATATTTTACAGGATCAGTACCTTCCAGTGTATAGGCATCATTCGCACAGTTTAGTAAATATTTATCTTCAAAGCCGAATATCATGTCAATGGGAGCCGAGCCATTATTCTGATAAACAAATACCATATCCGTTATCTGACCAAAATTACCGGGGATATGTATGGTTGGTGCATTTAAAATATGTGGTAACGGAACTATGGTAACTAAATTTTGGGAGTTATTTACGATTGTACACGTCTGTTCGAGGTTCAGGCTCTGATTCGATTGAAAGTTCTGGGGGATCAGCGAACAATCCAGCAGCACATCATAATTTAAATTAAATGACACACTTCCGGCATTACATGTTGTCCCGGGTGCAATTGAAACAATAAACGTATATAAACTCTGGTTGGCAACCGGATTTGAAACAACCAATTGGCAATTTGCTCCTGTAATATTCGCATTGGTTAAAAGTAAAGGGCTTACCATGCTGGTGCTTAATCCAACTCCGCAATCCGGATAGGGTGCCAATGTAACAACGTTATTACCCTGCATAACCAATGCATCAATGGTAATTGTTAATGGTAATTGTGTAACAGGCACATCACTTACATTGATTGTAAATGTATTTGCACTGCATACATTAGCATTGACCGGAGGATGGGCAAACTGAAATGTGATGGCATACCCTGAGTAATTCGACAGTAAACATGCGATAATTAAATTAAGGATCTTCTTCATATTATTTGGAGTTAATAATGTTAGTCAATTCCTGAAAGTGGTTAATACATTACGCCTGCATGGAAGCAAATTTTTCCTGAAACAAAAGCAGGAATATTGCGCTTATCAGCTTCTGCGTTCCTAATTCTCACAAAACTGTATGGAAAATAACCAGCGTGCAATACTTAAATAGGATGATTTTCTCAAAAAATAAAAATCGCCTGAAATGAAAAAATCAATGCGGTTTTTTACCGTTGATCTTGTTGATTGCTTCCACGCGGGAGGTTACGTGAAGCTTTTCGTAGATGTGGCGGATGTGGGTGCGTATGGTGTTGACCGTTACAAAAAGTTTTTCCGCCACTTCCTTGATCCGCAGTCCTTCAGCAAGCAGGTTCAGTATTTCCAGCTCGCGCCCTGAAAGCAAAGCTGATTCAGTGGTGGCAGCTGAAGCGGTGAACGACATGACCACACGCCTGGCAATGGTTGCGCTCATGGGCGATCCGCCGTTCACTACATCACGGATGGCATCCAGCAGCGTGTCAACAGCGACCCGCTTTAATAAATAACCGCTGGCGCCCGCCTTGAGTGCATTGAATATTTTTTCATCGTCCTCATACACCGTGCACATAATTACCTGCACAGCCGGGAATTTTTGCTTGATGACCTTTGTACATTCAATGCCGTCCATACCCGGCAGGTTGATATCCATTAATACCACATCAGGAATGTCATGTTCAAAGCCCGCCATGGCATCTTCAGCTTTGGAATATTCCCTGCACGCAAAATCGCCGTTCCTTTCGATCATAAAAGCGAAGCCGTTCCTGATCTCATGGTGATCTTCAACAATGGCCACTTTTATCTTCTCCCCGCGGTTCATAATAGATATAAATCAGGTAAATGTAAACAAGTCATTATTTTTTTGTCATCGTCCGAATGGATGATTTTTATTTCAGGGGCACTGATATATTCACCACCGTACCTTCTCCGGGGAAAGAGGTGAACTTAACCTTTCCGTTAATTTCACTGATCCTTTTTTTAATGTTGATCAGCCCGTTTCCCGGACCGGTATAGTCGGCTGGATCAAATCCGATCCCGTTGTCAACAATCTCAAGGTGAATCTGAAGGGGCTCGCCAGATGCTGAAATATTTATTTTGATCCCTCTGGCACCTGCATGCTTGTGAATATTATGGAGGAGCTCCTTAAACACCATAAAGATGTTTCTTCTTAATGCCGACTTCACTTCCAGGTTAATCCCATGATTGCTGGTCTCAACAGCACCCGGGATTTTGTTCAGGTCAAAATAATTTAATGCATGCTTCTTTAAAAACAGTTCCAGGTTCATCAATGAATCATTCGATGGATTCAGCGCCCAGATAATTTCGTCCATTTTTTCAATGATAGTAAGGATCGCCGTTTCAATCCTGCTCGCATTTTCTTTGTCTTCCGTTTTCCTGTTGCTCTCAGCAAGTCGTGCCAGCAGCAGCAGGTGACTCATATCTGCGCCGATATCATCATGCATATCGGCCGCTATGCGGTTACGCTCCATGCTCAGCGCTTTTTCTTTTTCAAACAGCGCCAGCTTTGCTTTATACCTGCTTGAAATGATATAGCTGAGGATGATGAAAACGATTACCAGGGATAATGCCGTGTAAGTCAGCCTGAACCATGTCGTTTGCCAGAACGGCGTATTGATATGGAATAACAGCTGTTTCGCTTTACTCCATTCCGAGTTGTATTTTTTAACCCTGATCTGTAACCCGTAGTCGCCAGGCTGCAGGGAAGATAATTCCACGAAATTGCCATCAACTGTAATCCAGTTATCATTATTGCTGTTAATCCTGTATTGATATTTTATAAGCTGAGCATTATCAAAACAAGGTGATATAAAAGAAACCATTACGTTGTTTTCAAAGTACTGCAGGTCATAATGATCAGTTACTTCAACAGGCACTCCATTGATTTTTATTTTACTGAAGTAAACCGGTGGCGGGTCTGAAATCACTTTCTTAAAATCGACCGGGATAACACTTAAGCCAGATGATGTTGCTACATACAGCATATTGCCTGCCATACAGACGTCATTAACTTCATTGGATAGCAGTCCATCCGATAATCCGAATGTTTCTATATGGTGCACCACATTTCCATTGTAAACAATCCGGGATAAACCGTTATTCGTTGCAACAAAGATGGTATCGTTTTTAATGAACATGCGCTTGCAGATGTCCCCTCCCAGTCCATCTTTTCTGGTGATGCGATGGATGACCTTTTCGCCGTCAAACATGAAAAGACCGGATCCTGATGTGGCCAGGATAAAGGTGCTGTCGGCAAGCTGCGTTATTTGCAGGATGCGTTTGGAAAGCAGGTTGTCGTGCAGGCCATAACTGATTACTGAATCTCCTGCAATTCTGTTCAGTCCTGTATTATTGGCTATCCAGAGTCTCTTTTTAAAATCAACATACTGGCAAAACGATCTTGTTCCGAAAGCAGGAATGGTCAATGGTTCAATGAAAGTCCTGCCATTTTCTGTTTTTGCTTTGCATACACCTGCCCACCAGGTAACATAGATGATGTTGTCGTTATTAAGTGAAATACCTTTTGTAGCATAGAGTGCATCCGGACTTTTTAATCCGGTAATCTCAAGCGGTATCTGTTCCGGTTCCAGGTAGTTGCCGTTTAGATACCTGATCCGTGCAACGCCGTTATCCATGGCACACCATACATGATGGCCGGAATCAATAACCATCCCGTTGATCCTGTTAAAAGAACCCTGAACTAAATTGGCATTAAAATGCTTTATCTCCTTTCCTGAAATATAATCCACCATACCGTTCACATGACCTGTAAAAATATTTCCCATTCCGTCCGCAGTTACACTTACCGGCTGATCTGATGACAAACCGTTTGACATGTTATAGGTAATCACACTCAGTGATTTTTTTGATAATTTGTAGATTCCACTTCCCGCCGAACAAAACCACAGATTTTGTTCGTTATCAAAAAATGTTTCATTAATCCGCATACCTTTCAGCAGTTGAATGGCAGGCATATATCCATTGATATTTTTATCATACATATATAACAGTGCACTGCCAAACACATAGTTGATTAACAGGTCTCCCTTTTCATTCATCCTGATCCGGAGGACCTGATCATATTTCGGAATTTCTTTGACAGGCAATATCATGTTGTACTGACCATGATCTAAAATTTCGACTCCCCGCTCATCACAAAACAACGCCCTGGAATCAGGCAATGGAACCAAAAAAACGCCTTTGGAAACCGGGGTGGTTTTTTTATACCGGTACTCCAGTCCATTCGGCGTTATACAATAAACCTTATCTCCTGTAAAAACAAGCAGCTCGCCTTTTTCATTTTCACATAGGTAACTTCTTGACAATGCATTATTCCTGTCCGGCAAATGATAGGTCGCTGTCCTGTTCTCTTTATTAATTTTTACAACTGTGCCGCTGAAAGTTGGTATCCAGATGTTACCCTGACGATCTTCCAGCAACATGCTGGAAGTATAATTCACAGATGCCTTTTTTAACAGGGAATCATTTTCAGTATTATAAAATTTATCATTCAGATAATAGGAAAGCTTGCCGTTGAGCGTCAGGAACCAGACCCTGCCTTTTGAATCTTCGTAAATGCCCAGGATCTCATTATCTGAAAGACCATCGTCAATGCTAAATGACTGAAAATTGATTCCGTCGTACCGGCATGCGCCTGCCTCAGTTCCAAACCAGATAAAACCTTTGGAATCCTGCATGGCAAAATACACCGTATTGGCCGGCAGGCCATTGTTGCTGTTGTAATGTTCAAATGCAAATTGCTGGGAAAAGGAACTACAGGGCAACAGCAACTGGAGGAGCAGGAACAGGATGGCTTGCGGGCGGGTCATTAGCATATTTATAATCAGCCAAGTTATAAAACATTTTCAGATTATTATAATGAAATCAGCCCGATGAATCTGATATTGGCAGAAAAGCAGATAATCATATCCACCTTATGGAATTTATGGAAAATAATCATACGCTTCATCCTTAGGCAGAATTCGACAAAGAAAATAATTTCAATTCCGGATTAACCGCGATTTATTTTGATTAAACAATTAAGTGAAATATAAAAGCGTTTGATATCATCAAACAACTGTCCGCAAACCGCTCCCGAACGTTTACATAATAACCTAACCATCTTTATTATGAAACAGCTGACATTTCTTTTTTTACTTATGGGGTTAACATGTTATTCCCAGGTAACGGAATTTCGAAATTCCAGTAATGGACTAATCTATTCTGACACAACAATCAGGCAATTAAAGTTCATTGTTGATTCACTGAACCTGAAATTCAAAGTATGTGATCTGAATAAAACATACCAATCCTTATATCAGGCCAGGGCCCATTATGTCTCACTGGAAAATGGAAAAATATTGGCGGCTAAACTGGACATGGATGCTAATATTTCATTTGAGGATTTTATTGTAAAATATAATCAGGCAATAATAGAAAAAGCGCTGCCGGTTGTCAGGTTCATTTATAAAAATTATGAGGGAAATGATGTTATGGAAATCAGCAGCATTGAATTAAGCAATAAATATGGACATGAATTCCACTTTAATGAAGACCTGCAAAATTATTCAGGGCCATTAAAAGGAAAATGGATCTATAAATATCATGATAAATCAGAATATTCAAAAGAATCACTTGATGCCTTTTATTTCACGGATGGGTTTTCTCAACAACCCGTACCGGTGACTTATGCCAGGATGATTCAATATGCCGATTGTATGGTTGACACTACAACGCAGGTCTTTTACGAAAAAGCGAACAGAAGTGGCAGGAGGCACAAAAATGACGAATCTTCCAAAGTTAAAACGTTTATGAACTATGTTCATCAATCAACACAAATGCCCGAATATGGTACAAATTACAATGAAAAAGAGTATGAAAAATATTGGATAAAATACCAGCTTTGGGACTCTCTGAGGTTTTCACGGGTTGACAGCCTGAAGAACAGTGATAAGAAATTTGTCCAATTGCTGAATGAGGCTGTAAGTGAAGCCCTCAACAAGGGTGGTACAAATGATGAATTTGAAGAATATGTTGGAATCTATTATTCCAGAAAAACGGAACTTGAACTAAAAAGAAATCGGATCGTTGTCGGTGGCTGCAGCCAGGATAACAGCCCGAGAATTCACGCGCTGAATATTGCCATACTATCAGCGGAAACAATCAACTGGGAAATTTTTCTTCGTTCACATCTGGATATCATGAACGACCGGTTTGAAAGGGTTTCCGACGGAAGTTATGCATGGGGACGGAGAAAAACTTATATCAAAGAATTGGAGGTATTGGAAATTAATGTGCCTGATTTACTCTTGGGAATTAGTCTGAGAATAGAAAACCCGTCGGAGAATCATTATTTTGGAAGTATTGGCAGGTTGGGAAGGGCATTAGCGGAATCAAATAACCGCAGCGATATTGAAACTAAAATGCTGCAAATGATTTCAGACAAACAGCTTGACGACTACAACAGAATATTGATTTATTATTTGTTTTTAAACTATAACCACTATTTAGAAAGCAAGAATCATCAAAAAGCAAACAGAGAAAAATTAATCACGGCAGTAAAAACTATGCCTGAATACCTGGCAACAAAAATAACAATAGAATAAATAACCGGCCGCTAAACCATCCCATGTCGGAGAATTATATCCCCTGACTTAATGATTTCTGCTTATGTATGAAATCTGATAAAGCAAATCCTGTTAAAACTCAACCTCCCTTTGAAAGACGCGCTAGTAATTCAATATCTGCGCCAAAGCAGGAAACTGAACCACATAAGTAATATTCGTCAGGGCTTCACATCCAGATTTAAATCTCTGGCCGCTTTCATTCCCATGATCTCCATCCAGTTAATGGCATTACTGTTACCTGAGCTTCCTGATACATAGGAAGGCACCAGGTTACCCTGGAATTTTGAAAATGCTTCTGCCCAGTTTTTCTGCACTTCTTTATACGTTTCAAGCTTGAGCTCCAGGTTGTTGTTGGCCTGGGTTACCAGCCGCTTGTAGGCCGCTTCTCCTTCACCTTTCAGAATGTTGGCGCGCTTGTTCTGCTCCTCTGCATCAGCAATTAGCTTGGCCACTTCGCGCTTCTGTTCTGCCTCCGTTACCGCCTGGGCTTTAATAACTTCCTGATCCCATTTGGCCTTCGCTGCATCAGCCTTTCCCTGCTGTTCCACCGTAATGGCATCCTGCTCGGCACGCTTTGCATTTGCAATTGCAGTTTGCACCTGCATAATGGCCTGCTGCTGAACTGCAATCTGCTGCTTGACCACATCATCATAAACAAAATCGCCAAATGATAAATTAGACAACCTGATTTTTGCTTCAATTACTGCCGACTCTTCCTGCCTCAATGGTTTTCCATTGGCGCCAAGCACAATCTCCACTGCAGTCATGGTTCTTTCCTGTCCTGTAAGCGGATCGGTAGCCCGCACTTCTTTCTGCCTCGTTTTATACACGCCATGCGTTGCCTGATCTTCCACATAATATAACAGGTCGTTCTTTTTTTCAGCATAGCTTTCCTTGGAGGTCATGGTGGGTCCTGCAAAATAAACAGCCTTGGTAAGAACCGGCGCCACGAGCTGACTTTCTATTGCATCCTGGCTGCCATACTTAACATGATTCTTAATAATAGTCTGTTCATCGAGCGGCATATCCACCCGGATGCTGCCGGGTATGCTTGCATGCCCACCGTCATAGAATTTGATCGGGATCTGGGCGCCATGATCATCTTTGCCGTCAAACCAGTACTGAAATGATTTCTTGTACCTGGTTACGGTTCCAAACATTTGCATTTTGGTTCCTGGTGTTGTATATACATTCAGGGTGCCGGTAAAAGGGGCCTGTATGACCACTATTTCTTTTGCATCCACATCTTCAATAATCTTTCCCACACTGAAGAGAAAGAAAAGAAGCACCGCTATTCCAAGGGCGCCAAATACATATTTTCTGAGGGCGCTAGTTTGTATGTCCATTTGATTCGTTTGTTTCATTAAATTGCTTTTCTGCAGTGGCTTTAGGTTCCTGCTTAGCCTTCCTCTTTTCCCAGAGGTATGTACCTATCCCGAAGGCAGGTAGTATTAATTTCCAAATAATTCCAATACCGATAAAGATGATCAGGAAGTATTCGATTAAGAATTTTACCATTTTATTAATTATTTAAAGGGTTATTAACTGCAGCCCTTATGGAGGCTGTACATATTATTTATGGTGATTTCGGGTTGTAAATTCGGGCTTCAATTGTTCCCCGATATATATATATCTTCAAATCGGGCATCGGGAACAGGAAACAAATGTAATTTATTTATTTTCTTATGAAAGTTTTCATAAAAAAAATCGGGTTCCCGGCATCCGTTTATCAATCCGCTTATTTCAGATCAGGACAAGGCTGACCCATGAACCCGGATTCCATGCATTTCCATGTTACCCAAATAATCACTATGTTTGGTTCACCAATCTCAATTCCAATATCATATGAAAACCATTCTCGCTTTTGTTGATTTCTCTTCTGCCTCCACCAATGCGCTTGCTTTTGCCGCCGAGCTTTCGGTAAGGGCTTCGGGCCGGCTTGTCATCATGCATGTTGTGCAGGATAATAATGAAGAAGAAATAAAAAACAGGTTGAAAGATGTTGAATCTGACCTGAAAAAAAAATTTGCCGGATTAATATGCGAATCATCTGTTGTGTACGGCAACCTGACAGGCTCACTAAAAAAAATAACCGCCTCCCTGAATCCCGACCTGATTGTGATGGGAACCAAAGGAGCAACCGGGCTGAAAAGAATTTTAATCGGCAGCAATACCGTTCATGTGATTGCCAATACGAACGTACCGGTTCTGGTAATTCCGGAAGTGGCGCGGTTTGAAAATTTTCTTCATACAGGAAAAAACAGGATTGTACTGGCCACTGACCTGGAGCTGTTGGAAAATGAACAATCGGTCGATATCCTGAAAGAAATCGCCCTGTTGATTAAGGAACCGAAAGTACGGGTGCTGAGTGTACGACCGAAAAATACCGGGCTGCCCGATTTAAAAAAGCTGGAGCGTAACTTCCTGCTTTCTATTTTTAATCCCGAGATTGAAAGCGAAAGCACCACCGTCTTCCACACCAATGTAATGGATGGCATTAATTTTTATCTGAACAAAAATGCCGACACAGGACTGGTAGCTATGATTGCACGCGATACCGGTCAGCTCATTCAAAAACATTATACCAGGGAAATGGCTTCCCATACCCATTTGCCGCTGTTGGTCATGCACGACAATTAATCTTTTGACTGCATGACGGTTTACCATGTTTCACTTTAAATCTTACCAGCATGAACTACAACGTAATTAATCAGTTCAAATCAGAATTTGAAGCGGAAGTGCCTGCAACAAGAAAATGCCTGGAAAGGATTCCGGAAAATCTTTACACCTGGAAACCACATGAAAAATCGATGGCACTGGGATATTTAACTTTACTGGTTGCTGAAATTCCCAAATGGATCACGGCCATGATTAAAATCGGTGTCATTGATTTTCAGACATTCGACCATGCCCAGCCGAAAACCACTGCTGAGATGGTAAAGCATTACGATGAAAACGTTGCCGGTGCAACGCAGGCCTTCAGCGAATTTTCAATGGATGACCTGTTTAAGCCCTTTGTCCTGAAAAGCGGAGATCAGATCCTGGCCAGCTCGCCGCTGCATGAAAACATCAGCTCCACGCTGAACCACTGGGTACATCACCGCGGACAAATGACCGTTTACATGCGGCTGAATAATATACACGTGCCGTCCATATATGGGCCTTCAGCCGACGATAAAGGATTTTAAAGGGAACTCCATTACCTTCATAAAGATTTAAGATAATTTTCCGGGCGTCTCTCTAACCCTTCTTAGACAAGGCGTGCCCCATTTTCACCGCCAGCTGTACATCAAACGTATATCAATATAATCGGCTACCTGGCGGTGTGCTTTTAAGTTAAAGCCCAGCCAGTAATGTTTGCCGGCATGATACAAAAGCCCCCATCGGTGAAACCAGGCATCGTTGTATGGGTTGTCCTTATATACGTATACCCCCACGTGCTGGCTGAAAATAAACCGGCCCAGTAAAAACTCATGTCCTCCTGTGATGGCTACTTTGAACGGCGAGCCCGGGAGGTTGTGCACTTCGAGCCGGCGTTCGATGGTGCCATCATAACTCCACTCCACGCCGGCATTCAGCTGGTTCGTAACGCTGATCTGTTTTCCTGCCTGTGCCATCAGTCCTGCAACAGGCAATCGTTTGCTGTCACCTGCTTCGTCAACCCATCGCTTGCCGATTCCAAACACTGCCACATCCTTTCGCCATCCGAGGTTACGCCACAGCGTATCTTTAAGACGTGGTCCCCGGTACAGATCAGGCGTCCTGTTGTAATGCACCAGGTGTAACCCGACCGACGGCCAGTTCACGCCCTTGTTTGGCTGCTTCATACCGCCATTGCTGATATGCTGGAAATTGCCCGTGATCTGCAATGCTGTACGATTGCTGAATAACCACTGAAATCCTACACCATACATCAGGTAAGCATTGATGGTAGTGCTGTAGCTCATGTTGGTGGGATTTTTCTCTGCACGATACGGATCAGAGGCATACGCCAGACCGGCCGCTCCGCGCATGCTGATTAAGACCCTGTTGCCAATGCGGTAAGAAGGTTCGAGCAGGTATGCAGCCATGGCGCTCCATCCCAATACTTCATTGTCGAAGCTGTACACACCTGCAAGCAACGACTGCTTGGGATAACAGCGGCAAAGGTTATAAGCCTGCCTGTCGACACGCTGCTTCATCAGCTGAATCTCAATTCCCATTGGATTTGAACCCTTTGTATTCTGAACTGCAGGACTGTGTGCAAAGATACTTCCATACTGCACACCTGCCGTGACGGCCCGCAGCGGGGGCAGGCTGCCCGTATCGGTTTGCGTATACGCTGGAAAGCCACTGCAGCATACACCCAACATGCATATATAACGAACCATTCGCATTAGCTTTTCTGTTGCCGGGTAAATTTTCTATCTTTACACATATCAATGCAGGAAGTTTGCAACTACAAAATTGACAAAAAACCGGGGCCGAATCTGATTCATTACGTTTTCTTTAAATTTTAATCGCATAATGGTGTTAATTTATGATTCAATGTAAGAATTGCCATGAACAGGCACAAAATAATTTTTGCTCTCATTGCGGGCAGAAAACAACAGTCGGCCGGATTACTTTAGGAAGCCTTGTCCGTGATTTGCCTCATGCCATATTTCATGTCGACCGTGGCTTCTTTTATAATATGCTGCACCTGTTCAAACAGCCCGGAAATGCTATTGCAGCATATCTTACCGGAAGACGCAAAGTGTTTTTTCATCCGGCCAGTTACCTGATCATTTCCCTTATCCTGAATTACGTGGTGGTAAAAACCACTGACATGCACTTTTACGATGAAGCAGAGCTGGCAGGGATGGATTCATTTAAGGCTACTGCCATCAGGGATTATGATGCACTGCAGTGGTGGTTCCTGGAACATACGTACATCTATATCCTTATTGCTATTCCTGCTTCAAGCCTTTTTCTCTATGGCATATTTAAACTGATGAAAAGCTCCTATAACCTGGCAGAAACAGCAGCTGTCGTTCTTTTCACCATTGCACAGGGCGTGCTCATCCAGACCTTTATTTATCTGTGCCTGGGCTGGGTGAATTCAGGACCTTTTTTAAGGACCGTCGAAACCTGCAATGTGTTCCTGTTAATCTCTTATGCATCACTCGTAATTTACCAGGTTCTTTCATCAGTAAAGAAACCATTTGTCCGCATCCTTTTTTCTTTCATTGGAGGATTTGGCCTGGCCGTCGTCTGGATCGGGTCAGCCTACCTGCTTTATCTTATGCTTACCTGAAGTCAGTGAAGGGAAAGCATATGAAAAGCAAATTTCTGAATCTGCTTGTGGTACTAACTTCCCTGTTTGGATATTTGGAATGGGGCGGCAATAACCATGCATTCCTGTTCGGGGCAGAAGCCGGTATCCTCTTAAAATTATTTACGTCCCCGGCTTCCGTCAGCCATCCGTTTGTTATGCTCCCACTGGCAGGACAGCTTATGCTGCTCATTTCGCTTTTTCAAAAATCTCCGGGAAAAATACTCACTTATTCTGGCATTGGATGCCTGGCTGTACTATTACTTTTTATGTTTGCAATCGGCTTGTTGTCGCTGAACATGAAAGTAATATTTTCCACTGTTCCGTTTATTGCTGTTTCTATTTTCACTATCAGGCATTACCGGGAATCGGTTGTTGCGTAAACAGGAAAGTTAATTAAAATACGGACCGCTCAGGCATAAATTTTTTGTATCTTTCAGTTTCGATTCACTCATTTCAAAAATATACAGCATATTTGTTTTACTTCTGTAAGATGAAAACCCTGTTAAATAAAAGCCTGCTGTTTTTAATGGCTGCATCTATGCTTGCAGCCTGCAGGGAAAATTCAAGGCCCACCAGGGAAATGATTGCCAGCCTGGAACTGAAGCGGGGGAACCTGATTTTATGCGGACCTGCCGCGAAAGAATTCGGAACTGTTGACTTCCAGGTAACTTGCAGCGAAGAAGTAAAAAATGATTTCAATACGGCGCTCGAGCTTCTGCATTCATTTGAATATGATGAATCGGAAAAAGTATTTGCAAAAATAACCGACCGGTCGCCCGATTGTGCAATGGCTTATTGGGGAATAGCCATGTGCAGCTTTCATCCTTTATGGGAGCCGCCAACGGAACCGAACCTGAAGAAAGGTTCACAGGCAATTGAAATTGCAAATTCCATAAGCGATAAATCTGAAAAAGAATCAGCTTACATAAATGCAGTAGCAGCTTATTATGATAACTGGCAAAATACCGATGCGCTTACCCGCAACATCCATTTTGAAAAAGCAATGGAGCAATTGCATAATAAATATCCCGGGGATAAAGAGGCTGCCATTTTCCATGCGCTTTCCATGGTTGCGGCCGCCGATCCAAAAGACAAAACATACGCTAATCAGAAAAAAGCGGGAGCTATCTTGAACGCGTTATACGCATCCAATCCTGATCACCCGGGCATCGTTCATTACATCATCCACACGTACGACTATCCCGGCATTGCTTATCTCGGCCTGCCTGCTGCACGTAGGTATGCCGATGTGGCTCCTTCCTCTGCACATGCATTGCACATGCCTTCGCATATTTTTACGCGGCTTGGACTATGGGACGACTGCATTAAATCAAATTCGGCATCTGTGGAAGCGGCGAAGTGTTATGCTGAATCTGCCGGCTTCAGCGGTCACTGGGATGAAGAGCTGCATGGGCTGGATTACCTGGTATACGCATACCTGCAAAAAGGAAATAACCAGGCTGCAGGAGAACAATTGAAATACATCAGGACCATCGAGGAAGTTTTCCCCGTTAATTTTAAGGAAGCCTATACGTTTGCAGCCGCACCCGCCCGGATGGCGCTCGAAAATAAAAAGTGGTCCGAAGCAGCCGGGCTGCAGTTGCTTCCTGCAAGCTTTCCCTGGAACAAATTTCCCTGGCAGGAATCCATCTTTCATTTCGCCAAGCTGCTGGGGGCGGTTCATACGGGAAAACTTCACGATGCTCATGAGGAGCTGGATAAGATGAAAACGCTTTATGCCGTCTTACAAAAACAAAAAGACGTTTACAAATCAAACCAGGTAGCCATCCAGATCAAAACGGGTGAAGCCTGGATCGCATTTTTGGAAAATAAAAAAATGGAAGCGCTGGACCTGATGAAAACGGCGTCGGCCATGGAAGACAGCACATCGAAGCATCCTGTCACCCCCGGCGAAGTTTTACCGGCAAGAGAGCTGTATGCCGACATGCTCCTTGAAATGAACCGGTACAGTGATGCATTGCTGGCCTATGATGACGTGCTTAACAAAAGTCCGAACCGGTTTAACAGCCTGTACGGAGCGGGCCTTGCAGCGGAAAGATCCAAAAATGATAAAAAAGCAGCTGCCCGTTTTGAGCAGCTGCTGGCCATGGCTGATCCGGGTTCCGACAGGCAGGAACTTTCTCATGCCAGGACCTGGTTGTCGAAGCATCAATAAACGTCCACTGACATTTTTTTCTTCAGACTAAAAAAATTACAGAAAATATTTGCGTAGTTAAATAACTACACATATATTTGTAGCCAAATAGCTGCATAATGAATTTGAGACGAGACGTATTCCAGGGCATCGCAGACCCCACAAGAAGAGCCATCCTGCTGCTGCTGGCTTCCCAGTCCATGACGGCCGGGGCCATCGCCGCAAATTTCGACTCGGCCAGGCCCACCGTTTCAAAGCACCTGCAGATCCTCACTGAATGCCGCTTGCTGGAACAAAAACAAACAGGCAGAGAAGTTTACTATTACATCAGCGCAAAGAAAATGAAGCAGGTAGCAGACTTCCTGGAGCCATTCCGCGACATGTGGGACACGCGGTTTAACAAGCTTGAATCGATCATGAAAAAATACGATGCCGGCAAAGCCCCGGCCGGTAGCAGGAAAAAAATTAAATAACATGGAACGAAAAACCAAAATCAATGCTGAAGACGGCAGGCAGGACATCCTGATCACGAGGGAATTTGAATTGCCGGTGGAGTTGCTTTTTAAAGCGTACACCGATGCTTCCATTGTGGAGCAGTGGATGGGCACAAAAGTGCTGAAGCTGGAAAATAAAAAACATGGCAGCTGGCAGATTGAAACTTCAGATCCAAAAGGAAACCTTGCATTCAGGGCAACAGGTGTGATCCATGAATTTGTCCCTGGCAAAAAAATCATCAGGACTTTTGAAATGGAAAACTCAGGCTTTGATGTGCAGCTGGAATTCCTGGAATTCGAAAAGATTACCGCCAGTACCAGCAGGCTTAACATGCATGTCGTATACCGGTCCGTTGCCATCAGGGACCAGCTGTTGCAGCTTCCATTTGCTGAAGGCATCAACATGGCGCATAACAGGCTGCAGGAAATTGTAAGCAAGGTCACATTTCAACCTGAAGAAAGATAAAATCCAATACCATGAAAAAGAGCAACACAAATCCGAAAGCAGATTTTTATTTTCACAAAGCCGGAAAATGGCAGCAGGAAATTGAAACCATGAGAGCCATCGTTCTTGATTGCGGCCTGGCTGAAGAATTGAAGTGGGGTTGTCCCTGCTACACGAATAACGGAAGTAATATCGTACTGATTCATGTCTTTAAGGAATACTGTGCTTACCTGTTTTTCAAAGGCGCTTTATTAAAAGATCCAGAAGGCATTCTCATTCAGCAAACAGAAAGGGTTCAGGCCGCCCGGCAGATCCGTTTCACCAGTGCAAAGGAAATTGTAAAGTTGAAATCCGTCCTGAAGGCATATATCAAAAAAGCCATTGACATAGAAAAAGCGGGCCTGAAAGTAAATTATAAAAGCGCTTCAGATTTTGCAGTACCGGAAGAATTTCAAAAGAAGCTGGATGAGAACGATGCGCTGCATAAAGCTTTTAAGGCCCTGACGCCGGGACGGCAAAGAGGATACCTGATTCATTTTGCTGCGCCCAAACAATCCAAAACGCGTGAAGCAAGAGTGGAAAAATATACGAAGCAGATATTATCGGGAAAAGGGATTGATGATTAGTTAAAAGTTAACAGCTAAAAACTAAAAGTTAAACTTCTTTTTCCTGATCTGTTTCTCGAAGATTGAGTTCAAAGATCAAATATGGAAAAACTACTTGTTGGAAATAATATCAAAAGTCCTCTTTAGGGGATTTAGAGGTTGTGAGGCTCAAGATGAAACGAAAGGCTCTCTTTCCCGATCTGTTTCACATTCTGAAAAACCCGAAACTTTAAACTTTAAACCTTAAACTTTAAACTTTTTAAAACCCATGGAAAACTCAAAAAACCCTTCTGAAAAACGAAATAAGATTATTTACTGGATTGCCACCCTCTGGCTTGCAGCAGGAATGGTTGCAACAGGCGTTCAGCAGCTCATGAAAATGAATGTGGACGGCGCGCTTGCCCCTCCGGGAGTCTACGGTATCACAAAGCTGGGATATCCTGTTTATTTTCTCACATTGCTGGGCATCTGGAAACTACTTGGCGTGACGGCCATGCTGGTGCCGAAATTTCCTTTGCTGAAGGAATGGACGTATGCGGGTTTTTTCTTTTTACTGACAGGCGCCTTATTTTCACATGTGGCAGTGGGTCATTCCATGGCCGAGCTTTTCCCTTCCTTCCTGCTGCTGGTGCTTACGGTGCTCTCGTGGTATTTCAGACCCGCCGGCAGGAAGGTGGCTGTCATTTAATTTGTATTCTAAAGCATTTGATCAAAAAATAAAAACATGGCCGATAAAATAAAATCATCATCCGGTGAATATGAGGAATTGCTCAGTCTGCTGAAAATGCGGTTTGAAAAAAACATGCAGCGGCATAAAGGCATCGACTGGAAAAAAGTGCAGGCAAAGCTTGAATCCAGTCCTGAAAAAATGAAAACACTTAAGGCCATGGAAGATTCCGGGGGTGAGCCCGATGTGGTTGGCATGGATAAGAAAACCGGCGAATATCTTTTTTATGACTGTGTAACGGAAAGCCCTGCAGGCCGCAGGAGCCTTTGTTACGATGCCGCTGCATGGAAGTCGAGAAAAGAAAACAAGCCTTCCGGCAATGCAATCGATATGGCCACAGCCATCGGCATTGAAATATTAACGGAAGAAGAATACAGGGAGCTGCAAAAGCTTGGCAAGTTCGATCTGAAAACATCAAGCTGGGTGAAAACACCGCCTGAGATCCGGCGGCTTGGCGGTGCTGTTTTTTGTGACCGCCGGTACGATACCGTTTTCTATGCCCACAATGGCGCTGAATCATATTACGCTGCCCGTGGTTTCCGCGGCTCGCTAAAGGTTTAGGTTATGTCATGAACATGCATGAATTGCAGGCATGTTTTTTAACATTTGTGTAACAGATCAATCCTTTTTTAATTGCTACTTTTACCGATGGCCCTCATTTCATGGCCAAAACCCTGCAGGTAACAATAACTGGTATATGAAAAACCTTTATGAGCTGACGCCCTTTTCATTCCGTCGGCGGATTTCCTTTTCCTTCAGTAAGAAAAACGCTGCTGCCCCGGTAAATTTTATTTCAAGAGCCATGGTGGTACTGACCGTATTTCTATTGGCCAGCGGTACCACATTTACAAACAGTGATACAATCCCCGGCTACGATCTCACTACCCCCGCCAGAACTTCCATTCTTCCCGACACCCTGCGTGAGGTTTCGGGGCTGACCAATATTGATGCAACCACCTTTGCCTGCATCCAGGACGAAAACGGCATCCTGTTTATATACGACGCAAAAAAAAATAAGATCAGCCGGCAGTATACTTTCCATGTAAATGGCGACTATGAAGGCATTGCCAGGGTAGGCGCCGACATGTATATATTAAGAAGCGACGGGACTTTGTTTGAAATCACCGGTTATGCTTCAGGCAATTTTAAATTAACCGCTTACGCCACAGGAATTCCCGCAAACAACAATGAAGGACTTTGTTATGACGCCGAACGAAACAGGCTGCTGATAGCATGCAAGGGAAAAACCGGTAAAGGTCCGGAATTCAAAGACAGACGCATGATTTACGGCTTTAACCTGCTGACGAAAAAGCTTACCGCTGATCCGGTTTTTGATTTTGATGTGCAAAAAATAAAAGCCTTTGCCGTTGATAATAATATCCGCCTGCCTGAAAAGACACGCAAAAAGAAAGGAGAAGAAGTGACAGAGCCATTCATTAAATTCAGAACATCGGCCATCTGCATACACCCGCTTACCAAAAAGCTCTACCTGCTTTCTGCTTCTGATTATTTACTTTTTATCTTTGACATGCAGGGCAACATCGAACACATGGAGCCGCTCAATCCGGCTATCTTCAACAAAGCAGAAGGAATTACCTTTTACGACAACGGCGACATGCTGATTACCAATGAAGGGCAGGATAAAAAACCCACAGTCTTACATTTTACCTATACGAAATGACCAGATCCAAAAACAGCATCGTGAAGATTCTTCTTTCCGGAATTTTTTTTCTTGTTTTACTAAACAAAACATACAGTCAAACCAAAATTGAAAAGCTCGACAGGCTTTTAGGCATGTATGCTGAGTATGGCGTATTTAACGGATCCGTCCTCGTATCGGAAAACGGTCAGGTAATTTATAAGAAAGGCTTTGGCCTGGCCAATATGGAATGGGATATTCCCAATAAGCCTGATACCAGGCACAGGCTCGGTTCCATCACCAAGCAGTTTACTTCCATGCTCATCATGCAACTGGTTCAGCAGGGGAAAATAAAGCTGGATGCAACCGTTTCCACGTACCTTCCCGATTATCCAAAAAAGAACGGGGAGGCGATCACCATTCATCACCTGCTGACGCATACTTCGGGAATACCTAACTATACTTCATATCCCGGCTTCAATAAAAGCTTTGGCCGGAATGCGATTACCCCCGATGAGTTTGTAAGTTTTTTCGCCGACTCTGCATTAATGTTCAAACCGGGCGAACGTTTTGACTACAGCAATTCAGGATATTTCCTGTTGGGTGTGATCATTGAGAAAATAACCGGCAAAAAATATGAGCAGGTGTTGCAGGAACAGATTTTTACTCCGCTCAAAATGATTAATTCAGGTTATGACCATGCTTCAACCGTATTGGCCAACAGGGCCTCGGGATATGAAAAAAACGGGAGCGAATATAACAATTCTTCGTATCTGGATATGTCAGTGCCATTTTCCGCCGGCGCTTTGTATTCAACTGTCGAAGATCTTTATTTGTGGGACCAGGCGTTATATACGGAAAAGCTGCTCACCAAAAAGAACATGGATTTATTGTTTGAAAAACATATTCCCGCATTCAGGAATTACTATGGCTACGGCTGGCAAATTGGTGAAATGGCTATTGGGTCAACAGATGAAAAAGTGAAAACCATCGGTCACAGCGGGGGAATAAACGGTTTTAGCACGCTGCTTACACGCATTCCGTCAGAAAAATCTTTGATCGTGCTGTTGAATAATACAGGGGGCGCACCGCTTGGTGAAATGACCATTGCCATCAACGGAATTCTTCATGACAAGCCTTATGCACTGCCTAAAAAATCCGTTGCATTTTCATTGTACGAATTGATTGAGAAAGATGGATTGGCTTCCGCCGGTGAATATTATAAAGCCGTCAGGGATTCAGGCACCTATAACCTCAGTGAAAATGAAATGAACCAGGCAGGCTATCAGTTGCTGCAGGCCGGAAAAGCAAAAGAAGCAGCATTCGTGTTTAAGCTGAATGTGGAAGCATTCCCCGCATCGTCCAACGTATATGACAGTTATGGTGAGGCGCTGATGGCGATGGGAAATAAAAAGGAGGGTATTGAAAATTATAAAAGATCGGTGCAGTTAAACCCGGGCAATACAAACGGCATTAATATATTGAAAGAAGCCGGGGTGAATACAGATGACCTGATTAAGAAAGTTCCTGTGGAGCAATTACATTTGCTGGAAGGTGAATATTTGGAGACCGGTGAAGCTGCGGGATCAAACGGAAGCTGGAAAATTGTTTTTGCTGTTGTGAACGGCGAGCTGACGGCCAACGACAGGGGTTATAAATACAAGCTTGTTCCAACCGGCGATTATGCATTCGTCAATCCGGATGACGGAGCAACACTGATTTTCGATGCCAGGGATCAGCAGGCAATAACACTGTTACTTGGCGGACGGATAAAATTCAGAAAAGTGAAATGATTTAAAAAGCATGAAACCGAAATTCTTTGCAACGGCTGCTGACTTCAGGAAATGGCTGGAAAAAAATCACACAAAAGAAAATGAATTACCGGTTGGCTTTTACAAAGTGAATTCCGGCAAACCATCCATGACCTGGTCTGAATCGGTTGACCAGGCCCTTTGCTTCGGCTGGATCGACGGGGTACGCCGATCAATTGATGAGCGCAGTTACCAGATCCGTTTTACGCCCCGGAAACCTGCAAGCATCTGGAGTGGCATCAATATTCAGAAAGTAAATGAACTCACCAGTAAGGGACTGATGCGTGAGGCAGGGATCAAAGCTTTTCAGGCCAGGAACGAAATTAAGTCGAAGATTTATACTTACGAAAATGATGTGCTGAAATTTTCCGCTGCATTTGAAAAACAATTCAGGGCAAACAAAGCGGCCTGGAAATATTTTCAGTCGCTTGCGCCAGGTTACCAAAAACTTTCAGGTAACTGGGTGATGAGTGCAAAGCAGGAAACCACCAGGGCAAACCGGCTTGCCCAGCTCATTAAAGACAGCGAATCAGGTACAAACAGGTGGAAAGACAATAAATACAAAAAATAGTATCACGTGAATCTGCTTTGTTCCTGCTGATGCGAAAACAGGCTGTAGTGTTTCAATCGCGCTGCAGGCCTGCTGTTGGCCCTGCCACCGGCAGGGCGCCCATCAGGTTTAGGTTATGATCGGCTGTGTTTCATCGCATCTTTTTAATCGCATCATCCGTTCACTATCATGTTTGTGATTGCTTATAAGCAAGGCGCAATATTAAATCTCTCCTCCTGATAACTTTAAAATTCTTAAATCAACATTCCCTGTTCGACATTCATTTGTTTCTGCATACATCCTGGCTGAATTTTTTTGAAAACCAACAAGAAAAATCGCGGAGGGCTAACCTGTTTGCAGCAGAAGTAAAAGACAAACGATTAAGTTCCGCAGGAGCGAACTGTTACGAATTTTCAGGATTTTACAATTTTCCCGTTTTTCACAAAGCCTTTCCTCTCTGTTATTCTGTAGTAGTAAATTCCCGCTGATAATGCTGATGTATTTAGCTTTAGATTGCTATTAAACGCTCTTTTTAGTATTTCCCTGCAATTAACATCATAAATGCACACTTCCATTTCACCATGACCTTCAACTGTAAGGATCAGCTCATCTGTGAAAGGATTTGGCAAGAGGATTACTTTATCGGAATTATCATATTCACTAATACCATTATATGGAATAGTACGGCATGAATCCGTCACGGTGATGCAGGTAACGCTGTCAGGGGAAAGGCAAACATCGTCAATGTAATAATAAGATGTTATAGATATACCTGAAACAAAAATTACCTGAATATTTAAGCTATCAAAAAAGTTTCCAAAAGTAATAAAGTTATAGGCTGAATCCGCAACAAAGCTTCCGGAAAGGGTGGTCCAGTTGGTTGTATCCGTTATGATCGAATCAGTATAAAATGTGGCGAAGTTGTCAACGGGTGGACTATTATTATTTCCGGGGATATAGGCCATAGTGGATAAACGAAACCCGATTTTGTTGGACGCAGCAGTTACTCCACCATCAGACAATGAGACATTAAATGAAAAATAATATTTAGTACCGACGGATAGTGTTGATGAAAGTTGAGCTTGAATACACTCTTTACCGTATGACAAATTATCAACTATTGAATACAATCCGCAATAAGAACAACCGCTATGTGCTTGTTGATAACCCCACATATTGAAAGGTACAGAAATAACATTGAAAGAATTACATGAATTAAAATAATCGGGTGACCATTCCACATTCGTCCAGCCAACACAGGAATCAACTTGGCCAGTTGTAGTGGGGCAACCGTAATAAATTTCAAAACCCGGATTTGGAATTAAGTTTTGGCAGTAACCTATGTTACATTGAATAATAAAAGTTGTGAGTAAAATACCGTTGAAGATATAGAATTTTTTCATTATCCCGTCTTTTGGTTTATTAACACATCATTTTTAGAAGGGTCAGAAAGTAATTCCTGACCCTCTTAATATGTTATTTTGTTACCACTATTTTTTGGCCATATTCACCGCTTAATGGATTTTCTAAAGAAATTACATAAAGACCAGCCTCCGCTGTTTTTAATCCTTCTGTTAACGATGATTTCACTTCGTCTTAATAATGGAATGTTTGGCTACCTAAATATTTCTGACCATTAAATCTTTATTTAATTATTTTTCCAGTACTGATAATATTTTCATCCTCTCTAACTTTATAAAAGTAAATTCCAGAATTTAACTCATTAGTAACTAATGTAATTTTTGACTTGAAATGCTTTCTTAAAATTAATCGTGATGTTACATCATAAATGTTAACTTCCAATTCATCATTAATTTTAGTATCAAATGTTAATATATCACTAAATGGATTTGGATAAACTATAAGATCATTCTTTATATACTCTGCAACATCCAAATATGTACATGAATTGGTTATAGAAACACAGCTCATGGAATCTGAAGATAAACAGACATCATCAATATAGTAATAACTATAAACGCTGTTTGGAGTTCCTACAATTATTGTATGCTGAGTGCTTGAATCATCAAATAAATTACCAAATGTAATATACTTGTAGGCTGAATCTGCAATAAAGCTTCCGCTTATTTTGGTCCAATTTACTGTATCTGTTACAATGGAGTCAGAGTAGAAGGTTGCATAATTGTATATTAAATTAGACCATGATGGATATGCAGATGTAGTGAGCATACACCCAAATTTATTTGATCCAGAGCACAAACCAAGATCTGCCAAACTAATGTAGAAGGTAATAAAATATTTTGTGCCAATGGTAAGCACAGAATCTAGTTTAGCTTGAATGCATTCATGCCATATTGGTGTATCAGATGAGTGAGTATATATACCACCATAACCGCATCCGGTATGTGCCGGTTGATGACCGAAATAATTATTTGGTACACCTGCAGGTGGAGTCCCAAAAGCAACTGTATTGCATTCATTAAAATAATCAGACGTACCTGATACATTTGTCCAAGAATTACAATAATCAAGTTGGCTTATTTGATTTGGGCATGTATCATAAACTTCAAATCCTGGATTGGGTATAAGGTTTTGAGAATGAATTTTAGAATATTTCAATAAAAAGCACATTGATAATAATAAAATAAATAGATATTTCATAATCATAGTTTAAAAGTACTATACACGCATAATCATTATAATAATTAAAACTTAATGTAATTTTCTGTTTATCATTAAATAAAATTATTTAAGACGAATCTTATTAAGCTTTAATTGACAATATTTAAAATTAATTATTTTTTTAAAAGGGGTCTAAAATATGAAAATTTCAGACCCCTGCTAATATTTCGAAATTATTCCTCTTTCATGATTTTACCACTCTTAACCGCCTTGCCATTATTAAAGAGAGAAAAGAAATAAAGTCCTGCAGATAAATGCCCGGTATCGATTTTTTCCGATCCATTAATTTTCCTTTGTAATATTGTCCTGCCCATCATATCATACAGGAATAATTCATCAAACACAGCCCTGGTATTTTCCAAAATTAAAAACTCATCAAAAGGATTTGGAAATAATGGCGATTGTTCTGAAGTTAAATTTTCTGAAATGCCATTTGGGAAACAAGTTTTTACAACAGAGAAATTACACGTTAAGGAATCGCTGGATAAACAGACATCATCAATGTAGTAGTTGGTTTTATGGACATGCGTTAAACTACTATCCATACTGAGTAAGCTATCGGCAAAAAAGACTCCAAATGCAATAAATTCGTATGCAGAATCAGCAATAAAGCTATTTTTTAACTGAACCCATCCAGCTGTATCCATAACAATGGAATCTGAATATCCATAGGGATTATTATCAATTAAAGTACTATCATGTGCAAAAGGAACTGTGCATAATTTAAACCCAAATTTATTTATTCCCATAGACCAGGTTGATTTATCTGCTAAGCTAAGGTGATAGGTACAGTAATACTTTTGACCAATAACCAACGGTGAATCTAATTTTGCTCCAATTATTTCACGTAAATTAGGTCCTACAAGCCTGAAGTAACAAATTGAACCAGCATAAGCATCACCGGTATTAGGGCATTGAATTCCAAAATAGTTGCTAAATGTTGCATCGCCTGACCCGCAAATATTATAATAATCAGAAGTCTGGATAATTTGCTCCCATCCTAATGCTAATGGTAATTGGCTAACAGCGTATGGACAAGTATCATGGGCTTCGAAACTTGGATTTGGAATTAGATTTTGAGCATATGATATGAAACAAAAGGAACAGCTCACAATAATTGTAATTAACCGCTTCAAAGTGCTAAATATTAAAGTTGGAGCGTCTTTAAACGCTCCAACCTGCAATGTACAAATTTTTACTTGATTGCAATAACTCGACAATTGCTATAATTTTTTCATCCCGCTATTTGGGTGATTTTGGCTTTATATTAACGGTACAAATATACGATCGAAAGGTGGGAATGATGCAAAACAGATTGGAAAAAGTTGCAAACAGGAAAAATTATATTAAATCAAAAAGATATATTTTTTAAATCAGAGCCACATCTAAAAGTTAGTGCATTAAAAAGAATCATAAAATTTCGAACAGGAGTTGCATGGTTCTCAAAACACTTTCATCTGGTTGGTTAATGGCTATTTAGTTTTATATTTGAGCAAATGAAAATCAGTCTTCTTCTGGCCGGAATCGTTATTATTTTGTTGGGGCTCTTTCTGACAATGGGAATATTAGTTTATTCATTGAAAGAAAATGACAACTATGGATTTTTTGGTTTAATCATCAGTTTCGGAATTGTCGGTTTGGGAATTTACTACCTGGTGAAAGGAATAAAAACAAAAACATAACATGAAGGTAATCTCAAAAATAAAATTTCGGTTTGCAACGACACTGATACTTTTTTTCTTCTTCAGTAATACAAATGGACAAACGGGAAAAAACGAAACAACGCTCCGTCTTACAAGCTACCTGGCTGAGATGGAGCAAATCGGCTTTGATGGCACCGTACTGGTTGAACTGAATGGCGAAAAAATCATTTCAACCGGATATGGTTTCAGCAATAAGGAAGAAAAAATAAAAAGTTCGCCCAAAACCATCTACGACATCGGTTCCATTACCAAACAGTTTACTGCCGCCGCCATCCTGAAGCTGGAAATGCAGGGAAAGCTTTCAACAGGCGATAAAGTTTCAAAGTATTTTGATCGTGTTCCACAGGACAAAGCGAACATCACCATCCATGACCTGCTCCGGCACCAGTCAGGGCTGATCAGCAATGTGGGTAAAGATTATGAAAAGATCAGTGAAGCCGGATTCCTCGAAAAAGTATTTTCGTCTAAATTAAAATCTGAACCCGCAACAACTTTTTCATATTCCAATATCGGCTACAGCCTGCTGGCCATGATCATTGAAAAAGTTTCAGGCATCTCCTATGAATCTTTCCTGTATGAAAACCTGTGGCATCCGGCACAAATGGAAATGACAGGATACAGCAGACCATCATTCGACAAAAATCTTATCGCCGTGGGCTATTACCAAAACGATAGCGCCTGGGGAAAACCAACCGACAAAGCCTGGGATAAAAATGCACCGTACTGGCACCTGAAAGGAAACGGAGGAATACTCTCCACTGCGGAGGACCTGTTTAAATGGAATCAGGCGTTACTCACGGATAAGGTCTTATCCAAAGTAGCAAAAGATAAAATGTACCGTCCGTCATTAAGAACAGGTGAAGATGAAAATTCGATTTATGCATACGGCTGGGATGTGTCCAAAACAAATAGAAATACGCGACAGGTATGGCACAACGGTTCCAACAGGATCTTTTATGCCGACTTCCTCCGCTACATCGATGAAGACATTACGCTGATCATGCTGACCAATAAAACACATCCAAACTTCGTCAATCTGAATTCGGAATTGTCAAAAATTATTTTTAATCCTGCTTACCGTCCCGAAATTCCTCAGGCGGATAATGAACTGAACCGGAATTTCACAAACCGCATCATAAAAATTATTGAAGATGGCGGCCTGGAAAAAGCAAAAGCTGCATACAACCAGCGAAAACAATCAGAACAACTGCTGGAATTCCTGATGCGCAGCGAAGGCTTCGATCACCTCGACAACAGCCAGCCTGAAATTGCCATGCAGCTTTTTGACATGAATGTATTTGCCTATCCCAAATCAGCAAAGGCCTTGCAGGGACTGGGCGAAGGTTACATGGAAACCGGAAAAAAAGAGCTGGCATTAAAATATCTGAAACAAAGCCTGGCCATCGAACCGGATAATCCTTTTGTAGTACGCATGATTAAAAGGCTCGAAGAATAGCAATATTGAAAAATGGAGTCATCCGTCATACTAGTAAAAAATATGGTTTGCAACCGCTGTGTGATGACAGTGGAAAGGATCCTGGAGAAAACAGGAATACCTTATCATAAGGTGCTGCTGGGTGAAATCCATTTGGCAGGACAGCTTCTTACCGCCACACAAAAAAAATTGCTTCAGTCACGGCTTTCAGAAGTCGGGTTTGAATTAATTGACACGCATGTAAGCGCTTTGATTGAAAAAATAAAGCAGCTCGTTATCCTGAAAGCCAGAAATGAGCTGGATCAGAAAGAAAGCAGGATGAATCTTTCCCGTCTTCTTTCCGACAAGCTCCACTATGAATACACCCACCTGAGCAGCTTATTTTCATCCGTGGAAGGGCGCACCATTGAAAATTACTTTATCGAACAGCGCATTGAAAAAGCCAAAGAGCTGCTGGTATACGGACAAATGACCTTATCGGAAATTGCCTTTGCCCTTGAATACAGCAGCACTGCTCATCTTTCGGGTCAGTTTAAGAAAATCACCGGACTTACTCCTTCTCATTTTAAAGAGGTAGGAACTGCAAAACGCAAAGCACTGGATAAGATCTGATTCCCAAAATTATATAACCCTTGCACAAAGTTATATAACACGGCGGGCATGCGGCAGGAGTACTTTTGTCGTATAAATTTTAAAAAACAAAAACATGAAAAATTCAAATTTGAGCCTCAGCGCTCCCGTCCGGAAATCAAATGCAAACCCTGCATGTACCTGCGAAATTTGCCTGTGTGAAAACTGTACCTGTGGCACAGTGGCCAAAGGTGAAAGCTGCAACTGCGGAGTAATCTGCAGCTGTGATGGCATCTGCCTGTGCTGATCCCCAAGCCGCTCTTCCTCTACCGGGAGAGCGGCTTTATTAAATTATTACCGGACAACCCGGCCTGCTATTTATGCAAATCCGCCAGTTCCTCCAACAACCAACTCCACTGATATGGAAAATCACCATCAACATACAGCAAAAAAGGCTCAACAGCCTGATAAAGAACAAACCAATCCCAAAGCGGCAACCAGGAATTCATCGTATTTTTCACTCGCGATCAGCGCAACCTTTCATTGCCTCATCGGTTGCAGCATAGGTGAAATACTCGGTATGGTTATTTCAACTGCGGCCGGACTCAATAATTATTATTCCATTCTCATTTCCATCCTGCTTGGTTTTACGGGAGGCCTCCTGCTCGGGATTTTACCGCTTATGAAACATGGTTTTAGTTTAACAACGGCTTTAAAAACGGTAATAATTGGTGAAGGACTGAGCATTTTTGTAATGGAAATGTTTGAAGTGCTTATTGCTGTTTCAATACCGGGAGTGATGGATGCCCACCTTACGGATGGCCTGTTCTGGACAGGAATGGCAGCTTCCATTCCTGCGGGTTTCCTGGCAGCATTGCCGGTAAATTACTTCATGATAAAACGTGGAATCCGGCACATACATTAAAAAGAAATTTTTCTACATTTAACCGCAAATGAAATTATCATAATTTGATGGAGGCCAAACAGCGTGCCGTTGACAACTTATTAATTCAGGAAATTGAAAACAACAGGAGCCCTTCTGTGCACTATGTTATTTTCGATGCAGAAAAAATTTTACATCGTTTTCAATATGGCTACAGTGACATCGGCAACAGCATTAAAGCTTCTGAAAACACAACTTACCATGCTTTTTCAGTAACCAAGACCTTTACAGCGGTGGCAGTTCTGCAGCTTGCTGAACAGAACAGACTGGATATTGATCAGCCGGTAAAAAAATATCTTTCCGTTTTTCCATATGGCGATGCCATTACCATCAGGCAGTTGCTTTCGCATGCAGCAGGCATTCCAAATCCCATTCCTTTAAGCTGGATACATTTGTCGGCTGAACATGATTCCTTTGACCGAAACCGTTTTTTCCAAAACATTTTTAATAAGAACCCCAAAACCTCCTTCAAACCCAATGAGAAATTTGCTTATTCAAACCTGGGTTATGTTTTACTTGGACAATTAATCGAAGCGGTTGCGCGGACAAGCTATGAGTCTTACATTACGGAGAACATTTTAGCTCCGCTAAAAATTTCCCCCGGCGAATTGAGCTTTACGGTAACAGATAAAAGCAGGCATGCGAAAGGCTATCATAAAAAATTCAGCTTCTCCAATTTCCTGCTCGGATTTTTTATTGACAAGTCGAAGTATGTTGGAAATGCCGAAGGCAATTGGGTTCCATTTCACGCGAATTATGTAAACGGATCTTCCTATGGCGGGTTGATTGGGACGCCTGATGCATTCGTAAAATATATCCGTGCATTATTAAAGCCTGGCAGCATCCTCTTAAAAGAAGAATATAAGAAAATGCTGTTCACCGAAAATTTCACCACAGGCAATAAACCTACCGGCATGTGCCTGTCGTGGTTTAAAGGACAGCTCAACAAAACAACCTATTACACCCATGCCGGTGGCGGCGGCGGCTATTATTGCGAAATCAGGATTTATCCGGAACCCGGCATTGGCAGCGTGATTATGTTCAACCGCTCCGGCATGACGGATGAAAGGTTCCTTGATAAGACAGACAAATATTTCGTTAGCCATAGCCCGGTGTTTAAGACAAACATTTCATTACATAAATCATAATTGATTTGGCTTAAAGCCAAATCCGGCATTTAGTTTCATTAATAAATATTAAAAAGCAAACTACTCTCAACATGTACAATCTCCCGAATTACAAGGAAAAAAATGAACAGTTGATCCGTGAGTTTATCGATCAGCATCCTTTTGCTTTTTTAACCGGATGTGATGCGGAGAACAAACCCGTCTCCACGCAGATTCCGGTATTCATTGAAGAAAAGAATGGGAGGAAAATTTTAAGGGGACATATCATGAAGAAAACCGATCATCACCTGGCATTCCTTCACAACAGCAATGTGCTGGTGGTATTTACAGGTCCTCACTGTTATGTAAGCGGGACCTGGTACAGCAACCCGCATACTCCGTCCACCTGGAATTACATGAGCGTGCATGCAAGGGGAACAATCCGTTTCCTGGGCGATGAAGAATTGATTGAAGCGCTACGTGCCGTATCACTTTACTTTGAAAACAACAATACGGCATCGGAAACAATATATGATAACCTGCCTCCCTCATTAACGCAAAATTTAATGCAGGCCATTGTGGCTTTTGAAATCGAGGTAAAGGAAATGGACCATGTTTTTAAGCTGAGTCAGAACAGGGATGCCGAAAGCTACCGGAATATAATAAAAAAACTGAATGAAATGGGTGAGCAGGAACGTGCAATCGCTGCTGAGATGGAAAAAAGAACCAGGGAGTTGTTTCCTGATCCGGCCTGAATATAATTTATGTAAAATGATTCGTCCATACGATGAACAGAAAAATCATTGACCTGTCTGCCCTGTTCCTGCTGATGCTGGTAACAGGCGTCTTCTGGGGCACCTGGTTTACGCTCACCCGCACCATTGAAGAATTTTCACCTGATGAATTCATTCACATCGGAAAAGTGATTATTGCCAATGTTGCCCTACCGATGCGTTTCATCATGCCCGGCTGCATTTTACTCATGCTGCTGTCGTTATGGTTGAGCAGGCAGAAAAAATCTGCTGCCTGGTATACGGGTGTTTTGTCACTTGTACTAACCGTTTTCGTATTGCTAATCACCCTGCTGGTGCTGGTACCCATTGATAATGATATTAAGGAATGGACTTCGGCAACTGTTCCCGGAAATTTTGAAGAAATCCGCCATACCTGGAAATCATATCATGCCTTGCGCACTTTTCTTTCCCTTGCCGGATTTATTTGTTTTTCTTTTTTTGTTTCCCGCAACAATGTTAACGATCGAACGGGTGCCTGATGAAAATCATCTTTGGCAATACTTACGCATCATTACATACGCTGCAACCATACCCGCTTCTCCTGCTTTTCCAAAATATTTGCAGGCCTGTTCGCTCTGGTTCATATAAAACAACACAAGCGCTTCATTATAATAGGCCTCTTCAAAGTCAGGATTAATCCTGAGGGCCTCTTCATAATCCAATAATGCACCTTCAAAATCTTTTAACATGCTTTTCACACAGGCCCTGTTAAAATAAGCAGCTGCAAACCCCGGTGCAATCCTGGTTGCTTTTGTAAAATCAGTTATTGCCGACTGCAGGGAGCTGGTTCTTCGATTTTGCGCAACTGCATTGAATGAATTGGCTCCGATGTAAATCACTCCTGCATCATCCGTCAGCTCTGTTTTCCTGTACGTATTGATCCCCCTTTCAAAATAGGCCAGTGCATTGGTTGAATCACCTGAAATTATTTTATCGAGCAGCTCGCCTGCATCATTAATCCGCTGCATGTTGCTCATCCTGATCGCTTCTGTTAACAGGGCAGCGGTGTTTTTCCCTTTTGAATTCTTTGTTGTCTTTATTCCGTCTTCGGGAACCTGGAATGTCACCGCATCCGGTGGCTTGTTGGTCAGGTAAAATTTATTTTTTTCCGTATTTATTTTATCGAGCAGGGCGCTGTGCAGGAAAATAATTTTCTCCGAGGTATCGCGTTCGGCAATATAAAATAACGGCTGGAATCCAATGTCGATCGTATCAACGTTCTGCGAAATACTTTCAAATCCACCCCTTAGTTGCATCAGACCCACCAGCGCTGCCGAATCGCTGGTGAGCTGGTCATTGCTTTTGGCCCTGAACACTTCACTCATCAGCTTGCCCGTCTCCAGATCTTTTTTAGCGCCTGCAGTATCCTTTAACGTATATTTCAGCTTTGCCCTGTTGTAATACGCTTCCATAAAATACGGATACAGCGCTGTTATTTTATTATAATCGGCAATCGCGCCTTTATAGTCCTTTATGTTTTCTTTCATCTTTGCCCGGTTAAAAAGCGCCTGGATGTTGTCGGGGTTGATCAGCAGCACGTGGTCGAAATCGGCAATTGATTTTTTATATTGGTTCATGTTTGCATAGAGCACTGCCCGGTTGAAATACGCATATGCATTGCGTGGCTCGTATGTTAAAATGGTCTGGTAATCGGCCAGTGCCCCTTTGTAGTTATTCAGCTTTTCCCTTGACGCAGCACGGTTATAATAAGCAAACGTATGTGCTGAGTCAAGTGAAATGGCATAATCGTAGTCGGCTATCGCTTCCTTATATTGCTCCAGCTTGTAATAGGTCATTCCTCTTCGCACATATGACTCTCCGTTTTTGGGATTTATTTTAATGGCTCTTCCATAATCGGTAAGTGCCTGCGCGAAGTCAGCCAGTGCATCATGCGCCGCAGCACGGCACAGGAACGGGTCTTCTCCCGGAAAATTCATGCCGATCACCTGGTTGCAGTCTTTGATCGCACCTTTATAATCATTCAAAGCCAGCAAGGCAAATGACCTTTCAATGTATAAGGTGGCACGATTCGGCTGTTTGTCTATGGTCTTGTTGATGTCATCCACGGCGCCCTGATAATTCTGAAGCCTGTAACGGACCAGAGAACGATAATGGTAAGCTTCATAATAAATAGGACTGAAATTGGAGAGCGCAACGGTATAATCCCGCTCGGCCCCTTCATTGTCGAACAGCGAATATTTGCAGGCGCCCCGGTAAAAATGTGCTTCACAGCTTGTGGGCCTGGTTTCAATGCAGATATTCAGCTTGGTGATGGCATCTGCAAAGTTATTTGCATTGATGTCTCTTTTTGCAGCAGCGAGAAACGTATCATAATTGTACTGGCCGAATGAAACTGAAAAAAAAACCAAAATCACTGCCATAACTCCGGAGATTTTCCGGGTCAATCCAAACAAACAACATTTAATCAGGCACCTGTTTCTCACAAAAAAAGATAAAAGCATTCCGTCATGTATAACCTGGCCACTGAATGGCTGAAACATAAAGGGTAAAGATATAAAAAATGGTAACCTGATTTTGCGTGGTTATTTTTAAAGAGATCCCCCTGCTACCTGGTTTTAACCAGCTTCATTTGATTGCGCAATGATCCACATGCTGTTTCCGCCATAAATATGCCCGCCTGCGGCAGCGACACCCTTGCCTGATGTTGCGACAGCCAGGTTATGGTGAATGGAACCATCCTCCCTGTCATGTCAAAGATATGCAGCTCCGGACTTTCAGTTTCCATACCGGTCCATTCAAAAATAAAATCACCATCCGTCGGATTGGGATAACAGGCCAGGCTGACCTGCACCGCATCATTCCCGGTTCCGGAATTCAACCGGCATGGAACGGAAACACCGGTATTGTCCGATTGTTTGCTGCAGCTGTTTGCATCGGTAACCTGTACACGATAATTGCCTGCTGTTTTTGCAGTATAAAAGGATGAGCTCGCGTTCAGAATCACATTGCCATTTTTCTTCCATACATAGGTAAGACCGGATCCCGCATTTGCCTGCAGCACAACGCTGTCGCCTGCACAAAAGCTTAAAGGCCCCTGTGGGGTTACGACAGCCTGTGGTTTCGGATTTACAGTAACAACCGTTCCTGTAACTGATATTTTGGCGCATGCCGTCAGCAGATTTGTAACCCTTACCTTATACGTTCCATTCGACTGCGCTGTATAGGTATCGAACACGGCTCCCTGGATATCAATGCCATTCTTTCTCCACTGGTATGATCTGAAATCTTCAAGGCCCGTGCTCAGCACCACGCTTCCCCCGTTGCAAAATGTGGTAGGACCGGAAGGAATAATGGTTGTTGAAGGCGCAGGGTTAACTTTAACTTTAATGGTGTCGGTCAGGGTGATGACTCCGTTGTAAATCCGCAGCCAGAATTTTTTTGTCACGGACGGCGTTACGGTAATCTGTTTGGTTGTGGCTCCGTTCGACCACAAATAGCTGAATGATCCTTTGAGGTTTGGCGTGATGGTCACTGGGCTTGCCTGGCAAATGGTTGTATCGGCCGGCAAAAATCCCATGCCGTTGCTGATCGTGTCAGCCGGAAATGTCATGCGGTATAACCGGGCCGGAGACGGATCGCCGGGTTCATGCGTTTCAATGATGTAAAGCTGGTTGCCTTCAAGCCAGGAATCAACCGGCCGGTCGAAGTTCCAGGCAATGCGGTAAGCGTTCATGCTGTAAATTCCCGTGGAGGTATCCTTATTCAGGCAGAGGTGCAACAGGTCCTGGCCGGTATCGCTGAACGGGCCTATGCCTCCGTTCACGGTGCCCGTGGTATCAGCAGTGCCTTTGGTATAGCTTAGCACGAATCCCGAATATCCGTATGGCGCTGCAAGCAAACCCGAGGTGTCAAAAGCAATTCCAAGCGGTGACCGGTGTGAAGTCAGTGACGTTATATACGTTGCTTCATTGCTTGCATCATGGATGTGGCCGTCGACGGCGTCCCTGGATTTGTCAGCATCGGGACCGTAGTTACGGATTGGTTCAGCATAGCTGAGTCCCCCTGGCATGGGTGGATACGTTGGGTCATTGTAAAAATAAGGCGGTACATTGGTCCAGCCCAGGCAGTTGTGATTGATGAGCTTGTCGTTGGCAGGCACATAATTCGCAAACTGCTGCCCGGTTAAATTTCCTCCCATCTTCCAGGGGAATCCATAATGAAATCCGCTTCGGATCCAGTTCAGCTCATCGGGATCATCACGGTCGCCCGAATTCTCACTGCCTATCAGGTCACGGTTTGGTGCAATGGCCATGTCAAAGGTATTCCTCACACCCTTTGCATATACGTAGCCTGAAGCCAGCAGCTGATTGCTGTCGTTGGGAAGGAAAATGGTTTGCGGAGGATTGACTGGCAGCTTAAAGATACTGGATGTTAACGGCGCATCCCTTTTGCCGGGATAAAGTCCATTTGATGTCTGGACCTCTCCATGATCTGTGCGTGAGCCGCTGCCGATAAAAATGAAATTGCCGTCTGCCGAAAGGCAAAGACTGCTGAATGCATGATCGTATAATGTTGCGGTGCTTGGGTACGATGCCGTATGCATAATGGTATCCCACTGCCATCCTCCGCCCTGCTGCCATTTTCCTCTCACTAATAATCCGTAACCCGAAGCGCCAGATTGTTTTCGGTTTCCTGAAATGTAAAGTGCGCTGTCTTTAAACAGCATGCCCTGCAGGTAGTTGATGTGGTGATTGGGTTCACCAGCCACCAGCACACCATTATATACGCCGCCTGCAACATCGAGCCTGTAGATGTCGCCAAAAAAGGTGCAGTAGTATAATTTATTGTCCATGGGATTACGGGCAATCCTCACCGCATAATCATTAATATTACCCAGCTGCTGCAGTTGTAAAACAGGGTCCGAGACCAGGGGTTGCGCATGAGCTGGGGTGAAACAGGAACAAATCAATATTCCGGAAATCAATTGCTGAAAGTAAATAAGGTTTTTCATTTTTTCCTTTTTTAACCGGTTCAATTAAAATCGTGAAAAAATTCTGAAATCGCTTTGTCTGATCCAATAAGGGGTATAGCGGATTTACAAAAGCGTTTGAAAGTCATCACAATATAGTCAGAATCTCCGGAATACGCTATTTTCACCGTAAATTATTTTTACTCCTTGCTTGTATTTTTATTTTTATTGATTACTTTTATTTTCAAATTATTTACCGGCTCCTTTTTAAAAATATCGCCGGTCGAAAGTTTTGCCTTTTTAAGAATTAAGACCATGAATTTGTATCTGCAACACGGTAAGAAAAAACCATTAAGATCAATTCTATTGACTTTGCAACCTTTTTATTATTAATAACAACTTTTAATTTTTTAACAACATGAAAGAAGACAATGAATTCAAAAACCTTTCTCCTGAGGAGAAACTGAAAGCAGAAAATGAAATGCTGAAGATTAAGCTGAATGCTGAATTTGGAATGATTAATTCCGGCGATATTCAGGATGACAGGCTTAACAACGAATGGCTGAATCACATTTACGAGTTCGAGAAACAATATGCCGAAAACAAACAGATTAAGGTGTATGACTTCATCGGAAAACCCGCATTTAAAAAAATTCATGAACTAAACAAAGAGCTTGTAACGCTTGAGTTGAACCGGCTAAGAGAAATCATGATGGCTTCCTCGGTTACTTTGGATACCATCTGTGACTATGACGATGAAACCATATATCGCTTTATTACCGAAGAATTATTTGAAAAGGAAACAGACGACATCAGAATTCCAGGCATGATGCTTTGCTACATCTATGAAGAGTTTCACCCAAATCATCCGTACGACCTGAAAGAAAGGGCAAATGAATTTATTTCTTTATTAATCGGAAAGCGCGGAGGCAGTTTTGAGAATCACTGGCATTTGGAAAAAACGATCTGTTTTAATGAAAGGCTATTCACAAAAGAAGAATTCGCTGAAGTTGTTAAATCATTTCAAAGTCTGCATCAAAAAATGAAGCTTTTGAAATTTAACATTCAAACGGTGAAGTTTGACCTGGAAAATAGTAGTGGTTTGTTGGACGGTGTCATTGATTATAAACTCAAAACAAAAGAAATATTAAAAGAGCCGGTTCATTTCGATTTTATTCTGAGTTATGATTGGTGGATAATCACAAAAGTGCTAATTCCGGGAATTAGTTTCAGCTGATTTGATATCATACAAATCAGTTCTGTTCAACAACCTTCAAAATAAAATTAAAGAGCTCATTGCATGCTTTGATTTTTATCTGAAGCGGGCTTCCATTAAATTTCCGTTTCAGCCTGAATAGTTTCCTTTTATAAAAAACCGCATAAAATACCGTTCCTACAGGTTTTGAACTGGTTTCGCTTCCGCCCGGCGAGGCAAGTCCGGTTACGGCTGCATAAATATTTGCTGTAAGGTGCTTTGGTAAATTACGTGCAAGTGCATCAGTAACCTTTTGTGATTCGGCTGTATGTTTGCTGATCAGCTGCCTTTTAATTCCGGGCACTTCTGTTTTCATTAATTCGCTGTAACATACCACACTGCCGGCCAGTACATCAGCTGTCCCGCTGATGGTTCCCAATTTGTGCGTAACCAGTCCGCACGTCATGCTCTCGGCAAATGCAATGGTCAGCTTTTTTTCCTTTAACGCTTTGGCCAGTGATTGTACAGGACTTCTCATCGTATGTCATTTTCATATATCACACATACAGCTTCTGACACTTCACGCAAAAAAAGCTGCGCCTGTTTTTTAACCCGGTCTGTTTCCTGATGATGGGCAGGTTACACCGCAGGCAAACTTTTTTGGTGTGTGCAAGCCAGTGCTTTTTTAATTCATAACTTCTTTTCCATTCCAGGAACTGAAAGCTGTAATTGCGTGCTTCTGCAATCATGTTTTTCAATTTAGCCGAAGGGATATTCTTTACCGTTGATTCAGGATGCAAGCGTATGCGGTATAGCACTTCATTCTTGATAATATTTCCAACCCCGGCGAAAATATGCTGATCCAGGAGGGCATCGCAGACCTCCTCTTCCGGCTGCGATTTTAATTTTTTCCGTGCCATGACCGGGTCCCATTCCTCATTCATCACATCAGCGGTCCAGTCGTAATGTGTATTGATATCACCTTCCAGGAATTTGATGGAGCAGGAGTACAGGTTTATTTCTCCGTTGCTGAAGGTAAGATTCAGTCTGACGGGCTTATCCGGCTTTCGTTCATTTACCCTGTAGCTTCCGAACATTAAAAAATGTACCCGCAGGCTGAATTTCTTAAAACAGATGAGCAGGTGCTTTCCCCAGGATTTAAATGCAATTACCTTTTGATCTTTCAGCCTCGACTGATCAATTTTACTGTTTCCGGAAACAGCAATAATTTTTTTGCCGGTGAACTGTTTTACTTCTTCTTTAAACAAGACGATAGATGGGCCTTCAGGCATACGGGAGCTATTTATATATTATTCTTTAACAACGCTGATCCTGCCGGAGCGTTCCAGGTAAACTTCTTTAATCTTATCAGTAACCGAGCTGTTCACCGACTGACGCAATGCTTCCATGATATCCTCTTCCGTAATGTGCGCTGAGGCAAGATTCGACTGCTGCAGCTTTCCATCCTTCATCAGCAGCAGCTTGCTTCCTTTAATAACAGCACCTATACTTTTACTTTTGAAGGTGATCCAGGCAACGAACCGGTGAAGCAGCATAATAACCAGTGCAGCCAGCATATAACCAAAAAATTCCCGGCCCGTTACAACCGACCTCCCCATGATGGCACCAAGCATGAGCGAGGTAAGCGTATCGAACGCCGATTGCTTTCCCAGCGTCCTGATGCCTGCAATTCGGATAAATACCAGCGACGTAAAAAAAACAATGACAGCACGGGCCGCCATCTGGCTTGCTTTCAGCTCATTGGAGGTAAGACCCAGGAGGTTGTTCCAAAATTCCATTTTATTTTATTTTTGATTTTGTTTCAGGTTCCTTTTAATCAGGCTGACTGCAAACCGGCTGCTTTCATTTTTTTCCTGTCTGAATTCTTTCCTCCTCATTTTATTATCGTATTCAAAAAATGTATGATCTCATTCAGCAGGTTTTTGTCCGGCGCAGTTAGTTCGTTAAACGTCGTATAGATCACGGATTCAGAAATGGCCATGAACCTGTTGTTGCGGATATGGTTGCTCCTGCATGCAGCTGTTTAAATAATTTAAATTGCTGATTGCATCTCCCATCGTATTATTGAAATAGGCATAAACCGTCTTCCCTGTTTCCATTTTCTCTTTTATGTAGGATGCATAATCCCTTAATACCTCTTCAGCATAGCTGCCACGGTAATTTCCCTCCGGGCCATGAAACCGCAGGTAAACAACATCCGATTCAAATTGCGTCATCGGTGTTGCTGATTTTGGAATATCCTGGATTACAAGCGTCGAATTAAATTCATTCAGCACGCTGTATGCTTCATCATTATACCAGGATTTATTCCTGAACTCCACCGCCAGGTTCCACTTTTCAGTATTGAAAAAATTTACGACTGTCAGCAGCCGGGTCAGCTGCGCAAGGTATACGCAGCCTAATGATGGGGGAAGCTGGATGAGTATGCAGCCTTTCCTGTTTTTAATATTGCTGATTGCTGCAAAGAATTCTTTAACGGTTTCGCCTGAAAAATCAAATCCCTTTGAATGGGTGATTTCCTTATACAGTTTAAAGGAAAACCTGAAATGATCATTCACTGCTTCTTCCCAGCGACCAACTGTTTTTCCCTGAGGAATTTTATAAAAGGAGCTGTTTATTTCAATGCTGTTAAACAGTGATGAATAATATGTCAGCCTGCTGGCACCACGGTAAGGTTCCGGAAATAAATATTGAGGAACTGGTAATTGCAATCCGCTTATTCCTGAATAAAAATACCGCCCATGATTTTTCACCTGATTAATAATGGTCATTATACCATTAGATTTCCCCAGGGTCAAAAAAGCATGCCATGTGTTCCGACTGAATCAGCAAAGCACCGTCTGCCGGCGACTCCCATATAAATGGGATTGCCTTCCGGCTGATCAGGGATTAATTTTGTCGCATCAAGAAAGAACTGCCTTTTACGGCAGCACACCATGCCTGTCGAATTAATTCCTGAAAAAACCAATGTCAATGAAAAAACTAATTGTCCTTTCGGTTTTCTGGCTGCCGACAGTCTTTCAATTTACCTTTGCGCAGCATACTTTTCCGGCATCGGGCAGTGCGGGCATCAGCACTGCCTCACCCAATGCATCTTCCGTACCGGATATCACATCCATCACCAAAGGCATGCCGGCGCCACGAATGACGAAATCGCAGTGTGATGCCGGTGGAACCTGTCAGCGTGAAGACGAAGCAAGGCTGGAACAAAATGTTCCGAACCCATTTTCAGAAAATACGGTGATCGGCTATTATATTCCGGAGTCTGCAGCTAAGGCATGGATTAAAATTTATTCACCACAGGGTGCTGAATTAAAATCCATCCTGATTACCAGCCGCGGTGCAGGAGATACCACCATTGCTGCCAGGATGTTCGCTCCCGGGATTTATAATTATTCGCTCATCGTTGACGATTCCGTTGTAGAAACAAAGAAGCTCGTGCTGACTAAATAAAAAAGGGTCCTTGTAAGATTGCACCGGAATGGCGGATTGAAAATTCAGTGGAGAAGCAGCCTGGTGCGGCACATTTTTTTAGCGGTTACTTTCACTTTAACCTCTAAAAAAATTATTTCTCATGACAACAACTCAGGAAAGCGCTACAGTCGCTAAGCTAAAAACCGTTTTAATCGACAGAACATTTAACCTGCCAACTGATGTGGTGTGGAAAGCGTGGACAGATCAGGACACTTTTAAAAAATGGTGGGGACCGAAAGACTTTACATGTCCGTATGCCAGCATTGATCTGAAAGTGGGAGGCAAATATTTAAACTGCATGAAAACTTCCGACGGCAAGGAATACTGGGGTACGGGGACTTACAAGGAAATTATTCCGAAGAAAAAACTTGTTTACTCTGATCATTTCGCCGACAGCAAAGGAAATGTAATTACACCTGAACAAGCAGGCTTACCGGGCAAATGGGGCAACCTGTTGGTTACGCTTACTTTTGAAGAAACAGGAGGAAAAACAAAAATGGTTCTCAACCATGAGGGCATCCCGGCTGAAATGCATGATGACTGTGAAAAAGGATGGCAGGAATCGTTCGACAAGCTTGAAAAAAACGTACAGTAGTCCGCATTAACTGCGGAGGTTCTTCTGCAAAGTAAATTTATTGTCCATTTTTTATTGAGCAGCTGGCGGGATTCACCTGCCAGTTGCTGCTTTTGTGTTTTGTATCTGACAGTCCTGTGGCTGCAGGTTGTTCATGTAATATTGTTTTTATTATTTCTTTAAATAATTCCCGAACCGGGTGACCGGACCAAAAAAAATTTTATCTTCCCTGTCCGTATTTTTGCCTGGCGTTCGTCAATAGGTAAGAAAACCTGCTGATCCTTAAAACCTAAAATAAAAATCCCATGACACATTCCATCAAGCATCTTTTTCATATTGATGCTAAACGAAGTGATGTTTTCAAAGCGATTACAACCATTGACGGTCTGTCGAAATGGTGGACAACAGATACAAAGGGCGACAGCAGCAAAGGCGGCACGATCAGCTTTCGTTTTGCTGAAAACGGCGGACCTGATATGAAAGTGGTTGATCTGAAACCCGATGAAAGCCTTACTTGGCAATGCCTTGAGAGTCCGCATGGATGGACAGGTAATACATTTACTTTTTTCCTCGATGAAAATGCCGGCAAAACGCGTGTACGGTTTTCACATAACGGCTGGACATCGGAAGACGACTTTTATGCCATTTGCAGTTTTGCCTGGGGACGGTATATGGAAAGCCTGCGGCAGCTTTGTCAGACCGGCAAAGGTGAAGCGTTTGGCAGCGAGCATTACCGGAAGTAAAAGTACTGAAGAGAAAACGTAACAATCAAATTCTTACCAGCATATTACTCAATTAAACCTTATCAACATGAATGAATACCTGATGATTTTCAGAAATGCAGCAAATGAAACAACCCCTACGCCCGATCAAATGAAAACGGCTGTTTTACAATGGCAAAAATGGATCGGCGATATTGTACGAAATGGCAGATACAGCGGTACAAACCGTTTGCTCAGGGATGGTAAAACAGTCCGTAGCGGCAAAGTGGTCACCGACGGGCCTTATGCTGAAAGCAAGGAATTGGTTGGCGGTTATCTCCTTGTTAAAGCCGCCAGCATTGACGACGCTGTTGAAATGGCGCACGGTTGCCCTGGCCTGTTATATGGCGGAAATGTGGAAGTGCGAAGCGTGATGCCTATTGAATACGATGCAAACGCTTCCAATTTCCTGGAAGAAAAAGTGCATGCCTGACCTTGTTGAAATGCATTTTTGAACAATTGTCTGAAAATAATAACCGATATATTTTTGAATCCAAAAGTAAGGTTGCAGCCTTAAATAAGGCCCGCTTTGGCCTTCGCCCTGACCGGACATACTGTTAAAACAGCCCTTTTGATAATTTTTTTCTGTTACGACATATAATTGCTGCTTTTCAGGGGGGTAATCGGGCTGTAAGAAATCAGATATAACTGCCCCATTCTTTCTCCTATATACATGCATCTTTATTGTTGGAATTTTTTTCATCTGAAGAAAATTCCCGCAACATGAAAAATCTTTACCTTGCCGGATTGTTCATTTTGCTGGCAGTAGCTGGCACACAGGCGCAGATCTGTGATTCCATCACGCCGGTGTTTAATGTAAACCTTGCCGGGCAGCCGAATGGTACCTGGACCAGTCCGCCTATCCAGCGCGACGGATATTGCTGCGGCGTTTCGGGATCGGACAAATGTCTTGAGTTTGACCTGACGCTCGACACTGCAGCAGTGAATATAGTATTTAATGTTGCCAGCGGTGCCATGCCTGGTGGTGCCTTGTTTTACCAGGTCAACTGCGGTCCCCCGATGAGTGTTGGACAGCCCATCTGCCTCAGTGGCGCCGGTCCGCACATCATTACGTTTTGCAAACCGGGTAATAACACCAATACCTATTCTATTACCTCCAGCAGCGTACCGTCGCTCAGCGGTGTTCAGCTGATTTCACAGGCCTGTTCCGGCTTGCTTGTGGCAACCGGATTGTCAGATACCAGCATCAACTGGACGTCAGTGCCTTTCAATGCTACATATAACAGTTACCTTAATTGTACTTCGGGCTGCGACTCCGTTACCGTAACTCCTTCCGGGGCCTTCCCGCCATTTGTTGATTACCAGGTTTGCGGTTACCCTGCAGGTGGATGTGGAGCAACATATTTCTGCGACACCATCAGGATTTATTTTGTAAACAACCTTGCAGTATCCATCACACCGCAGAACCCGGTGATCTGTTTTGCTGATACTTTTGCAAGCGTCACCGCCACACCAGCAGGTGGATTTGCTCCTTATCATTATTTATGGAGTAACGGTTTGACCACCCAGAACGCTTTATTACTTCCGGGAACCTATACGGTGCAGTTAACCGATTCAATGAATTGCTTTACTGCAACGGATACAGTAACGGTCACCAAGCTTGCCTTCCCTATTACAGCCAGTGCAGGCCCCGATCAGCTTACCTGTATACCGGCATCAGCCTCGCTTAATGGAAGTGTAATTGCTGCTACCGGAGGCTGGTGGACGGGAGGCAGTGGAACATATGCGCCTGATGATTCATCTCTCAATACCGTTTATACGCCATCGGCTGCAGAAATCGCTGCAGGCCAGGCTCACTTGTATTTAGTCACCACGGGTAATTCAGGCTGTCCGGCCGATACCGATGATGTCTTTATACAGGTATCATCCGATCCTGTTCCTGTTATTTCGGGAACTGATACGGTTTGTCAGAATTCCTTATATATATATTCCGCTCCCTCCATTCCAGGAGTAACCTGGAGCTGGTCGGCTACAGGCGGAATAATGAATGTAGTGACACCAACACTGGTCACCGTTCAATGGGGACTGGCAGGAAACGGTACAGTTACACTTACCGGTACGAATGCCAGCGGATGTGATTCAACGGTTACCATGCCTGTTGTGATTTATCCCACACCGATGCCGGTAATCCTGGGCACGGTAAATGTCTGCTCGGGAAGCACTTCAGGCTACAGCGTTACACCCGTTCCAGGCTATACGTATAAGTGGACCGTTACAGGTGGGACCATTACAGGGTCCGATTCGGCGGCCAACGTAAACATTCAATGGAGCGCTGCCGGTGCTGCAACAGTTACCATTCTTGAAACAACAGCATTTGGTTGCGATTCATCAGGCACCTTTGGCGTTACTGTGCTCCAGATGCCTGCGCCTTCCATCAGCGGGCCCGACACCGTATGTGCAGGTGAAACGGTTACCTACACCACACCATTCCAGATCGGGAACACGTATAGCTGGAGCGTTACAAACGGAGCCATCCTCACTGCAACCAACAACCAGTGTACCGTCATGTGGCCCGTGGCAGGTGCAGGTACCATTACGCTCACCGAAGCCAATACGCTGTCATGCGATACAACTGTCACACTTAATGTGTTTACCGGAATACAGCCGGCTCCCGTACTTGCCGGACCTGCAGCCGTATGTACGGGTTCGCAAACTGCTTATACCGTAACCAATCCTGTTGCCGGCGACAGTTATAGCTGGCAGGTATCCGGTGGAACCATCACAGGTGTTACAACCGGCAGCACCATCAATGTTCAATGGTTTGTGCCAGGAACAGGAAATGTAACTGTTACTGTTGCAAACAGCACAGGCTGTGATTCAACAAAAAGCCTCAGCGTTAACATACACCTCATGCCTGCGCCCCTGATCACCGGTCCGATTGCAGTATGTGCCGGTCAGATCGCTACTTATACCACACCAGCCGTTACGGGCAATACCTATGCATGGAGCGTAACCACAGGAACTATACTTGCAATCATCAACAATTCAATCACCGTGCAATGGAACACCCCCGGAAACGGCAGTGTTTCGGTGACCGAGAACAATACCCCTGTTTGCGATTCAACTGTTGCTGTTGCTGTTTCCATCGGTGCACAACCGGTACCGGTTATTGCAGGACCAATAACCGCCTGTACAAACACCTCATCACAATTTACAGTTGCAAACCCTGTAGGGGGAGAACAGTATACCTGGTCAGTTATTGGCGGTATGATTTCGGGCCCGGCTAACGGCACCACCATCAATGTTGACTGGGCCACTGCACTTAATGCTTCCGTTACACTCACCGCTTCCAACAGCTCCGGCTGTGATTCAACGGTCTCCATACCTGTTATTGTTTATCCTTCTCCCGCGCCCGTGCTCAACGGTCCTGCACAGGCATGTGAGCAGGAAACTGTTACATATACTGTTGTTCCTGTTGCCGGACACCTGTACTTCTGGTCCGTTACCAACGGCAGCATACTCAACCTGAATCCCTCCACATCCATTGATGTACTCTGGAGTGTTCCCGGAACAGGAACGGTTACAGTAAACGAAATTTCGCCTGAAGGATGTGATTCCATTGTCAGCCTCTCAGTTCAGGTGGATGCAAAACCTGTCGTCATGATTACCGGACCTGCAGTCATTTGCGAACATGAACCTGCTTCTTATGCGGCTTTAACCGAACCGGGAAGCTCGTATGCATGGTCTGCTTCCGGGGGATCATTAAATACAGCTTCAGGACAGACCGTTCAGGTAGAATGGAATGCACCGGGAAGCGGAACTGTTACGCTGATCCAAACCAATTCATTTGGATGTATCAATAACTACCAATTGCCGGTTGTGATCAACACCAAACCGCACCCTGTTATCAACGGAAGCGGCGTTGGATGTATTTCCGCTGCACAATATCAGTATACCTGCCCTGCTGAACCGGCGGTTACTTACCAGTGGGCCATCACAGGCGGATCGATCGTATCAGGAAACGGAACCAATACCATCACCACCAGGTGGCTGACACCGGGCAATAACACCATTACCGTTACAGCCATCAATGTGGTTACAGGTTGCGACAGCACGGTAACACAAATGGTACTGGTTGATTCCATGGCCGTACCTGTGATCAGTGCCAATGGCCTGCAGGGCTGTGCACCGGTGCAATTGAGCTGTTCGGCAAACGTCCCTGATCCTGATTACCTGTACACCTGGAAATTTGGTGACGGCATGGCGTCATACACTTACAGCACCTCTCACCAGTATCTTGTTCCCGGGACATATACGCTTTCACTTATTGTTACGAATAATACCGGCTGTGCTGATACGGCGACTGCACAGGTTTCAGTATATGATGTGCCGCAGGCTGATTTTATTCTTACACATACGGGTGGCGATATTTATTACATTGGACTCAGTACATTAAACCTTGAAAACATCACCACAGGCGCCGTCAGCTATTTATGGGATTTCGGCAATGGTGATACCTCCACCATGTTTGAGCCAGGTTATGAATATACAGTTCCCGGAAAATATTGCGTACGTCTGACTGCAGAAAATACTTATGGTTGCATAAGTTCCGCCACACGCTGCCTGGAAGTCAAGCTGCCCGAAACCATTTATATTCCGAATTCATTTACGCCCAACGGCGACTCGCGCAACGATGTGTTCGAAATCAAATTACAGAACATCACCGACCTGAAGGTTGTGATTTATGACCGGTGGGGACAGCAGATTTATTATTCAAATGATCCGAATTTTCAGTGGGATGGAAGTTACCATGGCAGAAGAGCACAGAATGATGTGTATGTTTATGTGATTGAAGCAGTAGGTATTCATGGAAAGCAGCTTCGATTCAAAGGTGCCGTGACCATGCTGCGTTAACCGGCTTTTCGGAATATTATCCCGGCTGATCAAAATTGAATCTTCTTATTATTTCATACTGACCTTTTTTCTTATCGAATCTTCGCAGCGCCAGGTTGTCGCAGATAAATGTGAGGTTAATTTGTGCTTCATCAAACAGCTGCCGGGCCACATCAAGCTGGATTTTTTTTAATTGTCTGCCGATGGAAATGTGCGGTTCAAAAGAAGTGACTGCTGCATGCAATGGCGCTTCCATGTGAAAGCGATTCATCAGGGTGACCATCTGCTGCTTTGATTGTTCGTCCAGTGCAAGATAATATGCGCCAGTTTCGTAAAAACCCGTTGAGGCAAGCCTGATCTCCAATGCATGCTGCCTGCCGCAAAATGCAGCCAGGTACTTTTCCCAGGTTACAACTTCATTTTCTTCAGCCCCGAAAACATTCACGGTGATATGTGCTTCTGTATTTTTACTGTGAAACCATTTGATTTTATTAAACAGCTCCGTCTTCATTTCCCGCACCGCATCTACGATATGGACAGGAGGACAAACTGCAACAGAATACTGATCAGCCGAATGCAAATGAAACAGATAAGAAATTAAAACAATACCGGCATTATTTCCTGACTGAAATCCTGTAAACAGCGCTGCCGCCTTCGTGATCAGTCCGGACAAAATAATTTCCTGCAGGGAATCCTGAACAATCAATGACAGCCTGTTCGGTCACCTTTTTCATATCAAGTATTTGCCTTCCCGAAATATCAGTGACTGCCAGATCAAAAATCAGGTTATGATCCGGTCGTACGGTAAATGATCCTGTTGCCGGATTTGGAAAAACATGATACGAGATTTCTGAATTCTTAAAATAAACAGCAGCTGGCTTCGACCATGATTCCATGCCATCAAAATCTGTTTGTTTTAACCGGTAATAAGAATGGCCCTTAGCAGGTTGCCTGTCCAAAAACAAATAATCTGTTGCTCCGGTGCAGTTCGATGCTCCTTCCACTTTCCCGATGTCATGAAACTGTTTCCCGTCAACGCTTCGTTCAACGGTAAAAAAATCATTATTGGTTTCAGAAGCGGTGACCCATTTAATTTCCACTTCCTGAACCAGGGGCGTGGCTGTAAAACTCAATAATTCCACCGGCAGGGAAACGGGATTGGGTGTGTATTCCCAAAAATCTTTCAGGCGGTTGAATACCGGATCATACCCTGTTCCGATGTACCCTTTGATGCCAATTGAAAAACCAACTGCATCGCTCCGCGCCAGCCCGGTAAGATTTGCACGCTGCGTCCAGGCATTGGTTAACGGATCATACTCCCAGAAATCATTTTGCGAAACGCTGCCCACATCACCGGTGCCGATGTAACCCAGGTTGCCGATGGAAAATCCCACGCCATCGCTTCTTAATCCTCCGGGCACATTTGCTTTTTGCGTCCATAAATTCGTTGCAGGGTTGTATTCCCACATGTCGTTTTTCGGACCGGCATCATAACCGTTACCTATATATCCTTTTCCGTTCGCTGCAAAGCCAAATGCACTGCTGCGGGGTCCTCCCCCCACGTTTGCTTTTTGTGTCCAGGTGTTTGAGGAAGGATTATATTGCCAGAAATCATTGTAGTTGGTGCTCATGGCATTGTAGCCGGTACCTAAATATCCCATTCCGCCAAGTGCGAATGCAACTGCATAGTCCCTGGGCACACCGCCGAATGATGCTTTCGCTGTCCATGCATTCGATGCCTGATCGTATTCCCACATGTCGTTCTTCACTGCATTGTCAAATCCACATGCGATATATCCTTTCGTTCCTATGGAAAATCCAACTGCGCCCGATCTTGCCGTGCCGCCGAAGTTTGCTTTTTGCGTCCACGTATTCGAGGCAGGATTATATTCCCAGAAATCTTTTTTTAATGCAGGGGCGGATGAGAAATCAATTCCGCATCCGATATATCCTTTTGTACCAATTGAAAAGCCGGTGGCTGCACCACGTACAATGCCTCCGAAATCCGCTTTCTGTGTCCAGTAATTGGCCTGTGCCTGCAAGCCGGGAAGAAGAAAAAAAAGTAACGCTACTTTTTTCATCGGCCATGATTTGAATACGTAAAGGTAACCATGATGTGAATTTTTACCAACCGCTTCACTTGCAGTTATTGAGGTTATTGTTGGATTAATCTTTAAAAAAAACGGATTGATTTTCCTTGTAAAAAAATGTGCCTGATGAAAAGTTGACTTAGCTTGAAATAGTTCCGCAGAGATGGGTACAGTTAATTCTGACAAATAACACAACCTGTGATACTCTTTGTCAAAAGTCTGTGTTAATCTGAGAGAAAAATGGATTAAAATCAGCGGATGCAATCATGCAGATAAAAGGGATTTCATTATCGACAGAAAAGTTGCCGGAACGGATTCCGGCAACGGCGAAAATAAAATGTGCCTGTTATGCGGAAGATTTTAACATATGTTTCCTGTAGCCCAGGGTTTAAACCCTGGGCTATAGGATTTAAACATGCAATCATATAGATAAAAGAATTCCATCAACGTCATAAAGGCAGTGCAGCAACCAGGCTAAACCTGATCGGATGCCGGCAATTGCCGGCGAGAGCAGGACAGGAGCAGCTAAACAGCAGGAACGGTTGTTTCCAAACCATGCTGGTTCCTGTTGAATATATAATCTGTTATCCTATGACCCTTACAGATCGAACCTGATTCCCTGCGCCAGTGGAAGATCAGCGCCGAAGTTGATGGTATTCGTTTGCCTGCGCATGTAAATTTTCCATGCATCGGATCCGGACTCGCGTCCGCCGCCGGTTTCTTTTTCGCCGCCGAAAGCGCCGCCGATTTCAGCGCCTGAGGTGCCGATGTTCACATTGGCAATGCCGCAGTCGGATCCTTCATGCGATAAAAATTTTTCCGTCTCCAGCATGTTCTTTGAAAAAATAGAAGACGACAATCCCTGCGGAACACCGTTCTGCATTTCCATGGCTTCTTCCATGGTTTTGTATTTCATGATGTATAAAATAGGTGCAAACGTTTCTTCCTGCACCATGTGGTAATGGTTCTGCGCTTCAACAATGCAGGGCACCACATAACAGCCCGACTCAAACCCTTCGCCTTCGCAAACCGTTCCGCCATATACCACCTTGCCACCCTCCTGCTTTACTTTTTCAATGGCCGTTGTAAAATCATTCACCGCCCCTTTGTCGATGAGCGGACCAACCAGCGTATTGGGATCAAGTGGATGACCGATACGCACGCCTTTGTATGCATTCACAAGCTTTTGCCTGAACGCTTCGTAAACGCTTTCATGGATGATAAGCCTGCGCGTGGAAGTGCAGCGTTGTCCGCATGTGCCAACTGAACCGAAGACCACAGCCATGAGCGCCATGTTCAGGTCGGCATGTTCGGTGATAATGATGGCATTGTTTCCGCCAAGTTCCAGCAGGCTGCGGCCAAGGCGTTCGCCTACAATTTTTCCAACCCGCTTTCCGACACGGGTTGAACCCGTTGCCGAAATTAACGGTACGCGTGTGTCGGCCAGGAAATTATCCCCCACATATTTTGAACCTGCTGCAATCAGGCATAGCACCCCTTCAGGCACCTTGTTTTCTTTAAGCACCTTTGCTACGATGTTATGAACAGCAATGGCGCAGAGCATGGTCTTGGAGCTGGGCTTCCACACCGTGCAGTCGCCGCAAACCATGGCCAGCATGGCATTCCACGACCAGACTGCAACGGGAAAATTAAATGCAGATATCACACCCACAATGCCCAATGGATGGTACTGCTCGTACATCCGGTGTTTCGGGCGTTCGCTGTGCATGGTAAACCCGTGAAGCTGGCGCGAAAGGCCGACAGCAAAATCGCAGATGTCAATCATCTCCTGCACTTCGCCCAACCCTTCCTGGTAGATCTTACCCATTTCGTACGATACCAGCTTGCCCAACGCTTCTTTGTTGTCGCGCAATGCATTCCCGATCTGGCGAACCACTTCGCCGCGCTTTGGAGCGGGTACCATCCGCCAGGTCTTAAAGGCTTCCTGAGCTGTTACTATGATCTTTTCATAATCATCAGCTGTTCCCTGCTTAACCTGGCCGATCAGTGATCCGTCGGCTGAGGCATAACTGGAGATCAGCTCGCCGCTGGTGTCAAACCAGTTCACACCGGTGCAGGCGCCGTTATTGATCTGCCTGACTCCTAATTTTTCAAGCGCTTCCTGAATGCCAAAGTCGTTTGCAATTGCTGTATTCTTCATATGAATTCCTGTTGTTGTTTTTTATTGAAGCCTAAACGATTATTCCCCTGATTTTGTTCGGGGTTTCTGCTGCTGCGAAATTAGGAATTATTCTGCGAAAGCGGTGCGCTTTTATAAAGCGCTTTATCTTATGCAACATTTTTTTTGCATCTTGGGTTCGTTAATGCCCCACTGTTTTTGTTTTTGTTGCTATATGATGAAGAGCTCTTTTTATATTTCCATTATTGTTTTGCTGTCATCCTGCAGCTTTAATAATATTTTTCTCAATCCAACTCCTTTCCCGAAGGATTTGAAAGAATATACCATCCATACGCCCGATGACACTGTGAAAATTTATTTTTCCGGAGTAAATCACCAGCCGGCATTTACAAGAAGGAATGGAATCGAACCCATTGAAATGGATTACACCATCGAGAGCATTTTATTTACAAGTGGTCATGACGACACGCTGAACGGATGGTTCATGAAACCAAAAGGCAGGGTTGCCGACAAGACCATCCTCCACATGCATGGCAACAGAGGGTCACTGGTAGGTGTATCGCGAATGATGATTCCTTTTGTGAAAAGAGGTTACCAGGTTTTTATCTTTGATTACAACGGATTTGGTTTTTCAACCGGCAAACCGACCAGAAAAAATGCATTGACAGCCGGACTTGCTGCACTTGAATACGTGAAGTCAAGGCCCGATGTGCAAAATACAAAGCTTGTCATTTATGGTCAGTCATTCGGGGGTCATCTGGCTGCCGTTGTTGCTGCTGAACGGGAAGATGCCATTGATGCACTGGTGGTGGAAGGCGCTTTTTCTTCGCCGAAGGATATCGGTGCAGACAGGGTTCCCGTGCTCGGTCGTATACTGGTACGACAAATGTATGCCGCAACCAAATCCATCAGGAAATATCACAAGCCGCTGCTGGTGATTCACAGCAGGGATGATGATGTGGTTCCGTTTAAACAGGGGAAAAAAATATATGACCTTGCAAATCCTCCCAAGGAATTTTATGAAATAAAGGATTGTCATATATGCGGACCGGTATTTTATCCTGATGAAATCGCAGAAAAAATAAATGGCATGATTGGGAAATAGCCCGGTTTTGTAATTGCTTGCTTAAGAGGAAAGCGAAAGTTTCTCCGTTAGCGCTGCTGCATTTTGGCCTTCATTTTTCAGCGGTGTCAAATAACCGTATAAAAATTTTCACCTCACTGTAACCCTTCCGGTATATCCTTCGTAATGGGAGTGTTATTTTATTGTTAATCCGAAATAGGCCGGAAAGGTGTTCGTTTGAACTGGACTAAAACCAACATTTCTTTCAATGAAAACTTTGCATCATTTATTTCACTTCGTAACACTTTTCAACCGCTGGTTCGACCGGAACCTGGCATGGTTCTTTACAAACGGCAATAAGACAGCGGAAAAAGGCTATTCCCGGAAACAGGGTTAATAAGCTGTTGAAAAATAGTTATCAACCTTCCGGCTGGTTTTTACGTCTTGTATGTACATTTAACATCATTTTTTCTAAACAGTCTGGACCATGATTAGAAAATTTCAAAAATTGTATCTGCAGCTTAACCTGGCTTTTGACAAACATTTCGGCTGGTTTTTTACCAACGGCCGGAAGATTGACGTAGACATGGATTGGCTGGCGCATTAGTGCCGGATCAACAAGGGCAGCTTTATTAAAAGGATCTTTTGATCCTTGGTCATTTTTTGTCTTAAAAAACAGCCATTCGTTTCGTGATTCCATGCTGTAGTAACGGGCCTTCACCCTGCTGATGCCGTCTTTCGCCACGTTAATCCCGGAAATAGTCCCTGGATTTTTCTCATCCTTTTATTATCACTACCTTTGTGCCTTAGTTATGCATCCATGAGTGATATCATTAAGCATGAATGCGGCATTGCCCTGCTAAGGCTCCTTAAGCCGCTTTCGTATTACCAGGAAAAATACGGTTCAGCCCTTTACGGAATCAACAAGCTGTACCTCCTGATGGAAAAGCAGCACAACCGCGGCCAGGACGGTGCAGGAGTGGTCAACATCAAGCTTGATACCGCCCCGGGAACCAATTACATCAAACGCCTTCGGTCGAACAACAACCAGCCCATCCTCGACATTTTTGCCCGGATAAACGCTCCATTGATGGAGCTCAAGAAGCATGATCCCGAAAAGCTGAATGATCCGGAATGGCTTAAGAACAACATCCCATTTACGGGCGAAGTGCTGCTGGGTCATTTGCGTTATGGCACATATGGGAAAAACAGCATTGAAAGCTGTCATCCTTTTCTCCGCGAAAACAACTGGACCACACGCAACCTGGCCATTGCAGGTAATTTCAACATGACCAACGTGGAAGAGCTTTTACAGCAGCTCGTCCTGCTGGGTCAGCATCCTAAACACAAGGCCGATACCGTTACCGTCCTTGAAAACATCGGCCATTTCCTGGATGAAGAAAATGAGCTACTCTTTAAAAAATACAAGCAGGAGGAATATACCAACCTGGAGATCACCGAACAGATCACCAGGGAACTTGACCTGAAACGTATCCTGTCGCGCGCTTCCAAAAACTGGGATGGCGGTTATGTGATTGCAGGACTTATCGGATCGGGCGATGCTTTTGTAATGCGCGATCCCATCGGCATCAGGCCGGTTTGGTATTATGCTGATGATGAAATAGCGGTAGCCACTTCCGAACGTCCGGCCATGCAGACGGCCTTTAACCTGTCAGTGGAACAGATCCGGGAAATCAAACCCGGTCATGCGCTCATCATAAAAAAAGACGGAACCATCAAAGAAGAAATGTGCCGGCAGCCACAGGAAAGAAGGTCGTGTTCGTTTGAACGCATCTATTTTTCACGCGGAAGCGATGTGGATATTTATAAAGAAAGAAAAGAACTGGGCAGGCTCATCTGTCCTGCCATTCTTGAAACGGTGGATTATGATTTGAAGAATACCGTTTTTTCTTTTATTCCCAATACGGCAGAAATTGCTTTTTACGGAATGGTAAAAGGCATGGAAGATTACCTGCGTGAGGTGAAAAAGAAAAAAATCCTGAAAGCAGGTGCAGACCTGACGGAAGAAAAGCTGAATGATATCCTTTCCATCCGGCCGCGTGTGGAGAAAATAGCCATCAAGGATGTAAAGCTGCGCACGTTTATTACGGACGACTCCCATCGCAACGACCTGGTGGCGCATGTGTACGACATCACCTACGGTACGCTGAAAAAAGGACAGGACACCCTGGTGGTGATTGATGATTCCATTGTCCGCGGAACAACGCTCAGGCAAAGCATTCTAAAAATGCTTGACAGGCTGGGCCCGAAAAAAATTGTGATCGTATCATCTGCGCCGCAGATCCGTTATCCCGACTGCTATGGTATTGACATGGCGAAGCTGGGTGAGTTTGTTGCCTTCAACGCCGCCATCGAGCTGCTTGAAGAAAACAACATGGAACATGTGGTGGATGAAGTTTATCACAAATGCCTTGATCAGCTGAACAACCCGGCCTTGCCTCCCGTGAATCATGTAAAAGAAATTTATGCTCCTTTTACTGCCGATCAGATCTCCAAAAAAATTGCACAGATGATCAGGCCTTCCGATATCCATGCTGAAGTTGAAATTATCTATCAGAAAATTGAAGACCTCCATGCTGCATGCCCTGATCATAAAGGCGACTGGTATTTTTCCGGCAACTATCCCACACCAGGTGGCAACAAGGTGGTGAACCGTGCTTTTGTAAATTACATGCAGGGTTCGAGCGAACGGGCTTACTGATACGATCGCAAAACCAGGATCCCGAATCAATGTTCAAATGCTGTCAGGTTGTGGCTGGCATGCTTTTGTAATCGAACAATAAAAAGCCGGACAATCCATATAAACAGGCCTGCCCGGGTTTTTCTTCCTTACATTTGAATAGCAAACGTGGTCCGCCATGAAAACCTCTTTTCACAGCAGCTGCATACTCCTGTTCACTTTTGTTGCAGTTCATTTTACTTTCCTCCAATCACCTGCACAGGTAAACCTGGTTCCCAACCCCGGATTTGAAACTTTCATTACCTGCCCTGTCGGATTTTCTTCGTTTAACGGATACGTTAGTGACTGGAACAATCCTTCCGCTGCAAGTCCTGATTACATGAATGCATGCGCCACCCCTTTCCCTGCAGGCGCCCCTACCAACGGAACCGGTTACCAGGTTCCGCATTCGGGCAACGGTTATGCCGGCGCCTATCTTACCGGCGGCATTTACAAAGAGTACATCCAGATCCATCTTTCAACACCACTTGTTGCAGGTAATCTTTATGATTTTAAAATGTATGTGGTGCTGCATAACAAATCACAGACAGCTTCCGACGACATCGGCGCATATTTTTCAGTTACTGCTCCTGTTTCAGCAGGCACCGGTTATTTAAACGGCAACCCCGTTGCCCAGGTGAGCAATACACCGGGAAATGTGATTACCGACACCCTCAACTGGACTCTCATCAGCGGAAGCTATGCAGCAACCGGTGGTGAACAATATATTACACTCGGTCATTTTAAAACGGATGGAGCCACCACCTACCTCACCGTCAACTACGGTTCCCAGGGCACTTATTATTATTTTGATGATGTGTCGCTGACTTCCTCCACTTCTTTACCGGTTGAACTTTTATCATTTGATGCAACTTGCGGAACCGGACCTGAAACAGTCATCAGCTGGAGTACGGCGTCGGAATTAAATGTATGTTGTTTTGATGTTGAGAAAGGCATGGACGCTGTGCATTTCGAAACGGTAGCCAGGGTGAAGGCTGCAGGAAATACTGATCAGAAAATGGATTACCGGGTTACGGACCTGAATGCAGCTGACGGAGCCGTTTATTACAGGCTTAAGCAAACGGATGAAAACGGTACAAATTCCTATAGCCCGGTAGTAGCGTTCCTAAGGAACCACTGCCATCATCCTGATGCTGTGCCTGGCTCCTTTTTTCAGGGTCATGAGCTGACCTTTTTTAATTGCCCTGATGTTTCTTCTTTTGAACTGTATAATGCCACAGGCCGGAAAGTATATGAAGCGGTCATTTCCGATCCTTCTTCACAGCTGACTTTTCATCCTGCCGCACTTCCCGGCGGTGTATATGTTGCCAGGCTTTTTGACAAAAAAACAAAGCGCACCATCACACTGAAGGTTATCAGCATGCAATAGCTTACCGGCCCTTGTGGTTTTTGATTACATTTGCCGAAACACGTAAACTTCCGATCCATGTATACCGGCATGCTTCATACCCACACGCTAGTGGTCACCCTGTTCCTCCTTCAATACATTATTAAAACCTTTTTACTCCTATTAAACAAGACCGAAGCGTTGGAGCGCTACTCAAAAAAGACCAGGATCGCAGAAATAATCGTAAGTGTACTTTTTCTGGCAACCGGCATTTACCTGGCCGTGAATTCGGGCAACACAGGTTCATGGCTTTGGTTGAAATTAATTGCTGTATTCAGTTCCATTCCCATTGCCATTGTCGGGTTTAAGAAAAACAATAAAGCGATGGCTGTTGTTGCACTGTTGCTGATACTGTACGCTTATGGTGTTTCTGAAACCAAAAGCCCGGTTTTTAAAAAAGCGGGTGATACCGGCAATTTTGCCAATGTACCGGATGAAGAACTGGGCAAAAAAATCTATGAAACCCGTTGCATGAATTGTCATGGTGCTGATGGTAAGCTTGGATTAAGCGGAGCGAAAGAACTTGGCGCTTCTGTCATGTCGCACGACGAAAAAATGATGATCATTGCCAATGGAAAAAATGCAATGATGAGCTTTAAAGATGCGCTGACGCCTGAACAGATTGATGCTGTTGCCACCTATGTTGAAACTTTGAAATAAAAAATTTGCCACGTCAGTCCGTCTCCACACAAAAAGTTCCTGAAACCGCCATCCTGGTTGCACTTGTAACCAGGGATCAGGGCATTGAACAAGCCAATGAATACCTTGACGAGCTTGCATTCCTGGCTGAAACTGCCGGTGCGCAAACGAGCAGGAAATTTATCCAGAAGCTCGATCATCCCGATCCGCGCACATTTGTGGGTTCGGGTAAGCTCAATGAAATGGCTGCATACATTAAGGAAAATAACATCAGTGTGGCCCTTTTTGACGACGAGCTTTCAGGCGCTCAGATCCGCAATATTGAAAAGGTGCTGGGTTGCAAAGTGATTGACCGCACCAACCTGATTCTCGACATTTTTGCCAAACGTGCTCGAACAGCGCAGTCGAAAGTGCAGGTGGAGCTTGCACAATACCGTTACCTCCTGCCGCGGCTCACGCGCATGTGGACGCACCTGGAAAAGCAACGCGGTGGCATCGGCATGCGCGGACCGGGTGAAAGTGAAATTGAAACCGACCGCCGTATCATCCGCGACAAGCTCTCGCTGCTGAAACAAAAATTAAAGGAAATTGAAAAGATCAATTTCACACAACGTAAATCACGCGGCAATGTGGTTCGTGTGGCGCTGGTGGGATATACCAATGTGGGCAAGTCGACCATCATGAATGTCATCAGTAAGTCGGATGTGTTTGCTGAAAATAAATTATTTGCCACACTCGATACCACGGTGCGGAAAGTGGTGCTGGATAATATTCCGTTTTTATTATCGGATACGGTTGGGTTTATACGAAAACTCCCGCACGACCTGGTGGAGTCGTTCAAATCAACGCTTGATGAAGTACGCGAAGCCGACATCCTGGTTCATGTGGTTGATATTTCACATCCGCAGTTTGAAGAGCAGATTGCCGTGGTGAATGATACGCTGCAGGAGCTCGGCGCTTCGGATAAAGAAGTGTTGCTGGTGTTCAATAAGATTGATGCTTATCACTATATCGAAAAAGAAAAGGACGACCTCACACCGGAAACAAAAATCAACCTGAGCCTGAATGATCTGAAAAAATCCTGGATGGCAAACGAAAACCATCCCTGCATTTTTATTTCTGCAACCAGAAAAGAAAATCTTGATGAGCTGCGCAATGCGCTGGTGGAGCTGGTCAAAAAAGCTCATTTTAAACGATACCCCAATATCCGACCAAACGGTGAGGAGCGCCGGTAGATATAATATTTCGATCTGAAAACCGCGTGATAACTGCCACCCCTTCGGGGTTTATTTTTTTTGATCTGCGTTTTGCTATAATAATGTCATCCCTTCGGGATTCTTTTATAAATTTTAAAACCCGCTAACCCCGAAGGGGTGACATTATTATAGACCAGAAAATACAATTGAACGAAACCCCGAAGGGGTGACATTATTATAGACCAGGAATTACAATTGAATGAAACCCCGAAGGAGTGACATTATTATAGACCAGAAAATACAATTGAACGAAACCCCGAAGGGGTGACATTATTATAGACCAGGAATTACAATTGAACGAAACCCCGAAGGGGTGACATTATTATAGACCAGAAAATACAATTGAATTAAACCCCGAAGGAGTGACATTATTATTGACCAGAAAATACAATTGAATTAAACCCCAAGGGGTGACATTATTATAGTCCAGGAAATACGATTGAACGAAACCCCGAAGGGGTGACATTATTATAGACCAGGAATTACAATTGAATGAAGCCCCGAAGGGGTGACATTATTATAGACCAGAAAATACAATTGAACGAAACCCCGAAGGGGTGACATTATTATAGACCAGGAATTACAATTGAATGAAACCCCGAAGGGGTGACATTATTTTTTCCCTAATTTACAATTAATATAAATTGTTAAAAGAAACATCATCTCTTCTGATCTGCTTTTGCATCATCCGAAGATTCTGTTAACTAATATTCTATCCAATCAAACAAGTATTTGTCATTATGTTCAATTCCAAATTCGTCAAGGAATTCCAAATATTCCTGTTTGAATGATTTCTTTTTGTGATGCTCTTCCTGGTTCAGAATGTATTGATAGACATTGTTTAATTGCGAATGAGAATAGGAAAATGCGCCATATCCCTCCTGCCAGGAAAATTTTCCCTTCACGAATTTTTTGTCATTAATAAAGTTGCAAGAATTGTTTTTTATGTCCCGTACGAGATCTGAAATCGCCATGGATGGTCGTAAGCCGATCAATAAATGGATATGATCTGCCATGCCATTGACAATTATTGATTTTTGATCTTTTCTGTTAATAATGCCTGCCATGTATTTATGCAGGTCCTGTTTCCATTTTTTATCAATCAGATTTTCTCTACCTTTAACAGCAAAAACAACCTGGATATACAGTTGTGTAAATGTGCCCGCCATATTAATAAATTTTGATTCTTATAATTGAAGTTCATTGAATAGAATAAATTTTTAAACAACAATTAAAATACTTCTTTCTGTCATTTCGAAAACAAAATTGTTACGATGGTAACAGCATTTGCAAACCATTGATTAATTTGAAGGGAGAATCCCGATTTTCCGGAGTTTTTCCGGAAATTTCATTTGCTGACTCTGACCATTATCAAGTATGTTGATTCAATAATGTCACCCCTTCGGGGTTTATTTTTTTGGATCTGTGTTTTGCTATAATAATGTCATCCCTTCGGGATTCCTTATGCCATTGTCTCAATTGAAAATTTAATACCCCCAATATTTAGGGTTTATTTTGGGTGGCTGTGTTTTGCCATAATAATGTCATCCCTTCGGGATTTCTTATGCCAACCTCTATTGAAAATTTAACCCACAAATCTTTGGGGTTTGTTTTTTGGACCTGTGTTTTGCTATAATAATTTCATCCCTTCGGGATTCATTTATGAATTTTAAAACCCGCTAACCCCGAAGGGTGGGCATTATTATAGACAAGAAAATACAATTGAATGAAACCCCGGAGGGGTGACATTATAGAATTCCACTCAGAAAAAAAGCTGATATTTGTTAGATTATTGTAAATAATATTCAGGGGGAAACTCAATGAAAACGTTATCTCTTCCATCCGGACGCCAGATCCCGCAACTCGGCCAGGGCACCTGGGAGATCGGACACGACCGGTCACGGCGAAAGAAGGAAGTGGAAGCGCTCAGGCTGGGTATTGATCTTGGTATGACGCTGATTGATACGGCCGAAATGTATGGTGAAGGTGAATCGGAACGGGTGATCGGCGAGGCAATAGAAGACAGGAGAAAGGATGTATACCTGGTGAGCAAAGTATATCCCCACAACGGAACGGAAAAGGGAGTGGTGTCGGCCTGTCATGCGAGTTTGAAACGACTGAAAACAACATACCTTGATCTGTATCTCCTCCACTGGCGTGGATCCATACCGTTTGAAGAAACGCTGGCCGGTTTTCAACGACTTAAAAATGCCGGCGACATTATGGATTTTGGAGTCAGTAATTTTGATGTGGACGAGCTGGGAAAAGCGGCCACTTTGCCTGGCGGCGATGAAATCGCATCCAACCAGGTCCTGTATAACCTGAAGTACCGCGGTCCTGAATATGATCTCCTTCCCTATTGCATAAAAAAGCAAATTGCCGTGATGGCCTATTCACCGCTTGACAAGCCAAAGGAAAAAAGACGGGGCATGCTTGAAAATCCCGGGCTGAAAGCAGTAGCGGATAATCACGGAGTAACACCGGCCCAGATAGCCCTGGCCTGGCTGTTGCAGCAGCAGGTGGTGATTATACCAAAATCAGGGAACCCGGATCACGTAATGGAAAACAGCAAAGCCACATCCATCATTTTAACAAAGGAAGACCTGGCATCCCTGGACAGGATATTTCCTCCACCGGCAAAGAAAGTTTCACTGGCCATGCGCTGATTTTTTTTCTGTGACCCGTCATCCATAGCGGGCTTCGGCTTTAACCTGGTGACTTTCAGTAAAAAATAAATTTACGCCCTGCACCATGGAATGCCGGGGAATTAATTATTTTTCATCTCCTTTTCGGCATCAGATGAAAAAATTCGCCATTGTTGACATTGAAACCACCGGCTCCTATTCGGCTTCCATTGGTATCACTGAAATCGCCATCGTTGTGTTCGACACAACAAAAATTATTGATTCCTATGAAACGCTGATCAATCCCGGCGAACCGGTGCTGCCATTTGTTACCCGCCTCACCGGCATCAGCAACGAAATGCTGGTAGACGCTCCGCGGTTTGAAGAGGTTGCGGGCAAAATCTGGCAGATGACGGAAGATGCCGTGTTTGTGGCCCATTCGGTTAATTTTGATTATTCATACATTCAGCGTGCATTTAAAACGCTGGGGGCCGACTTCAGGAGAAAAAAGCTGTGCACGGTCAGGCTTAGCAGGAAAATTTTTCCCGGACATCCTTCTTACAGCCTGGGCAATATCTGCTCCAACCTTGGCATTGAAATCAGTAACAGGCACCGAGCCATGGGTGATGCACAGGCAACAGTCAGGCTATTCGAAAAATGCCTGCAGCATGACCGTGAAGATGTCGTTACTGCATCGCTCAAAAAAAATTCAAAGGAAGCCCTCCTTCCGCCGCATTTACCCAAAGAGGTTTACGAATCGTTACCCGAAAAAACGGGCGTGTACTATTTTCACGACCAGCATGGAAAAGTTATTTATGTCGGCAAAGCGATCAATATCAAAAAAAGAATCTATTCCCATTTTACCGGTAAAGGATCCCGCCTTTCGTTTCATGTGAGGATAGCAAACATCACGTACAGGATCTGCGGCACCGAACTGATTTCCCTGTTGCTTGAATCGGATGAAATCAAACGGCTTTATCCCATTTATAACCAGGCGCAAAAATACGACAGCGGCAATTACATTCTCACCGATTACACCGATCAGCGTGGCATCATGCACATCCAGCTCACCAAAAGCCATCCTTCGCTGCCTTCGCACATGGTATTCAGAAGCTTTGATGCCGCCCGTTCATTTATGTTCCGGTTTATGGAAGACCATCATCTGTGTCCTAAGTATTGCGGCATGCAGTCAGGTCACGGACCCTGCTTTGATTACCAGATTAAAAAATGTAAAGGGGTCTGTGCGGGAGCTGAAAAACTGGCCGTCTATAACAGGAGAGCCAAAAAAGCCCTGCAGGGAATCAAAGAAACCACGGAAACAAAGATCATTGTTGACCAGGGCAGGACCTTCAATGAAAAATCAGTGGTGCTGATTGAAAATGGCGTTTACCTCGGATTCGGATATTATGAAGGGCCCGAAGAAGTCAATACGATTGAAAAGGCGCGAACCATCATCGAACCTTTCAGGCATACTGCTGACGTGCAGCGTATATTAAGCAGGTTATCCTGAAGGTTGTTGTTAAAAACCTGCTGCTGCTGTCTTGTGCGAAGTCTTAAACTCATTTGTAGAAATCCCCTGAAACACCACCATTTCTCCCTAATTATAGGTATTCACCTCTTTGGGTTTTGATATAAGAGCCGGGAATTCTACTTTTACTCATTCATACCAAACCAGTTAAATTCACTCCTGATGAAAAAATTTTACAAGCCGGCCTGTTCCGTGTGCGGGCTGCTGATTGTTCTGATGTTCCTTGCCGGCAGGTCAATGGCCGGAGCCGGTGATACCACCATCGTACATACGTTGCGTTTCGATTCCACCATGCGTGCCGGCGTGTTTATGTTTCCGGATGACACTGCAAAGACCTATGAGAAAATCATCATGCTGTACAGCATGCGGTGCAAGAACGGTCTCATATCCACAAGCGGGAACACCAACCTGGGCTGCGGAGAATGGGACTATAACTGTTACACATACGTAGTTGACTCCACGCAAACTGATTCCCTGTTTTCGCACCAGTCATCTTACAGCATCTCCAATTTTTCAGATACGGTATTTGACTACACCACTGTTCCCGTATGGGCGTATACC
>Ga0157380_10000033_pt1 | contig 86616 bp, 58 predicted proteins | sample S35metaG_FD_119757 | JGI IMG/M metagenome (GOLD analysis project Ga0157380, IMG submission 119757) | Switchgrass rhizosphere microbial communities from Kellogg Biological Station, Michigan, USA - S3-5 metaG | ecosystem: Host-associated > Plants > Roots > Rhizosphere > Soil | place: USA...
CTTACTTCAGCATGGATGAAAAAAATCCCATCCTGCGCAAACACTGCAACGACGGCGGACTTGCTGCAGTTGCCGAAAACGGTTATGTTACCATTTGCAAAGGAAACTGGAAAATGAGGGTGGACAAGATTGTGAACATTCCTCTTACATTTTCAGGGAAAGCACTATTCATGATACAGAACATTCTGCCGGCCGTGCTTACAGGGTTCATCAATAATTTCAGGATCGACGATATCAAGCTGGCACTTGAAACATTCATCCCCTCCCCTGCCCAGACACCGGGCCGCATGAACCTGTTCCAGTTTAAACGTTTCCAGGTTATGGTAGATTACGCACACAATCCTGCGGGCTTCCAGGCCATTGCCAGGTTCCTGGAAAAAATTGACGCCAGCCCGAAGGTTGGAATCATTGCAGGTGTTGGTGACAGACGCGATGAAGACATTATTGCCCTTGGTGCACTCGCTGGTTCCATGTTCGATGAAATCATTATCAGGCAGGACAGAAATTTAAGAGGACGCACTGAAAAAGAAATTATTGATTTTATGCTCGATGGAATAAACAGTGTGGCGCCTTCCAAGCAGGTGCATGTAATTCCGAGTGAGCCTGAAGCCATTGATTATGCTTTAAAGACCGCAAAGAACGGTTCATTCATCATTGTTTGCAGCGATGTCGTTCCCGATGCGCTGGAACAGATTATGAAATATAAGGAAGAGGAAGATAATTTTGTCCTGCAGGCTGAGGATATTCCGAACCAGCACGCATAAGCTGTTTCCTTCCATTCTCAGAATAAGGGAATGGCACTGTTCAACTGCATACTATAATCAGTAACCGATATGAAACAACTGAAGGCGTCCGGATTCAGTTTTGCTTTATTCAGTGCCGCCTTTTTTTTGTATGGTTCGTTTTGCCCTGCGCAGGAAATCGGTTACAAGAATCTTACCGTAGCCGACGGCCTTCCGAGCTCCATGGTATATTGCATTTCAAAGGATAACGATGGCAGGCTGTGGTTCGGAACACAGTTCGGTGTCAGTATTTTTAACGGCAATACTTTTAAAAACCTGGGAAGAAATGATGGTCTGAAAGAAACAGAAGTTTTTCTGATTTTCCATGATTCAAAAAACCGGGCATGGTTCTGTTCGTTCGGTAACACGCTCTGGTATTACAGCGATAACAAGGTCCATTCCATTGAAGCATCCAAACGTTCAGGCCCGCTTTACCTCCCTTACAAAAGGCATATTTTTGAAGACAAAAATGGAAACATCTGGTATCTCGGCAGGGAAGCCTTCCGCATAAGCAACGATACGATCAATGCTGTTTTCAGCGAAAAAATGTTCAACTGCTATAATTATTATTACAACAATGCAGGACAACTTTACCTGGCTACAGACTTCGGTTTACGCGCTGTGGTGAATGATACGCTTTCAAAACCGGGAGCACTGCAAACCATTGATAATTCAGTGTTCCGTGGGGCCACCAGGATCGGGAACGGCTTTTACTACATCGTCAATAACAAGGTTAAATATTTTGAATTCAATGAGGCAGGGCAGCCTGTTACAAATAAGGTCTTTTCCCTTGAATTCGATATCAACAGGATTAAAAACCTTGACGATAAAAGCATCTGGCTGCTGACGGAAGCAAACGGAGCCTTTCTGATTAATACTGAAAATCATGACACCACCCATTTTCTTCCCGACAAATCGGTAAGTGATGTTACGGTTGACGATGATGACAATTACTGGTTCAGCACACTCGACAAGGGTATTTTCAAAGTGAATAAATCCCTCGTAAGGATTTTTAACAGACAGGGCGGTCTTGCTTCAGACGAAATCAATACCGTCACCATCGACCCTGCGGGAACAATCTGGGCGGGCACGAGTACAGGGACCATCAATATGATCAAAGGACTGAAGATTTCAGATACAAAATTCGGGATTGATGCCGGTCATAACAGGATCCTTGATATTAAGTCCGACAGCAGGGGGAATATTTTTGTCGCTTCCGATAACGGTCTTTACCGGTATAGTGCATCGAAGAATAATGTATCTAAAATGATGGGAAAGCAATGGACCTTTAAATGCCTTTATTTTTACAATGACTCCGTAATTTACGCAGGTTCATCAAGCTTTTATTACAAGATAGATGCCATCCGCCTTGCCGTTACCAGCGAATGGGAAGGCCGTACCACGGCAATTACCGGGTTTAATAAAAACAATGTTCTTATCGGGAACCTGAATGGTCTTTACTTCGGCTGCGATGATTCATCAGGCATTTTTCAGATGCCTGGATATGAGCTGCATGAAAAAATAAATTATATCATAAAAGATAACCATAACATAGTATGGGTCGCCACACACAGTGATGGCGTCTATGCTTTTGACGGGAAAAGAAAATGGCATTTTACAACGGCTGAAGGATTGCTGAGTAATGCCTGCAAGCATATTTTTGTTGACCAGTCTACGAATGACATCTGGATCTCCACCAACCAGGGTCTGAATAAAATTGTATCATCCGGATCACATAAAAGTTTTCACCTGTCGGGATATACGACGGACGATGGTTTGCCTTCCAATGAAATCAATCAGACCTGTGTAACTGGCAATGATGTATGGATTGCAACGACCAACGGGCTGGCGCTGATGCAGAACAACGACAGGAAACCGGTACCACGTCCAAAGGTTTTTATCCGGCAGGTATCGGTCAGGGATTCTGTATTTACAAACCCATCCGTAATCGATCTTTCTTATTGGAACAATTCCCTGAATATTCAGCTGGAAGGAATTTCATTTTCAGCAGGTAAAAGGATTTCATACAAGTACCTGCTTTCCGGACTTGAAAATAAATGGAACTATACCACCGACAATGTCATTAACTTTACTCCTCTTCCACCGGGCAATTATGAATTGCTGGTACATGCGGTTCATCCCAATGCAGGACTTGAATCAATGCCGGCAAAGCTCATGATCACCATTCATGGTCCATTCTGGAAAGAGAGCTGGTTCATTGCTGTTGTTTCCAGCCTCCTTGCGCTGTTTGTTTTTATGTTATACAGGAAGCGGCTTTCAAGAATCCGGAAAGATTCAGAGCTTAAAAACCACCTGCTTCAGCTGGAAATTACTTCCATCAGGGCCCAGATGAATCCTCATTTTATATTTAACTCGCTCAATTCCATTCAGGATTTTATTTTTAAGAATCAGAAAGAGCTGGCCAATGAATACCTTTCATCCTTCTCTGCCCTCATCCGGATGGTGCTTGACAATTCAACTTCGAACTTTATCGCACTGAGCAGGGAAATTGAATTCCTGAAGCTGTATTTAAAACTGGAACAGCTGCGGTTTGATCATAAATTTGATTACTCCATAGATGCCGATGAAAAAATGAATATGTGGTCGGCAAGCATCCCCACCATGATCCTTCAGCCGTTATTGGAGAATGCCATCATTCATGGAATCGGTAAAAAACAGGGAAACGGTAACATCGCTGTAAAATTTAAAGGAATCGATGAAAAATCATATGCCTGTATTGTGGAAGATGACGGAGCCGGCAGAAATAATGTTAATTTAGAGCAGGTTTTACCGCCTTCGCTGCATCATAAGCCATTCGGAATACAGGCAATCAATGAAAGAATTAAAATCCTGAACGACATGAAACAGATTCACATTGGCATGACTTTTACGGATCTGAAAGATGCTTTAAAAAACCCTGCCGGAATGCGGGTAGAACTTCAAATAATCTCATTGAATTAATCATTACATCATTATGGATGCAGTTATACTGGAAGATGAGAAACACAGTGCAGAAGCATTAAGGACCATGCTCACCGATTACTGTCCGGAAGTAAATCTTACGGGCGTCTATCATTCTGTTGCCGATGGAATAAAAGCGTTGCAGCAAAATCCGCCGCAGCTGCTTTTTCTCGACATCATGCTCAAAGGTGGTACCGGCTTTGATGTGCTGTTATGTCTTAAAGAACACCAGTTTCAGGTGATTTTTACAACGGCTTATGATGAATTCGCATTAAAAGCCATCCGTTTTTCAGCATTGGATTTTTTGCTCAAGCCAATCAGCCTGAAAGAGCTTCGTGAATCTGTTCAGAAAGCCGTTAACTTTTCAGTACGCTATCAGACCAGCACCAAAATCAATCACCTGCTTCACAACATGGCCGGGAAGGAAAAGCTTAAGCAGATCTCCCTTCCAACACTTACCGGCTATAATTTCGTGGAAATTTCCAGCATCGTCAGGTTTGAAGCAGCAGGCAGCTATACGAAGGTTTTTTTTACCAATGGCGAAGAACTGATGCTGTCGCATAACCTGAAATTTTTCGAGGACCTGCTCGGATCAGAGAATTTTTTCCGTGCTCACCATTCTTACCTCATTAACCTGAACCTGATCAAAAAATACGTGAAAGGATCGGGCGGTTATGTGGTTATGAAAGATGGCAGCAAGGTCGACATTGCCAGCCGCAGGAAAGAAGACCTGCTGAAAGCGCTGGATATCCACTGACCTTACTTTTCACTTATCAATCCAAAACGGACACCTGTATATGATTTTCGGGCGGATGTAAATTTCAGCTAACAGCTGTTTTACTGCTTTTACATATTTGAAGCCGGTAGTGTTAATGTAACCGGCCAGTCTTTCCCTGCATCTGCTACGGATTTTAAGCTGAAGTCTGCTTAAAATTACCCGCGTGTTGTTGTAATTACGCTTCCAGATTCAGAAATAATTCCTGCTGCAGGCCGGTCAGTCGAAACCCGGGATTCTTAAACATAAAAAATACTCCTATGAAAAAAACAATTTTATTGCTTGCAGTATTCATGACATCAGTTTCGATGTCAGTAGCTCAGAATTTTATCAAAAGGTTCACATGCGGCAACCACAACATCGTGGTCAATGACGCTGTCACGCTTGCCGATAACAGCATCATGGTTTGCGGTGAAGATGCAACCACCAGGAAGGCACTGCTGGTTCATATCGATCAGGCAGGAAATTTACTGTGGTGGAATGAATACATTGACCACACGCATTTCAAAAGAATGATCAGGGCGCAGGATAATGATGATGTGCTGATTATCACAGATGCCAGGCCACCCGTTGGAGGTGGTGTGAGTGATTTCAGGTGGACGGTTTGCCGGATAGATCCTGCAGGAAATGTGATCTGGATCAACGATTACAACAGGTCAATTAGTCCCGATGTTGAAAGAGGTTATTTTATTGCACCGGCAACCGACAATATCAATGAATATTTTATTGGCGGGGCATTTAATACAGATGGCACCATGCCCAATGGAACCGGATTGGATGATATTATGCTGATCAAGATAAACGGGAGCTCAGCCGGCGCCGGAGGAATTGTTAATGTTTCCCAATATCATAACGAAGATGATGAATTCCGTACCGGCACCGATGACGGAAATGGCGGCTGTGTCATGATCGGAGATATGATTACTGGAAATGCCTATGGATCCATGGCTGCATTTGATAATACCTGCACCATGCTTCCGGCAGATAAATTCCGTTTTGGAACCAGCAATACGGTTATCGCTGATGTGGAAAGAGTCGGCACGGATTATTATCTCCTGGGCACGCTGGCAAACAGCTCACATGGCGACCTGTATGTCATGCAGACCACCTCTCCACTGTTAGGCGCTATTGTATGGCAGCACGACCTGGGTGTTGATGCCAGCTATTCATCGCTGCGTATCAGCGTGATAAATAATATCATCTATGTTACCTATACCGACAATAATACCGGTCTTGGCTGCATACGGCAATTGAATGCGGCTACCGGTACTGCCGCAGGTGCAATTGCCGATATCGATTGCCAGGCCACTGCCTTAATCATTCAGCAGTGGGCCAGCCCTGACCTCTGGTACATCAACACATCTCCAAATTCGGTTACCCTTGGTACGGACCTGTATGTGATAGGTAATTCAATCAACCTCATCTGTAAGCAAACCCCTTTGCATGAAGTATACAACGACACCCACCTGTCAAAGGTCAATGAAGACTTTGATCCTGATCATCCGCACTATTTGCTGACTCCGCCATCCGATCTTGCTGTTGGTTATGCCATCAAAGACAGCATTCCATGCGGAGGTAAACCCTTGCAACAGCTCTGCAAATACATCTGCAATGAAGACCAGTACGACTACGCAAGGTCCATTATCACCACCCAGGATAATGAGGTCGCTGTTTTCGGAACATTGCTGGATGCCAGTCCTTCTCCGGAAAGTGATATGTATTTTGCAAAGCTCGACAATGACCTCAATACGATGGGCCTTGGTACTGCCAAAAAGATCGGGGATCTTTCATCGGTCCAGGATGAATTTGAAAGCGGGTTTTCAATTATGCAGGCCTCCGACGGTTTTTACTATCTGATCGGTACAACCAAGTTTAACCCGGGAAACCGTGATGTATATATCGTTAAGCTTGATCCGTCCACTTATAATATCGTTTGGGCCAAGAATTATGGGCTTTCATTGTATGATGACTACGGTGTGAAGCTGGTGGAGCGGAATGATCCCAGTGACCCCGGCCTTGTTGTGGTTGGGTACCGGCAGGAAGTTAGTCCTATGTATCAACCGCACCGCATATTCGCCTTCAGAATCAATTTCTCAGGTGTTTACAATTCATTAATCGGAACACATATTTATGCAGGCGGGCCTAATGCGAATTATGACGATTTTCCATGGGATGCCATTTTACTGAATGACCCATCGAACGGGATCGCTATCGTGGGTGAAAGCAATGGTGCCAATCAACGCCTGCTTGCATTCCGGATCGATCAGAATACCCTCTTTGAGTTGAACCCAAGTTCCTATTTCGTCATAAATGATGGTTCCAATGTCAACCAGGTTGCTTATGGAATTGTGGAATATGATAACAATGTTTACATCACTGGATTTACTACTTCTCCCTATGGAAACGGTGCCAGGGATGCCTGCATACTCCGTTTGCCCTCCGCATTTTTTACCTGGTCCCCTTCACTCATGAATATCTATGGCAAGGCTGCAGATGTTTATGCGGATGAAACAGGTTACAGCATTATTAAATCTGATGATAATAACCTGATCGTAGCAGGATATAAGTATCAATATAAACCCGGGGCGAAAACCACCAATAAGGACGGTCTTGTTTTTAAAGTGGACATGAACACCCTGGATCTCATGTGGAACCTGTATACGCACAGCTCTCCAAACGATTATAAATACAATGATGTACTGTATGATTTGGCGCAGCTGCCTGACGGTTTTCTTGCCCTGACAGGTTTTAAAGGACTTACCATGACTGATACTGAAATTTTCCTGTCAAAATTAAATTCCGACGGTCACCCTTCCTGTTGTTTTCTTGACTATCCCATGGTTAAAGATACAGGAAGCAAATATGAATTTTACTTTAATGAGCTGATGCCGGTAATTTTTAAGGACGGGAAGTATAAACGGGATACTGACTATTATTGCCAGGTAATGCTTTGCAAGGAAGAAATTCAAAGCCGGATCAGTGATGAATCTGAAGCTTCTCAAAACCATATAAATTTTGATGCAGGTAAAAATATAATGCTTTATCCCAATCCAAACAATGGCACTTTTAACCTGGCTTTGACCGATCAGGAAGAAACCATCAAATCGTATACGGTTATTGATATCTCAGGAAGGGTTGTGAGGTCTGAAAATATTACTGATGAAAGGAAATACAGCTACCTTGAAATTGCACTCCCAGGCGCTTCGCCCGGTATTTACTTCATCGAGGTTCAGACGTCAGGAGACCGTTTCAGGACTAAAATGATCATCGAATAAATTCCAGTTAACTCACCAGGAAGAGCTGTCTTTAAATTAAAGACAGCTCTTTTTTTATGTTCTAAAATCAGAACAGGGTGACCTGCTGGACCTCAGCGATGCCGGGAATCCTGAATGTTCTTTTTGTTCCCTTCATGATGCAGGAAAAAGATTTTCTGAGCAGCTTTCCCTTGATAAACACCTCGCTGTAACCCTTCATTCTGAATTCGCATCCTTCGGGAAGATGCTCCAATAAATCAAAGTGATCCTTTATATTATGGTTTTTAAGGGCTTTGAAAAGTTCAGGGTCTGAACAGCTGGTTGCAGCGGGATTAAGCATGTAATTTTCCAGTGCTGCTTTAACATCTGCAGGAAATATGCCTGAACGGATAAACGGGCCGAGCAACAGTTTAAATTCCGACTTCCATTGCCTGCCATGAGGTTCGGCGCGGTGACTGAATTTATTGAAGGTGGTCAGGTGTGCCATTTCATGGACAAAAGTAACCAGGAACATATACGGGTTCAGGTTATGATTGATGCTGATGCGGTGTCCTTTTCCGCCATGCGGAGCCTGGTAATCACCGTATTTCGACACCCTTGACTTTGTTACCCGCAGGCTCACCTTGTGGTTAATGATCATATTGGCACACGCTTCCACCGCATGCTGCGGAATATGTGTTGCAAGTGCCGTTTCCAGTTCAGCTCTCGTCACTTAATAAAATCCAAAAAACGTTCTGCCCGCAGGCAGTTTTTAATTATATACAGGGAGAAATCCGTATTCCTTACCGTAATCAAGCATCTGTTGAATAAAATCGGCAGGGTATTCCACTTTTACATCTTTGATGGTCTCGCCTTCCATAACAGGAACCAGCCTGGGCTGTATAAAGCCCATATAAGGCGCTATATTTAACGTTTCATAACGTTTGTGCACTTCTTTAAGCAGCTCCTGGTCAACCTTTACTCCGTAAGTTTCAACCAGGTTCTTGCCTGCTTCAAAATCACCTTCCGATTTAATGCGCTGTATTTCTTTCAGCAGCTCACCGAATAAAACCCTCAGCTTCTCATAATCATTGATCCGGAAATATGTTTTTCCGTCACGGGTAATTTTCTCAATCACATTGTCTTTCTTGCCATGCTCATATGCCCAGCTTGCATTAAGCTGACGGTTCCGCATGTGTGCTTCCTCCAGGTTGTCGCCAGGCTGAATTCTGTAAAGCTGCATGAGCATGCCATTCATGATATACGTGTCATATCCAGCTTTTCCGACATCAGTGGTAGTCATCACTCCAATTTCAACCAGCTTTGGATCCAGCACATAATAAAGTCCCACCAGGTCAGCACGTGCTTCTTCCAGCGTACCGGCATAGTTTTTCAGTGTTACATCGGTTGTGCCCACTCCCGGATTGATCTGTCCTGATGCATGCCCTATCACCTCATGCATATCGGTATGCAGGTCACCGGCAAGCGCGCCATGTTTTTTGATCCTGTCAATCACCTCCTCGCTTACTCCGAATTCCTTAACCGCCGGACTTTTTGATTTCATGAAATTATAAGATGCCACAATATTTCCCAGTGAAACAGACTTGGACCCGTGACTTTCCCGTATCCACTCCTGGTTGGGAAGGTTGATGCCCACCGGTGTTGCCGGAGCTGCATCGCCGCATTCGTTTATCACGGTAATGACCTTGGCGGAAATCCCTTTCACATTTTTCTTCTTATGGCTGTCGGTGATAGGAGAATGATCTTCAAACCACTGCGCTTCCTTTGAAATGGCTGCAATCCGTTTGGTAGCTTCCTTGTCTTTCATGGAAAGCACCGATTCATAGCTGCCTCGTTTTTGCACTGCATCAAAGTAAACTTCAATGAAACCATTTGCAAAATCGATAATTGAAGACGTATCGGCAACCCATGAAATACAGTATTCATCATAATCCTTCAAATCGCCCGAGCGGTAAAATTTGATCAGCTTTTCCAGCGTGGTACGCTGAATTTCATTTTCAGCAACAGGCACGGCCTTTTCAAGCCAGTAAACAATTTTTTCAATGGCAGGTCCATACATGCCACCCACTTTCCAGACCTTCTCTACCACTTTCCCATTTTCTTTTACAAGCTTCGAATTCAGTCCATAAGCCGGTTGATCCGCTACACCTTTCAGCTTCATCTTACTGTAAAAATCATCCACTTCCTTTTGCGTCACACCTTCATAAAAATTGTTTTTGGAAGCCGTCACATTATCAATGTTCGGACTGAGGTCTACATTTTTAACATCTGTTTTAGGATCAAACATAACAGGCTGAAGCATGGCTGCAAACTCATCGACATTTATGCCCTGTAAAGGAAGACGGCTCTGATCTGAACCTTTCAAAAGCTCCTTAAAATATTCAAAGCTGCACTCCGGAACGAATTTCACTTTTGAATAATGATGATGAACGCCGTTTGAAAAAAAGAAACGCTTGGCATATAGCAGGAACTTTTTATAATCATCGGATTCCTTGTTGCCCTGGTATGTTTCCAGGATGGCTTCCAGTGATTTGCGGATGGCCAGGTTGTGCTTGTATTTCTGATCATAAAAAATATCACGTCCCGACATGCCGGCCTGGTACAGGTAGTATGCAAGCTGCTTTTGCTGGAGCGTAAGCTGGTCAAAACCTTCCACCTTGTACCGTAGCACGGCCAGATCGGCAAACCGGTCGGCTTCAACCGCAAAAGCTGTGTCAGTCGTTTGTTGAACGGCTTCCTTATTGGTTTCTTTTGGCTTACAGGAAGCAAAGGCAATGGCAGCCAGCAACCCGAACTTTATTATTTTCATATACATTGGAATTGTGTTTGTTTTATTGGGAGGCGCAAAAGTACTAATATTTCGAATTCTTACCTCCCAAATACCTTATGGGCATGTTAAAAATATAGTTGGCATCTTCCGATCAGGTCGTTATATTTACATGCACGTTCTTTCTATATCTAACTTTTTTCAAAAAACAATTTTCATGAAAACAAAAATCAAAGCTTTTATTGGATTGCTTTTATTCACCTGCATCGTTTTTCAATTTTCCTGTAAAAAAAATGATGACAACCCTGCAACTCCTTCAGCACAGGCAAAAGTAACCGCCTCAGTTGCCGGTAAAATTACTGACGAAGCCGGATCCCCGGTAGTCGGAGCCATTGTAACCATGGAAGGCAGTACAGCCACCTCAAATCTTTTCGGGCTGTTCGTATTTAAAAATGTGCTCATTCCAAAAGAAAGGAGCACGCTTAAAGTTTCCCAGGCGGGATTTGCAGATCAGTATGTTGGCTTTCGTCCATCCGCAAACAATATCAAATATCTGCAGGTTACCATGCTTAAGCCGGTGAATGCCGCAATTATTAAAAGTAAAAACGGAGGAACTGCATCCCTGCCATCAGGTGCTTCAGTGGCATTTCCGCCGGATGCTTTTATAATGGCAAACGGAACGCCATATAACGGCGATGTAACGATCAGCCTGATGTACCTGAATGCAGACGATGAAGATTTTATCGTGAAATCGCCTGGGCAGGATATGCATGCACTCGATACAGATGGAAATATGAAAATGCTGCTGTCCTATGGTATGATGGATGTGGAGCTGCGATCTGATGCTGGTGCGCTGCTACAGCTTGCAGCCGGAAAATCGGCGGCACTTGCATTCCCGGTATCTTCAAAACAGTCTGCAATGGCCCCGTCATCCATACCACTTTGGTATTTTGATATTGAAAAAAATATCTGGCGTGAAGAAGGTACAGCCATAAAAAACGGAGCTTTTTATCTTGGAACCGTAAAGCACTTTACCTGGTGGAATTGTGATCAGTCAACCGGCATTGCAACTTTGCAAACATCAACCATAAGTTGCGACGGGGTCACCCTTGCAGGCAATGTAACCGTGAGAGCAAACAGTTACATGGCGCCTGCATATACCTCTGACAGCCAGGGACAGATCAATGATGATGCACCTTCATCACTTTCCAGCGGCGCATTTTCAATCAGGGCAGTAACCGGCAACACCGTAATATCACAGGTGATTTCCATACCGGTTTTAAGTGTGGGACAGGTTTACCAGGCGCCGGCCCTCATCCTGCAGAACGGTACTGCAAGTCAACCCATGATTAAAGGCACCCTGGTGGATTGCAATAATCAGCCTACAGATGGTTTCATTGTTTATACAAACCAGCAAGACAATACCTGGAACTATCAGTATGTGGATGGTGATTTCAGTGCAATGGTGGATATCAACGCCGACTATAAAATTACTGCCCTGAGCAAGGGAAAATACGGACAGGTAATGGTTGATGCCATGCAGGGCACCTGTCAGACAACAGATCTTGGAAATGTAACTGTATGCAGTACTGTTTCAACAGGAAATGCAAATTTTAATCTGACCATTACCAGCCCCATCCTGGGAACGCAAACCGCAGGATATTTTATCGACAGCTGCCAGGTTAGTTTTCAGCCGGGTGGATATTATGACATCTCGCTTTCAGGCGTTGATACGGCGAATGGCTCCTTTGGCTTTATGGTGATGTCTTCAGCCTCCTATGCCCCGGGTAATTACAACTGGGATAGCAACATGAATAAAATTTATTTTTCAGCAAACATCAACGGAATTCCGCTGATCATATCAGGCCATGTTCCCGGTATCAACTTACTGATTGTAACACCAGCTCCCGGAGGAACAGTGGAAGCTGAATTTTCAGGAAATGTTAATATTACCAGTACAACCATGCCTGGAATTATAGTACCCGGTACCTTAACTGGTAAATTTAGCGTGGTAAGAACTTTTTAAAACATTGGAATAACCATCCGTTTTTGGCGGATGGTTATTTTTTAGTCTTCACCAGCATCAGGTCCCTGCTTCCTGAAGCATTTTTATCATAACCGGCCAGGTAAAAGGAAACACCGGATTCAGCAAGACTGAAAGCCACATTTTCGTTGGTTGTTCCCAACGATTTTATGGATAAAAAATTCCCGTCAAGGTCAGTTTTGAAAAACAGAAAATCAATATCGCCGGCACCATAGCTCGACGAATAACCGGTCATGGAAATGGTATTTCTGTCATCGGACAGGATGCCCATTTCCACACCATCGTGCATGTGGCCGCCGTAATTCTTTTCCCATAAAAGCTGACCGCTTGTGTCGGTTTTAATAAGATATACATTGTGTTCAGGGTGACCAAAGCTGGCCGTATGACCGCACATATAAAAAGCATTCTCCTTAACCAGTATTCCGCCTGCCTGCTCATATCCGCTGCTGCCGTATGTTCCCGACCAAAGTGAATCACCGTCTTCATCAAGTTTCATCAGATAAAAATCCTGCCCGCCGGCACCGTAACTGTTGGTATTGCCAAAAGCAACCAGCCGAAGCTTTCCCTGTGAATTAAAGTAATAACCAAGGTGATGTATGAAATCATCAGCCGGACCACCGTATTCTTTTGACCATAACTCACTTCCATCGGCACCAGCCAGGATCACATAAAAATCCTTGCCGCCGCCATTGTGCGTCGTATATCCCCCGATTACAAAAGAACCACTGGCGAGCACACAAAGCGCTACATCATCTTCAGCAGTACCATACGTTTTTGAAAAGATTAAATTTCCATCGGTATCGGCCTCAATCAGAAGAATATCATTTAACCCCGGGCCAGTTGATTTACTGCCCGTCATGATCAGATTCCCTGTGAAATAAGTATCAAACGCAATTGCATAACCCGTTTCATCAGCACCGTCACCATAATTTTTCTCAAAGATCTTATTCCCTTCCCTGTCGGTTTTAAGGAGGTAAAAATCTTTCCCTTTACCCGCGTATGACGTTGTTGTTCCAAAACAATAAACATTCCCTTCATCATCTTCAATCACTTCATTCGCAGTTTCATCCCCTGAACCTCCGTATGTTTTAACAAAATCTGTTGTTTCCTGCGGTGATGCACCTTTTTCATATGTACAGGACGATGATAAAATTGCAAATAAAATAAGCGTGAAAAGTTTTGGTTTGGGCATGATGAAGAATATTACCTTTACAAAACTATAAAATAGGTTATTCATTGTCATTAATTCAAGTTTAATAGTATGATGAAAAGAATATACACCGGCAGCCTGGTTGCCATCATTGTCGCAGGGATGTTTTCGGTCACTTCATGTCTTCACACGATTTCCGGGGAGGGCGAGCTAACCATTGCAGGCAGGAACCTGGAGCCATTTACCAAAGTCGAGCTGGATATTGATGCCAACCTGATCCTTACCGACAGCCTGCAGCAAAGTTGCATGATCAGTGCACAGGAAAACCTGATGCCTGAAATTGAAACTAAAATCAGGGGCGAAAAACTCATCATTTCTTCTGAAAAAAACATCCACAGTGAAAAGCCCATAACAATTTACCTTTCCGTAAACAGGCTTTCGGCTATTGAACTCAACGGATCAGGAAACATTACGGCTACGAATAACATTAAAACCAGCGACCTGAATATTGACATCAGCGGATCGGGCAATATGGAACTGTCACCGATATGTGATAAGTTAAAAGCCGAAATTTCAGGGTCTGGTAAGCTCGAACTGGCGGGCAGCAGCAATGAAAGTTCCATGGAAATCAGCGGTTCCGGCATTATTGACGCATTTAATCACAACACCGGTAACTGCAAGGTGGACATTTCAGGATCCGGTATGGCCAATGTTTTCCCTTCCGGAGTGCTGAAAGCTGACCTTACTGGCAGCGGAAAGGTCAGGTATAAGGGTAATCCAACCGATATTAAACCCTCCGTTATCGGTAGTGGAAGTATTGAGAAATCAGAATAATTTCTTAACTTGCTTTCTTAATCAGATCAACACCATTTTATTACGTTTTAAATGAGAAAGATTTTCCGTTTTCTCACGGCGGTATTGTGCTTTACCGCGTGTTTACAGCCTGCGCTGGCACAGATCGATGAAGTAATAAAGGCTGAACAGGATGAAAGTGTCCCTTTAAAATTCCTCAACTGGTATAATGCCTCACCAGACAGCCTGGGCATACAGGGCGCAGCAGTTGACAAAGCTTACAATGAATTGTTGCAAGGAAGGATTGGGAATGAGGTGGTGGTAGCTGTTATTGACGGCGGCGTGGACATTAATCATGAAGACCTGCAGGGCCATATCTGGACCAATGAAAAAGAAACGGCAAATAATGGCATTGATGATGATCATAACGGGTACATTGATGACATCCATGGATGGAATTTCCTTGGCAATGCAGCAGGTGAAAATGTTACCTGGGAAACCTTTGAGCTGACAAGAATCGTGAAGAAATACGAAGCCCGGTATAACAATAAGCAGGTTGAAGAGATTCCTGCAGCTGAAAGAAATGATTTCATGGAATACCAGCGGGCAAAAAAGGAGTTTGATGAAGATGTAAAAAAGTATACGGAGGAAAAGGAAAGCATTGATGCAGTTTACAAACAGTTTGTAATTGCCAGCAGCAACATTGCTTCCTATCTCGGACGGCAGGATTATACTTATGATGATATCAGGCGAATTTATTCAGATAATGAAATGATCATGCTGTCGAGAAAATACCTGATGCTCCTCCACGATGAAGGCTATACGAAGGATGAATTGGAAGAGATCAAGGAAGAAAATTACAACCACCTGTTTTATCACCTGAATACAGCATATGATCCAAGGGCCGTCATCGGAGATGACCCTGAAAGCCAGGACGGCATTGCTTATGGCAATAATGATGTGAAAGGAGAAAAAGCCGAACATGGCACCTTTGTAAGCGGCATCATTGCAGGAATACGCAATAACAACAAGGGTATAAACGGCATTGCAGCCAGTGTAAAGATCATGTCACTACGGGTAGTGCCTGATGGTGATGAAAGAGATAAGGATGTTGCCAATGCCATTATTTATGCCGTCATGAACGGCGCCCAGATCATCAATTGCAGCTTTGGAAAGTATTTTTCACCCCAAAGGGAAATGGTTGACAGTGCTTTGGTACTGGCTGCCGGGAAAGGTGTATTGATCATTCATGCTGCAGGAAATGAATCGGCTGATATTGACATCGAAAAACATTTTCCTGATCCTGCATCTGCTGGTGGAAAGCTCACGGCTGCAAACTGGATCACGGTGGGTGCCAGCAGCATGAAGGCTGATAAGACACTTCCCGGAAGGTTTTCAAACTACGGAAAGAAAAGTGTAGACCTGTTTGCTCCCGGGGTTGATATGTATTCGTTATATCCGCAAAATAAATATCATACAGGTGACGGCACCAGCTTTTCAGCACCTGTAGTGACGGGTATTGCCGCCACACTGAAATCATATTTCCCGCAGCTGACGGCCGCCGAAATAAAATCAATCATTTTGGAATCGGTCACTCCTTACCCCAGGCTGAAAGTATATCTTCCGAAAGAAAGCGGAAAGCAGAAGAAAAAAATCAGGTTCGGCGCACTGTCAGCCACGGCCGGGGTGGTAAATGCCTGGCAGGCCGTCAGGACTGCGGACGAAAAATACAGTCCGGCCAGGCACGACAACAGATAAATCAGTTCATGATTACAAACCAATAAAAGTTATATACGAAAAGTCCTAACATTACAGCTACATGAAAAAATCCCTTACCCTGCTCATCATCCTGTTTTCCTTTATCCGGATGCAGGCACAGCCCGGCTGCACCGATCCCCAGGCCTCCAACTACAATGCTGCTGCAACCAGCAACGACGGATCATGCGTTTACCCGGCCACCAGTCTCCCGCTCCAGCTGAAAGCCAGCCTGGCCACTCCAACCCTCGATGAAACATCGGGTATTGAATTTATTGCCGGAAGCCTGTGGACGCATAACGACAGCGGCAACAGTCCTTCGCTCTACCGTGTGGATTCGGCCACTGGCGCTGTTTTACAAACTGTTGCCGTTTCAAATGCCACCAATGTGGATTGGGAGGATATTGCTTCCGGACCGGATTATCTGTATGTCGGAGACTTCGGTAATAACAACGGAAACAGGACAGACCTTAAAATTTACAGGATTGCAAAAAGCGCCCTGACTCCGGGCGCCACTTCCGTGATGGCAGACATTATAAATTTTTCTTATTCCGATCAGACCTCATTCGTTTCAGCGCCAAACAACAACAACTTTGATTGTGAATCGGTGATATTTTACAATGATTCTCTCCACCTCTTCAGCAAAGACTGGGTGGATAAAATGAGCAGGCATTACGTCCTTCCTGCAACTCCGGGTACGTATATAGCCCAGGTTAAAGAAACCCTGAACGCAGGCAACCTGGTCACCGGAGCTACGGTGCAGGAAGGCGGTGTGATTGCGCTGATCGGCTATGATAAATCAGGTCTCTTCCCTGTTTCCATCTGGATGCTGTATGACCATCATGGAGGGCTTTTTTATAACGGGAACAAAAGAAAATTCAGCTGCTCCACGATGCTTATCAACGGCCAGACCGAAGGAATTGATTTTAAAAACGGTGCCTACGGATATGTTTCCAATGAACGCCTGCAGCAGAATCCGGTCAACATAGCTCCAACCATCAAGACCTTTGACCTCGGCCCTTATCTGCCTGCCTGGTTTATAAACCCTGCACCGGTAGCCGATTTCACAGTGAACAACGACACCATTTGCAAGGGAGCTTCCGTGCAGTTTACCGACCTCAGCATACAGAATCCAATTGCATGGAACTGGTCATTCCCTGGTGGAAGCCCATCATTCAGCACCCAGCAGCATCCTGTGGTAACCTATTCAACGGCTGGAATTTATTCGGTGACATTGCTTGTGAGCAACAGCGGTGGCGGGGTCGACACGCTGACCAGGACCAACTTCATCAAGGTGGTGAATCCACCCCAGGCAACGGTCACCCCTGCAGGACCAGTCATTTTCTGCACCGGTGGCTCCGTCACCCTCAATGCCAACTCAGGTGCGGGATTCACTTATCAGTGGAAGAAAAACGGTAACCTGATCGCAGGGGCTGCAGCTTCTTCATATGTTGCCGCTTCAACCGGAACGTATAAGGCTATAGTTACAAATTCCACCGGTTGCAGCAAAGCTTCAGCCGGAATAGCTGTTACCGGTCCTCCTTCAGCTGCCATCACAGCAGGTGGCCCGCTCTCCTTCTGTGCAGGCGACAGCGTCACGCTGACCGCCAGTACCGGAGCAGGCTATACCTGGCAATGGAAGCGCAATGGCACCAACATTAGCGGGGCAACAGGAATTACCCTTGTGGCTAAAACTGCAGGAGCGTATAAGGTAACAGTTACCAATGCTTTTGCATGCTCTAAAGTTTCTGCTGCAAAAAATGTAACCGTCACTTGCAGGGAATCAGCGGGTCAGTCAGGTACGCAACTATACCCGAACCCTGCGGAAAATGAGTTGAGGATTGAAACCACTGATCCGGATTTAGCTGATGCAGATATACTGATTTATGCTGCAACAGGTCAGCTGGTAAAAAGCATCAGACTGCATGGCTCATTCGTATCAGTTGATGTAAGTGACATGCATGCAGGCGTCTACCAGGTTCGCCTTACGGGAAAAAATGGTGCTGCTGAATTGCAGAAGCTGGTAAAGTATTAACACCGTTCATAAAGTATTTTAAAGGCCTGTTTGTTACGAACAGGCCTTTTTTTATGGATCTTTTTTTCAGGGGTCGCAAGCATATAATCGCACTTTAATCACCCTTACTTAATTTTTTATATCTGAATATCAATATATTATAATTTTTAAGGTACTATGTATTGCAAAGTACTATTTTATGTATTATGTTTGTCCCGGAAATTTAATCCGAATCCATATTGTCTAACATATAAAACCATACGCTGTGAGCAATTTAGAAAATACACAGGCACAAATGCGCAAAGGGGTTTTGGAGTTTTGCATCATGGCAATCATATCGCAGGGCGAAATTTATCCTTCCGATATCATTTCCAAGATGAAAGAAGCAAAGCTGATTGTGGTGGAAGGAACACTCTATCCCCTGCTGACAAGACTGAAAAATGCAGGTCTGCTTACCTATACATGGGTCGAGTCGAACGCCGGCCCTCCAAGGAAATATTACAAGCTCACTCCCATTGGTGAAGAATTCCTAAAAGAACTAAAAGGCACCTGGAGTGAACTGGTGGATGCAGTGAATAAAACAGCTGTACATGTATAACTGACGGAAGTAACATCATTTCGAAACCTCAAATAAAAACTGTCATGAAAAAGATTTCGCTGAAAGCATTAATTACAAATTCAACTGGAAAGGTCCTCGCAGCCCTATTGTTATTTAATGTATTGTATCTGATTGCCGGGCTGTTCCGGATCGGCAGCCTGGAAGTGTTTAAAATCACTTTTCGCCACGGATACTTCATTTTAAATGGTGAACAGGTCGGCATTAACCTGTTTGCAAATATTTCGGTGTTCGTCCTTGCAGTTACTTTATTAATGATATATCAGATCTATTTATACAAACCCAAAAACGAAGCCTGATTTTTTAAACCAGTAGTGCTGGTTAACAAAATCCTGCCCGGCCAAATTCAAAAGCTCAGCAAAATAAAACATTGGTATCATGAACAAAACACTAACAGTAAACATAGGTGGCATCGTGTTTCATATTGAAGAACATGCCTATGAAAAACTAAAAAAATACCTGGATGCCATTAAAGCTTACTTTACCACTTCAGACGGCCGGGATGAAATAATCCAGGATATCGAAGCACGGATTGCCGAAATGTTTCAGGAGAAAATCAAAAACAGCCAGCAACCGATTGTAGAAGCGGAAGTGGACGAAGTGATCAATTCGATGGGAAGACCTGAACAGTTTGCCGGCGAAGCCAAAGGAGATGAAAAAGAATTCACCTCATCATCGTCTTCACAGGGCGCATACAGCCGTGGCTTCCGCAGGATTTACAGGGATTCTGACGATCGCGTGATCGGAGGTGTTTGTTCCGGCCTCAGCTATCGGCTGGGAATCGATCCCATCTGGCTGCGCCTTGCCTTCGCCATTGCTTTTTTTGCTTTCGGTACCGGATTCCTGTTGTATCTGATCCTCATGATCATCCTGCCAAAGGCCAAGACTGCAGGTGAAAAGCTTGAAATGAAAGGAGAACCTGTCAATATTGAAAACATAAAAAAGTCAGTTGCTGAAGAAATGGAATCTTTGCGGTCTAAGTATTCTTCAGCAGATAACGTAGGCCGTAAAACCGGAAGATTCTTCGAAGACGTTTTTGAAACCGTACTCGATATTCTGAAAGGCACATTCAGGATTGCCATAAAAATCATCGCTGTATGCATGCTCCTGATCGGCATGTTGCTGTTTGGTGCATTGCTGCTGGCTGCATTTGCAATTCTTGGTGTTGGCGGAATTGACGTGCCCATATTCCTTACCAATTTTTTCCTCACGCCTTCCCAGCAGTTCTGGTCGTTCACGGCCCTGTTCCTCCTGCTTGGAATTCCATTCCTGCTGCTCATTTATCAAGGTATTAAGATCCTTTTCGGAATCAGGAAACAAAACGATTTCGTTAAATATGCTTCAGGGTCGCTCATGGTTGTCGGACTCATCATCGCTTTTGTCATGTGCTACAGCATTTCAAAAAACTATCGTGTGCGTGATACCAGCCGTACCTCGTTGCCTGTGATTCAGCCTGCCGGTGATACGCTTTATGTGGGTGTGATCAGGAATGAAAAATACAGACATGGGTTTGATATTAATATCGATTCTGATGATGATTTCTCCATTATCAGCGGCACCCTCGATTCCATCATGCGGGTCAGAACAGTTCACCTCGATATACAGAAAGCTGCAGGTGATTCATTTGAACTGGTTAAAGTGCAGACAGGCCGCGGTGCCACCCGCGAAGAAGCAGAAATGAGCTCCCGCAGGATGAGCTATAAATTTGAACAGCAGGATTCCATGCTGCTTTTTGATGAAAGCTTTAGCATTTCAAATGACGTCAAGTTCAGGAACCAGAAGATCAACCTCATCCTCAAGGTGCCGGTAGGTAAAACCATTTACCTCGACGACAATGCTGATGAGATCATCTATGACATTGAAAACACCACCAATACCTGGGATCATGACATGGTCGGGCATTACTGGCAGATGACGCCGAAAGGGCTCAAATGCACTGATTTTGACTTCACTGACAACTATGACCCCGATGGCGATAACCACACCCACCACATAACCATCAATGGAAAAAAGGTTGACATTTCATCTGATGCAGAAGTGAAAATTGATAAAAACGGTATCGATATACGTGATGACAAGAACAAAGTGCATGTGAAGGTGGATGATGAAGGAGTTAAAGTGGAAGACAAAAGAGATAACAGGAAATAAATGGTTCACCGGAGCTTTTACGGATGAACATGGTAAATAATCGGGCTTAGGTTTTGTTTGTGTCCCCGTGCTGTTCGAGCAGTACGGGGATTTTTCATTCCTGCCGTATATGGCTACCGTTATTTTTTATTGATCAGGTACACGCCGCCCAGGATCCCTGCCATGGAAAGCATGTGGAACAGGCCAATGGTTTCCTCGTCGGCCACGCCCCACAAAATGGCCACAATCGGTATCAGGTAGGTGACCGACGAAGCCGCAAGGGCAGTTGTTACCTTGATAAGCCTGTTAAATAATACCGTAGACACCCCGGTGCCCATCACCGAAAGGATGCTGATGTACAGCAGGGCCAGCGGGGCATCCGGGTTGGTGATGCAGGTATAATAAAAGGAAGTGGTAAGCAGGTACAGACCGGCAGGAACACCGGCAAACATCAGTGCAAACCCTGTTATGGCGACCGGTTCAAGCTCAAACAATTTGCTTCTTAAAATATTTACGCTGAAGGCATAGCACACAGTAGCTATTACAATATAAAGTCCGTATGCAGGATTGGAGCCAATGGCCCCTTTTGAATGGATCAGGATAAGCGTGACTGCACCTGCAAGACCAAGGAAAACTCCTGCGGCATTTTCTTTCTTCACTTTGATTCCAAAAATGAAGGATCCCACGATCAGGGTAAAAACCGGTGTCAGTGAATTGAGCATGCCTGCCATGGAGCTTGCAATCATGGTTTGCGCATACGGAAAAAGAATAGACGGTATTCCATTACCCAGAAATCCGGAAGCACAGATATATTTCCAGTGCGACGGCCTGACGGTTTTTAAGAATTTCAATGAAAATGGTATCATTACCAGAAAAGAGAGGAACATCCGGTATGCCCCCATCTCTACAGGTGAAAAAATTAAAAGCCCTTTTTTCATCAGAATAAAAGAGCTTCCCCAGATCACTGCAAGTACAGTAATCAGGCTCCAGGTAATGGCTTTATTTCCCTTTTCCCGTCCTTCCACCTCGTTTGTGATCTTTAGGATGGCCTATTTTTTTTTCATGGAATGCACCGGCGAACGACGGATCTTCACGCCTTCGCTGCTTATCAATTTCCCGGTTGATCTCCTGCCGTTCCTCATACCCTGTTTCCTCCACAAATACAGCCGCCGGCAAGGTTATAACAGGAATGGGTTGCCTGATGAGTTTTTCAATTTTTTTCAGATAGTAAGCATCTGCAGCATTGCAAAAAGTGATTGATGTACCGGTGTGCAGGGCCCTGCCTGTCCTGCCAATGCGATGCACGTAATCGGCTGCAATCAGCGGAACATCAAAATTGATCACGTGACTGACATCCGGAATATCAATGCCACGTGCAGCCACATCGGTGCAGATGAGTAAACGCATTGCTTTTTCAGTAAAATCGTTGATGGCATTAATCCTCGTTTGCTGGGCTTTGTTGCCATGAATCACACGAACTTTTTCTTCGCCATGTCTTCTGGCCATGTATTTATGGAGGTTTGTCGCATCAGCTTTGGTTTTGCAAAAGACAATCACTTTGCTGAAAGCTGTTTCATCCTTCAGCAGAAATTCAAGGAGGTTCAGTTTTGTCTTCCTGTTTGGTGCCAGGTAAACACCCTGTGAAACGGTGGTGGCCGTCTGCTGCTCAGGTGTAATATTGATAACTATTGGAAAAGAGAGAAAATCACCTGCAATTTTTTTTACCAGTTCCGACATGGTGGCTGAAAAAAGCAAGTTCTGTCTTTTCCTTGGAACAACCTCCAGTATGCGGTGGAGCTGACCGATAAAACCCATGTCCATCAGCCTTTCCGCTTCATCCAGCACAAACATTTTCAGTTTCCTCAATACCACGTGACCGTCCAGGTACAGATCAAGCAGCCTGCCTGGGGTTGCAACCAGGATGTCAATTCCTTTTGCTATGCATTCAATCTGGATTTTGGCTCCGGTTCCACCATAGATAACAGCGTTGCGCAAGTCGGTGTATTTTGAAAAATCATCAAGCTCTTTTCCAACCTGTATGGCCAGCTCCCTGGTCGGAAGAATGATCAGTGCACGGGGATCATCGCCGGATGCATGACTCAGGTTTTTAAGAAGCGGTAACAGATAGGCAGCAGTTTTTCCCGTACCCGTCTGTGCTATACCTATCACATCCTGTCCTGATAAAATAGCCGGAATGGCTTTGTTTTGTATTGGTGTAGGTGTACTAAACCCTTTTTCCGTTGCAGCATTCACCAGCTGTTTATTGAGTCTGAAATCGCTGAATGATTGTGCCGTCGCCATGCGGCAAAGATAGAAGCAAAGCTGGGATAATAAAGCCGGTCACTGACCTTGCGGCGCATAATTCCGCAATTCAGGCTTCAGGGCAAATGCCTGATCGAAATAAAAATCTGCACTGTCTTTCCTGCCCATGTTGCCGTAAGTAATGGCAAGGTTAAAATAAAGATCGCCATCACGTGGGTTTTGGAAAATACCCTGGCTGAAAATATCTTTTGCTTCTGCGAACCTTCCCCTGACAGCATAGCATAAGCCCAGATTCACATAATATTCAGGCCTGGTCAGTTTTCGTTCATAAATCAGGTTGTTGAAAATAATGGTGGCCGTATCCAGCATATTCTTCCCTTTTCCATAAGCAAGCCCTAAACCATAAAGCGCCTGCACATTATCCTTCTCAAGCTCAAGCACCCGCTTGTAACAGGTAATCGCTTCATCATGTCTGTTGACGCGCTGATAGGCTACGCCCAGGTTATGGAAAGCGTAGGAAAAATCAGGGTTGATCTCACACGACCTCCTGATTTCATCAATGGACTGGTTAATGAATTGCACATTTCCGGTCTTATCATATTGTCCGATCAGTTCAATGCCATAATAGAGCCTGGCCCTGGCGCTGTTTGGAACGGTATTGATGTCTGCCTTATAAAGCGAATAATTATCCTTCCAGTCTTTGTTTCTGCTGATCGTTTTTGCCGAGGCTGCAATGCCGATCACAGCAAGCGGAATAACCCAGGCCGGTTTCCATTGGATTTTATCCTTTACCTTCGTACTCAGCTTCAGGAATTGCTTTATTCCAGCGGCTATTGCCAGGCAGAAGCCGAAGGAGGAAAGATAAAGAAATCGTTCAGCCATTGGAGTTCCGATGTTAAACACCAGGTTTGATACGATGGAAATGGTTATGAAATAAAAGAAAATCCCATAGGAAATTATTGATTTTTCTCTCCACTTGTAAACGGCATATCCCAGAAGGGCCAGATGAATCGCCAGCGAAAGTAATGCTGCAGGCGAAGCCCAGTTTACCAGCGGTACCTGATTGTATGAATAATCATAGGAAAGCGGATGAGGAAAAATCAGTAGCAGCAGGTATTTCCCGAGTATCATTATAATGGATGCTGTTTTCTCCATAAGTGTTGCATGCAGGTACGGTGCATCCATAATGTCTGTAGTGACGCGGTCCCCAAGCATCCCTGCAAATTTTGCGCGCATAAGCAGGTAAATGATTGCCATGCCAAGGATGGGCAGTGATTTTATTGCAATTTTTTTCAACGGCATCTCCGTAAAAAAATAACAGGTCATGGGTAAAATAGCCAGGTAGGTTATTGCATTTTCCTTGGATAGCAGGCCAAGGAAGAAAACGAATACGCTCAGGTAGTACGATAATTTATCTTTTCTGAAAAATAAAAGAAGACTTAATAGCAGGAAAAAAAGAACCAGGATTTCATCCCTGCTTTTAATATTTGCGACCGCTTCCGTATGGATGGGATGAATGATAAACAGAAAGGCAGTCACCAATGGAAGCCAGTTGTTTTGCATGGGAAGCAGGCGACGCAAAACAAGAAATATCAGTACTCCGCTTAAAGCGAAAAACAACACATTAAAAAAATGGTTTACCGCCGGATTGATGCCCCAGAGCTGATATTCAACTGCAAACATAACAATGGAAAGGGGTCTGTACCTTCCGCCTGACAGATTTAAAGCTTCACCATAAGCACCTATGAAAGCATCGTGGGTCATGATATCGGGTATACCGCTGACACCTTGCTGGGTGTATTTATTTCCGGTAATTACGATGACATCATCAAGGGCAAAGCGGTTTCCTGTGGTGTTGCCGTAAAGGACAAAAGCAAGCAGAAAAAGCAACAGCGCAGGGGTAAGGTTTTTCATGATGAAAGATTCCATTGCCTGAAAAGGCAATTGCCATTCAAATTAAGTGATAAAAAACCATGAATCAAAAAAGACCACGGCGAAAGATCAATGCAGCTTTACTTTGAAAGGCCTGCAGATATCGTGATAATCCTTTTTTAACGTATAGTTGATCGTTATTCCTGCGAACAGGTACCAGTCCTTGTCTGAAGCATTGCCGCGTTGCCTGTCCATATTGTAATTGTTATTCTGATTGACAGACCGGTCTGAAACCAGCGCTGAAATTTCACCATGGGCAGCTGTCAGCACATTTTTATCAGCATAGGTCGTGCTCACATCATCGAGGTAATCTGTATAAGTCCTCCTTGCACCAACTTCCAGGTTCATCCCTAAACGTTTGCTGAATCTAACCTTAATGCCCCCACCCAGCGGAATCGCCGGATTAACCCTTTTATATGGCTTTCTTTTGGGGTAAGCACTGGTTCCCTGACCTTCGGTTCCCAACGGTTGTAAATTCACGTCCTTACCATCGATGGTAGTTTTGGGATTAAAATGGAACATGGAAAATCCGATAAAAATATAGGGTGTGGCAGGTGTTTCAGGATTGGCAGTCTGAAAGGCAAAAAAATTGAATTCAAACTGGTACGTAAGCTCAATAATATGGGTACGGAAATTCAGGTTCCTGTGCCGTGCAAAATCATCGCTGGACCCCGCATCATCAGCCGAAATGCTTCCGACGTTAAATGCCAGCTTGTAGGCCCAGTGATTATTGATACAACGCCTGTATTGTAACCCGCCGGCAGGATGAAACATGGCCGGGTTGAAAAGACTTTTATTCAAGTCCCCTTTATAACTGCTGATTCCCAGGGTAAGTCCCATTTCAGAGCTCTGGCCTTCCACCAGAAAAGGCAGCAGCAAAAGCAAAAAAAACAGTCTTAATGGCTTCATCAAAGTCAAAATAGCAGGTACCCGTAATTAACGGGGAACAAAAATAGATTATTTTAAGATCAGAACAACGGATAGCTGACCCTGCCGGTACGAAGCTTATAGCTTACATTAAAAACAGCAAACATGTAGGTGTCCTTATAACGGGGATCACCTCTTTGCTGACCTGCGCTGGTAACATTTGGAAATGACCCGTCAGAGCGGTCGGCCAGCTCAGCGGCTACATCGCCCTTTTCAGACTTGATGATTTCATTGTCGTAATAGGTCTTGCTTACATCGTCAATATAGTCGGTAAAGGTCTTGCGGATACCATATTCAAGGCCGATACCCCATCTTCTGTTAAAGGAATACTTAAAGCCAATACCCATAGGTATGCAAAACTGTGTGAGGTGATACTTTTCCCTGGTTGTAACCAAGCCCTGCCCTTCAGTACCCAATGGCTGCAACCTGACCACTTTCCCGTTGAGCTCCGCTTTGGGATCAAAATGAAACAGGCCCGCTCCGGCAAATGCGTAAACTCCTATTTCAAATCCCCTTCTTCCTTTTACTTTTCTGAGTTTATAGCGGTGTCCTATCTGTTCCTTAAGGATATAAGCCTCAAACACTGCATTCAGCTCCCATACATTCGATTTAAAGCTGAGATTCCTGTAACTGCGGTAAAACTCCGTGGTCAAAGCATCGTCACCAGCTACTTTTCCAAATGTCAGGTGCGTATTGATCGCAAAATTGGGTGAGAGTTTATAACGGACGCCACCGCTGAATGCATACCTTGTCATGGTGAACTCCAGATCCTTAAAATAATGAGTACCAATCTGGTTAGCACCACCCAGCTCACCTAAAAAATTAGTGGGTCCCACGCCAAAATGCAATTCAGTACGGTATGCTTTCCACCTGTTTTTGATCAGCTGGGCACTGGCAAACGCCGGACAAAGAAATAACAGCAGGATAGGAAGGGTTTTTTTCATAAGACCTATTCAGTTAGGAAACAAAAATAAATATAATTTTTTTAACAATCCACAAAACTTAACCATGATTTCTTACTTAATTATTTTCTTGCATCAAGACCCCACATCAGCTTATTTCTCAGCGTACTAAGAAAATTTTCATCGTTCAGTCTGATCAGATTCATTCCGAAATCTTCCTTACGGACTGCAAGCTGTATGGATGCATCAATGGTTACCGACCGTGAGTCAAGTGAAGCGAGGAAATAGTTGCTTCGGCCTTCCACTTCAAGTGAGATCACGTTTTTGTCGGAAACGACGATCGGTCTTACATTCAGGTTATGGGGAGCAATAGGGGTTATGACAAAATTTTCGGACTGTGGTACGATAATCGGACCGCCGCAGCTTAATGAATAGCCTGTGGAACCGGAAGGTGTGGCAATGATCAGTCCGTCAGCCCAGTATGAATTCAGGTATTCGCCGTTCAGGTAGGTGTGAATAATGATCATGGAGGAGCTGTCCTTTTTATGGATGGTCAGCTCATTCAATGCATAATTGACCTCTCCGAATAGTGAACGGTTGGTTTCAAGACGAAGCAATGCCCTTTTATCAAGTGTATATTGTCCTTTGTGAAGCAGCTGCAGGGCGCTGCTGATCTCATTGATCGATACGCTGGAGAGAAAACCCAGCCTGCCTGTATTAATTCCCATAACGGGTATTTCAGACTCCTGTACCAGGGTTATGGTATCCAGGATGGTACCGTCACCGCCAATGCTGAACAAAAAATCCACCTTTCCTTTAATCTCATAGCTGGAAGTAAAAGTCTTATCAAATGGTAATGGATCCTGCGACTTCTGCCTTATGAAGTTGTAGAACGGCTCATAGATAATGCAGTTTGCATTCAGGTTTTTAAGTTCAACCAGCAGGGAGTTGATAAAAGGAATCAGTTTTTGATTCAGCTGACGGCCGTATATCGCTATTTTCATAGGGGGTTTCTGCGGGTAAAGTAAAGTAATTTAATTCAACATCACAAAGACACAACTGCCGTTAAAAGACAATGAAATGCCCTGTTTTTTAGATGGAATTGGTAATTATCAGCCAAGAACACTGATATCCCCTGCTCCCTCCCGCACAAGTTCCGGAACAGCTCCGGTACAGTCAATAACGGTGCTTGGCCTGATCTTTCCAATGCCGCCGTCAATGACGATATCCGCCAGGTGCATGTATTTTTCATACATAAGCCCGGGATCGGTTGGATATTCCAGAATACTGTCGTCATGTAGCGATGTTGACATCAGCGGGTTCCCAAGCGCTTCGATCAGCGACAGCGGAATCGGATGATCAGGTATGCGAATGCCTATGGTCTTTTTCCGGCTTCTGAATATAACAGGGACTTTATGCCCGGCATGCAGGATAAAAGTGTAAGGTCCGGGAAGACAGCGGTTGAGAAGCTTATAGATCTGCCTGCTGAAAGGCTTTGTAAAATCGCTGATGTTGCTCAGGTCATGGCAGATAAATGAAAAATTCGATTTCTCCAGCTGTACCTGCTTGATACGTGATATCCGGTCAACGGCCCTGGCCTGATAAATACTGCAGCCAATGGCATAAATGGTGTCGGTTGGAAAAATAATTACACCGCCATCGTTCAGACAGTCAACCGTCATCTTCACTTTTCTGGGATCGGGGTTATCGGGATGAATGGTGAGCAGCATAACAGGAACAAGATAGTGATTTTGATTATTTATTTCCCCGGGATAGTCCTATCGCTGAAATCTGCCTAAAATTCAGTACTTTTGCACTCCCAAAAAATAAACAATATGATTTCAGTTTCCAACCTCTCGCTACGTTATGGCAAAAGGGTCTTGTTTGAAGAGGTTAATATCGGTTTCACTGCCGGTAACTGCTATGGTGTGATCGGCGCCAACGGTGCAGGTAAGTCAACATTCCTGAAAATTCTTGCCGGAGAAACTGATCCGACTACTGGGGGAGTTTTTATTACTCCCGGAGAGCGAATGAGCGTGCTGAAGCAGAATCATTTTGAATTTGATGAATTCCAGGTGCTGCATACGGTCATGATGGGAAATAAAAAACTCTGGCAGGTTATGCAGGAAAAAGATGCCATTTATGCCAAAACTGATTTTACCGAATCAGACGGAGATAAAGCTGCGGAGCTGGAGGTCATTTTTGCAGAAATGGAAGGATGGAATGCAGAAAGCGATGCAGCCAACCTTTTAAGCGACCTGGGTATTACCGAAAACCTGCACGGACGGTATATGCATGAGCTCAGTGGTAATGAAAAAGTAAGGGTGTTGCTTGCACAGGCCCTGTTTGGAAACCCTGACATCCTGCTGCTTGATGAACCCACCAACCACCTGGATGTGGATACCATCAGCTGGCTGGAGAACTTTCTTGCCGATTTCCAGAATACTGTCATTATTGTTTCACACGACAGGCACTTCCTCGATGCAGTTTGTACCCATGTTGCCGACATCGACTTCAATAAAATCCAGCTTTATACAGGAAATTACACGTTCTGGTATGAATCAAGTCAGCTTGCGCTGAGGCAACGTGCCGATCAGAATAAAAAAGTGGAAGAAAAGAGAAAAGAGCTTCAGGAATTCGTTGAACGTTTCAGTGCCAATGCTTCTAAATCACGACAGGCCACAAGCCGTAAAAAACTGCTGGAAAAGCTGGTGATCGATGATATCAAACCTTCCACCAGAAAATATCCGGGTATTATTTTCAGATCTGAAAGAGATTGCGGCGATCAGATCCTGCATGTTGAAAATCTATCGGCAAATAATGCTGATGGATCTCCTTATTTTTCAGATATAACCTTTACCCTTTCCAAAGGAGATAAAGTGGGTTTTGTTTCGAGGGAACCGCTGGCAATAAATGCCTTTTTCAGGGTATTGATGAATGAGGAGCAGGCTTACAACGGAACCTTTACCTGGGGTAGCACCATAACCCGGTCGTACCTGCCGAATGATAATGCTGCATTTTTCACGTCTGACCTGAACCTGATCGACTGGCTCAGGCAATTCTCAGCTGATAAGAACGAGACTTATATTCGTGGGTTTCTCGGCAAGATGCTGTTTTCAGGCGAGGAAACGCTGAAAAAATCGAATGTGCTTTCAGGTGGTGAAAAAGTACGTTGCATGATATCCCGGATGATGATGACCAACGCCAACTGCCTGGTTTTGGATGAACCAACCAACCACCTGGACCTGGAATCGATAACCGCTTTCAATGATGCACTGAAAGACTGGAAACATGTAGCGCTCTTTTCAACCCATGATCATACCCTTATGCAATCTGTTGCCAACAGGATGATTGAGCTGACCCCTTCAGGCGTGATCGACAAACGAATGAGCTTTGATGAGTTTATTGCCGATGAGGGTGTCCGTCTGCAACGGGAGAAGATGTATGCAGGTATGATGGTCAGGAGCTGATTTGAAAATTCGGATATCGTTTGATTTGATTTCATTATTTTTGTAAAACACATTTCGCCAGTGACTATACCTGAAATTTTTGAAAAGCAGGTCCGATCCATTCTGAAGAATGTGGCCGATCTCCGTAAATTTGTAACGGCAACCGATGTTTACTTTTCCGAAAGCACCTCTTTTCTGAAAAACATGATGGAAAAAACCGGTGTGGAATACAATACAGACATTGAAAACCTGCGGCTTCCTTTTCATGATGAGGACCTGGGATACACCTTCACCAAGCTGATTTCATTGCTGATGGAATACCAGCGTTCACAGGATTTTCTTAAGCAGCATCTGGCTGAATTTGATGTGCAAACTGCCAGGCAGCTGGCAGCTGTTTTCGAAAAAGAAGAAAGCAGTCAAACCAGGAATAAAGTCATCAATGAAGTGGTTGAAAATCTGGAAAGCCTGGTGGAAGAAAAACAAGTGATGATAGAACAAACCAGGGAAATCGAAGTAAATATCAAAAGGCTTGAAACAAGGCTGAGCGCTTACTTTAACTAGCTGTCACCAGTTAATAAATTCATCCAGATCCCTCCTTTCTCTTTTGGTGGGACGTCCCGACCCCCTTTCACGAAGCAGGCTCTTTTGAGCCCTGATCATGGTCAGCTTGTCAAGCTCCTCCTGGGGTGTAATGTTCTTACAGTAATCAGGAACCAGTTTGGGTGACAACCTGCGATCACTCAGTTTCAATACCTGGAAGACCTGCTTAAATCCAGTACCGGCAATGGTAATTTCATCACCCGCTTTGATTAGCCTGGAAGGCTTCACGGAATGCCCGGCGATCAACACCCTTTCCCGGTTACAATGGTCTGCTGCAAGGCTGCGGGTTTTGAAAAGCCGCATGGCGAAAAGCCATTTGTCAATCCGTACTTTATCAGATTGTTCCATTCAGCTTCAGTTAAACATCTTTCCCGGATTGAGAATGAGGTTTGGGTCAAAAAGCTTTTTAATTCCTTTCTGAAGTTCAATCTGTACCGGGTTAAATGCCACAGGCATATAGTTTTTCTGCACATACCCGATGCCATGCTCACCTGAGATGGTTCCTTTCAACTTAACGCATAACTCGAATATCTCAGTTATGCCTTTTGGAACCTTATTGTCCCAATCTTCCTGCGACATATTTTCCTTTATGATATTTACATGCAGGTTACCATCCCCGGCATGACCGTAACAAACCGATCGGAAACCGTATTTTTTTCCTATTTCCTTTACGCCTTTTAATAAAACAGGGAGTGATGCCCTCGGCACAACGGTGTCTTCCTCTTTGTATATGGAATGGGATTTAACTGCCTCCCCTACTGCCCTGCGCATCCTCCACAGGTCGGCTTTTTGTTGCGCCGATTCGGCAAACAGGATTTCATCACATTCAAACCGGTACATCACTTCTGAAATTTTCTCACAATCCCTGAAAAGCATGTCCTGGTCATTTCCATCCACTTCAATCAGCAGATGCGCCATAATTCCATCTTTTACAGGGACCTTGACATCTACATACTGCATGACAAATTCAATGGCATCACGTTCCATGAATTCCATGCCTGAAGGTGTAATGCCGGCTTTGAATACTGCCGAAACAGCTTCACAGGCTTTTTCGGGTGAGAAAAAAGGAACCAGCAACAGCAGGTTTTTGGTTGGTAGTGGAATCAGTTTGAAAACAATTTTGGTTATCACGCCAAGGGTGCCTTCGCTTCCAATCATGAGCTGGGTCAGGTTATATCCCGTGCTGTTTTTAAGTACGTTGGCGCCGGTCCAGATAATTTCTCCGGTTGGAAGCACCACCTCCATGTTGAGCACATAGTCTTTGGTCACACCGTATTTTACTGCTTTCGGACCACCTGCACATTCCGCCAGGTTGCCACCCAGGAAGCACGATCCCCTGCTTGCAGGATCAGGTGGATAAAAAAGGCCTTTCTCCATTACCGCATCCTGAAACACCTGGTTAATTACACCTGGTTCAACAGTGGCCTGGAGGTTCCGTTCATCAATTTCAATGATCCTGTTAAGTCGTTCGGTTGATAAAATAATTCCGCCATGAACAGGCAATGCGCCGCCGCTTAACCCTGTACCTCCTCCTCTTGGTGTGAGCGGGATCAGATGCCGGTTACAGATTTTTAAAATCTCACTGATCTCTTCCGCTTTGCCGGGCTTAATTACCAATTCCGGTTTGAACTGTAGGTCCTCTGTCTGATCATGGCCATAATCATGGAGTGTTTCGGCATCTGCCAGGACATGCTCTTTTCCCGAAATACCAATGAACTGTTCAATTATTGCTGATGTTACCCGCTGATAATGCATGCCGGCGAAATTAATGATAAAGCGATCGTAATTGATTTATCTGATTGAAAAATCACTCCTGCCAGGAACATAATTTTTAAGCTGGGGACCGGCCAGTTTGTTTAAAAGCATCCATTGGGCAGTTTGCATCATGCTCATGGCATAAGTCTGCATCGAATCTGCCAGGTGCTTTTTTTCACCAATATAATCCACATTGTCATTGATGCCATACTGGTAAATTGATCGTTTACCTGATTTATCCACAATCAGGAAATAATCCTCATTGATGCAACCCAGTTTGTCGTCATGAGAAAAATAAGCGCACGGCCGCTGTTCGCGGAGTAAGTCAATACCAAACGTATTATTCACATAAGGGATCCTTAGCAGGCCCATAATAGTGGGAAATACATCTGTCTGTATTCCGATCTTTTCAATGGTGGCAGGTTCACCGATTAATGCAGGACTATAGATTATAAGCGGCGTATGATGGAAGGAAAGCGGGATTTCATAGCTGGTGTTGCTGTTTACACCATGATCTCCGATGAATACGAAAATGGTATTATTGAACCAGGGTTGCTTGCGGCAGTCATCCATAAAGCGTCCGATGCTCCAGTCGGCATATTCATATGCCCTGTCGATCTTATTGGCATAATGCGATTTGAATGTTGTGGAAGACGGAATTGTGTAAGGCTCATGCGCGGTAATGGTGACGAGGGTGGCAAAAAATGGCGTTTTGTTCTCATAAAGCCTGTTGATTTTATCAATGGAGAACTCAAAAAGGGTTTCATCGGCAGGCCCCCAGGTATTTACTATTTTATCTTTAGGATAGTCTTTCATTCCATACACATACTGGCAACCGTTATTTTTTACGAAATAACCCATGTTATCAAAATTCTCATCATTGGTGCAGATGAACAGCGACTGGTAATTGTTTTGCGAAAGTGTCTGGTAAAGCCCTGAAAATTTCTGATGGGTGCTGTTTAAATTATTCATTGGATGCTCGGCCATCAATGAAGGGAATGAGAACAACGTTCCGTAAATACCATTACAGGTATGGATTCCTGCCGAATACACATTTGAAAAGCTTAATCCTCCCCTGGCCAGGGCATCCAGGTTTGGCGTGAGATTCTTATTATTGCCGTATGTGCCCATCTTTACGCCACTCATGCTTTCCATCATTACCAGGATCACGTTGGAATGGAGCGGTGGACTGGAAAAACCAATTTTCCGTGCAATGGGTGAACGATATCCCGGTTCCCCTCCAAGATACCTCACCGTATTTTTAATAGCTGCTTGTTGATCAAGGTATGTAATAGGAAAAGTGTTGAAGCTGTCGAAGAAGCTGATTACCGGATTCCATGAAAGCTGGTTGATAAAATAATGATTGGTATAGGTCAGGTGACGAATCGAAAGCGGGTTGGTCGAAAGTCCTCCACGCAGCCCAACAATCAGTAACAGGCTGAAAAATCCTGCTATTTTTAGTTTTTGAGAGAGCGGGTGCGGGATCAGGTTCTGATTCTCATTGAATAAACGGCCCTGTAACCTCCAGAGCATTAAGACTGCTGTCATGGAAGCCAGCAATAAAAAAATAAGATAAGGATATTTGGAGCTGTCACTGAGTATGAAGCGCACCACATCACCTGAATTGTCCTTCCACAAAAATGCGGAAGTGGTAAGCCTGGTATTAAAGAATGAGAAAAATGGAATGTCTGCCGAACAGATCAGAAAGGTCAGTATCAGCAATACACGAAGATAAATCTTGATGAGTCTGTAGATCCATCGCCTGTTCCATTCAAAAAAATAATCGATAGTCAGAATAACAAACGGTACCAGCAGGATGGAACAGGTCACAATGGTATCGAACCGGAACCCGAAATACAATACAAGCTCCAGGTATTTGAAGCTTGCCGGGTCAATCTTATCATAGTTGGAATAAAAGAACACGAACCTGAATACCTGGAAGATCAGCATCTGCACGACATACAGACTGGCCATAAAAAAAATATAGGGCGGAATAACGGCCTTAACCTTTAATACAAAGCGTACCCAGCGGGAATTTGGTTGATTATCAGATTCCTGATCAGGAAGTATAAACTGACCCTGAATTTCGGGAACAGGAGCATTTTTTTTGGCCCTGTTTCCGGATTTTATTTTTTCCATCTGTAAGGGGGGCGTCTAATTTACCAATTTTTAATGGTTCGCCAGTACTATTTTTATTTATACACCAACACAAAAATGTAAGTTACCATGAAATCAAAATGCCTGATCCTTCTTTCATTGCTTATTTCATTTTGTTTTTACGCAGAAGCCCAGTCCTCCTTCACTTCCAGGGGAGTGGGCGGAGGCGGGGCCCTGTTCTCTCCATCGATCAATCCGGCGAACAATAATGAGTTCTATGTGGCCTGCGATATGTCCGAATTATTCCATACGACTAACAATGGAAATATTTATGAATCTCTTCATTTTACTGAGATCCAGGGTGGTCACCATGCGAAGGTCTGCTTTACGGCAAATTCATCTGTAAGATATTGCCTCAGTTATGTCAATGACCTTGCCGTTCCTGTAAAGACCACCGACCAGGGCCAGACGTGGAATAATTTGCCCGGTAATCCTGACCCATGGGAAGAAACCTTCTTCATTGGGGTGGATTACGATAATTCAAACAGGGTTGTTATTGCCTATTATGGCGCAATCTATTTTTCATCAGATGGAGGAAACCAGTTCAGCCTCATACATACCGCTGCCAACATTAACTCAGGTGTGCTGGTTGGTGGTGTTTTCTTTGAAGGCAATAATATCTATATCGGCACCAATGATGGTCTGTTCATTTCAACCGATGGTGGGATTTCTTTCGGGCCCGGAGCCATGACAGGCATTCCTGCGGGTGAAGCCATGTATTCATTTACGGGATCAAGACAGGGTGCTGTAAGCAGGCTTTTTTGTCTTACAGGTGACGCCGGTGACGTTTACGCTGATCTGCCCGGATCAGATTATTGGGGTCTGAACCGTGGAGTTTACTCCGTTGATATCGGTTCATCATCATGGGTTTCGAGAATGAACGGTATTACACCAGGTACTGATTTTCCTATGTTTATTGCCATGGCTCAAAACAATATCAGCAGTATATATATTGCCGGCAGCAATATCTGGAGTCAGCCTGCTGTGATAAAGTCAACCAATGGCGGCAGTCAGTGGGATAATATCTTTAATACCCTGAATAATGAAAATATTGCGACAGGATGGTGTGGCGATGGCGGAGATCGCCAATGGAGCTATGCTGAATGTCCCTTTGGTTTTACAGTGGCAGCAAATGATGCAAACAGGTTAATCTTTACTGATTATGGATTTGTCCATCAATCCTATGATGGCGGAGTAACCTGGAAACAAGCTTATGTTTCAGGTACCGATGAAAACAACCAGGGATCATCTACACCTGCCGGTAAAGATTATCACAGTATTGGATTGGAAAACACTACCTGCTGGCAGGTTGCCTGGATGAGCCCGGATACCATGTTTTCCTGCTTCTCTGATATAAAAGGCTGCAGGAGCACAAACGGCGGTTCCAGCTGGGATTTTAATTACACGGGACATAATCAGAACTCTATGTACAGGCTTGCCAGACATCCCAATGGCAATTTGTACGCAGCTACATCAACCATACACGACATTTATCAAAGCACCAGGTTACAGGATAACGTGCTCGATGCAGCAGGCGCCGGAGGAAAAGTGATTTATTCCACTACGAATGGAAGCAGCTGGCAAACCATGCATGATTTTACCAACCCGGTATTTTGGGTTGCCATTGATCCCAATAATACAAACAGGATGTACGCAAGTGTTATTAATCATGCACAGGGTGAAGGCGGTGTCTACAGGACAGATAACCTGTCAGCCGGCGCTGCATCAGTATGGACCAAGTTACCTGATCCTCCCCGGACGGAAGGCCACCCGGCCTGCATTGAAGTGCTCCAGGATGGAAATATGGTTTGCACTTTCTCAGGTCGTCGTGATGCCTCGGGTGTTTTTACCAGCAGTTCCGGTGTATTTATGTATGACCCGTCATTAAATTCCTGGACGGATGTTTCAGATAATGGTATGCATTACTGGACCAAGGATATTGTTATTGATCCCAACGACCCCAATCAAAATACCTGGTATGCATGCGTTTTTAATGGCTGGGGAGGTGCACCCAATGGCCTTGGAGGGCTCTACCGTACTGCTGACAGGGGTCAGACGTGGAATGTAATCTACGACGGGTCTAGTGTCAGTTCCATTACCTTCAGACCGGGTTATCCCCAGGAAGCATTTATCACAACTGAACAAAACGGTCTGCTGCGATCAGTTAATATATCTTCTCCGAATCCCGGATTTACCCTCGTTAATGATTATCCATTCAGGCAGCCTGAAAGGGTGTTCTTTAATCCTTACAATACAAATGAAATGTGGGTAACCAGCTTTGGTTATGGCATGGAAGTCAAATCACTCCTGTCGACTCAGGTTGAAAACCTGAATTATTCTTCCATTCCCCTGGCTTACCCCAATCCTTCCAACGGCACAATCAGGATTAAACCGGATGAGCGATCAACTGCAGTAAAATACCAGGTCCTGGATATCAAAGGTCATATGATTTACGAGCTGAACAAACCAGTGCAAAATGAAATTGAGTTAAAAAACCTGAACAACGGTACCTATGTGCTGAAGATCTATGACCAGGTCGGCTACAGAACAGAAAAACTGATCATCGAACATTGACAGCAGTCAATCATAATATCAGCCTGGATTATTACTGCTGACCGTTTCGATTACCAAATATAATATCCAGATTAAACAGTTCACCGGCCGATATCCGGTGAACTGTTTGCTTTTTGAAACCACATCCTGAAGAAAAGTTAAATAATAAGTAGAATAATATATTTTTATAATATTTATATTCAATTAAATATATAGTATTATTTGACTTTATAATTTAATGTTTCATTCAAGAAATTATTAAGTTGACAGAGGTTATTTAACAAACTGATTCAGTATGATTTAGATTGTTTTATTTTAACCAGTCAAATCAATTCATTTTTGGAAGTTGTTTTTATTATTTTGGTTATCAGTTTCTGTTCCGTTTCATGTTTATATCTTTAAAACCGCTAATTGAAATATTTTCATAGTTTTGCCGGAATTGAAAATATTCATTGTAAAACCATGTCATTTAAAAAGATTACAGACCTTTTAGGGCCCCAGGCCGAGTCTTTGTTAAATCATAAGAGTAAAACGATTGAGAAAAGTCAGATCCACCTTCCCGGGCCAGATTTCGTTGACCGTATTTTTGTTAATTCCAACCGGAACAACAAGGTCCTGCGTAACCTGGAGTCAATTTATGACCATGGCCGGCTAAAAGGAACTGGTTATGTGTCCATCCTGCCTGTTGACCAGGGAATTGAACATTCGGCAGGAGCTTCATTTGCTCCAAATCCGGTTTATTTTGATCCTGAAAATATTGTCAGGCTTGCTATGGAAGGCGGATGCAATGCTGTAGCCTCAACTTATGGTGTTCTTGCTTCAGTATCAAGGAAATATGCACATAAAATCCCTTTTATTGTAAAGATAAACCACAATGAATTTTTGACCTTTCCGAATAAGTTTGATCAGATTATGTTTGGTTCTGTAGAAGATGCGTGGAACATGGGTGCTGCTGCTGTGGGTGCAACCATATACTTTGGTTCGCCTGAATCGGCTCGCCAGATAGTAGAAGTATCAAAAGCTTTTGAGAGGGCCCATGAACTGGGAATGGCAACGATTTTATGGTGTTACCTGAGGAATAACGGGTTTAAAAAGGATGGCACCGATTACCATACTGCAGCGGATCTTACCGCCCAGGCTAACCACCTTGGTGTGACCATCCAGGCTGATATCATCAAGCAAAAGCTTCCAACGAACAATGGTGGATACAATGCCATAAGCTTCGGTAAAACGCATAAAAAAGTATATGATGAGCTGTCTTCGGATCATCCCATTGATCTGTGCCGTTACCAGGTGATCAATTGTTATATGGGACGTGCCGGTCTGATAAACTCCGGAGGAGAATCAAAAGGGGCTTCCGACATGGCTGAAGCCGTTGCTACAGCAGTGATCAATAAACGGGCTGGTGGTCAGGGACTGATTTCAGGACGTAAGGCATTCCAAAAACCTTTTAAAGAAGGTATTGAAATGCTGAACATCATCCAGGATGTTTATCTTGCCAAAGAAGTGACCATTGCCTGATCTCACATCGGTATAAAAATCCTTGTTGTGCCTTAAACACCACATTAATCTTAGTACTAAAAATATGAGTAATTGGTTTACCAGAATTAAGGACGGTATTACAACTTCTACAAAAGAGAAGAAGGAAACGCCTGAGGGCTTATGGTATAAATGTCCATCATGCAAAACCATCATGCCTTCCAAGGATCATATTGAAAATTTGTATGTATGTGTTAAGTGCAGCTTTCACGAGCGAATAGGCTCAACAGAATATTTCAGCATCCTCTTCGATAACAACCAGTATCTCCCGCTCTTCGACAACCTTACTTCAGCTGATCCGCTTGAATTTACAGATAACAAAAAATACAGTGACAGACTAAAAGAAACCCAGAAAAAGACAGGGTTGAAGGATGCCATACGGGCAGCGGTGGGTCAGTCGGAAGGAAAGGAAATTGTGGTTGCCTGCATGGATTTCACCTTTATTGGCGGATCCATGGGATCTGTTATGGGTGAAAAAATAGCCCGTTCCATTGACTACTGCATTGACCACCGAGTTCCATTTGTCCTGATCTCCAAGTCAGGTGGCGCCAGAATGATGGAAGCGGCTTATTCCCTGATGCAAATGGCTAAAACAGCTGCCAAGCTGGCTATGCTTTCGGAGCAGAAAATTCCCTTTATTTCGCTGCTAACCGATCCGACCACCGGCGGGGTAACTGCTTCTTTTGCTATGCTTGGTGACCTGAATATTGCTGAACCCGGCGCTTTAATTGGCTTTGCCGGCCCACGTGTGGTCAAGGAAACCATTGGAAAAGATCTTCCCAAAGGTTTTCAGACAGCTGAGTTTGTTCAGGAACATGGCTTTCTCGATTTTATAGTCGACAGACGTGAACTGAAAAAAAAGCTATCAAGGCTGATAGTCATGTTTGAGCAGTAATCCGCATAAAAAAATAAAAGGAAGCTTACGGGCTTCCTTTTTGATTTTCAAGAACTTACGGGCTCTTTATTATTTCCGGAAACTTACGGGTTTCCATTATTTGGAACTTACAGGTTCCGGATTTGATCTTTTAAAGCTTACGGGCTTTTAAACTTAAGACTTACGGGTCTTTAATTATTATTTGTTAAGGCTTACGGGCTCTTTTTGCGAACTTACGGGTCCACTGGATCAGAAGCTTACGGGCTTCCTAATTTTAAGACTTACGGGTCTTGATGCTGAATTAGTATGTGAAGAACTTTATAAATTTAAAAGCTTACGGGCTTTTATGTTTGAGACTTACGGGTCTCCTGTTTTTTTTTATTCTTACGGACCTGGATTTTGTATTGTTTCACTTTCTTCGCAATCTTTCAGAAACTTACGGGTTTCTTCCGATTGACGATTCAAAAATATATCAGTTTTAAAGTGTTTTCTGCAAATAGTTATTGAATGGATTATTTTATTGATTAAATGGTATAATATCCATACCAAATGGTATGCCGTAAAATCTTTTTGCCAAATTTTCTGTCTGCATTTACCAGCATAGCAATTTAACTCCGCACCTGTTTTTAAATCCGGCAATTACCCTGAAACCGCGTCCACAAAGGCAAATGCAAAGATTAAGGTAACACCTGATAAAGCATGCCGGATAACTGACAAAAAAAAATGCATACCTTAAAAATAATTATCAACTGCAGTTACTGAAGTTGCTTTATCCGTTCTTTTCATTGAGGGGCGGGAAAAATCTTCGCAGGAAAGGAATGTTGTTCTGCAACAGAACGCATGGGCCATAAACACAATAATATTTAAAAGCTGAAAAACATTCAGTCTGTTAATTCGTTTCCTTTTTTGTGTGTCAAAATAACAGTCATTATTAACTTTTTATTAACCTAAACCTTCACAAATCATTCATTCATACTGACATAATTTCGCTGGCATAAAAGTTGAAAATCCGCGCACAAAAAAATTTTAAACAACCACATTAATTAAGCTATGATTAAAGAAATAAAAAAATTAACGGGAATACTGCTGGTTGCATCCATAGGTGGTGTTGCAGGAGTTACTTTCTACAAAAATTCAACTGCTGACAAGCCCTATAATTCCATACAGCAGCGTCAGGCAAACAGGCAGGTTAATTTTGTATCCGCGGCCGGAGTGCCTGCAGGTGTTGATTTTACCGAGGCAGCCGAAAAGACTATTCCGGCTGTGGTCCACGTGAAAACTTTCTATGGTACGCAACCTGTCAGCAATGGTGCACCATTTGATCCCTTCCGGGATTTCTTTTACGGTGATCGCGGCTATGGAAATCCAAGGCCTCAGGAAGCCAGCGGCAGCGGAGTTATTATCAGCGATGACGGGTATATTGTCACCAATAACCATGTGGTTGACAATGCCGACAAAGTGGAAGTTACCCTGGACGACAAACGGGATTATACTGCCAGGGTTATCGGAACAGATCCTACTACAGATCTTGCGCTGATTAAAATTGAAGGCAACGACCTCCCTTTCCTTCCTTATGGAAATTCTGACAATGTAAAAGTCGGACAGTGGGTATTGGCTGTGGGAAATCCCTTTAATCTCACAAGTACGGTTACCGCTGGGATTATCAGTGCCAAGGCAAGAAACATCAACATTCTTCCTGAACAAACGGCTATTGAATCCTTTTTACAGACAGATGCAGCAGTTAATCCCGGTAACAGTGGAGGAGCATTGATAAGCACGGACGGATCACTGATCGGAATTAACTCAGCCATTGCAAGCAATACAGGTTCATTTGCCGGTTATTCTTTTGCGATCCCCGTTAATATCGTTAAAAAAGTAATGGATGACCTGCTCGAATTCGGCACTGTTCAGCGTGGATTCATCGGAGTTGGCATCCAGGATGTTGATGGCAGGCTTGCAGAAGAAAAAGGATTGAAAACACTGAAAGGGGTCTACATTAACAGGCTTACAGAAGGCGGTGCTGCTGCAGATGCAGGTATGAAAGTAGGCGATATTATCACTAAAGTTGAAAATGCTGAGGTAAACAGTACTCCCCAGCTGCTTGAGCAGGTTGGAAGGCATCGTCCGGGTGATAAAGTTAAATTTACACTGATCCGGGATGGAGAAACAATGGAATTGCCTGTTGTACTGAGAAACAAGGATAATAATACCAAAATCGGAAAGGAAGCTGCTTCGGGAGTTGGATTACTCGGTGCAAGCATGGAAGCAGCTGATCCTGCCGAACTTAAAAAACTGGGAATTACAAACGGTGTTAAAATAACCACGCTTACTTCAGGCAAGCTCAGGTCAGCAGGGATCAAAGAGGGCTTTATCATAACATCCATCGACAACAAGACCATGAAAACGACTGAAGATGTCACCAGTGCACTGAATAAAAGGGGCGGTGTCCTCATCGAAGGTATTTATCCGAACGGATTAAAGGCATATTACGGCTTTGGCCTGTGATAAGGCGATTGAAAGAATTTTGCAAAACCCCTGCAACAACTAAACAATAATGGTTGTCAGGGGTTTTGTATTTACCGAATTGAATGAGCATCTTTCAAATGACAATTTGTTGAAATCTAAATTTGTGTAATCAATTAATAAAATCTAACTTTGATCCGATTAAATTTATCTTTTTGATAATATTTTTTTAATCCCCGTTTACCACAAAAAACTATGAGACAGCTTAAAATTACCAAATCTATAACCAATCGTGAAAGTCAGTCCCTGGAAAAATATCTTCAGGAAATCGGAAGAGAAGAACTGATAAGCGCTGAAGAAGAGGTAAGGCTGGCAAGAAAAATAAGAGAAGGAGATCAGAATGCACTGGACCGTTTGACCAAAGCCAACCTGCGATTTGTAGTTTCTGTAGCGAAGCAGTATCAAAACCAGGGTCTCAGCCTTCCCGATCTGATCAATGAAGGGAATCTCGGACTGATTAAAGCTGCCAAGCGTTTCGATGAAACACGCGGATTCAAGTTTATTTCTTATGCCGTATGGTGGATCCGTCAGAGCATTTTACAGGCATTGGCAGAACAATCAAGAATTGTCAGGCTGCCTTTGAACCAGGTAGGGTCATTAAATAAAATCTCAAAAGCTTTTTCCAAGCTGGAGCAGGAATTTGAGCGTGAACCCTCAGCGGATGAACTGTCAAAACTGCTTGAACTTCCTTCAGAAAAAATTGCTGATACCATGAAGGTTTCCGGCAAGCATGTTTCAATGGACGCCCCTTTTGTTCAGGGAGAAGATAACAGCCTGCTGGATGTGCTTGAAAATTCTGATTCACCACGTGCAGATAACCTGCTCATGTCTGAATCATTACAGAAAGAAATTGAACGTTCACTGAATACTTTGACAGAAAGAGAAAGAGAAGTGATCAAGCTTTTTTTTGGCATCGGAATGAATCATGGATTGACGCTGGAAGAAATCGGTGCCAAATTTGATCTCACCAGGGAGCGGGTACGTCAAATCAAGGAAAAAGCCATCAGACGACTCCGTCATAAATCGCGAAGTCGCTTGCTAAAAGCATATCTGGGATAAAATCCTTAAAAAAGTTCAGGTAAAATTGCCTGAACTTTTTTGTTTTAATACCTTTGATCCCCTATTCATCAGCAATACGCTTCTTATTAACCTGATACCATTCATCACATGACAACACAGGCAAACGCTACCATCAATGGAGCTGTATCTTACGAAAGTGAGCTGCAGGACTGGATTAAACTTGAAAAAGCAGCCATTGAGCTGATTCATATCACCGGATCACTTTGGTTCGATAAATCGGTGGAACTGATCATATTCCGCAACCAGCTGGTTGATCGCAGTGCCAGTGAGATCCTGAACCTGCACCAGTATGCAAAGGAAATCGTCAAGCAACCCATTACTGCATTGGACTCTTTAACGATTGCAAGGGAAATCATGAAGCTTGATCTGGCACCATCACGGATCGATATAGGAAAGCTAAGCGCCGAATGGATCACTGAAAAAGAGAAGTACAAAAATGTGCCTGTCGATTTTATCCGTGACAAGCTGAAAAATTTTATTGGTAAAGAAAAGCGGGCACTCGTTCCCAGGGATGTAGTGCTCTATGGCTTTGGACGGATCGGAAGAATTCTCGCACGCGAGCTGGTTGCCCAGGCCGGTAAAGGCGAGCAACTGCGTTTACGCGCTATCGTTACGCGCGACAAATCAGATGAGGACCTCATCAAACGTGCTGATCTGTTAAGAAATGATTCTGTACATGGTCCGTTTCCCGGAACGGTCATTGAAGATCTCGTCAACAAGGCATTGATTATCAATGGCCATGCTGTACATATGATTTCAGCCAGGAATCCGGAAGATATTGATTATACGGCGTATGGCATACAGGATGCGCTGATCATCGATAACACAGGTATTGCCCGTGACCGTGAAGGTCTTTCAAAGCATCTACTGGCAAAAGGGGCCAGCAAGGTCCTCCTTACCGCACCAGGTAAAGGAGATATTCCGAATGTGGTTTATGGAATTAATCAAGGTGACTGCAAAGAAGATGAACGTATTTATTCTGCAGCATCCTGCACCACAAATGCCATTGTGCCTGTGCTGGCAGTCATTGAAAAAACACTGGGAATTGAACGTGGCCACATTGAAACAATTCACTCGTATACAAACGATCAGAACCTGCTTGACAATTATCACAAAAAATACCGCAGGGGCCGGTCAGCTGCATTAAACATGGTTATTACCGAAACTGGTGCGGATAAAGCAGTATCAAAGGCGCTGCCACAGCTTGCAGGTAAAATCACCGGTAATGCAGTAAGGGTACCAACACCCAATGTTTCACTTGCCATACTGAATATTTCCCTTAAAAAACCGGCTACTAAAGAAGAAGTGAATCTTCACCTCAAAAACGCAGCTCTAAATGGCGATCTGATTGAACAGATCCAATACTCCTACTCCAACGAGCTGGTTTCCACTGACCTGGTTGGAAATCCCTGTGCATCAATCGTTGACAGTCCTGCAACCCTGGTTTCAAAAGATAATAAAAATGCAGTAATTTATGTGTGGTATGATAACGAGTACGGATACAGCCGCCAGGTAGTCCGATTTGCCAAATATCTTGCTGATGTAATCAGGCTTACTTACTACTAAATCAAGCACAGGTAGTTTTTAGAGATTTTTTCCTTTAGGTCAATTAAAAAGCCCCTGATGAATGCTCATCAGGGGCTATACTAAAAAAACCTAACCTATTAATTTTACCTATTTTAAAAACAATTTACGGTGTAAAAATGCACTGGCTTCATTAAAAAAAAATGAAGGATTCGTGATTGTTTGATGAAATATTTTTACCGCTTATTCCGGTGCATTTTCCGCTGACGAGGCACCTGATCACAGCTATTTTTAATGATTTCTTACAAAAGCCTGCGATGTTGTAACAAAGGTCTGTCATAATGGTATAAATTATCAGAAAAAGCCATGCTTCTGGATGGCTTAAACTGTTTTGATATCATCTTTTGTTATGCTTCATCAGTTGCTAAATCAGCAGATCAACACGTATCTGGGAAATAATCCCACGATATCGCCTGCATTGGCATCCCTGTTCAACTGCATCAGCGAGACTTACCACCAAACGGAGGACAAGCAGACTGCAGGCAGGAAACCGGTGGTGTTTACAAATAATTTTGCTGAGCATACCGCTACACAGGCTGATGTATCCATCCCGGAAATTTTTGAAAGGCTGCTTACATGCAAAAGTCAGCTTCATCCATATGTGCAATACGTCAGTCAAAACAATGAAAATCTGCAATCATTGATTTCAGCTATTCAAAGCGGCATTTCGGAGCTAAAAGCAGCCGAAGATGAAGCTAACGGAAAACTAGCTGAAACAGCGGCTGTGAACAGGGAAATGGAACAGTTTGCATACATCGTATCCCATGAGCTTAAATCACCTTTGCGTGCGATAGCCAATCTTTCACAATGGATAGAAGACGATCTGACCGACATGCTAAATCAGGAAACAAAAGACCAGTTCAGGCTCCTTCGTAACCGGGTTTACAGGATGGAAAGTCTTATCAACGCCATACTTACCTACTCCAAATCCACCAAGCAAAAAACACCACTTACCCTGGTTGACATCAACTGGCTTATCAGGGAAGTAATTGATTCGCTTGACCGTCCCGGCCATATCGAAATCAGGATCAACGGAAAGTTGCCGGTAATAGAAACTGATTCCGTGAAACTTCAGCAGGTATTCGCAAACCTGATAAGCAATGCCATCAAATACAATGATAAAAAGACGGGGCTTGTGGAGATCGGCGTGTTTGAAACAGAGGAACATTGCCAGTTCAGCGTAAGCGACAACGGGCCCGGAATTGAACCACAGTTTCATCAGAAGGTCTTTATGATTTTTCAAACGCTTGAAACAAGGGATGAATATGAAAGCACAGGGATCGGACTGGCAATCGTGAAAAAGATCATTGAAGATACCGGAGGAAAGATCTGGATTGAATCAGAAAAAAGTAAAGGGGCAAAATTTGTTTTCCTGTGGCCTAAAAAAAGAACAGTTAACAATTCTAAAATAACTGATCATGTGCGATGAAAGAGTAATGGATATTCTTCTCGTGGAAGACGACAGCGTGGATATCATGAATGTACAGCGTGCTTTCATGAAGAACAATATTAATAATCCGCTTTACATTGCGCGCAACGGAAATGAGGCACTTGATATGCTGCGGGGGTCGGGAGAAGTCATGCAAATGTCTCCCATGCCGAAGATTATCCTGCTTGATATCAATATGCCAAAAATGAACGGCATTGAATTCCTGAAAGAAATCAGGAAAGATGATAACCTGAAATCGATCAGCGTATTTATTATGACTACATCCAATGACGATCACGATAAATTCCAGGCTTACAACATGAACGTTGCAGGCTACATCGTAAAACCTATTTCATTTGAAAAATTTGTACACGCTGTTTCAGTGCTCAAAAGTTACTGGCAGCTGTGTGAACAACCCGCATAAAAGAACTAAGATCAACAGGCCGATAAAAGCTTATGCTAGATTATAAAATACATATCCTGATCATCGATGATGATGACGTTGACAAGCAATCAGTCAAACGTGCATTGAAATCATCAGGCTATAATGTGGAAGTATTGCTTGCCCATGACCTTGCTTCGGGCATACATGCAGTAAAGAACAACCATTTCCATTGTATTTTCCTGGACTACAAGCTCCCGGATGCAACAGGATTTGATTTCCTTGATGAATATAAGAAGATCAACGGAACTGCACCTGTAATTATCATCACTTCGCTCGGAGATGAACAGCTTGCGGTTGAAGCAATGAAGCGCGGGGCATGTGACTATATTCCCAAATGCCTGATTACACCTGAAGGGATCTCACAAAGCCTGCGATACGCTTTACGTTTGAATGAATTCAATAAAAACACCACCAGGATAGAAAAGGCATTGCAGGAATCAGAAAAGAAACTGGACACGGTTATCAGCAATTCGCCACTCATTCTTTTCTCACTGGATAAACAGGGGCTTTTTACTTTGTTTAAAGGCAATGGAACTAAGACCATCAAACCCGATCCTGAGGAAATCATTGGAAGATCAATTTTCGAAATGGCTAATGCATTGCCGGTCCAGCTCAATGATTACCTGTCGGCTTGCCTGGGAAAGGAAACCTGCTTTAAATCAAAGGTGCTCGAACGTCATTTTGAGCTTCATTACATCCCGGTAAAAGACCATGAAGGTAACATTATGGAGATGATGGGTGTGGCGACTGATATCACGGGCATGAAACAAACGGAGGAGGATCTGATCAAAACCATCACCATTGCGGAAGAAAGCTCCAGGGTAAAGGAACAGTTCCTTGCCAACATGAGCCATGAAATACGCACACCGGTACATGGTATCATGAGCCTGGCCGATATCCTTTCAAAAACTAATCTGAATGAGGAACAGAATACTTACCTGAACGCTGTCAGGCGGTCGGCTGACAACCTGTTGTTCATCATCAATGATATACTTGACCTGTCCAAAATTGAGTCAGGCAAAATGACTTTTGAAAACACGCCCTTTGATTTAACCGAAGTAATCCAGATCAGCATTGAGTTATTCAGACATAAAGCAGCTGAAAAAAATCTGCAGATGATCAACAGAATGGATGACCAGATACCAAAGGTATTAAAAGGAGATCCCGTAAGGCTGAGCCAGATTATCAACAACCTGCTGAGCAATGCGATCAAGTTTACTGAAAAAGGCAGCATCAGGCTTGAGGTAAAGCCGGTCGAAAATAATCAGTCCAGCTGTGTAATCAGCTTTAAGATAACGGATACCGGTATAGGAATTCCTGCACAGCGGCTGTCATCCATTTTCGAAACCTTCACTCAGGCTACCACAGATATCACCAGGAAATACGGAGGAACTGGCCTTGGCTTAAGCATTGTTAAAAGACTGACTGAGCTTCAGGGCGGTTTTATCAGTGTGGAAAGCGAACTGAATAAGGGAACTACATTTACCGTGCACCTGCCGATGAATTATCCTGATAAAGGTGATGCATCACCCAGTATAATAATAAACAAGGAAGAAGAGATTCTTTTTCCTGAAAAGATCAGAATACTGGTCGTGGAAGACAATGAAATCAACCAGATGATCATCAACAAACTGCTGAACGACTGGGGAGTTGAAATTGAAAATGCAGGTAACGGTGTAGAAGCGATTGCCATGATCAGGGAAAGAGATTATGATATTGTGCTGATGGATATAGAGATGCCACAGATGAATGGTTATGATGCGACTTCACACATCCGGAAATCGCTGCCTGCTCCAAAAAATAAAATTCCTATTCTTGCCATGACGGCCCATGCCAGTCTCAAAGAGCGTGAGAAGTGCTTTACTTCAGGAATGGATGATTACATCAGTAAACCATTTGATCCGGCAGATGTTAGAAATAAGATCATCCAGCTCACTTCAGGTGGACAAAAGTTTAAGACCATAAAACAGCAGTCAATCGGAAATGGAACGACTTTACCTGATAAAAAAGAACCGCTAAAAACACGGCAAACCAATCTTGCCTTTCTTAGGGAAATGTCGGATGAGAACGATTCATTCATCCGTGATTTTATCTCCCTGTTTCTCCAGAATGCCCCTGAATCAATTACACTGCTTCAGAAGCATCTTGAACAAAAAGACTGGGAACAGCTGCGCCAGGTGGCACATAAAATAAAACCTTCATTCAATTACCTCGGTTTAAAGGAGCTGCATCATGCGGCACTCACCATTGAGGAATATGCAAGACAGGGGATTAACCTCGAAGAAATCAGGACTCTGGTGGAAGAAATTTCAAGGGTTTGCAGCATTGCATTTGAAGAACTGGAAGATGAACTTAAAACACTAACCGCCGAATAAATCAGGCATATCAACTTTTAAAAAAGCGAAAAAATGGCTAAATTATTTATTGTCGACGACGATGCTATGGTAACCACCCTTATCAGGCAGCATTTATCAAAAATGAACGACCTGGAGGTTTTCAGCTTTCAGAGTGCGGAAGAATGCATCAACAACCTGCATGAAAACCCGGATATTGTAACCATCGATTACAACCTTCCCGGCATGGATGGCCTGACCCTGATGAACAGGATCAAAGTATATAATCAGGGGATTCTCTGCATCCTAGTTTCCGGCCAGGAGAACCTGGAAGTAGTTGTAACTGCCTATAAAAACGGAGCACAGGATTATATTCTTAAAAACGATAATCTTTTTGCAAACCTTGAAAACTCCGTCAGGAACCTGTCCATGAATGTAAAACTGAAGCGTGAAGTTGAAATTCTGAAGGACCAGATCATTGACAGGAACCGCTATTCCAATATAATCGGAAACAGCAACGGTATTCTTCGTATATTGAAACTGATACAGAAAGTGGAGAAGAGCAATATGATGGTGCTGATCACCGGTCAAAGCGGCACTGGCAAAGAGCTTGTAGCCAGGGCCATCCACTACAACTCTCCGCGAAGCAGGAAGCCGTTTGTGACGGTCAACATGGGAGCCATACCGGAAGAGCTGATTGAAAGCGAACTTTTCGGACATGAAAAAGGTGCCTTCACCGATGCCAGGGATAAACGGATCGGGAAATTTGAAGAAGCGAATGAAGGGACCATCTTCCTGGATGAGATCGGGGAAATGGACATGAACCTTCAGACCAAGCTGCTGCGTGTGCTCCAGGAAAAAGAAATCACAAGGATTGGAAGCAATAAAGTGCTGAAGCTTGATTTCAGGCTGCTGGCTGCTACCAATAAAAACCTTTCACAGGAAGTGAAAGACGGAAAATTCAGGGAAGATCTGTTTTACCGGATGCAGGGATTCCTGATACATCTGCCTCCTTTAAAAGAACGTGGTGATGACATCCTGCTGATTGCCAAAAATTTTCTTTCGGAATTCTGCAGCAACAACAAGCTTCCGCAGATGACCATTGAAAAGGATGTGATGAAACACATGATGGAATACCCATGGCCGGGAAATGTGCGTGAGCTCAAAGCAGTAATGGAAAGAGCGGCCCTCATGGCAGAAAACAATGTCATTACCATGAATGATATGACATTTGCCGCGGCCTGATAATCCACATCAGGTTCATATTTAATTAATAGTTCAGTTACAGATGTCGAAAGAGCATAAAAAAATGAGGATCAAACTGCTGATTGGAGCAAACCTGAAGATGAAGCTGTCGAAGCGGAATCTGGTTATTGCCGGATCAGCAGCTGCCATCATTGCGGCTGGTATTTTTTTCTATATGAATCTTTCCAATCCTCCGGTGACAAAAGCTGCACTGCAAGCCAGGATCATTGAGTCAAAGTCATATCAATCAGATCTGGAAGTTAAGTCACAGGATATAACACCAGCCGAAAAGCAACCAGGAAAACATGATCATCCTGAAATTGAGAACAAAAGAAAAGCAGTGATCATCACGGAATAAACAGTGCAAGAAAAAAAAACAGCCGTCATGTTCAAACGGATTTTAAATTCAGGTGGTTTCATAAAAGGAATTCTTCCTTCGCTCCTGCTTTTACTTTACCTGGAAATTTCATTTGGCGCCAGCAAAATAACAGTGCGTTCAGGAAGCTGGAATGATGCTTCAACATGGTCTCCTGCGGGAGTTCCGGCTGCCGGAGACAATGCTGTTGTAGCCAATGGTCATGTCATTTTGATTGGCCAGCAGGCTGCAGCCAACAACCTCTCCATAGCGGCGGGCGGCACCCTTCAGTTCAGTCCCGACGGCTTATTAACCATGATTGGAAACCTGGTGGTGGATGGTACGATGAACATGACCGGTTCGATAGACTTTTTAACCAAGGGAGCCGCCTTTGACATCGGCGCCAGCGGCTCTTTCACCTGGAATCCGAAAACAAATACAGCTGCTGCAGCCAGTCTTTTCCTCAATGCCATCGAAAATTTTAATCCTTCCGGGACACTGGTTATTAAAAAATGGTTTGATTTTCATACCCCCATCGGTTCCATTGTTTCAGGAAATTTCGGGAATCTGACGCTGAGCACCATTCAGGCTGGTTATTTGTCGGAATGGGATCAGGAAAATGAATTTGAAACACACCTTATAAAAGGAACACTGACAATTGATCAGGCCTGGGTGGTATTGGACCGGACCGGGCAGATTTCAAATACCATCATCGGAAAAATAGCTTTACTGAATGCTAACTCCTATCTGGATCTTCACGGGGGTACGCATCCGGGTTCATTCAAAGTTACAACATCAGAAATTTCCATTCATGCAGGTAAAATGAATGGCATATACGACGGAGAAGGTAATGTTTCACTTGAGGTAACCGGGGATGTATCCATTTCATCAGCAGGCTCCCTTTTTTTGATTTACAATGACGGTATTATTTCAGGTGGCAATGGAAATGCAACTTTAAAAGTACATGGAGAATTCAACCAGGCTTCAGGAGATTTCAGGGGAATCTATAACCTGGCCACTTTCAACGCAGGCATTACTGATCTCAACTTTAATAATATCACGCTCACGGGAGGCATCTTCATGGGGCAATATGCCTGTCATCCGGGCGGGAAAGATAACAGGCTGATCATTAACGGAAATCTGAAAATCAGCTATGCGCATCCAACAGATAAGTTCAGGGCCACCGGTCTTTCTCAGCTCTCCAGTGTTCTTAATACATCCGGACTCCTGTTTTTTATTGGCGGAGATTTAACTGTTTCCGGAAATACATCAGCTGAATTTTTTTCACAGGTAGCTTCCGGAAATGAACATGTTATTATCAACGGGAACGCAACCTTTAACGGGTGTTTCAGCAGCTTTGGCTACGGTGTGGATGCAGCTGCTCATCCGTTTAACCTGAACTTTAACCGGAATGTGGTTTTGCAGGATGGAACGCTTTATTTCTCCCGGATCGGCGGAAACGGGACAACAACCATACAGGGTGATTTGTCCATTGCAGGCGGAAATTTAATGGCCAAAGGTAATGCAGGTATACAGCAGGTGGAAGTAAAAGGTAATTTCAGGCTGGACGGCGGCAGCTTTTTCCTTCATTCCAATACCGGTTCGTATACTACTGATGTTATTAAAATGACCGTTGCAGGGGCATTCATACAATCGGGAGGAACGATCAACTTTGATGACAACGCTTCACCACAGTCTGCCACACATATCCTTCAACTTAACGGTCAGGCCGTGCAACTCTCGGGAGGAATGATCACGCATGCGCTGGCTGGTACAGGAAATAGTTTCGGACAACTTGCCTACAGCAGAGCGGGAACGATATCCTATTTTGGTAATAACCAGCATCATATTCAGCAGGTAAAGCAATCCGTAACGGAAGGCTGCACGCTGGAGGTGATATCAGGAGATTTACAGGTGTCGTCCCATGCGCATGCAGGCACTGATTATTTCCGTGTGCAAACAGGGGGCACGCTTGTCATGCATACAGGCCAGATTTATTCAAACATGCTTTCCGGCTGTTCCGGCATCCGTGTTGAAAAAGGAGGTGATTTACGGCTGGAACGACCGGAGGGCCTATACGACGGCACCTCATACGCTACTATTAAAGCTGACGGAGCCATGAATTATTTTCTGGACCTGAACAGCATCGTTGAATATGCAGGAAAAGACAACCAGGTTATAACAGGAACCGGAAAAGGAATTGCGACAACGAATAATCATAAATATGGCATTTTAAAAATCAACATGGACAACAGCCATGCAAATGCAGCACCTGCAACGTCATCCGTATATGTAAGGACGGAACTCATGCTTGATTTAGGCGTGCTGGACCTTGACAGGAAAGCAATCACCATTGAATCAGGAGATGCGAATGCCATATCCCGGACTGATGGTTACATCCGCTATGGCAAGGAAACCATGCCCGGTGAAAGCAAATTGAAATGGAAACATATTACAGCAGAAGATCATGTTTTTCCTTTCGGGATCCTTCATTCAGACTACCTGCCTGTTACATTCAAATCCATATCCGGTCAAGCTGCCGATATAAGCATATCAACGGGGGAAGCATCAGCGGCGGATAAGCAGAGCATTGAAAAATGGTATGCTGTTGACGCATTGGGATACCAGGCTGAAATAAACATCACCTGGCGTGTTCCGGACCAGCCGGGAAAAACACCGGTAGCGATTGAAAGATCGTCAGACGGAAAAAATTTCAGCACTGTTGATCAGGCAGACGAGGATGCCATACAAAGAGAAAATAATTATTACTCAGCCTGGATCAGGCTGTTACCGGGTTCATCCTATTACAGGTTAAAAATGTCAGATTCCGGAGGAAATATCACCTATTCAAAATCGGCCTACGTGCTTTTTTCAGGAGCCGGATCCCAGCCAGGGCAGCAGGCGGAATTCACACAGGTCTATCCAAACCCTTTCAGGGACCGGTTTACAGCAGATTACTTTGTTACGGAAGACGGTACTGTAATGATAGAACTGGTCAGCTTAAGCGGCCAGGTGGTTGTTTCGGACGAACAAAAGGTGAAGGCGGGAAACAACCGCTTTGAATATGCTGAAAAAGCCCGAATCCCTTCCGGCAGTTATATTCTGAGAATCCGTGGGGCACGAATCAACCTGAGCAAACAAGTAATTAAGAATTTGTAACAAAACAATCATTTTCATTAAATAGCCGGTATCATTTTGAAGTAATTTTACAGTCATGCGCAATTTTCAACTCAAACCAAATCAAAAGCTCAAGATTCTCAACAAGGGAATATTGGCGGTTGCTGGTGTTTCGATGGCAGGACTCATCATCCTGTTCATTGTCATGTTGAATCAGTCGCATGTTACCACACTGACTGCGGCGCAGCTGATCAAGGACAAACTTAACAACGGGGAGGTGCTGGTTTATTTTGACTGGGAATCCTATCCTGTGACCAAAACAGCATGGGGAACACCCGCTACAGGTTGTAACCCATCGGCACATATCGCGCAGGGTGGGAAAGATGAAAGCAAGGGATTAAGCCCGGGAACTTCAAAAAAAGATATTAACCTCGTGCTTGCTCCGGAGCCTGTTCTCAACCCAGATGGCATTGATATAAGCCTGGATTACAGAAGAAATGAAGAGAGCGGAAATTTCTTTACCCGGGGCAGTACTTTTAATTTCGGAATGAAAAAAGGCAGGTTGATGGTTACCTATAAAACCTCAGATGGAAACGGAACCATGTTAACGGTTGATCAAACGACTTCGTATATAATCCCTGAAGATGACATTTATCGCAATTACCGTTTCATCTATGATCCCGGGAAAGGAAGAGGAGAGTTGTTTGTAAATGATGTTGCAATCTGGTCGAATGAAGGTGAAAAAAATTTCAAGCTTTACTGGAACAAGACTGATCCGATTATTATCGGGTATGGAATAAACGGAAACGGAACCGACAAAGCCATCATGGATAATTTTGTGATCCGGACAACCACCAAGGCAAGCCAGGTGAGCTTCCAGATCCTCAGCTTTTCGGCTGAAATGGACAATGAAAACGTTAAAGTTACCTGGATAACCGGATTTGAAAATACCGATCAGCCTTTCGTTATTGAACGTGCAACGGATGCCAAAACATTTAAAGAAATCGGCCGGTTAAATGCTGTAGGTACTTCCAACAACCCTGTTGTATATGAACTTACAGACCGGAACCCGGTGGAGGGTGTGCTTTATTACCGGTTAACCACACCGGCGGTGATCAAACCCGATCAGATGCCTATCATAGCCATGCGGTATAAAAACCAGTCAATCCAGGAAAGCGACAACAGTAAAACCATCAAATAACGCTGAGCTATTTTTTTTGATTCTTAAAGGCACCTGAAACAGGTGCTTTTTTGCTTTGAACCAACATGGATTCTGTCTCCGCTAAATAAAAAAGGGCCACCCGCGAAGGCAGCCCCGAGAAAACCCATCTCGTAACAGATCAGAACTTATATTGCATACGAAGAGTGAATACGTTGTCCTTTAAATCTTTCGTATATCCTGAAAGTTGTGTGTTTTCGTTTGTGACCATATCGTAATAAGCGGTGAATTTTACATTCTGATCATACCTGTAAGCCAGCCCCAATCCGGTTGTAGTATATTTTATGTCAGCCTGGGTGAGGTTTGAAGTAATCTCATCACCTTTTACTTCTGTATTTGGATCATAAATATCATATTTTAAAATAAGCTGTAATGGGAGCTTTCCGACATTCTGAAGGAAATAGAAATACAGTCCGTTGAATTGCCTGATGTATGCATCGGCCTGGGCTCCCGAGGAAGCGAGTGGTAATGCAGCCGGGCTTACCGTTGATGATTTTGTGCCAGGCTGTTGGCCACCGATATATTCAAACCGGGCTGTGGTCATACCAATAACCGGGGTTTCAAAGCTTATCTGTACATCGAATCCCATGTAATTTCTGTCGAGCACCATGCCTTTGGTATTGGTTTCCGTGCTCTTAATAAAAGCCTTTTTCCCGGATGCATCAGTTCCCATTTTATCATATAGTGCAGCCGTATCAAGCCTCCAGCCACCGTCATAATACGACAATCCTCCGCTCAGCTTCAGCTTTTCATCAATCAGTGATTTACGGAGTATAAGATGACCAATAAAATCTTTCGTCTTGTCAAAATCGGGAGTAACACTTCCTGTTCCGTTGTAAAGTCCGCCTTCAATCTTAAAGAAATTCAGGGAAGATGTTTTAGGCGGTTCAATGCTCAGCTTGGCACCAAGATCCCGCTCCCCTGGAAAGAGTATCTGCGACATCCGTCCACGCTCGGGAGACTCACGCAAAGAGGAGGAATAGATGATTTCATATCCGAAGGGCCTGTCCATAATTCCAAATGTCAACCCGAAAGTCTGAAGGAATGGCTCGGTTATTTTTGCATAGGCATCTTTGATCACCACTCCTTTTTCAGTTGCATCAATCTGTAATACAAATTGTGTAATGGTATTATCATAGGTGAATTTTACCCTGCCCCTTCGGATTGAAAATCGTTTATCAGATGCACTGGGAAAATCGCCACCTGCGAAAGATTTTATTCCGACAGAATCGGCAACCTGGAATTGTCCCTGGATGTAACCGGTTATTTTTATTTTACTCAAAGCGTTCATGATACCCTGCATGGCTGCAATGGTCTGATAAGTTGTATCTGCCGCATGCTCCTGGGCAAAGGAAACAGGCCCGGACAACATTAAAGTGAATGCCAGCAGGATTTTGATAGTTTGTTTCATAGTTGTTTGTGTTTGTAATTCAGTGGCAAAAATGAAATTTCAGCAGGTTTTATTGATTAAAGCAACTTTACTTTTATATTAATAAAATGTTAAACAGGATATTTAATATTATAAATTAACTGGCAGCCAGTATTTTCAGAATTAACCGGATGTTAAGAAATAATTACTGCAAAATTTCCGGAGAAAAGATAAATAATTATTTGAAACTGCAGCAAAATGAATAAAAGAAGAAAAAAGATCAGCCGGGCTTCTCCGTTTTATGCTTCAGCACTTTTGCCTCCACATAAAAAATAATCTCTTCAGCAATGTTCTTAGACTGATCACCTACCCTTTCAAGCTTCCTGATGATGCTCAGCAGGTAAAGGCTCTGATTAATCCGGTCCGTATTTTCACGGATATAAGCTGCAATGGCCTGGTTGGCATTTTCATTGATCTCATCAAGCACTTCATCATTTTTGAAAATACTCCGGGCAAGCCTGGTATCTTCGCTTTCAAAAGCAATGGCCACGTCATTGAGCATGCCCATGGCCGTATCGAACATCTCCAGTAGCCTGATTTTCTCAAGCAGGTCCAGCTCGGGTTCCAGCTTGATATTTATGATGAACCTTGCAATTCCGTCAGCGATATCCCCTACCCTTTCTAGGTTGGAATTAATCTTCAGCGAAGCAAGCACAAACCTGAGGTCAACAGCTACAGGATTAAACAATGCAATGATATTTTCACAGTCCCTGTCAAGCTTCAGTTCAAATGAATTGACGCGTTTTTCATTCACCATGATTTCTCTTGCCAGGTCCTTATCGAGCCTGATAAGGGCTTCCCGGCTTTTAGCCAGCTGTGAGTTCACCATGATGAACATTTCCATCATGTCAGTCTTCAGACTCTTTAATTCAACATCTAAATGCGTCATTACTTCCCTGTATTAAAATCATATCTGTTTAAACCGTTTATCCAAAACGACCCGTAATGTAATTCTGCGTACGTATATCGCTGGGGTTGGTAAATATTTTTTTTGTCGAATCAAATTCCACCAGTTCGCCAAGGTAAAAAAATGCAGTCTTATCACTCACCCTTCCTGCCTGCTGCATGTTATGGGTTACGATCATGATGGTATATTCCTTTTTCAGATCATAGATCAGCTCTTCAATTTTAGTGGTTGAAATGGGGTCGAGTGCTGATGCAGGCTCGTCCATCAGCACCACAGAAGGTTCGATGGCAAGCGCCCTGGCTATACAAAGCCGCTGCTGCTGCCCACCTGACAATTCAAAGGCCGATTTTTTGAGTTTGTCCTTTACCTCCTCCCACAATGCTGCCTGTTTCAGGCACCTTTCGACCCGTTCTTCAATAAATTTTTTATGAGAGATCCCGTTTACCCGGAGGCCAAAAGCTACATTTTCAAAAATAGATTTTGGAAAGGGGTTTGGTTTCTGAAAAACCATACCCACCCTTTTCCTGAGCTCATCAATGTTGATCTCTTTGGAATAGATATTCTTACCGTCGATGGTAACCAGTCCCCTGAGCTTCACATTTTCAATCAGATCATTCATCCTGTTGAATGTGCGCAGGTACGTGGATTTACCGCAGCCTGAAGGGCCGATAAGGGCCGTAACCGTATTCTTTTCAATCTGCATATTGATTCCTTTCAGGGCATGAAAATCACCATAGTACAAGTGAAGCTCCTTTGATTCAATTTTATGCATGCCTGTTACAGGTTTAATTGTGCTGTTATCGTTTACGGGTACTGTTTTGCCTTTGACAGTATTCATTATTTTCCTATCTGAATCCGTTAAAATCACGGATCCTTCAATACTTAAGTTACTCAATTCATTTTTACTTTTTTGCCAAGATATTTCCTCACCATGTTGGCAAGCACGTTGAGGATAAGCACTATTAAAACCAGGACCAGTGCTGTGCCATAGGCCATTGCCCTCGATTCTTCAACTTGTGTTCCGCTGGTGGAAATTACATACAGGTGATACGGAAGCGCCATAACCTGGTCGTGAATGCCGGAAGGAAGCTTGGGAAGAAAGTAAGCAGCTACGGTAAACAGGATTGGAGCGGTTTCACCTGCAACCCTTCCAACAGAAAGGATCAGACCGGTAATAATATTCGGAAAAGCAATGGGTAAAACCACTTTTCGAATCGTGATCAGCTTTGTTGCTCCAAGCGCCAGGCTGGCATGGCGAAAGGTATCATCAACGGCAAGCAGTGCTTCTTCCGTGGTCCTGATCACAACAGGAAGCACCAGTAATCCCAGGGTAAGGGATCCGGCAATAATGGAATCGCCAAAACCAAGCTTATTCACAAAGAGTGACATACCGAACAATCCGAATACAATGGAAGGAACACCGGCCAGGTTATTCGTCATAAGTTTGATAAACCTTTTGATGGCGCCATCGCTGCTATATTCATTGATATAAATTCCGGAAAGCACACCAATGGGAAATGCAAAAAGGATGCTTCCTGCAATCAGGTAAAGTGTGCCGATGATGGCGGGAAATATGCCTCCTTTGGTCATGCCGTCTTCAGGCATTTTCGAAATAAAGTCCCAGCTGATCACATGCATGCCGCGGACAAAAATAAATCCCAGTATAAAAAACAGCATCACCACCACCGCTGCGCTCAACAGGCGGAATGTCCAGAATGCAATTTTCTCGCTCAGGTGCTTCGACATTTATCTGAATTTACGGTGTGATGAGATATATTCAACAACAAAATTGATTAAAAGCGTAATCAAAAATAAAATAATTCCAAGTGCAAACAACGCCTGGTAATGCACTCCGCCCTGTGAAGCTTCGCCCAGCTCGGCAGCAACTGTTGCAGGAATGGTACGAACAGGCTGGAGAATGCTGTGAGGCATCACTGCTGCATTTCCTGTTACCATCAGTACAGCCATTGTTTCGCCTATGGCACGGCCGATTCCCAGGATTGCCCCGGCAGTGATACCGGAAATAGAATATGGGATAATAACCCTGACAATAGTTTGCCAGTGGTTTGCTCCCAGGGCAAGGCTTGCTTCCTTTACTGCACGCGGTGTATTCCTGATGGCATCCTCAGAGATCGTGATAATGGTCGGAAGCGCCATAATTCCAAGTACAATGCTTCCCGCTAGCGCTGTTTCTCCCACAGGAAGGTCAAACAAATTCCTGATAAAAGGCACGATAATCACCAGACCGAAAAAACCATATACAACAGATGGTATTCCTGCCAGTAACTCAATGATGGGTTTCAGAATATTCCTGATCCTGGAATCTGCCACTTCGGCCATATAAATAGCGGTGGCAAGTCCTACGGGAAGTGCTATCAGGATTGCAAGGATGCTGACCATCAGCGTTCCAAGGATAAGTGGTAATACACCCAGCTGAACAGCGGGTTGTGCAGTTGGAAACCATTCCCGGCCGGTTAAAAAATTCCAGACAGTTATTTTATCAATCTGCAGCTCTTTTCCATGAAATCCGGCAGGAAGATGTCTCCTGTTAACAACGGCTATCATTCCAGGACTGACACGCAACAGCGAATCAACCTTGGCAGGAAGGTTTGAAAAATCTTCGCCAAGCTCGTCTTCTGATAAATAGTCGGTGATATAACTGGTGGAGAAGAGCAGAATGGAATCGTTTGATCCTCCTATCTGGTTCCAGTGGGTAATTTTCTGATCAAAAATATCCTTGATCTGTCTTGCGCTGATGTGGGTAAGCCTGTTGTCGTTATGTACTGCGATCACATCATTTTTTTCAATGGGCCGCTGGCTGAAAAGCACCAACCCTTCTTTAAAAAGGAAAACTATTATAAGCAGCACGGTCAGTGTTGTAACCGTGCTGCTTAAAAACAATATACCTTCAATTATTTTTTCAAAAAACTTTTTTGCAGAAAATTTCACAGCTGATTTCTAATGGTGGGAAAACAAATACAGGAACTGCACATTTACTGCAAAGAAATAAAAGCTTATTTACCGATATCAATATAACCGATGTCTTTTACCACCTTCTGACCTGCTGCAGAAAGTACGTAATCGAGGAAAGGCTTAATCTGTTTTTCTATCTTCGGATTATAGTAATAGTATAATGGTCTTACGATGGGGTACGTTTTATTTTTGGCATTTTCATAGGTAGCCATCACATACGTTTTACCTTTATCATACGACACTGCTACGTCGGCCACCGCTTTATCCAGGTAAGCAAGTCCCACATATCCAATTGCCCCTTTTGTCTGGCTTACCGACTGAATAATTGCACCGGTTGCAGGCATGTTGAGACAGGAGCTGGCGTAGTTCTTTTTGTTCATCACATGTTCTTTAAAAAATTCATACGTCCCCGATGACGATTCACGTGAATATACTACAATTTTCATGTCATCTCCCCCAACCTGTTTCCAGTTTGTAATTTTACCGGTATAAATTTCTTCCAGCTGTTCCCTGGTAAGTTTTTTAACGGGATTGGCAGGGTTAACAATTACGGCAAGGGCATCATCGGCAATTTTTACTTCCTTATATGCCTTGCCTGATTCCTGAATCTTCAGCTTTTCATCCATTTTCAAAGGGCGGGATGACATAGCAATATCGGTTGTGCCATCGATGAGTGCGGCAATTCCAACGCCGCTGCCACCGCCTATTACGGTAATGCTGGCCGTGGTATTGGCCTTCATATAGGTTTCAGCTTCTTTTTGTGAAAGGGGAAGCACGGTATCGCTGCCTTTGATGACGATCTTCTGGGAATAAGCTGCAAGCGAAAAAGTGAATATTGCCAGGGATAAAATTATATTTTTCATATTTTGGTTTATTTTAAATGGTGATACGAAGTTTTTCGCCTGCAAAACAACCATAAAAGAATTACTGCATCTTTAATTCAATGTTAAGGAATTGTTAAGTGCAGGAAACAAATTTCTTAATTTTACAATCGCCCTGAAACGACGGGGTTCAACGAAAAGACAAAATATCCTTAACATTGAGTTAAACTGTCCGTAACGTTTTAATAATTGACCGAAAGTACATTTGACACGAAAAATTTTTATATGAATAACCACGCCGCTAAAATCCTGCTTGTAGATGATGAGCCTGATATCCTCGAATTTATGGTCTATAACCTGAAGAAGGAGGGTTATGATGTTTACACGGGTCAAAACGGAAGAGAGGCCATTGAAACGGCAAAAAAAGAAAAACCTCAGCTGATCATCCTTGATATCATGATGCCGGTGATGGATGGTATTGAGGCCTGCAGGCAATTGCGTGAGATGCCTGAATTCAGGAATACCATCATTACTTTCCTCACCGCCAGGAATGAAGATTATTCACAGATTGCCGGGTTCGATGCAGGTGCCGATGATTACATCAGCAAACCAATCAAGCCGCGTGTATTGCTGAGCAGGATCAAGGCATTATTAAGAAGGAATGTACCGGCAAAGGCCGATACGCGCCTGGTGCTGGGTGATATTGAAATAGACCGTGAAAAGTACATGGTATATAAGGATAAGCAACCCATCAACCTTCCCAGGAAAGAATTTGAGCTGCTTTCATTGCTTACCTCCAAGCCTGGTAAGGTTTTTACAAGGGAAGATATCCTGAGCCGGGTCTGGGGTGATGACATTATTGTTGGTGACCGGACGATAGACGTCCATATCAGGAAGATCAGGGAAAAGCTGGGTGATGATGCCATTAAAACCATTAAGGGAATCGGCTATAAGTTTGACTTATAAAAGCACGACCTTTACATCCTACTTTGATTATGAAAGCTGAATCAGCATTGAAAAAATCGAATCCAGGCACTTTTGCATTTAAAATTGCAGTCATTACAACACTTGCCTGCGTGCTTTTCATTGTGCTTGCTTCCAGGTTATTAAACTCCAGCGTATCGTATTCCCTGCTGATGTTCATTGTACCCTTGATGTTCCTGGTGACCTGGCTGGTAGTCAACCTTTTTTTTCAGAATGAATATTATAACAAGATCAAACAGATCTATAAAAATGTACTGCAGCTTCAGAAGCATGGGAATGACAGTCATACAGGGGTGCAGGCCACCGACTATGTGGATGAAATAAACAGGATCCTGGTTGAAAATGCAAAGGAACAAAAAGAAGAAATCGATCAGCTCAAGCAGATGGAACTGTACAGGAAGGAATTCCTCGGCAATGTATCACATGAATTAAAAACGCCCATTTTTAATGTGCAGGGTTACATTCATACCCTTATTGACGGTGGCATTGAAGACCACGACATCAACATGCTTTACCTTAACAAAGCTGCAAGGAGTCTCGACAGGCTTATTTCTATTGTAGATGACCTGGAATCGATTTCCAAAATTGAATCGGGCAACCTGATCCTGGAGCCGCGTACTTTTGATATTAACGAACTCACGCATGAAGTGCTTGAGTCAAGCGAGCTTATGGCAAGGGAAAAGCAAATCCAGCTGTACATCAAAGAATCAACTGACAAACCGTTTTACATTTATGCCGACAAAGACAGGGTCAGACAGGTGCTGGTAAACCTGGTTGTGAATTCCATCAAATACGGCAGGACTAATGGTTTCACAGAGGTTCGCTTTTACGATTATGAAGATAACATTACGGTTGAAGTGGAAGACAACGGCATCGGTGTTGAAAAGCACCACCTGCCGAGGCTTTTCGAACGTTTTTACCGTGTCGACAAAAGCCGCTCACGGCATCAGGGCGGCACCGGCCTTGGGCTGGCCATTGTAAAACATATTATTGAGGCGCATCTTCAGAAAATAAATGTGGTAAGCGAGCCCGGTTACGGCACTACATTTTCATTTACGATGAAGAAAAGCAAATAGGCTGACCGTTAGGCTTCTGTTATTTTATAAAAGTGCAATGCAGGGTTGCCTGTGGTGGCGATGCTGATTGCATAATCCTCCACTTCGAGGGAACAAATCAGCGTGTTTTCTTCAGCTCCTGTTTTATCTTCGCTCACATCCACAGCGAACAGGTCATCACGCAATCCTTCACCGGTAAGCTTCAGCCATGCTTCCTTTCGGGTCCATACCTTAAAAAAAACCTTAACAGCTTTGTCATTTCCTGCCAGGTCGAGCATTCTTTTTTCCCCGTCAGAAAAATGTTCTTTTGCAAATGCAGTATAATCGAAACCCGGATCTTCCTTCTCAATATCCACCCCTATTTCGCCATCAAAGTTCAATCCGATTAGGATCTTACCTCCTGCATGAGAAATGTTGAATGACAGGGATTGATTTGCTCCGGCTAAAACGGGTTTCTTTTTTTCTGCTTCCATGAACAGGATATCCAGCGGATTTTTCCCAAGGATCTGACCAATGACTCTCCGGAGCAGGAAATGGCTCAGGATGTACTGCTTTCTGTGAAGCCATGACAGATAGGATGCTGCGCGTTCCGATTCAGCTTCAGTCAGCTGTGAAACAAACTGTTCAAAGTGCTCTTCGGAAAAGTCATCCACATCGGCAATTAAAATAATGGCACCATTTGCACCGGGTGCAAAATGCGAAGGCAGAAGTTCCCAGGTTACGGGATCCAGGTCCCTGCAAACTGTTCCTGTTGCAGCAGCTTCCATTTATTTATTTCGACTGGGCATTGTCCAGGCAATCGCTGAAAATACGGGCCATTTCTTCCACATTTCCTTTATTAAAAATGGAATTATGATCGCCGGGCACTTCAAATATGTCAACACCGCCTTTGGCATAATAGTTCCAGCCAAGGTCAAAATCATACTTCACTGAAAAATAGCCTGACTTGGCGCGGAACAGTATAACCTTACCCGTATACGGCTTTATCTTATAGTTGACCAGCGCCTTATAGCAGGCATCTTCAATCTTATTGAAATACGAGGCCTGATCAGCGCCCATATTCTTTTCCACTTCTTCCTTGTTTAGCCAGAGGTCCAGCTCTTTCTTGGTCTTGAATGATTTCAGCTTATGAGAAAGGTATTTTTCCCTTTCATGCTTATCGGCTTTGATAATATGAACAGCCCTGTTGATCAGCCGTTTTATAAAAATTTTTAAATTGGTGAAATGCTTCTGGAAAAAAGGCATGAACTCCACAGAGGTGGCTGCATCAATATCGATCAGGGCCACGAGGTCTACTTTACGTCCCATCTGAACGAGCTGTCGTGCCATTTCATAAGCAAGGTAGCCTCCGAATGAACCGCCTGCAAGGGAGAAAGTCGTTCCTTCAGGCTGAAAATTCAATATTTCCTTAATATGATAAGCGGCCATTTCCTCAATGTTGTCAAATGGCTCGTCTTTTCCATTCAGTCCGTATGCCTGCAAGCCATAACAGGGCTGATCATAAGGAAGCAATCCGGATAATGCATGGTATTTAAACACATTTCCACTCACGCCATGTGCAAAATAAAGCGGCGGCCGGTGACCATTTGTTTTAATCGGAACAATGGAATGCCATACCTGGTTGCCTACTTCCGTATCCATTACACGGGCGAGCTTTTCGATGGTAGCATTGGTGAACAGGATGGCAAGCGGAAGCTTGACGCCCCTGTGCTTTTCAATATCCATCATCAGCCTGACAGCAAGCAACGAATGGCCTCCCAGCTTGAAAAAATCATCCTGTACGCTGACCCTGGATAAACCGAGTATTTCACACCATATGCTGGAAAGCAGGTTTTCATTTGGCGTACGCGCACCGACGAAAACATCAGACTGGGCTGCCTGAATTTCAGGTTCAGGCAAGGCTTTGCGATCAATTTTTCCATTGGGAGTCAGCGGGAATTCCTTAACCTCCACAAATGCCGACGGCACCATGTAATCGGGTAATTTTTCCTGGAGGTGTAACCGGATCTTCTCCACAGAAAAAGACTGATCGTTCACCGGAATATAATAGGCAATCAACCGGTTCTCGCCGCTTTTATCTTTCCGCGTGATGACCACGTTGGTTTTCACAGCAGGATGTGTTGCAATTACAGCTTCAATTTCGCCAAGCTCTATACGATATCCGCGAACTTTTACCTGGTTGTCAATCCGGCTGATAAATTCCAGGTTTCCGTCTTTCCTGTACCGGACCAGGTCGCCGGACCTGTATATTTTTTTATTTTTATCCTGATCAAAGGGATCAGCCACAAACTTTTCGTTGTTCAGCTCAGGACGATTCAGGTAACCAAGACTAACTCCATCGCCGCCGATATACAGTTCACCCGCTATTCCCTGCGGAACAGGAATCATATTTTTATCAAGCACATAGATCTTCGTGTTGGCAACAGGTTTACCAATGGCTGTATAATGTGAACGGATGCTTTCCCTGCGCGGTACCTGGTAGGCAGTGCTCCAGATGGTGGTTTCAGTGGGTCCGTAAACATTCCACAGCTCGCCGCACAATGGTAATAACCGCTCTGCCAGATCAACAGGGAGCGCTTCACCGCCGCATAGCACCTTCATTTCATTATTTCCTTTCCACCCCGCTTCAGTCAGCATGCGCCATGTAACAGGGGTTGCCTGTAAAATAGTACATTTCTGTTTTTCAATTTTTTCGATCAGCTTTCCTACATCAACCACCTCTTCCTTCGTGGCCAGCGTAAGCTGAACTCCTGAAATCAGCGGGAGGTAAAGCTCCAGACCGGCAATGTCAAATGAAATGGTTGTCACAGCAAGCAGGTTGTCCTTTCCCGACACGCGCAGCCTTCGCTGCATGTCTACCAGCAGGTTCACAACTGAATCGTGTGCCACCTGAACCCCTTTGGGCTTACCTGTAGAACCGGATGTATAAATCACATACATGCGGTGATTTTCGTTCAGTGCAATACCCGGATCAGCAATATTTTTTTTAGTTTTTTCCTCCCAGCCTTCATCCAGCAGAAATATCTTTGCCGCCTGCAAGCCAAGCGCATCGATATGTTTTTTTTCGGAAAGCAGCATATCAACTCCAGCATCATCCAGCATCAGTTGAATGCGGTCCTTTGGAAATGTGGGATCAATGGGCAAATACGCAGCGCCGGATTTCATAATGGCCAGCAATGCCGTTACCATGTCGGCAGTTCTGTCGATACATAAGGCAACGAATGATTGTTCACCGATGCCAAGACCAATGAGGTGGTTTGCCAGGATATTGGCCCTGCTGTTCAGTTCACTGTAAGTGAGCGATTTATTCCCCGAAACCAACGCTGTTTCATTTGGATGAAGCTTCACCTGCTCTTCAAACAGGCCATGAATTCCGATTCTGCGGGGATACTCTTTTTTTGTCTGATTAAGACTGACCAGCGACACTTCGATCTCATGCTGTGAAAGTACGGGCAACTTATCAATGGCCGTTGCGGGTTCCCGAACGATGCCATGTATTAATTCCCCAAATTCTTTCATTCGCTGCTGCATGATGTCTTCATCAAATAGGTCTGTATTAAAGGTACATTCCATGATAAAGCGGCCGTTGTAGTTGGCAGCATTAACAAAGATTTCGAAATTCTCGAAGCTTCTGGGATTGGAGTAAAACGTGAGCTCCAATCCTTCAAACCTGACGCCATCGAAGACACCGGTATCCACGTTAAAAATGACGGGCACTAAAGGAATCCGCCCCGGATCGCGGGGAAGATTAAGCATTTTAACGAGGCTGCCGAACGTGTACTGCTGGTGATCGAAGGCATCCAGAATTTCTTTTTTCCTTTTTTGAAGATGATCTAAAAAAAATGTGCCATCCACCATGCGGCTTTTCAGCGGAAGCAGGTTCACACAATGTCCCACCAGGTCAAACTGACCGGTTACCGACTGACCAGCTGCGGGGATGCCCAGCACAATGTTCTCATTTCCGGTAATCCTGTAAAGGAAGACTTCAAATGCAACAGTGAGCGTATTCACCAGGCTGCAACCGGATTTGGCGCCGATCTGTTTTAACTTATCAATATCAGCTTTGCTGAATTCAACATCTATTCTCCGGGCATTGAATGTCCGGAAGGCCGGACGGGCTTTATCAATCGGGAGCTCAATAGTTTCCGTAACACCCTCAAACTGGTTAAGCCAGTATTTCTCAGCCATTTCCTGGCTTCCGCCCGGATCGTCCTGCTGTTGCTGCATGGCATATTGGCTGAACTGCACCGCTGGTTCTTTTTCATAGCTGCCACCGGTAATTCCTGCATTATAAAAGCCGGCTATATCCTGCATGACAATGCTGATGGACCAGCCGTCGCAGATGATGTGGTGTGCGGTCAGGACAAGAATGTGATCGGTCTGCCCCATCTTCAGGACATTGACACGAAACAGCGGGCCATTTTCAAGAGAAAAGGGTGTTTCAGCTTCACGTTTTATCCAGCCATCCTGTTCTGCCGGTTTGTCATTTGACGTGGTAAGATCAAAAACGGGAAGCTCCAGCACCAGGGAGCTGCTGATCATCATGCTTGTTCCGTCGGTGGAAAATGTGGACCGCAGGGCATCATGCCGGGACACTACGCTGTTTACGGCGCCTATCAGGGCTATATAATCAAGGTGCCCCTGCAGCCGGAGCGAAACCGACTCATTGTATGCGCAATTGGCCGAATCTCCACCCAGCTTGACAGAGGTCCAGATTTCACGCTGGGACTCAGTCGTTGGTACCAGTTTAGGCCTTTTACTTTCGGCAAAAGGATCAAAATCGACTGGTTTAAAGGGTGTTTTCAAATCTATTTTCAGTCATTAAATCCATAAAAAATCGGTATACGCAAAACAATATTCAATGTTTACTAATTCAGGCTCTTTAGCAGCTAATTTTACTCAAAACAAAAATATTCCGAACCAATTATACCTGATTCATCATGCTACAAAAACAATCAATACTTGACTTGTGAAGAGGGGGCAATTCCACCCAAGCAATGCAAAAAGCTGATTTTCATCACATCATTCATCAGCTCTCATCATAATTCCAGGTTAGTTTCAACAGATTCTCACGCTATGGTTTGAAACAAAAATAGAAAAAAAAACAAAAAGCAAATATTTATCAGGGCCTAAATCAGGTGCTGTTTTCAGGATAATCTTTCCGGAGGAAAACATGTTAATAAAATTCATGGCAGGTCAGGTTTTGGAAAAGGCATTGTTTCAGGTGATCAGCCATTCCGTCCGGTGACATTCTGAAAAATAATATGTGTAGACAAATTAAATTATAGGGTAAACTTAATCTAAAACCTGACGAAATATCCCCGGAGCAAATTTCAGGTGGGAAATGTCCGGAAATCCATTGACAAAAGAATCTGAGAAATCCCGGCAAGCAAAAATCTTATCAACAAATCCGATTATTTTTTTAACAACCGATTGTTAAAATTTAATGTGGCGGTTTTGCCACTTAAGCTGGCTGAATGAAGTTCCCCAGGTCCATGAAATTTTACGAAATCAAAAACATGCCCGTTTCAGGGAGCAGTCCAAAAATGCGGCAAACCGTTATTTTTTTTCAATCAGCATAAGACAATCCTCCACCTGTTCCACCGGCAGCCTGCATTGCTGGTCACTGCAAACCCAGATCAGTGTTTTATGCGCTGTAGTTCGGTTCATCAGCAGCGGGATTGTGCTCTGGCCGGTTCCTGAGGCAATAACTCCTGAAGGAATATATTCCCTGCTGAGCGCACCTGCCACAGATAATCTATTTTCACCGGTAACTGCCACTTCATACCAGGGATATACGAATCCGAACAAAAGGATGCCCCAGTTGGAATATGAGGAAGGATAACGCTCGAACGGTTCAATCATCTGCGCAAGCATGGCTGAAGCGGTTTTCCTGAAATTACTTTCCGGGAAATAAGAGCCAAGCATAAACAACGCTTTAGCCATTATGGAATTGGAAGCAGGGATTACGTTATCTGTCGTTTCCATTTTTCTTGCGATCAGCGGATCATCATCATCTGAGGTAAAGTAAAACATGCCGGCTGCTTCGTCATAAAAATGTCTGAAACAATAATCTGCCAGCTGTCTTGCCCTGGTAAGATATTCTTCCCGGAAAGTCACCTCGTAAAAAGCAATCGATGCATCGATAAAAGCCGCATAATCTTCCAGGTAGCCATTGATCTTTGCGCTTCCATTTTTATATGCATGATACAATCCTCCGTCATTTTTTGTACAATGACTGATCATAAAATTCATATTCTTTTCAGCTGCTTCCAGGAAACGCGGTTCGTTAAACGCACGGTAAGCATCGAGGTAACCTTTAAGCATAAGCGAATTCCATGAAACAAGCATTTTATCATCCAGCCCGGGCCGGATTCTCTTTTCCCTTTCAGCAAGCAACAGCTTCCTGCAATGCTGAATCAACGCCTTCAGTTCATCAACTGAAATTCCGTTTCGGAACGCAAATGATTCATCAGATTCGCCCCGAAGCAAAATATACTGATCATGCTCCCACAAACCTTTTTGGCCGACATTGTAATAGTCGGAAAACAAGGCAGCCTGATCCACCGGCAGACTGCTGAGCTCTTCCTTTTTCCATATATAGTATTTCCCTTCCACCCCTTCACTGTCTGCATCAATTGCTGAATAAAAACCGCCCGTTGTGTCAGTCATTTCACGATCGATAAAGGAAAGCGTTTCATATACTACGTCCTGATACAATGGCTTTTTAAATACCTTCCAGGCGTTTGCATAAAGGCTTACCAGCTGGGCATTATCGTAAAGCATCTTTTCAAAATGGGGAACTTTCCAATAAGCATCCGTTGCATATCTTGCGAATCCGCCGCCCAATTGGTCATAAATTCCACCATAAGCCATCTTATCAAGGGTTAGCTCCACATATCCTGCGCATTCATGATGGTCTTCATGCCAGGCGTACTGCAGCAGGAATTCGAAATTATTCGGCAAAGGGAATTTTGGAACACGGTTAGGTCCGCCTTCCTTCAGATCAAAACCAGGCTTCCAGTTCAGGTAAGCCGTTTCAACCGACGACCGGGAAAAATCGTTTCTTTTATTTCCTGGGAAAAGTTCAGGTTTCTGAACAGCAGCCGTGAGCTCCCCGGCGTACTCGTGACATTTATTTCTGTCGTTCCGGTAAAAATCTGCAATCGAAGTCAGCACCTGTATCCATTGTGCTTTGGGAAAATAAGTTCCGCCGTAAATTGGTCTTCCGTCAGGCAAAGCAATACAGTTCAGCGGCCAACCTCCGCGGCCTGTCATCAGCTGCACTGCATGCATATAGACCTGGTCCACATCTGGTCTTTCCTCACGGTCGACCTTGATGTTTATGAAATGCCGGTTCATAATGGCTGCTGTTTCCTCATCTTCAAAACATTCACGCTCCATAACATGACACCAGTGACAGGCTGAATACCCAATGCTGATAATAAGCAGCTTGTCTTCGGATTTTGCCTGCTCAAGCACCTCCCTGTTCCATGGATACCAGTTTACGGGATTGTGTGCATGCTGCAGGAGGTAAGGACTTGACTCATTCTTCAGGGCATTGGCATGTTTTACAGTTTCAGCGCTCATGTTGCAAATGTAGGAGGTTTACGCTTATACCACTTCGTATCAAAAAAAGAGCGCCAGTATCAAATTTCTTTCCCTCCAACTATTAATCGATCTCATGCCGACCTTTCTCAAGGGAATTTTTAAGCGGAATTAGCGGTTAAATGTTAATTTTGTGACTTTGAAAACCGTACAGATGGATCTCTTCTCTTACCTTAATACCAGTGACCCGCAAACCATAGAGGAACTTTACCGCAACTTTAAAAAAAATCCTGAAGGCATTGATCCCGGCTGGAGAAATTTTTTTGAAGGTTTTGAATTTGCAAGGACTTCATACGGGCCGGCTGATGCTGACGTACCTGCGCACATCCAGAAGGAATTTAAAGTGCTTGGTCTTATTAACGCTTACCGCATACGCGGACATCTGTTTACAAAAACGAATCCGGTACGGGAACGCCGCAAATATTTCCCGGATTTCAGCATTGAAAATTTCGGATTGTCGGAAGCCGACATGGAAGAAGTATTTCATGCTGGGAATGAAATCGGTATCGGCGCTGCAAAGCTGAAGGACATTGTTGCACACATGCAGCAAACCTATTGTGAATCGATTGGTGCTGAATACAAATATATCAGGCATCCGGAAGTAACCAAATGGATTGAGCAGACGATGGAAAGCGTAAAGAACACTCCTGCTTTCAGCATTGAGGATAAAAAACAAATGCTGCAGAAGCTGAATGAAGCTGTTGCTTTTGAGAATTTCCTGCACACCAAATTTACGGGTCAGAAGCGGTTTTCACTGGAAGGTGCCGAGACCCTCATACCTGCGCTGGATGCCGTAATTGAATTCGGAGCCAATGCCGGCATCAGGGAATATGTAATTGGCATGGCGCACCGCGGCAGGCTCAACGTGCTGGCCAATATTCTGAATAAAAGCTACCAGGATATTTTTACTGAATTCGAAGGAAAAGAATATGATGAGCATTCATTTGACGGTGACGTGAAATACCACCTGGGATTTACCAGCGACATCAAAACATCCCGCGGACACCAGGTGCATCTGAGTCTCACGCCGAACCCGTCACACCTTGAAGCGGTGGATGCCATTGTACAGGGAATTGTGCGTGCAAAAATTGACAATACCGAAGGCGGCGACATAAGCCAGATCGCCCCGATCCTCATTCATGGCGATTCGGCCATTGCCGCCCAGGGTATCGTATACGAAGTAATACAGATGTCGAGGCTTAATGGCTACCGCACCGGGGGCACCATTCACCTGGTAATCAACAACCAGGTTGGCTTCACCACCAACTTTATTGATGCCCGTTCAAGCACGTACTGCACCGACGTTGCCAAGGTTACGCTCTCCCCTGTTTTTCATGTGAATGGTGATGATGTGGAAGCGCTTGTTTATACTGCCAAGCTGGCCATGGAATACAGGCAGAAATTCCACCGTGATGTTTTCATTGATATTTTATGTTATCGCAAGTACGGTCATAATGAAGGCGATGAGCCGCGATTTACGCAGCCGCTTTTATATAAAGCCATTGCAAAGCATCCCAATCCCCGTGAAATTTATTCTGAGAAATTACTGAAGCAGGGTGCCATTGAAGCGGACCTGGCCAGGCAGATGGATCAGCAATTCAAAGACATGTTGCAGGTAAGCCTTGACAAGGCGAGGGAAACCAAAAAAGCGAAATTTTCGAGGTACCTGGAAGGAAGCTGGAGCGGATTACGTACGGCTACACCGGAAGATTTTGACCGGTCACCGGAAACAGGCGTGAACAAAAAAACATTGCTGTCCATAGCCGAGCAGATCACCATGCTGCCAGCAGATAAAGTTTTCTTTAATAAAACAACCAGGCTTTTTGGCGAACGGAAAGAAATGCTCAAAGGCGAAGGCCGGCTTGACTGGGCCATGGGCGAGCTGCTTGCGTACGGCACACTCCTGCATGAAGGGCATCCGGTTCGCGTGAGCGGACAGGATGTGGAGCGCGGAACTTTTTCCCATCGTCATGCTGTAATCCGTGTGGAAGATTCAGAAGAACAGTTTACGCCGCTGAATCACATTGGTAAAAAGCAGGCGCCATTTTACATATACAACTCCCTGTTATCTGAATATGCCGTTCTGGGCTTTGATTACGGCTATGCTTTTTCCGCACCCAATTCACTGGTGATCTGGGAAGCGCAGTTCGGTGATTTTGCCAATGGTGCACAGATTGTTATTGACCAGTATATCAGCAGCGCCGAAGACAAATGGCGGCGAATGAACGGCATTGTATTGCTGCTTCCACACGGTTATGAAGGCCAGGGTGCGGAACACAGCAGCGCACGCATGGAGCGGTTTTTAGCCTTGTGTGCCGAAGAAAACATGCAGGTTGTAAACTGTACCACACCGGCCAATTTTTTCCATGTGCTCAGAAGACAGCTCCACCGCGAATTCAGGAAACCGCTGATAGCTTTTACACCCAAGAGTCTTTTACGACACCCCAGATGCGTTTCAAAAACCGAAGCATTCACGGCAGGTGCATTTGCAGAAATATATGATGATGTCAATGCAAAAGCAGAACAGGTAAGCAGGCTTGTATTCTGCACCGGTAAAATATATTATGAGCTGCTGGAGAAGCAGGAAAAAGAAAACATCAAAGATGTAGCCATCATCAGGCTTGAGCAGCTCTATCCCTACCCGCGAAAGCAGATCAATGCACTGATCAAAAAATACAAACATGCCGATGATTACCTGTGGGTGCAGGAAGAACCTGAAAACATGGGAGCCTGGAATTACCTGCTGCGTGTTTCGAAGGAAATCACCTTCCGTCCCATTACCCGGTCTGAAAGTGCAAGTCCCGCAACAGGCTCGCACCGGCAGCATGAAAAAGAACAGGCAGCCATCATTAATATGGCCTTTGAAAAAAATTTAGTGAATGAGATTTAAGCAATAACAGCAAATGATAAAAGAAATAAAATTACCCAGCCCTGGCGAATCGATTAATGAGGTACAGATCTCACAATGGCTAAAAAAAGACGGCGATTATGTGGATAAGGACGAGGAGATTGCAGAAATAGATTCAGATAAAGCTACGCTTACACTTAGCGCAGAACAGGCCGGCATTTTAAAGATACTGGTAAAAGAAGGCGAAACCGTGCCTGTGGGTACCGTTGCCTGCACCATTGACGGTGATGCAAAAGCTCCTGAAAAAAAATCAACTGCTCCCGAAAAGCAAAAGGATGCTGCAGTTGCGGAAAAACCGGCTGAAAAGGAAAAGGCCGCACCGGCAGAGAAAGCACCTGCCAAAGCAGGTTATGCAAGCGGCGTACCTTCTCCTGCTGCTGACAAGATCATGCGTGAACAGCAGGTAAGCGCACAGGAAGTAAAGTCAACCGGTAAGGACGGACGCATCACCAAGGCTGATGTGCTGGAAAGCATGAAACAAAAAGACGGCGTCAAAGCTCCTGCTCCTGCACCCAAAACGGCAGCAGTCATGGATAGCGGAAGAAATGAGCGGCGCGAAAAGATGAGCATGCTCAGGAAAAAAATAGCGCAACGGCTTGTTGCTGTCAAAAACGAGACCGCCATGCTTACCACTTTTAATGAGGCCGACATGAGTAACATCATGAATATACGCAAACAGTTTAAGGATTCATTTAAGGAAAAATACGGTGTTTCGCTGGGGTTCATGTCATTTTTTACCAAAGCGGTCACCGAAGCGATGAAATCCTTTCCGGCTGTGAATGCAAGGATTGAAGGCGATGAAATCATATATCATGATTATGCCGACATTGGCATTGCGGTAAGTGCACCAAAAGGACTGATGGTTCCGGTGATCAGAAATGCCGAGTCGATGAGCCTTGCCCAGATCGAAGCTGCAATTGCCGACCTGGCCGGAAAAGCGAGAGACAGCAAACTCAGCATGGAAGAAATGACCGGCGGGACCTTCACCATCACCAATGGCGGTGTGTTCGGATCGATGATGTCAACACCCATCATCAACCCACCGCAAAGCGCCATCCTTGGCATGCACAACATTGTGGAAAGGCCGGTGGCCGTCAATGGAAAAGTGGAGATCAGGCCCATGATGTATCTTGCCGTTTCGTATGACCACAGGATCATTGATGGCAGGGAGTCGGTAGGATTCCTTGTTAAAGTAAAGCAGATGCTGGAAGAGCCGGTGAAGATGCTTTACAGCGGAAATGATCCCGTGAAGCAATTGCTTGGAATGTAAAGAATTTACCCTGCGTCAGACTTTTTCCTTCACAGTTTCTGCAAACGGTACATTACCTACTTTACTTGCCGCCCATTTGTTAAAATCAAAATATTCAAAAACCACTTTTTCAAATGGATCTTTTGACAGCAGCTGTAAATCGTGCCGGAGCGCCTGGTAGGTATTTTTAACCTGGAAGTTGTTTTTTGCTTTCAGATACTGATTGATAAACTGCAGGAATACATTCTCGAAACGATACATTCTTTTTCTTTTATCAAGGTAACGGTAGGTGGATTTCAATGTATACGGAATCACTTCATTGTTTCCCATTTCCAGGTGAATGATGAGGTTGAATATCCTGGACAAACAGTGAATATCATTGCTGGCATCAATTGAATTGTCATTGATCAGCTTGTTGATCCATTTCAGGGCCATGGAATAATTACCGGTGGCAAAGTATACAATGGCGATATTAAAGTTAAAGTAGGAAGCCCGGACTTTATTAATGGTGAATTTCTTCATACCATTTTCGATGAGCGGGATCAGGTGCAGCGCTTTCTCATATTCCCCGGTCTGAATATAAAGACTGAGCTCAGCGCTGTACGCGCTTGAAAAAAGCTTAATCTCCATGTCATCAGTCATACCTCTTTCCATCAGGGCGGGAATAGATTTAAGCTTGGTAAGGTAAAAAGACACTTCATTGTACTTTCTCAACTGGGTGCAGAGGTAAATCAGGTTGCTGAGGACGGCAAAATATTTATTGGGCTCCTCATTATAAATTTCCGCTTTGGATTCGATGAGCGCCAGGTGCTTTTTAATATACAGGTAACTGTTCTGGTAATCGCCAATACCAAAAAAATAAGCACTGTAGATGTGGTTGTAGAGGTATTTTGTTTCATAAGACAAAGCCTTCTTCTCACTTTTAAGCAGCGTATTATCAATGATTTTTTTGAAATTTTTCAGCTCTTCCTGACCGCGTACCTTTCCCTTTTTGTTGAGCAGGAGGAACAGCCTGCTCTTGATATTCCAGAATTCGGCATAGTTGGATATTTTTTTCAGCAGGAGGTTATCTTCATCCAGCAGCCTGATCACATCATCAAGTCCGCGTCCGCTATAGGAATCACGCTCCATGAGTTTTTTCTCCCATTTGCTGATATCGAGCAGGATGTGGTGCTTTTCATACTGGGTGGCGATCTTTTTTGCTTTATTGAGTGCTGAGGCGCTTTCATCATACATCGACTTGCTGAAAAGTATCTCAGCGCAATGCAGCATCCTCCTTAGCTCCACATCCACAGAGCTTTTGGCATGAAATGCATCAAGGCTGCGGAGGATGTTTTCGTATAGCCTGTTCTTTGCAATTGACGGATTTTTATAAAATGACTCCTTCTTAAAAAGTCTGGACAGATTTTCTTCAGAGTAGTCTTCCATATTATCAATCGCATCAAAGAGTGTAACATAATTGCTGTTCTCACCAAAAGCGTTATGCGATGCAGTAATTTTGAAATATCTTTTTTCAGACCTGCTCAGGGATTTTATGAGCCTGAATAATTTATCCGGAAGTTTGTCAGACATGTATAATTACGTTGATTTTTTAACAGTTGTTTTAACATCTTTCTTTGGAAGCACACCAGGATGTGGTCATATATGACCATTTTATGACCATTTCAATCTTTATTAATTCTTCTGAAACACCTATGCTGCAAGGCATATTGAGGCTGATTCCCAAGCTTTTTCCTGCTTCACTAAAGTAGGGTTTTTTCGTCCCATGACAAATAGTTTACAAAAATTAACAATCTCCTTCCTGAATTCAGACATGTATAATACAACTCCATTTTGATTTGACCGGCATGTTCCCGTCCCGCTACTTTTACATCGAAATTATTCCAACCCTGTGGACATGAAAACAAAAACAACCTTTACCATGCAATCCGGCACATCGTTTTTCATTACGTTACTGCTGATTTCACAAAGTCTCCAGACATTTTCGAGAGAAAACGAACGTGTTTATCCAACCGGCAATGGCAAGAAATCCTCCGGTTCCTCTGCAGCACAATGCCAGACACCCACTGCACAAACAGATCTGGATGTTAACAATGTCCGTACTACCATTCTCGCTGCAAGCGATATGTGGTGGGACCTTGTTAACCCGGCTTATGAAATTCCCAAGGGAAGCAACAAAAACTCGCTGTATTCAGGTGCGCTTTGGATCGGCGGTCTTGATGTAAACGGAAACATCAAGGTTGCAGGGCAGACATATCGCCAGAATGGAAATGATTTCTGGACCGGTCCCATCGATACCATCAATGTAACCACCACTTCAGATGTATGTGCTGCATATGACAAGCATTTTGTCACAACGCGTGAAGATGTTATCAAATTCACGAACGATCCTTCGTCGGTCAGCTCATCTGTGGCTGCCAATATCAGGAACTGGCCCGGGAACGGAAACTGGATGGGACTGCTTCAGGGAAAATACCTCGCGCCATTTTTTGATAAAAACGGCGATGAAGAATACAATGCTGATGATGGCGACTATCCCTATTATAATTTCAGCGGGGATTATCCGAGTTACGTGCCGGGTTACAACAAACCTTTGTGCAACGACTATCTCTTTGGTGACAAGAACCTCTGGTGGGTTTTCAATGACGTTGGAAACATCCATTCCGAAACCACTTCTGATCCTATCGGACTTGAAATCAGGGCGCAGGCCTTTGCTTTCAACACCAATGATGAAATCAACAACATGACCTTCTACAAATACCAGATCATCAACCGTTCCCATGAGGCGCTGAACGAAACCTACTTCGGGCAATGGGTGGATCCTGATCTTGGCAATGCTGTTGATGACTATGTGGGATGTGATGTTTTCAGGGGACTGGGCTACGTATATAACGGAGATGAGGAGGATGAATCCGGTGCTGGCTATGGATTCAACCCGCCTGCATGCGGCGTGGATTTTTTCCAGGGGCCGGTAGCCGATTTGGGTGACGGTATAGACAATGACAAAGACGGCTGCGTGGATTGCTCATTCATTGATTCGGCGGGAGTTATAGTAACGGCTCCCGATTATATAGTTCCTGAACTTATCATCATGTCAAAATTTGTTTACTATAACAACGATGCCAGCCAGATTGGAAATCCCACCGGAGCAACTGATTTTTACGGTTACCTGAAAGGGTACTGGCGCAACAATGCACAGATCACTTATGGTGGGGATGGCACTGATCCATCAAACCCGGTCTGCAACTATATGTTTCCAGGCAATACCGATACGGCTCTTTTCAATACAGAAGGAGAATGGACGGAAGTTACGGCTGGCAACCTGGCCGGTGACAGAAGGTTTTTGCAATCGGCCGGTCCTTTTACATTGCAGCCCGGTGCAGTCAACTATGTAACTACCGGCGTGGTCTGGGCCAGGGCCAATTCAGGTGGTGCGCTGGCCAGCGTCAACCTGATGAAGTCGGCAGATGATAAAGCGCAGGCGCTTTTTGACAATTGCTTCAAACTGCTGGATGGTCCGGATGCACCGGACCTGGTAATCAGGGAGCTGAAGAACCAGCTTATTTTTACACTTGAAAATACGGACACCTCCACCATCGAACAATACAACCAGCAGGATCCCACCATTGTTGGCTATCCCGATTCGCTGACCTATTTTAATTTCCAGGGTTACAAGATTTACCAGCTGAAGGACCAGCTTGTCACGGTTTCAGATCTTAATAATCCTGACAAAGCGCGCATTGTGAAGCAAATGGATATGAAAGACGGCGTTACCACGCTTGTGAATTATACCTATGATCAGAACCTCGGCACTAATTTTCCCGAGCTGAAAGTCAGCGGAGCTGATCAGGGTATTGACCACAGCTTCTCCATTACTGCGGATGCATTTGCATCAGGAAATCCGACACTGGTAAACAACAAGAGCTATTATTATATGGCTGTATCTTATGCATACAATCAGTACAAAGAATATGACCCGACAGATCCCAATGCACTCGACGGGCAGAAAAAACCATACCTGGAAGGAAGAAACAACATCAAAACATACAATGCGATCCCGCATGCAACAGCACCCGAATCCGGCGGTTCTTACCTGCATGCCAATTATGGAGACGGACCACAGATACAACGTATAGACGGGCAGGGGAACGGCGGACTTATCCTTGATCTGACTCCTGAAACAGAAGCGGAAATAATGAATTCACCCGTGTATCGCTCCTACCACCCTGTTTACCGGCCCGGTGCAGGTCCTTTTAATGTCCGCGTTTTCGATCCCACGCTGGTGATTAAAGGAAATTTTGAAACCCGTTTTAGCGGCATAGCTCCTGACAGTGTCTGGCGAATGTCCGATCTCAATACGAATACGATGGTTGAATCAACCAGGCCTATACGCGATCCGTTTGATCAGCTAATTCCATCATGGGGATTATCTGCCAATATCCATACTGTTAAAGAAGCTGGTGAGGCCGGTGCGATCAACAACGGTTTGCTGGCCGCAGATATGTTTTTTGCTGATAACTCCAAGCAATGGCTTACCGGAATTCCTGACGGGGAAGGCGGAACACTGTTGAACTGGGTCAGGAGCGGTACCAATACAACACCTCCTTATGATAACGACTATGCAGGTTTGGATGACGGCGAAGTGTATGAAAATGTCATCGGCGGAATCTGGGCGCCTTACCGGCTCACCTCCCTTGCTGAAACCGGTCCGAAATGGAACGGACCCGGTATTGATGCAGCCAACAAATTTTCAAATCTTGCAAGTGTTGACATCGTTTTCACCGCTGATAAAACCAAATGGACGCGTGCTGCTGTTGTAGAAACCGACGACCTTGGCATCGGTATCGGGCAGGCCAGAAAATTTGATCTCAGGAAATCGGCATCTGTTGACAAAAACGGTCAGCCCAATTTCGGTGGTCCTGACAACAACGATTTCACGACAGGCATGGGCTGGTTCCCAGGTTATGCCATCAACCAGGAGACCGGTGAAAGACTTAACATTGCTTTTGGTGAGAATTCTGTTTTCCCGACTGAAAATGGTGCCGACATGATCTGGAACCCCACAGCATCCCTCGTAGACCAGTCAGGAAATGTTGTATTCGGGGGTATGCATTATATCTACATATTTGGTCATAACAACGATTCCCCTTCCGACGGACCCTTATACGATGGCTGCGCATATATCCATGAAGCGCTGGATTCGGCGGCAGGTGCCAGCTTGACCATCGGCAATTTCCTGAGAAGGAATGTCTGGAAAGATGCCATGTGGGTGACTCTTCCACTTACCGTTGCATCCAAGATCACTCCTGCAACGGGACAGATGCTGATACCTCCCACTGATGTCAGGATACGCCTGCGGGTTGCAAAAAATTACAAGACATACATCAGCAAAACCATTAAAACAATGACCCTGCAGCCGAATACCAAATACAGGGTTGTGGACGGTGACATTACTTACAATTCGCAGTTGATTTCTAATGGCTCTGATTTTACAACGGATGCAACAACACTCACCTTTACCGGAAACGGAAGTGTGGTAACTCCCCTGCCTGAAAATAATTTTATGCCTTTATACAGGTTCAATACAGATAACCTGGCCCCTTCCAAGAATAACACAGAAGCTTTGCACGATGCGCTCAGCATGATCAATGTTGTTCCTAATCCATACTATGCCTTTTCAGGATATGAGGGAACCATGGGCATTACGGGACAGGTCGACAACAGGATCAGGATCACCAACCTGCCTTCCGTCTGTAAAATTTCGATTTTCACCACTAACGGAACGCTTATACGTCAATTCGACAGGAATGTGGCACCTGATAATTCGAGGGGCGGAACAAACCTTGACAATCCGAATACCAGCCAGGACTGGGATCTGAAAAACCACAAAGGCATAACCATCGCCGGAGGAATTTACCTTATCCACGTAGAGGTTCCCGGCATCGGTGAAAGGGTCATCAAATGGTTTGGTGTGATCAGGCCGGTCGACCTCGACACTTTTTAAAAAAACACCCTAACCTTATGCAACTGACCTGCCCGGTTCTCAAGAGCCTGTGAACCGGGCGGTCATTTAAAAATACTGATTGGTTTTTTATTTACAGGTTTATTGATTAACACTTTTCAGGACATCCTCCCAGGAGGGTGTCTTTTTATTTTTCTGTTAACCTTTCTTTAACTACCGTATCCTGTCTATCTTTATACCTTTGATTAACCAACCAGTAAGCCCCTTTATGAATAAGTATCTTTTCTATTTACTTTTTCTCATAATAACCGGTAATTTATACGCTCAGGACACTTTAAAATCTTACCAGGCAGGCCGGATTTTTACACCGGTTAAGATTGACGGAATCATGGATGATGCGGCATGGAATGAGATCCTGCCGGCAAGCGACATGATCCAGAACCTTCCCAATGAAGGCATGCCGCCTACCCAGCAAACCACTTTTAAAATTGCATACGATAACAGCGCCATCTATTTCGGTGTGCTGATGTATGATACGGCACCCGACAGCGTGCTGCATGAGCTTGGAAAAAGGGATGACAACGACCTGAACAGCGATTATGTGCGGTTTGTGATTGATCCATACAACACCAGGCAGGATGCCTATGATTTTGGCGTCTGGGCTTCCGGCGTTCAGGTCGACTCCAAGTTTTCAGATGAAACCTATGATGCAGTCTGGGAAAGCAGCGCCAGACTTACCAATTTCGGATGGTGTGTGGAGATGAGAATACCTTATTCGGCCATTCGCTTTCCCAAAAAAGACATTCAGCAATGGGGCCTGCAGATTACCAGATCGATCCGACGCAACCGTGAATTTGACCAGTGGGCGCTGACTCCCAAGGATGTCCCCAATGCGATCAACTACTGGGGAAATCTGAAAGGGATCAACAATATTAAATCTCCTTTGCGATTGTCGGTAACGCCATTTATTTCCACTTACCTTGAAAATGCACCGGTTTACAATGAAGCAGGTGAAACATACAACAGCAGTTCTTTTTCATTTACTGCCGGGGCGGATCTGAAATACGGCATTGATGACCGGTTTACCATTGACCTGACCCTGCTGCCGGATTTTGGCCAGATACAGAGCGACAACAAAGTAAAAAACCTGAGTTACAGGGAGGTTACCTATGATGAAAACAGGCCATTCTTTAAGGAAGGTACCGAATTGTTTAACAGGGATGACCTTTTTTATTCCAGGCGCATTGGAAGAATACCAGGCGGATATTATGATGTGGAAGACCACCTCAACGAAGGTGAAGTCATCAGCAAGAACCCGTCACAGGTCAAGCTGCTCAATGCCATCAAGCTTTCGGGCAGGAACAATAACGGATTGGGCATGGGAATTTTCAATGCCATTACGAATAATACTTATGCCGTGATTGAAGACAAGGAAGGAAATCAAAGGAACATTCTTACCGAACCGCTGACCAATTACAACATCCTGGTATTCGACCAGCAGCTGAAAAACAATTCAAACATCTATTTTCTCAATACCAATGTTATCCGCGACAAGCACTACGACGATGCCAATGTTTCAGATATCGGATTTACCTTTTTCAACAAGAAAAATACGTATGCCATTGACGGAACCTTTGCGCTTAGCCAGCTATTTTCACAGGATGACAGCCTGAGCGATACGTATGCTGATCAGATCGGCTACAAATACTTTTACGGTCTAAGGAAAACAAGCGGCCAGTTCCAGTTTGGCCTGAGCAGGCAGGTGCTCAACAATACCTTTGAGTCATCGGACCTGGGCTACCAGGCCATCAACAATACGGTTAACAACAGGGTATACGTAGATTATAACTTTTACAATCCCACCAAATATTTCAGGGAGTCATATAACACCCTCAGCGCGGATTACGCCACCAATTTTCAAACCGGTCACCGGACGAATTTTCAGATCGACCTGAATCTGTTTGTCAACCTGCTGAGCTATAATGCCGTTTTCGGAGGAGGCGGATTTACGCCAATGATCAGCTATGATTATTTTGAGCCCCGAGAAGATGGCATGCGTTACAATAAAACCAAGCGGTATTTCTACAGCTTTATCGGTATCAGCTCCGATTACAGGAAAAAGCTTGCGCTTGACCTGACACTGAACTTAAGTAATTTTCTGGATGAATACAAAGGAGAAGGTTATAATGTTGATGTAACGCCAAGATGGAGGGTGAACGATCACCTCTCCATTAAATACACTTTCTCATACTACTATGATCCCTATAATTTTGGACATGTTACTTTTGATTCGCTGGGAAATAATATATACGGACTTCGAAAGCTGAATACCCTGATCAACACGCTCAACCTGCAATATATCTTCAACAAGAACATGTCAGTTACACTTGCAGGAAGGCATTACTGGATCAGGGGTGCTTACAGAAGATACATGACGCTGCAGGATAACGGGGATGTGATCACCAATAATGAATATAGTGTAAACAATGACTTCTGCTACAATGTATTTAACATTGATCTATTGTTTGCCTGGCGTTTTGCTCCCGGCAGTGACATCACCATCGGCTATAAAAATGCCATTGAAAACGAAACTTCGGAGCTGGTCTCCCATTTCGGAAAAAACCTGGATCAGACCCTGCATGCCCCGCAGGTCAACAGCTTTTCACTGAAGGTGATCTATTATTTCGATTTTCTCTATCTCAGGAAGAAGCACTGAAACCAGCTTATGACGCCGGGTTCAGCCTGCAAAAAGCGATATAATCGGTGGATGTTACAGCCGTTTGCCCGGCACCTCTCAACATGGTAATTAACTGACCCCGGTGATACGTGCTGTGGTTCATGCAATGGGTGATCATGTCAATAACGGTATTCGTATATGCTTTGCCTGCAATGGTATGATAGTTACCGGTTGCCTGCAGGCTGTCATCCGTGCTGCTGTCCATGTAATCAATAAAGCGCTTTGAATTTTCGAGCATGGCATCGAGGCCTTCCTGCAATGTACCATTGAACTGTGAACTGGGAGGCCAGCTCACAGGCGATTCCTGCAGCAGCCTTTTGATCCACACCAGCTCGGCATCCCAGATATGATAAACCGTTTTACGTATTGTAGGAAAGCTGCTCTGCTGAACCAGGTCGGCTTTTGCTGTTCCGGCAGCAAGAATTAACGTTGCACATTTTTCATTGGCCCAGTAATTATAAGCAGCAAGCCGGGATAGCTGTGTTCTGAGCATGATCAGAGATGTTTGTTCAGCAGGTTGCATTCCAGGATACGGTGCAGGTATTTTTCAGTGGTGCATTTTTGAAGCGCCTGCACATGTTTCATGTGATGCATATCCGTTCCGATCAGATCAACCATGTCGTTGTCAATCATTTTTTCTGCAATCTTTTTCGCATCATAGCCGTAATAGCCTGCAAGGGAATTGGTATTGATCTGTAACAGCACGCCACTGTCGCGGTATTGTTTGTACTGATCAAAGTTATTATACCAGAAAGGATACCGCTCAGGGTGAGCCATGATGGGTTTGTAGCCCAATACCTGCATGCGAAAAATAATTTCATTGATGTTCTCCGGGCAATTGATATAGGAAATTTCAAACAACAGGTAGTTGTCGCCCATGGTCAGCAATTTCTCTGTTTCAAGCTTTTTCACAAATCCGTCATCCACATAATATTCAGCGGCGGCATCGATGCTTACAGGTATGTTTTCCTTATTTATTGCATCCCTGACCTTCTCCAGTCCTTCCATGATAATTTCAGGCGTATTCCTGTAATAATCGCTCATGATGTGCGGGGTGGTGATCAGCTTTTTAAAACCCAGTTCATTCAGCGATTTGATGAGCATGATGGAGTCTTCAACCGTTTTGGCGCCATCGTCAATTCCCGGTATGAGATGTGAATGCATGTCGGTGACCACCGATGAAAAGTCAATCGCCTCGGGTTTATGCTGGAACTTACTGAAAAACGATTTAAACATTTTCTTTACTCGGCATTGATTCTTTAAACCAGGAAAGGGTGATTCCAAGGCCTTCTTTTACTTTTACCTGGGGGTTATAACCCAGCATTTTTCCTGCCAGTGAAATATCAGCCAGCGAATTTTTCACGTCACCTTTCCTGTCTTCCCTGTAGACCGGCATCTGGTTGCTTCCGGTCAGCTCCTTCAGGATGCTGAAAAGCCCGTTAATGGAAACGCTTTCACTAACAGCCACATTGTAAATCCTGTTGAAAGCATCAGGATGGCTGGTAAAGAACGCCCTGATATTTGCTTCCACCGCATTTTCAACAAAAGTGAAATCGCGTGTCTGTTCCCCGTTGCCATTGATGTATGCGGTTTTGTTGTTGAGCAGGGCATCCATAAACAGGGGAATGGCTGCAGCATATGGGCCATGCGGGTCCTGCCGCGGGCCAAATACATTGAAATAACGAAGACCGATTATTTTCATCCCGTAGTTGAGTGAAAATACGCCTGCATATAATTCATTGGTAAGCTTGGAGACTGCATAAGGTGAAAGCGGTCGGCCAAGCTGTGCTTCCACTTTGGGAGATGCCTGCAAATCACCGTAAACAGATGAGGAGCTGGCATAAATGAACCGTTTCACACCTGCATCGCGGGCGGCAACCAGCATGTTAAGAAATCCCGTGGCATTGGCCGCATGGGTATGAAGCGGGAATTCAATCGACCTGGGGACGCTGCCAAGCGCAGCCTGATGGGTTACGTAGTCAATTCCCTGACAGGCCCGGGCACAGGTAGCCGGATCGGTAATGTCACCTTCCATGAATTCATACGCCGGATTAGACAGCCAGGGAGCTACATTTCTTTTAAATCCATTGGAAAGGTTATCAAGCACGCGAACCTTTGATGCCCCGTATTTCAACAGATATTCAACAATATTGGAACCGATGAATCCGGCCCCGCCTGTAATTAAAAACGACTGACTTTGGAGCGGGTGCTCATGGAATGGTTTGACAAACATACAGATGCCGGAGAATATGATTTTTTATGAATCGGTAAAATTAATAAAAATGTGGGAGTTTAGGAGTGCCGACAGGTGACAATATTCCTGCCATGATTTTTTCCGGTTTCAATTAAATTTTGAGATGGAAGATATTTCTTTACTTTTGCACCCTGCTTTCACAAAAAGCAGATTTCGGGGTGTAGCGCAGCCTGGTAGCGTATCAGCATGGGGTGCTGGTGGTCGCTGGTTCGAATCCAGTCACCCCGACAAATGAAAAGTTCCCGCGCAAGCGGGATTTTTATTTTCAGTGCGACCGTTGAAAGCCTGCTTTCAAAAGGGAGAACTAGAAATAAAAACGAACGAAGAGAGAACTTTTCTTTCGAATCCCCTCCCCTTTTGGATCAGCGTAGCTAATCCAGTCACCCCGACTAATGAAAAGTTCCCGCGCAAG
>Ga0157380_10000036_pt1 | contig 81892 bp, 65 predicted proteins | sample S35metaG_FD_119757 | JGI IMG/M metagenome (GOLD analysis project Ga0157380, IMG submission 119757) | Switchgrass rhizosphere microbial communities from Kellogg Biological Station, Michigan, USA - S3-5 metaG | ecosystem: Host-associated > Plants > Roots > Rhizosphere > Soil | place: USA...
CACCCGGCGCAGGGCAGACACCAGAGCATCCGGATCGTCGTGCCCGACGACGATGCCCGCCCCACTGCCGAGCAGCTCGACAGCATGCGGGAACGCGGTGGCGATGACGGGCCGGCCGCTCGCAACGGCGTCGACCAAAACACCGGAGGTGACCTGGTCTGTCGAGTCGTAGGGCAGGACGACGACGGCAGCTGACTGAATGAGCGCGGTCAACATCGGTATGTTGCGGTAACCCGGATCGAAGTACACCGAATCCGCGACGCCGCGGCGCTGCGCCTGTTCCATCCGCGCTTCGCGGTACGCCTCGCCATCGGCGGCCAGCACCTTAGGATGCGTTCGGCCAGCAACCAGGTATTGCGGCCGACCTGGCACATCGTTGAGCGACCCCATCGCCTCGATCACCCGCTCGATGCCCTTGCCCGGACCCATCAGGCCCCAGGTCAACAACGTCGGCCGACCGCGCCTAACGCAGGAGGCGTTCGCCGGGAGAGTCGCGCCATGCGGGATAGTGGTGACTTTGCGGCGGTCGACGTCAAAACCACTGCGCAACCGCTCGTTGGCCGCATCGGACATCACAATGACCTGATCCGCGCGGGCCACAACCGCCTCGAGGACCGAACGCTGGTGTCGCGTCGGGCTTTTCAGGACAGTATGGGCGATCACGATCGACGGTATTTGCAACCCGTCCATGACGTCCACGACTGCGACACCGTCGACGCCTCCGTAGATACCGTACTCATGTTGGAGGACCGCGACATCGCTCTGGTTGAGGAGCTCAGCGCATGCTGCGACGGACGTCGGTGACCCGTTGACCATCTCTCCGATGACGCGGCTAGTTGTCGACGGCGGCCCATCGGACACTCGCACGACGCTGACGTCAGCGCCGTTGGCAGTCAATCCCTCAGCCAGCGCGGCGCTGAACGTCGCCAGCCCGCACGGCGTCGGTGGGTACGTACTGAGAATGCTGAAACTCGGAGCGCCGCGAAATCCCTGACCCACAACGGGAAACGCCGACGACGAGCGTGTAGAAAGCGTGATCAAGGGGTGATCCCAACTGGCGGTTGTCACCGGCGTATCCGGCGTGAGCGGTTGCTCGGCGTGGTCAGCGGCGGTGCGGCTGACTCATCCCGGACTAGCTGGGTTCCCAACTGATTTGACGATACACCCCCAGGGCCGTCACTACGAGACGGGCTCCCCGAACGCTGTTGACGGCATCATGCTTATCGTGCGCCACTGACATGGCTAACACCTTGCGCCACAGCGCTTCCGCCGTTGTCCAAGTCATGTATGAGTCGGGCCGTCCACGATGAGCTCTCGGCCCGAGCCGCGCGTACAACACTCTCGGCGGTCTCGTACAACTCGGTGTCTCGTTGTGACGCTGCGTGGTGCCTGGCCGCCGCGCAACGCATCACCATGATGCCTAGCGCTTGCGGTGTCTCGTGCGGTACGACAAGGAGTTTCGCGGAAACTTGATGACCGGCGACCATCATCAGCCGAAAACTTCTGCGCCGCTGCCAGCGAGCGACGGTCACCATCGAGCTGAGATCCACGGCCGCCTCGGAGGCAGACCAGTTGATGCAGATATCGACGATCTCGCCCAATGGCTTGTGCAATACCTCGATGAGCTCCGGCAGTTCACGCGCCACTACTCCGGTGTGTGGCCACCACGCGCCGTCGATATCGGACCCTAACTGCGGTGCGAGCGCCAACCTGACGGGTCGAGCGAGGCGCCGCGTTCCGGTCAACCCATTCACGACGGCGGCGTAGTCTCGGTCGAATCTCTCTGCGGGCTGTCGGAAAAGGCGGGAAATTGCACCGGTTCCGAGTCACGCTCGGTGTTCGACACGACCTCCCGCTCATAGGGATGCGAAAACAAATCAGACGGTTTCATGTAATAGGTCCTCAAATAGGTTCAGGTTCTGCCCGAACGTTGGTTTATCGGGCGAAGATCGATTCGTGAGCTGCTCGTCTGCACGTCAAGGTCTACGGCGGCATCGCCAACACGAACGGCTTACCAACCAATCTACACCCGTTTGCCAGAAGAGCCGGCAGCTCATCAGCCAGGTCACCTGAACGCGATTCGGTCAACCGCGCGCCCCCCGACGACCGTCAACCCCAGAAACGCTTGGTGAACCGCTTCTGGTCACCTTCGACGTCGGTCCACTCCCCGGACGGATAGCTGAACGGTCGCTTCGCCCCCGTGCGGACGACGTCGAGTGTGCCGTCATGGTGCTTGACGTAAGCGTCGCCGAACCGCATGTAGTTGTCGGCGTCGCCGTTTCGGAGTGTCACTTTGACTGTCATGGTCGAAACCTCCGGACGCGTCGGCGAAATGTCGGGCGGTGATAGGCGTCGGACGCTTCGCCGTCGTGCGCGCCAATCGCAAGCAGGTCGCCCACCGCCGAAGCGTTGTCCGGCGCAGCAGCGGTCATCATCGCCTCGTGTGCGATCTCCGGCTCGGTGTGCGGAGGCACCACCAACAGCAGAATCTTTTCGCGACCGACCCCGAGCACCTGGAGAGTATTGGCTGGTTGCAGCCGGTATCCGTCCAGGCGAACCGCCCGCCCGCCGGTCGTCAGTCGCCTCGGCACCATCGCCCATTCAGCCAGGTTGTACATCACCCGATCAATGGCGCCCAGGCGCACCGACAGCACCGCCAGCAGATCCGGCAATTCAGTCGACAGGTCATCGCTGCGCGGCCACCACGCCCCGTCGACGTGCCCGGTTGCCGGCGCCTTGGGCTTCAAACGCAGCCGCGGCGTGTTCTCGGGTCCTTCATGATGCCCGCCGGGGGCGGCGCCCCCGTTCTGTCGTGCCATTCGACGATCCCGTCTCGGCCGCGAAACGGCCAATTCACCCGAGCCGGCGACGACGCGATCTCAGATGGTCGCGCACGACATACCACCGACTCTGTGCGCATTGCGTCCCGAACGGACGCCGATGCCAGCTCGCCTACGAGAGCTGTTGCGCCTCAATGCTTTTGGATGTGCAGTCTTTCGGTCGACGAAGCGCGCTCATCCTTGGCCCGCTTGTCCGCCCGCTTCTGTTTCAGCGACTTGCCGGATTTCTTGCTCATCGTTTGTCGAGGAGATTTGTCAGCCACACAGACCCCTTGATAGTTGGGGGCCTTGGTGGTCCCGATACGTAGATTCTACGCCCAACCGTCGAGCCCGGCCCTGGATCTCTCCAAACGCATTGTGGGCTGGCGGGAAACGACCCACCAGCCCACATGAACTAGAACTCGTCAGACGGCAGTTACTCCGACTGCCTGCGGGCCCTTGGCCCCCTGTTCGATACTGAACTCAACTCGCTGGTTTTCCTCGAGTGATTTGTATCCATTCCCCTGGATTTCGGTGTAGTGGACGAACACATCGTCCGCACCGCCGTCTGGAGCGATAAAACCGAAGCCCTTATCGCTGTTGAACCACTTCACAGTCCCCTGTGCCATTCTTTTCAACTTCTCTCATTTTCAAACGGATGCCGACAGGCATCCCCCTTCACACTATCACGGCAAGCGTGTAAAACGTCTTCGACTGTGACACTACGCTTTTCATGCAGCAGCCACGATGTCCACGACTTGTGCTACGCCGGCAAACTCCTGGGTGTAGTCTCAAGATGAACCGTTTCGTAGTAGCGGTGATCCTCGTTCGGGACACACTCGAGCACGATCAACGTGCGATCCGATTCGTAAGTCGGCCTATGCACCCGCGGTCGGCCTCGAAATGAAGGAACCGTCCATGGATCACACGGGATTACACGTCGATCTCCTTGCAATTCAAGCGGTTTCCGCGTCGGCCCCGGCTGCGCCAGCGGCTCATGACTGACCCGATATACGGACGGCGCTTGAGCAGTCCGGTTCGGTTCACCCTGGCGTCCAACCTGGGCAGCGGCCTCGACGGGGCCTGGTGGCCACGCACGGCGTCGATAGCCCGAGAACTTTCCGACCTCGCCGACGCCCTTCGGGAATCGCTGGGCCAAGTAATCGATATCGGCGTCAACTGGTCCCCGTTGCAGGGTGTACCTGATCTCGACTTGCTCAATCGCCGTGGCGTGGCGGCAACGCCTGGCAGGGACAGCAGGCACCTCCGCGTCATGACCATCACCGGCACGCGCGCCAAGGCGCATCTCCTGGTCGTGCCCTGCCGAACGAGTATCGCGCTGGCTGTCATGCTGCTGCGTCAAGCCGCCGACCTCCCGGTCCTGTACGCACACCAGCACACCGCGGCATTCCAAACCGCCGGTGTCATCGTGGAGACCGCGCGTGCCCAAAACTCACAAACCGCCGCACCCGCGGACAGCTCAAGCTGAAGTTCTCGACCGACGGCCGCCTTGGCGACCATGCCCGGTGTGCCCGAAACCGGCCGCACCTGCTGCGCCTCTGGGGCGCCGGGCGCCCGCGGAGCCACGGCCGCGCGACCCGCCCTTCTTTGCGTTGGCAGGTTTAGTCGACCCGTCAGTCAGGACAGCGGGAGCCTGAAACGGCGCGACATCGCCGACCAGCGCGGTCACCTGGGCTGAATCAGCACCGACCTGCTGAGGGTGCACGGTGATGCCGGCTCGTCGCATCAGGACTTGAACGTCCCTGCGCTGTTCGGGCAGCACCACGGTGACCACGTCGCCTGTGTTACCCGCCCGTGCAGTCCGGCCAGAGCGGTGCAAGTAGGCCTTGTGCTCAGTCGGGGGATCCACATGCACTACCAGCTCGACACCGTCGACGTGCACACCACGCGCCGCGATGTCGGTAGCTACCAGCACCCTGGCCAGACCCGTGCTGAAAGCCGCGAGGTTGCGGTCACGAGCAGGCTGAGAAAGATTGCCGTGCAAGTCAACTGACGGCACTCCGGATTCGGTGAGCGTCTTGGCGAGCTTGCGAGCCTGGTGCTTGGTACGCATGAACAGGATCCGGCGCCCACTGCCGGAGGCAAGCGTGTGCACCAGTTCCTTCTTCGCCTGGACGCCCGTAACGTGGAACACGTGGTGCGTCATCTCGGGTACGGGTGAGTGCGCCTCGTCGACCGAGTGCGTCACCGGATTCCGCAGGAATCGCTTGACCAGCTTGTCGACCCCGTTATCCAGGGTCGCGGAGAACAGCAGCCGCTGCCCGCGCTGCGGCGTGGCGGCCAAGATGCGGGTAACACCTGGCAAGAAGCCCAGGTCGGCCATGTGATCGGCTTCGTCGACGACGGTGACCTCGACCGCGTCGAGGCTGATGATGCGCTGCTTCATCAGGTCCTCCAGGCGGCCCGGGCAGGCGACGACGATGTCAACGCCCGACCGCAGCGCGGCCACCTGCCGGTTCTGCGGAACTCCGCCGAAAATAGTGGTGACTTTGAGCTGTTGGGCGGCCGCTATCGGCTCGAGCGTGGCCGCGATCTGGGATGCCAGCTCCCGAGTGGGTGCAAGGACCAAGCCAGCCGGTCGCGACCGACGCGGCATCGCTGCCAGCCGTGTGACCAGCGGGATGGCAAACGCTAGCGTCTTGCCACTGCCAGTCTTGCCGCGGCCCAACACATCTCGTCCTGCGAGCGTGTCAGGAAGCGTTTTCTCCTGTATCGGGAAAGGGGTGCGGATTCCGCGCGCGGCGAGCGCTTTGACGAGCGGTTCACCGACGCCGAGGTCGACGAAGGATTGAGTTGTTGTCACGTAAAAGGTGCCTTTCAGGCATCGGTTTGTACAAGGCGAGCAAGCACAAGGTGGCGAGATTGCCGGTGGGCAAAATCGATCGCCGCGAGAAGAGCTTGTGCTCGATGCACGGATCATCTGTGCTCGGCGCTTGGACCGGACCCTGGGGTCGACGATCGCGCCGGATGGGATGAAAGCGTTCCACGACGAGCTGGCATCGATTTCTTATCGACACCAACGTTCGTGCACAGCGTACAGGACCGTCTCCGATCACCTGCGGGCCGGTCGCCGATCCGCTACGCAGCTGTGAACTCAACCGGCAGGGTTGCCGGCGACCGGAACGCGACGCCGGTGATGTTCGGCGCCGGTGCGCTCGGATCAAGGTGCAGGTCCGGTAGCCGGTCGAGCAGGCCGTTTATCGCGACCGTCGTCTCCATCCGAGCAAGTGGCATGCCGAGGCAGAGGTGCGGGCCGCCGCCGAAAGTAAGATGCGCGATGTTCTTGCGGGTCGGGTCGAAGCGGTCGGGGTCGGCATAGTGCGTCGGGTCCCGGTTGGCCGCCGCGACGCTGACGCTGACGTTCGTGCCTTTGGGAATCGTGATCCCGCCAAGCTCGCAGTCGCACCTCGCCACGCGGACCACCGTGCTGATCGGCGGCTCCCACCGCAACGCCTCCTCGATCGCTCCGCGCAGCATGTCGCGGTCCTCGCGCAGCGTCTCGAGCAATGACGGCTCGCTGAGCATCGCGACCAGTAGGTTGCCCGACGCGCGGTACGTCGTCTCAACTCCGGCCGGCAAGATCAACAACAGGAACGCGAAGATCTCGTCGTCCGACAACCGCTTGCCGTCGATCTCCGACTCCGCGAGCGTGCTGATCAAGTCGTCCTGCGGATCGCGCCGCCGTTCGGCGAGGATTTCTCCGAAATACTCTTTCAGTGTGGCGGACGCGGCGATCCCGATGTCCCAGTTGTAGACCACGCTGAGCAGCTCTATCGACAACTGCTGGAACCGCACATAGTCCTCGCGCGGCAACCCCATCAGTCGCGCGATCACTTGCACCGGGAACGCAAAGGTGAACTCCCGCACCAGATCTGCCCGCCCCCGCGACGCGAACCGGTCGATTAGCTCATGCACCACCACCTCGACCAGCTCAATGCGCCACCGCTCCAACAGCTTCGCCCGGAACAGCGGCGACACCAGCGCCCGGCTCGCCCGGTGCTCGTCTCCCTCCTGTTGGAGCAGAGTGCGCCCCATGACCGGGCCCATGATGTTCTCGTAGATCGACGATGAGAAGTTCTCTGGATGCGTGAGCACCGTTTGGCACTCGTCGTAGCCGAGCACGGTCACCCCCGCGATGTCGAGGTTCTGCGCGGGTGTCTCGACGATTGGGTTGCCGACCATCACCCGATGCTTTTCCCGTGCGAGGCGCAGCTTTTCGTGCACGTTCTCGACTGCCATCAGCAACCCGTCCTGCAGCTTGGCAGGGTCGAACTCCTCCAGCGGCGCGCGGTGGGTCATGACGCCGTCACCGTCTCGGTGTCCCGCCCCGACCGCAGCACTGTGCCGGGCAGCGCGCCCGTCGCGGCGCCGTCATGGCACACCTCCGTGCCAGCCACCCACACCGACGTGATCCCCTTTGCATCGGCCACCAAACGCGGTGCGCCAGCAGGTAAGTCGTAGCGGGTGCGCTCAGGGCCGTGGTCGACGGTCGCCGGGTCGAACATCACCAGGTCGGCGTGCCAGCCTCGAGCGATGCAGCCGCGTTCCTTCAGCCCGTACAACCGCGCAGGCACGTCGGTGATCAGCCGGACCGCCTCTTCGAGCGTCACCACCTGGTGCTCACGGACGCCGTGGCCGAGCAGCGATGTCGTGTAGATCGCACCGCACATCATGTCGAGGTGTGCCCCTGCGTCCGAGCCGCCGATCACTGCATCCCGGTTGCGCCACACCTCGGCGCGTGCTTTCCAGTCGGCTTCGCCGTCGCCGAACGGTTGCGGTGATAGTCCGGTGCGCAGCTCGTCGGCGATCACGATGTCGAGCAGGGCGTCGAACGGCTCTTTCCCACGGGCAGCTCCGACTTCGCCGACGGGGCGGCCCGTTGCGTCGGCGTTCTCGGGGGCGAAAGTTTCGACGATGATCAGTCGCTCCCAATTGGCAAGGCCGCGAAGGATTCCCGCCTCTTTCGAGTGAGCACCTTCGTTGAGGCGGCGACGCACCTCGGGATCGGCGAGGGCCTTGAGCCGCTCGGGCACCGGTAGGTGCATCGTCTCGCGCCAGCCCGGTAGTCCGTCGAGCACAAAGCCGGACAGGAACGACAGCCGGATCTTCGTCGAGTGGGGCAGGGTGAGCGCGACGATGCGGCCGCCCCGCTTCGCTGCGACTTGCGATGCGCGCAACTGCTTTTCGTGTCCTTCGGGGTTGCCCGCCGAGATGCCCAGCACGTTCCAGTTCAGCGGCCGGTCGGCGGCTTTCGACATGTTAGTGAGCAGGTCGATGTCGTCGTCGGTGAAGCCGGACAGGCACCCGGGAATGATCGCCTCGAGCTGGGTGCCGGCCTGTGCCCGGACAGCCGCGGCCAGTGCCAGCAGTTCCTCCCGCGAGGCGCTGCGCGACGGGACCGGCTGCCCGTCGCCGTCGTTGTGGGTGTGCGACTGCGAGGTCGACAACCCCATCGCGCCGTCGGCCAGCGCGGCCTTGAGCAGCGTGGTCATCTTTGCGATCTGATCGGAGGACGCAGTGCCCCCGACCGCGTCTTCGCCCATTGCCGCCAAGCGAATTGCACTGTGGCCCACTAGGAAGCCGGCGTTGACGGCGGTCCGACCCTCGAGCCGTTGCAACCAGTCGCCGAAGGACGACCACTGCCAGTCGAGGCCGGCGCGCAGCGCGTCGAGCGGCATGCCCTCGACACGGGCCAGCATCCGGGTCAGGTAATCCTGTTGGTCGGGCCCCGCGGGCGCCAATGTGAAGCCGCAGTTCCCGCCGAAGACTGTGGTGACGCCGTGCTGTATCGAGGGGCTGGCGGTCGGATCCCAGAAAAGCTGCGCGTCGTAGTGCGTGTGAAGGTCGACGAAGCCCGGTGCGACTGTCTGCCCGTCAGCGTCAACAATTGTTGACGCCTGCTCGTCGACGTCGCCGACCGCAACGATCCGTCCGTCACGCACCCCCACGTCGCCATGTCGTGCGGGTGCGCCTGTGCCGTCGACGATCTGGGCGTCTCGGATGAGCAGATCCAGCACGGCGGCCTCCTATGCTGTGCCGTTCTGGGCCAGCCACGCGCTGTTGGGTAGCGGGTGGCGGAACAGCTGTGCGGCGTTGCGATGGGTGATGCGGGCGGCATCTTCGGGCGACAGGTTTGCGACGTTGCGTGCGACGACGCGCTGGGTGTCGGGCCACGTCGAGTCGGCGTGCGGGTAGTCGCTCTCGATGAGGATGCGCTCGGCGCCGATGGCGTCGAGGGTGCCGAACGCGGTCGGGTCGTCGATCGAGCAGAACCAGAAGTTGCGACGCAGCACCTCGCTCGGGAGCAGGTCGCTCTTCCAGGACCCGCCCTCGGCGCCGGACGCGGAGTGCGCGAGGACGAAGTCGGCGCGGTCGGCGAGCATGGCGACCCAGCCAAGGCCGCCCTCGTCGAGGGTGATGTTCAGCTTCGGGAAGCGGACGGGGATGCCCGACCAGAGCCAATCCGCAGTTGCGACAAGCGCATTAACAGGGAACAGCGTGGTGATGGTCTCGAACGGGGTGTCGGGAGCGGGGATCGGCGCCCACTGTGCAGATCCGGTGTGGAGGCAGATGACGGTGTCGGTTTCCTCGCAGGCGGCCAGGAATGGATCCCAGACGCCGGTGTGCAGGCTGGGCAGCCCGCACTGGGCGGGCAGCTCGGGGAAGCTCACGGCCTTGAATCCGCGTTCGGCATTGCGTCGTAGTTCGTCGGCGGCGAGCTGCGGGTCGGCGAGCCACGGCAGTTGCAGGGGGATGATGCGGTCGGGGTAGCAGCCGGCCCATTCTTCGAGGTGCCAGTCGTTCCAGGCCCGCAGCGTCGCGAGACCGAGTTCGGGGTCGTCGCTCTTCCAGAACACCGTGCCCGAGAACCCAGCGATCAGGGAGGGGAAGTTCAACGATGCCCAGATTCCGGCGAGGTCCATGTCGGCGATGCGGGCGTCGATATCCCAACAGCCGCGGCGCATTTCGTCGAAGCGGGCGGCCTCCATACTCCATTCCTCTTTTGGCCGGCCGATGACGGCGTTGAGTCCGATGTTCGGATAGCTGCGGCCCTCGTAATGCCACATCTGGGTGCCGTCCTCGGACTCCACGATCTTCGGCGCGCGGTCGGCCAGCGCGTTGGGGAGGCGGCCCTCGAACATGTCGGGTGGCTCGATGACGTGGTCGTCAACCGAGATGAGGATGTGCTGTCGCTCCCGCGGCGTCGGGTCAGGCAGCAGCGCCATACCTGACGACTATGGTCGCTTTTGGCCGACTGTCAATGCTATTTGTGTAAAAACAGCAAAGTAATCCGCGGACGCGCATGTTCCGACGACCAACTCGTAACCACAGCAGCGGGTCATGAGAGTCGATTGGTTTCGGTGAGCGACGATTGAGCAATGCTTATCCAGAGGTTCAATCCGGATGGGGTGCATGCGACGCCGGGATATCACCACGTCACCGTGGTGGAGGCCGGTCGGCTTGCGTTTCTGGCCGGGCAGTGTCCGGTTCGGCCAGATGGGACGTACCCACCGGCAGACGATTTGCGGGCACAACTCGATCAGACGGTGGCCAATTGCTTGGCCGTACTGGCCGCGGTGGAGGCGGACCCTTCGGACGTCGTCCGGTCGACGGTTTACGTGGTCGCCGAGAGTCAACACGAACTTGCCCAGGTGTGGTCGCTGTTGATTGAATCCGCTCTTGGCCCGGCGTTTTCGACTGCGAGCACGTTGCTTGGCGTTACTCAGCTGGGGTATCCGGGCCAGCGGATCGAGATAGAGTTAACCGCCGCGCTCGCCTGACCGGAACCGCAGCGCCACGATTCCACGCGCCTCGGTTATGCACAACCGCCTAATCTGGCGCAATCGGCAAGTCGGGACAGGCCTTGAAGTAGTCGATGTCGGGCGACACCCAGTCCCGCCATTGCTTATGGCTCATGTTGGTATTGAGCTTGGCGCACAGCATTTCTGGGGATGCCAAAGCCGGCCACAGCCGCACCGTCTTGTCCCAACTGCCGGACGCGATCCGCGTGCCGTCGGGACTAAACGCCACACTGGACACCACGCCCGTGTGCCCGGTCAGCGGGTCGCCGAGGGGTTGGCCGGTGTCCGCGTTCCACAGCTGGACCGTGCCGTCGGCGCTGCCACTGGCCAGCCGGTGCCCGTCGGGGCTGTACGCCACACTGGACACTCGGTCGGTATGGCCGGTCAGCGGGGTGCCGATGAGCTGGTCGGTGTCGACGTCCCACAGCCGCACCGAGCCGTCGGCGCTGCCACTGGCCAGGCGGTGCCGGTCTGGGCTAAACGCCAGACTGCCCACCCCGCCGATATGGGTGAGCGGATCGGGGACGCTGAGGGGGTGCCCAACGGGTTGGCCGGTGTCGATGTCCCACAGCCGTACGGTCTCGTCGTCGGCGGCGGAGGCAAGCCGGTGCCCATCGGAGCTAAACGCCAGAGTCCCCACCCCACCCGTGTGGCCGGTCAGGGGCGGCCCGAGGGTTTGACCGGTGTCGACATTCCACACCCGCACCGGTCCGTCGGCGCTGCCGCTGGCCACTAGGTGCCCGTCGGGGCTCAACGCCAGACTGCCCACCCCACCGGGGTGAACGGTGAGGGGCGGGCCGAGAGGTTGGCTGGTGTCGACATTCCACACCAGCACCGTGCCATCGAATCCGGCGGACGCGAGCCGGTGCCCGTCGGGGCTAAACGTAAGACTGCCTACCCCATCGGTGTGGCCGGTGAGCGGCGCGCCGACCGGTTGGCCGGTGTCGACATTCCACACCCGCACCGTGCCATCGAATCCGGCGGACGCGAGCCGGTGCCCATCGGGGCTGAACGCCACGCCGGTTACCCCGTCGGTGCCGATGAGGGGCTCGTCGGTATCGGGCTTCCACAATCGCACTGTCTGGTCTTCACTGGCGCTGGCCAGCCGGTGCCCGTCGGGGCTAAACGCCACACTGAACACCCGGCCACTGTGGCCGGTGAGGGGGTCGCCGAGGGGTTGACCGGTGTCGACATTCCACACCCGCACCGTCTTGTCCCAGCCGGTGGAGGCCAGCCGGTGCCCGTCGGGACTGAAAGTCACACTCTCGACCCAGTCGGTGTGGCCGGTCAGCGGTGGGCCGAGGGGTTGGCCGGTGTCGGGGTTCCACAGCCGCACGGTCTTGTCGGCGCCCGCGGTCGCTAGGCGGTGCCCGTCGGGACTGAAAGCGACCTCGTTCACCCCATTGGTGTGGCCAGCCAGGGGGTCGCCGAGGGGTTGGCCGGTGTCAGCGTTCCACAGCCGCACGGTCTTGTCGGCGCTCGCCGTCGCTAGGCGGTGCCCGTCGGGGCTGAAAGCCACGCTTTGCACGGCGGCCGTGTGGCCGGTCAGAGGAGTGCCGACGGGTTGGCCGGTGTCGGCGTTCCACAGCCGCACGGTCTTGTCGGCGCCGGCGCTGGCCAGCCGGTGCCCGTCGGGGCTAAACGCCACACTGTCCACCCAATCGGTGTGCCCGGTCAGGGGCGCGCCGACGGGTTGACCGGTGTCGGCATTCCACAGCCGCACCGTGTGGTCTTCGCCAGCGGAGGCGAGCCGGTGCCCGTCGGGGCTAAACGCCACGCTGACCAACCTGCCGGTGTGGCCGGTCAGGGGCGCGCCGACGGGTTGACCGGTGTCGACATTCCACAGCCGCACCGTGCCGTCCCAGCTGGCGGAGGCCAGCCGGTGCCCGTCGGGGCGAAACGTCACGCTAGTTACCCAGTCGGTGTGGCCGGTGATGATTTTGAGGGTGCTGGCACTTTGGACCACCGCCCTGTACAGCGGGCCTCCGTCAGGGGTGGTGTTGAGGCCACGGGCGGCCAGGATCTGCTGGAACGCCCGCACGTCCCCGCCGGGCTGGGTGCCGGCCAGCATGCTCTGCGCCTGTGCCATCAGCTTCTGCGCGGTCGCCGCCTGCACCACTTGATGTCGGGAGGTCACCGCTTGCTGTTCTGCAGTGGTGGCCCGGCCGAACGCGATCACCGCAACGACCGCACCGACAAGGGCGATCACGGCGACGACCGCTGTTGCGGCCACCACGGCGCGAAGAATTCGCGAACGTTTCCGGAGCGCGGCAGCATGTCTCTCGGCGGTTTCTTGTTTTTCGCGCGCGGATTGCAGTTCGGCTTGCTGGCGTTGCTTCTCGGCCTCTAGACGGTCGTCTTCACGCCGACGGGACGCCTGGACGAAGTCGCGGATAGGATCCAGTCGATCGCGGAAACCTGGCTTGGCGCATAGGGTTTCGGCTTCGGTCAGCCGGGTGCCTTCCAGCAGCCAGGATTCGTTCTGACCGCTGGCGCGCCAATCGATGTCGGCGCGCTCATATGCGTCGGCGTCCTTGAGGTCCTGGGCCTCGTCACGCAACCAGGCTGCCAGTTCCCGCCATTGCCGCAGCAGGCTTTCCAGCGCAACCTCCACCACGGCCTGCCCGTCACGGGTGTCTTTGACCAGTAGCCGCTTGTCCACCATCTGCTGGATGAGGGGTCGGCTTTCGGCAGGCAGGTCGTCCCAACGGGCCAGCCGGCGCATCGGCTCGTTGTTATCGGGATTAATCGTGGCCAGCCACGGGATAAACGCACCATGCAAAATGCCGAGCTGCGCTTGACGCTCCGCCGGATCACTGGCCAGCAGCTTGGCGACCTCGGTCTGCACCACCTCGGCCATCCCGCCCATCGACTCGTACTCGGCCACCCTCAGATCACCATCGGCGCCGAAGTCGCGATAGAGCCGCTCCAGCGTCAACGCCAACAGCGGCAGTGCATCAGCGCTCTGGGCGGTCTCAACAAGCAGTCGCTCCACCAGCGCCGGTTCGATCGTGAGCCGGCGCCCGGCCGCAGTGGCGCGCCCCGCCGGTCCGGTGACGACCTCGGCGTACCCAGCGGGCGGCAGCGGTCTCAAGTCGTCGAAGAGGGCGGTCTTCACCTCAGCCAGCTGCGGAGCGATTTGCAGCGGTTCGTAGCGGTCGGCGCGGATGGTGACCGCCACGATCATCGCCGAGGTGTCCCCGGCCGCATGGTCTACGAGCGCGGCTAGTAGCTCCAGGAAGCTGGCGGCCTCGGGACCCGCGTCAGCGTTGAAGAGCTCCTCGGCCTGATCAACTGGCAGAACCAGGGTGGGGGCTGCCTGCTCGGCAGGTACGTCCAGCAGCCGGTCGCGGGCTGTTTGGCGCGCCTCTGCCAACAAGCCACTCAGATAATCGGCCCGCTCGTGGCGGCAGGCTTCCTTGATCTCACCCAGCAACGGGTGGGCGAAGCCGAGGTCGCTACGTAACTGATGGATCGAGCGCGCTAGGCCAAGCTCGCCGGTCAGCACCGCTCGCTCAGGGCGCACGATCGGCAGCGGGACGAGACGGCGGTCGTCCCGGCGCAGCCTCGGTAGCAACCCCGCCCTCAGAAACGACGACTTGCCTGCACCCGACGGGCCGAGGATGACGAAGATGCTCTCCACTCCGGTCGAACGCATCCCGCGTATCACGTCCAGCCCGTGCAGAATCTGGGCGTCACGCCCGAAGTACACAGCCGCATCGGCCTCCTCCAGTGGTGCCCATCCCCGGTATGGCGCGCGGTCTGGATCATCAGGTGGAGGCCATGGAAAGTGATCAGCACCAATCCCCAAGGTGCGCAAGCCATTTAGCAGCCGTCGCAAGCCCGCACTGTCGAAGACCACCGGCGCCCCGCCATCGGCGATGTCCACTTCGGTGGTGGGATCGTGGTCGGGAAACAGGTCGCAGCGTTGCCATTCCGAGGTGATGTTGGTGTCGGGCACAGGCTCTAGCCGTGCGCACACGATGGCCTTGTGCAGGTTCTCGGCGTAGCGGAATTCGACCGCGCATTCATGTGAGTTCAGCCAGTGCTTCGACAGCAGGCAGATCACCGCCTCGCAGCGAGTACAGGCCCTGTTCAGCGCTTCCTTCCACCGCTCCCCAGGCCGGATCCCGGTGTGCGGGTCCAGATCCAGGTAAATCTCATCAACCAGACCTGGTTCATGCTCAATCAGCCACTGCTTGACCGCCACCGCCTGACGACTATCAAATCTCGAATGACTCAAGAACACCCGCGACACAACCCACCCCCATCGGCAGGCACCCGCAATACGATCGGGCACCCCAACGGATTGTCGCCCCTACCAGGCGCCTCACCCGCCCGAACCGGAATTTCTGTCGAAGATGTCTGGCCGCCGATCAGCCCTTGGCGTGGTGCTCGAGCAAGGTATTCGACCCCAATCACTGCAAGCCAAGCTGATCAGCACCACCCATCCCGTCGAGGACGGCACTGCTTACAACAAGTAGAAGAAACAAGGAGATTCGCGCCGGTGCGGTCCGGCTGCGGACGGACGTGTCGACTGGAAGTCGTCAGCAAATGATGACGGTCGCGAGACGACCACGCCCCATAGCCTGCCGCTTCGCCTTCCACTAGAGCCTGCGGCTAATCCGAACCGGGATCCGATCGGGCATCGCCCAACGCTGTGCGCTGGGGTTCCGGACGATTCAGCGATTCTTGGACGAACTGTGAGCTCAAATCGTCATATCGGCTTACGTACTGCCGATAGTTGGCGTCACGTTCCGACGGATTCAACCTCTGTTGGACCTCCGAGACGAATTCACGGTGCAACGCTTCGACTTTCGCGAGCGCTGACTTTCGTTCCTTCCAGTCCGCCTTCTTGGCCGCGTCGAAGAGATCCACCAGGACGTTGAGTATTGGCTGCCGGATACCGCGGAAAGCCGGTGGTTTCCACGCGCCCTTTTGGTCCTCGAGGAGGTTGCGAAAGAACCACCGGCCCTTGTCGATCTGGCACCGCAGTGACGCGACGAGCTGTCCGCGCCTGGCGTTGAATTCTTGTTCACCGTCTTCGTTCGACAACAGTTCTACAAGCTGCGCCGTCACGTCGACGGTCCGCTCCGCCCAAACCCTCATGTGATCTTCGTATTGGTTCTGCGCCGATCGCAGCGCGTATTGCGTGGACCTATGCGAGTAGTAGACGCTCACCACGGCGGATATTGCGGCCCAGCGGATGCGATTGCTGTCACGGTCTGGGCATCCATGGCCCAGAATCTTAGGGCGCGTGAAGAGTCAGCAAGGCGTTGTCGTAGACACTTCGCTCAGGCAAGACAGGCCCGCTCATTGCCCTGAACGTCGATACGAGCCGCTCGGCGACAGTCCTCAACTTCATATTCGACTGCTGCGAGCGCCATTTCAAGATCTCGAATGCGGCGTCGGCGTCGAGGCCGTACACCACGGCAAGCATTCCCTTGGCCTGTTCGATGAGAGCCCGGTTGTCGGCGAAGTCGGCGACGGCTTCGGTGATCCGAGCCTCATAGTCGGCCTCAGCAGGGGGGACGTCGATGTAGAACCCCTCCGTGCCAAACACGGTTCCCTCGGCGTCGCGCATCAGGTCTCCCACCACGGCGACACGATGGTGGCGACCTTGTTTGTCGATCATGCGGTGCCGGGTGCTGAACGCCGTGCGTGTGCGGCGAGTGTCCTCAAGCACACCCACGACATACGCGTAGTCGTCTGGATGCTTATGCGACAACACCTGTTCCGTAGTCGGATTGGGGATCTCCCCTGGCGCATAGCCGTGGATCTCCTGCACCTCGTCTGACCATTCCCAACGTTCGTCGTCGAAGAAGAAGCGGAACCGCCCCACGGTCTGCGACTGTCCGCCGATGAGAGACTGATCCAGGGCTGAGTCGGGGCGCAACACGTCGCCCAAACCGTCGTCGCGCATCTATCGACGATACGTGCTTGACCTCCCGACCTGCGGCGCCATCGACAGGATTTGGCAGCCATCTGTTCGGGTATGCGCCCTGTAGCGGATGTTGGGCCTGGTTGCACCTTCTGCGTCCGTCAGGCGATCACCGGGTGCAACCCTGACGTTCAGAAACGCAGCGCTGCCCCTGGTCGCCGACCTATTGGATCTCCCGCGAATGCCGACGATGCGTAGAGGGCCGCCTCCAAAAAGTGGACCGCGGCCGGAACCGACAGATCATCCGCGACGGGGCATTCACCGCCACCGAACCGAATTGCCTGAGCGACAACACCTCTGCCATTCCCACCACCGGGCCGCGATTCTTCCTCATCTGCCGAACAGTGAGTGGGCCCATGGGACACCCGCCGCGACGGCCGCAATGGGAATCCGGGACCAGCAAGCTAGCAACCAACCCGTCGTCGGGAGCGACCGTTCAAGGTACCTTCAGCACACGCCAGTCAAGGGGTTGAGCAGGCCGAATATCGCCCGCCCGCGGCAGGCTACGCCGCCGGCGTCCTGGCCAGTGAATCCAGTGGTTACGACGTGGTCACGGATCCATACCTATTCGTACATCACTGACCACAAGAGCCTCAGAGATCACTACTGTCACACCAGTCGACTGCTGACGTCAAAGCGACGTCGTGCCCACTGAAAGGTGTGTCATGTCGCCGCGTCTGCGAATCGCCTCGATATCGATGGCATCGGCGATCGCTATCGGATTGTGCGTCGCCATCGGCGTCGCGCCACCCGCAGCCGCCGAGCCTTGCCAAGGCGGTGCCGCCGCAGCGCAACCTCCTGCCACCCAGGCCGAGACTCCCGACCTACCCTCGTCGTCCAACCGCCGACCGACCGGGCAAAGGCCGTCCGGCGCGAACGAGAGCGCACCGCTCCCGAAGCTCGGTCCGATCACATCGGCTGTCGTTAACGCACTTCGTCCACGCTCCGCGCAAGTCCAGCAGCAAGCCGCCGTGGCGCCTTCCCCCACACCCCCCGACGCTGCCACCCAACAACCCGCGGCCGCTGCGCAACCCGCCCCGGCACCGGCGGCGGCGCCGGCACCACCCTCGCCGCCCGGGACATCGCTCGTCGGCTGGGTGACCGGACCCGACAGCCCGAACAAGACCATTGAAAAGTTCGCCATCACCGGCACTGACCTCGGAATCATGTGGGACAACGGCGATCCCGGCGCCCATCAGGTGCTGATGGCCTTCGGCGACACCTACGGCTACTGCAGCGTCCACGGCCAGCAATGGCGGTACAACACGCTGATGCGCAGCCAGGACGGTTCTCTGGCCAATACCATCAGCGTGCCGAATGGCTCTGTCGGCAGCCAATACTCGGGCTCACCGCTCTGGGCCGCGGGTCTCTCCAAACAGATCATCAACAGCACCAAGTGGGCGCCCGATGAGACGGGTATCATCCCGACTGCCGGCATCGCCGCCGGGGGCGCCCAGTACATCAACTTCATGTCCATCAGGAGCTGGGACGCCAACGGCGCGTGGACGACGAACTTCTCGGCGATCGCCGTGTCTCCCGACAACGGTGAGCGCTGGGGCGTCTACCCAGACTCCGTCCGCGTGGCACGACCCGACGCCGTTCCGGGCGGCCGATACGTTCCCGGTAACGAGAACTTCCAACAGGGGGCGTTCCTCAAGCCCGGGCCTGGCGACCCTTACGTCTACTCTTTCGGAACACCATCCGGTCGCGGCGGCTCGGCGTACGTAGCGCGTGTGCTTCCGGGCGCCGTGCCGGATCTCAGGAGATACGAATACTGGAACTCCGACCAAAATGCTTGGGTCCCAGCCAATCCAGGGGCTGCGACGCCCGTCATCCCCGGGCCGGTGGGCGAAATGTCAGCCCAGTTCAACACCTATCTCAGGCAATACCTTGTGATGTACACAAACGGCGCTAACGACGTTGTGATGAGGACTGCGCCTGCGCCGCAAGGGCCGTGGAGCCCGGAGCAGTTGATCGTCCCATCGATGCAGTTTCCCGGCGGCATCTACGGGCCGTTCTTGCATCCGTGGTCGACAGGTAGAGAGCTGTACTACAACCTCTCGCTATGGTCGGCTTACAACGTAATGTTGATGAAAACCGTTCTGCCATAGCAGTACAGCCTGACGCACAGCGTCTTCGTACCGGGCGCGGGCGTGTGCTAAACCGTCGCGCGCAACGGCCAGCTCCCGCAGGCTCTCGCCACATTAGAAGTCGTGGACAACCGGATCCCGGCCCGTCGGGTGTGATCGGTTCATGGCTAGCACCCTCGAGCCTCCGACAACTCAGGTGAGGCGGCTACCGCGGCACCGGCTGCCGGACGTAACCCCGCGGCTGAGTGAACGCCCGGATCCCATCGGCGCCGAGCTCGCGCCCGAGACCCGACTGCCCGACGCCGCCGAACGGCACCCGCGGATCCTGCGCCGCCATGCCGTGGCAGTTGACGCTGACCGTCCCGGCGACCAGCTGCCCCGTCACCTTGTCCGCCAGCGCATCGTCACCCGTCCACACCGAAGCCGTCAGTCCGAACTCGGTCGCATTGGCGGCGGCGACCGCATCGTCGATGTCGTCATATCCGAAGATCGGCAGCACCGGGCCGAACTGCTCCTCCGTCGCCAACGCCGACTGCGGCGCCACCCCGGTGACGACCGTCGGCAGTACAAAGTACCCATCCGAGTCGGCGTCCTCCTCGCGGATCCGCCCCGCCGTCCGCACCGTCGCCCCTTGTGCCACAGCATCTTTCACTAGCGAGGCCACTCTGTCACGTCCGGACGCCGTGTGCAGCGGGCCCAGCGTCACGTCGTCCGCCAGGCCGTCGCCGACGACCTCGCGTTCGCACCGCGCCAGCACCGCGTCCGCCAGTTCGTCGACCCGACCTTGCGGCGCATAGAGCCGCTTGATCGCCATGCACACCTGGCCGCCCGTCGTGTAGGTCGCCGTCACCAGCGATTCGACGAGCTGGTCGCTGATCGCAACGTCGGGCGCGATGATCGCCGCATCGTTGCCACCAAGCTCCAACAGCACGGGCGTGAGTCGCGTTGCGGCGGCGGCCATCACCGCTCGGCCTGTCGCCACGCCACCGGTCGCCGATATCACGTCGATGCCGGGATGCGTCACCAGCGCCTGCGACAGCTCAATACCCGGTGCCGACACTACATTCACCACACCCGGTGGCAGCGCCGCCGCGAACGCGGCCCCGAACTGCAGCGCAGCGAGCGGCACCGTCGGTGGCAGCTTGACCACCACCGTGTTGCCCGCGCTCAACGCCGACGCAAGCTTCATCATCATCACCGAGAACGGCCAATTGAACGGAATCACCAGCGCTGCAACGCCGTAGGGCTCCCGATGCAGCCGCGGATACGGCGACTGCGGGTCGATCTGCTCCGGCGCCAGCGCCGCCTCCGCCATCGAGCCGAGCACCGCCGCGACCATCGGCGCCGTGTCGATCTCGAAACCCGCCTCGGACAGCACCTTGCCATGCTCGCTGGTGTATAGCCGCGCGCCGTCGCTCTCCTTGAGCTGCACACCTGCCGTCAACGCCGCGTCGGCCACTTTGGCGACCCGCTCGCCGACATCCAACGCCCGCCACGACCGAAACGCGTTTCGCGCCTCGGTCACCGCCGCGTCGAGCTGGGCACGGTCGGCAGCGGGAGCGAAGCCGACGACCTCCGCCGGTCTCGCCGGGTTGTGCACGGGGTAACTTCCCGCGTCGCCGGGCTGTGACTCGCCGCCGATCGTGAGTGTCGCCAAGGTTGATGTCGTCATCGCAGCTCCCCTCGTGCGGTCATCGTAGGTCGCTGTGACGGCAGCGTCTACGAAACGACAGCGGCCGACCGCAGCATGCGTTCACTCACATAGGTCGCGACCGAAGGCGGAGAAACACGTGATACTTGCGCCATCAACCAGTTTCGCCATCCCGGAACGACGACCCCGCGTCCGCGATCGAGTGCCCGAAGCCCAGCGGCCACAACCGGTTCGGGCGACGCGAGGTTCTTGTAAACTGCGACACTCGTCACGTCCGCCCCAAGCGCATCGAAATAGCCGGTGCGGGTCGGGCCGGGGCACAGCGCGGTGACCGTGACACCCGAGCCCTTGGCCTCTGCCCGCAACGCCTGGCTGAACGACAGCACGAACGCCTTCGACGCGCCGTAGGTCGCCTGATACGGCGCAGGCTGGAACGCGATCGTCGACGCGACATTCAGGATCCCGCCGCGGCCGCGGTCCAGCATGCCGGGCAGGACGGCGTGGTTGAGACGCACCAGCGCGTCGACGTTGACGGCGACGAGCTCGTGATCCCGCTCGGCGTCGATCTCAGCCAGTTTGCCGTAGGTGCCGAATCCCGCATTGTTGACCAACACACCGATCGCCCGGCCGCCGAGAGCTGAAATCAGGTCGTCGACACCCGCGGGAGTACCGAGGTCACCAACGACCAATTCGACATCGACATCGTGCGCTTCCCGAACGCGGTGCTGCACCTGCTCAAGGCGCGCCCGGTCGCGGCCTGCGAGTACCAACGGCATGCCCCGCTGTGCCAGCTGGTCGGCGAATATCGCGCCCAAGCCCGAGCTCGCCCCTGTCACCACGGCCCAGCCCGCGCCGCCTTTCAACTTTCCTGCCATGTCGCTCCTTCAATATTGACACTATTAACATACACGGATGTTAGCGTTGTCAACATGGCAAGGCGACCGAAGATTCCCGACACTTCTTCCCCGGAGCGACGCGACACCTACCACCACGGAGATCTGAAACGTGCGCTGACGGACGCCGCCCTCAGGCTCGTGCAGGAAAAGGGCCCGAAAGGGTTCACGCTGCGGGAGGTGGCGCGGCGCGCCGGTGTCAGTGCTGCAGCGCCGTATCGACACTTCGCGGACAAGGCGCAGCTACTGGCCGCGGTCGCGACACTGGGTTTCGTCCAGCTCCACGAGGCGCTGACCGCCACCGCTGCCAAGACCACCGATCTGCACGCGCAGGTGATCGCCATGGGGCGGACCTACGTGCGCTGGGCCATCACCCACGCGGACTATTACCAAGTGATGTTCGGCTCCGAGCTCGACAAGAGCGACAACCCTGAGCTGCTCGCTGCGGGTGCCCGTACCTTCGGTGACTTGCTCGACGCCATCGTTCGGTGTCAACGCGCCAAGCTGCTGCCGGCCGGCAACCCCCGCGATGTCGCCGGGCCGATCTGGGCACTGCTGCACGGCGTCGCCATGCTCGCGATCGGCGGCGACCTGAAACACGTCGACATCAAAGAAAGCCCACTGACGCTGATCGAGCGTGCGCTCGAAGCGATGCTGTTCAGCGAGTAGTGAACACGAGACCCGAATAGCCTTGCTGCACAACATCATCCAGAAACTTTCGGTAGTTGCCGAATCCGCCGGCGTACGGCATGAACACCCGTTTCTTGCCGTCGATGTTGGCGCCCAGATACCACGACGACTGCGCCTTCGGAAACAGCGTCCGATCCGCCGCCTCCGCGACCTGCTCCGTCCATACCCGCGCAGCATCACGACGCGGCTCGACCTCGGTGATCCCACCCCGGGCGGCCGCCATTATCAACTCGACGGCCCAGTCGACCTGCACCTCCGCGTGTAGGACCATGTTCGCCAGCACCGACGGGCTGCCCGGCCCGCTGAAGCTGAACAGGTTCGGCAGCCGCGGCACCATCACCCCGAGGAAGGTGACCGGCCCGTCCGCCCAGATCTCCGACAGCCGTTGCCCGCCCGGCCCGATCGGATCTATCCGCGTCATCGCACCCGTCAGCGCGTCGAAACCCGTTGCGAACACCAGCACATCGCACGGATAGCTCGCCGCAGCGGTCCGCACACCGTCCGACGTGATCGCCTCGATCGGCTCGCGGCGCAGGTTCACCAGCCGCACGTTGTCACGGTTGAATGTCGCGTAATAGCCCGCGTCAGTGCAGATCCGCTTCGTCCCGATCGGATGGTCGACCGGAATCAGGTCCGAAGCGACCACCGGATCGGTCACGATCTCACGGATGCGGTCTTCGGCGAACTGCCGCGCGATGTCGTTCGCCGCGAGCACAGATGTCTGGTCGGGGAACGTCTTGCTGAACAGCACGCCACCGTCGCGCCAGCGCCGCCACAGCGCCTCCTGCCGCTCCTCGACATCCGTCTCCAACGCGTTCTTGTGATACGTGCCATGCGGTGTGCCCGCGGGCGCATACGCCGATCGGCTTCTCCGCTCCGGATACTCGTGGCGGATGCGTTCGAGATCCTCGTCCGACCACGGGTGGTTCGGCATCGGCACCGTGTAGTTCGGCGAGCGCTGAAACACCACCAGCGACTCCGCCTCCTCGGCGAGGATCGGCATCGCCTGGATGCCCGACGACCCCGTGCCGATCACGCCAATCTTCTTGCTCTGCAAGTCCGGATCGGTGCGGGGCCAGGCCGCGGTGTAGTACACCTCTCCGGCGAAATCGGGCAGCCCGGGAATGCCCGGTCTGTTCACCGCCGACAGACAACCCGTCGCGCACAACAGAAACCGCCCGCGAACGGTGTCCCCCGCCGACGTCTGTACTACCCACTCCCCCGCCTCGAACCGCGCGCCGACCGCGTCGGTAGAGAACCGGTAGTGCCGCGCCAGATCGAACCGGTCCGCCACATGATCCAGATACGCCAGGATCTCGGGCTGCGCCGCGAAACGCTCCGTCCACGTCCAGCTGCCCTGCAGGTCATCGTCGAAAGAGTAGGAATAGTCCACACTTTCGACATCGCAGCGTGCGCCCGGATAGCGGTTCCAGTACCACGTGCCTCCGACGCTCGGGGCCGCCTCCATGCCGAGCACCGTCAGACCTTCCGAGACACAACGATGTACGGCGTACAACCCGGCGAAGCCGGCACCGATCACGATCGCATCGAAACTCACGCCAGCAGCCCCCGCATGTCCGACCATAGCAACTCCCGCGCCGAAGCTCCCGCCGCGAACGGCATGATCGTCACGAAGCCGTGGAACAGCCCCGGGTAATCGCGATGCACCACAGGCACTTTCGCCGCGCGCAACCGCTGAGCGTACCCAACGCCCTCGCTGTGCAGCACGTCGAACCCGGCGGTCACGACGACCGCTGGCGGCAGGCCCTCGTGCGATCCGGCCCGTGCCGGCGCGACGAGATACTCGGGCGAGGGTATCGAGCCGTTCAGGTATTGCCGCCAATACCACTGCATCGCAGCTGAGGTGTTGACGTACCCGGTGGCGTACGCCTGGTAGCTGAACGTGTCGAACGCCGGATCGATCACGGGATAGATCAGCACCTGACCGACGGGCATGGGCGCGCCGTGCTCGCGGCACATGAGCGCGGTGACGGCGGCGAGGTTTCCGCCCGCGCTGTCACCGGCGATCAAAACTCGCGCCGGATCGATGCCGAGTTCCCCACTGTGGGACATCACCCAGCAGAACGCGTCGTGCACGTCCAATACCGCCGTAGGCGCGCGATGCTCCGGCGCCAACCGGTAGTCCACCGAGACGACGACCGTCTCGGTGTGGCGCGACATCGCCCGACAGAAGCTGTCGTGCGATTCGAGGTCGCAGAGCACGAAGCCGCCGCCGTGACAGAACACCACCGCGGGGCGCACACCGCTGTCCCCGTGCGGGCGGTAGATCCGTACCGGCACATCGCCGGCCAGTTGATCGTCGGCGCCGGCCACATCGTCGAGGTTCTCGACGGGCAGGCGGCGGCCGACGATCACCGCCCGCGCCTCGGGTGCGCTCATCGTCGCGACGGCCGGAAACCCATCGTCCATGGCGCGCATAAACGCCTGCACGCCGTCGTCCATGAGTTGCACGGTAATGCACCGCAGTACGCGTGCGGTGCCTAATCTGGACAAGTGTCCAGGGTTCGCCTCGATCACCTGCCCGCTGTACGAAGCCATGTGCGGCCTGCAAGTGCGCGTCGACGACGGCGTGCCGTGCCAGATCCGGAACCGATCCTGAGGAGCAATGCCATGGCCGCCCCGAACCTGCCGCCCGGCTTCGACTTCACCGATCCCGACATCTACGCACAGCGGTTGCCCGTGCAGGAGCTGGCCGAGCTACGGCGGACGGCGCCGATCTGGTGGAATGAGCAGCCTTTGGACGTCGGCGGATTCGGCGACGGCGGATATTGGGTGGTGAGCAAGCACCGCGACGTCCGAGAAGTATCGCTGCGCAGCGACGTGTTCTCGTCGGCGAAGAAGTCGATCGTGCCGCGCTACAAGGTGACCGGCGGAGGCGGCCAGATCGAAGCGGGCGCGGCGTCGATGATCATGATGGACGATCCGGAGCACACTCGGTTGCGCAAGATCATCTCCCGCGGGTTCACGCCGCGCGCCGTCGAGCGGCTGCGCGCCGAGCTCGGCGAACGCGCGCAGCGGATCGCCGCGCAGGCCGCCCAACAGGGCTCAGGCGACTTCGTCCTCCAGGTCGCCCGTGAGTTGCCGCTGCAGGCGATCGCCGGACTGCTCGGCGTTCCGTTACAGGACCGCGAGAAGCTGTTCGACTGGTCCAACAGAATGATCGGTGACGACGATCCGGAGTTCGCCGAGTACGACGCCCTCGGTTCGGCCGGCGAGATGATGTGGTACGCAATGCAATTGGCTGCGCGTAAGGCCGAGCACCCGGGCGACGACATCGTCACCACGCTGATCGACGCCGACGCCGACGGCCAGCTCACCGACGCCGAGTTCGGGATGTTCGTAGTCACTCTGGCGATTGCGGGAAACGAGACGACCCGCAACTCGATCACCCAGGGCATGATGGCGTTCACCGATTTCCCAGATCAGTGGGAGCTGTTCAAGGCGCAGCGACCGAAGACCGCTGCCGACGAGATCATCCGCTGGGCCTCCCCTATCACCGCGTTTCAGCGGACCGCGCTGACCGACACCGAACTCTCCGGTATGCAGATCAAGAAGGGTCAACGGCTGGCGCTCTTCTACCGCTCAGCGAATTTCGACGAGGACGTCTTCGGCGACCCGTTCGCATTCGACGTCTTGCGAAACCCCAACCCGCACCTCGGTTTCGGCGGCACCGGCGCCCACTACTGCGTCGGCGCCAACCTCGCACGGATGACCATCGACTTGATGTTCAACGCGATCGCCGATCACATTCCCGACCTCACGCCCGTCGCCGCGCCCGAGCGACTGCGGTCGAGCATGATCAACGGCATCAAGCACTGGCAGGTCGCCTACCGGACGGGGGCCAGAACCCCCTAGTCCCCGCGTCTGGTCTTGATCGTCGTGAAGACGCTCCAGCCGATCAGCGTGCCGAGTGCGATCGAGAAGATCGCGGCGACGGTGGTTCCCAGCGTCGTGATATCGCCGACGCCCGCGGCGGCCTCACCGAGCGACTCGAAGCTCAACGCGCCTGGAACCAATGCCCAGAACGCCGCGAGCATCATCACGATCGCAGGCGGAGACGTCTTGATCCGTGACCCGAGCATCGCGAACGGCACCACCAGAAACGCGCCCACGGCGCCGGAGTGCGTGGGCGACAGGAACAAGCCACCCACTTTCTGCCCGACCAGCGCCACGCCGACCGCCGCCATCAACCACAGCAGCGATCCCCTGGGCGCGGAGAGATAGATGTACAGTCCGATCGCGATCACGACGACAGCGACATACAGCGACCACGCACCCATTTGCGGCGACGGCTGTTGCGGCGCGACCCGGCCTGCGAGATGGATGCCCAGCCCGACACCGAAGACCAGCAGACTCAGCTGTGCCACACCGTAAATCAGTCGGCTGGCACCGCTGATCACCTGCGCACTGGCCAATTCCATGGCCGCGATCGTCAACGCCAGACCCGGCAGGATCGCCACGAGCGGCGGACTGATCACTCGCAGCAGCCCGTCGTTGGCGGCGTCGGCGACGAACCACGTCGCCAGCGCTGTGACCAGCGCCGCGGCCACGGTGGGCAACACCGCATTCAATGTCGGAAACGGCCTGCCCAACAGGAGGATGAGGCCGACCACCGCGCCGAGAAACACGTAGCCCCACAGCGATGCCCAGGTCGGGTTGATCACCATGCCGAACCCGAGGGTGGTGATCGTGTACCCGATCACCGTGGTGACAGGCCCGAACCGCGGCTGCATCGTGCGCGCCGCAGCCGCCTCGCGCGCCGCGTCCGCCGGCGTGATGGCGCCGACCTCGGCAAGTTCGGCGATCGCATCGATCCGCCCCGCGAGGTTCAACTGTGTCGTCGGCTTGACGACCGTCTCGACCTCATAGGCGACGGTGCCGACCTGAACCACTAGCGCTGTCGGCAGCACCACCACGCGCACGGTTTCGCGGGTGTACTGCTTGGCGATCGTGAGCAATCGCGCCCCGACGAGTTGTGTCGGCTGCTCGCACTCGATCAGCGCGATACCCAGCTCGCGCAGCATCGCGGCGACCTCGGCATCGTCATGGTCTTGCCCTTCGGCCAGCGGCTCCGGTATCTCCTTGCGAATCGACCTCAACAGCCGCCTTGCCATGCCGGAATCGTCGTTCATACCGCCGATTCTGGCGCGGCGACGAAATAACGCCGCCCGCGGGGCTCACGCTGCCAGAGCGCACCGCCACCAGGCGTCACACCCTCCTGGATCAATGTGCGCTTGAGGACCTTGTTGGTCGCCGTCTGCGGCAGTGCGGTGTTGATGCGGACGTAGCGCGGCCATGCCTTGGAAGACAGATCGGGCTGTGACGCCAGGAACTCCTCGAACCGCATGGGCGTCAACGTCGCTCCCTCGTTCAGCACGACGGCCGCCATCACCTGGTCGCCGACATGCTCGTCGGGCACGGCGTACACCGCGACGTGGTTGATCTCGGGTATGCGCTGCACAATCCGCTCGACCGGCCCCGCCGCAAGGTTCTCGCCGTCCACCCTCATCCAGTCGGAGGTCCGCCCGGCCAGATAGATCCAGCCGTCGGCGTCGCGGTATGCCAGATCGCCCGACCAGTACATGCCGTGCCGCATCCGCTCGTCCGTCGCCGCGGGGTCGTTGTAGTAGCCCGTGAACCCGCCGACACCGTAGGTGTTGACCAGTTCGCCGACCGCCTCATCGAAGTTGGCCAGCGCGCCGTGTTCGTCGAAAACCGCTGGTGCACACTCGCTCACGGTGTCCGAATGGTACACGCTCACACCTGGGTAACCCCTGCCGATCGACCCCGGCGGACATCCGTCCTCCCGCATCACCACGACAGCGAACTCGCTCGACCCGAAACTGTCCACCACCCTACACTCGAAACGCCTTGCGAACTCCTCGATATCGCGCTCGGTGGCCTCGTTCCCGAACGCCGCCCGCAGCGGGTTGTCGGCGTCGTCTGGCCGCTCGGGCGTCGCGAGCACCAGCGCCAGCGGCTTGCCGACGTAGTTCATGTACGTGGCCCCGTACCGGCGGATGTCGGCAAGGAAGCGCGACGGCGAGAACTTGGCGGGCACCATCGCCGCGCCACTGTTGATCGCCACCGCCCAGCCCGCCGCCACACCGTTGGAGTGGAACAGCGGCATCGACAGGTAGCACACATCGTCACCCGTGAGCTCGAACCGCTCGACCAGGCTGGCGCCACACAGCACCGCCATCGCGTGTGCGAAGCGCACCGCCTTCGGGTCGCCACTGGTGCCAGATGTGAAGATCATCAGCACCGGGTCTGCGCCGCCGACTTCGCGGTGCGGCACAAGCGGTCCCGCTGCGGCCACGGCATCCCGGTACGGCGGCCCGTCGACGTCGATCACCGTCGCACCACCCAGATCCAGCCCGTCGAGCAGTGGCATGTGGTCGGTGTCGGCGAGCACGAGTTGGCAATCCGATCGCCTGATGTCGCCCGCGAGGCCGTCGCCGCGGCGCGTCGTGTTGATGCCGCACAGCACGTATCCGCCGAGCGCCGCAGCCGCCATCGACCGCAGCATGGCCGGCGAGTTACCGAGCACGGCCGCGATGTGCATCGGCCGCGACGGGTCCGTGAGCGCGATGAGCGCCGACGCCTCCGCCGCGGCTTCGGCCAGGTGCCCGCGCCACGTCCACGTCCTGTCACCGTGTTTCATCGCCACGGTGTCGTCGGCCATCCGCGACCGCAGTAGCTGCTGCACCGTCTCAAACATGGGCGGGCCTGTACCGCAGCAACGTGATTCCCGCCTCGTCACAGAACACTGGCGTGACGCGCATCCCGATCCGGATGTCCTCGGGTGCGACGTCGACCAACTCGGTGCTCACCCGCGGACCGGCGTCCCATTCGACGACCGCCAGCAGTTGCGGCAGCTTCTCGGCCCACGGCGGTCCTGTCGGCCTGCGCGCAACGGTATAGGTGTATAGCGTTCCGGCGCCGTCGATTTCACGCCACTCCAGATCGTCGGCCAGCGTTCCCGGCACCAGCGTGCGCGGGTAGAACACATATCGGTCCGCCGATGGCGAGTACTGGATCAGAATCCGGTGCTCCCGCAACGCATCCCAGAACGGCTGCGATACCGGGGTCGGCTCGGGCAGTGGCGCGGTCACCTCAGTCTCCGCCCAGGATCAGCGCGACCTGCTCGCTCATGATGCCGCCGTTGCCGGTGACGAAGGCGACATTGCAGTCGGCGACCTGCGCGTCGCCTGCGCGGCCCATCACCTGTCGCGCGCCGTCGACCACGTGGTGCATGCCGCCCGCCATGCCGGCCTGTCCGAACGACAGCTGCCCACCCGCGGTGTTGACGGGAAAGTCACCGCGGAAAGTCAAGTCGTGTTCGTTCAGCCACGCCATACCCTCGCCCTTGCCACAGAATCCCGCGTCCTCCAACGTCATCAGCACGGTGATCGTGTAGCAGTCGTAGATCGACGCCATATCGACATCAGACCGCTGCAGCCCCGCCATCGCGAACGCCCGTTCGGCGGCGCGGGCGACGGGTGTGCGGATGAGGTCGTCGGCGTACGTCGGTGTCTTGAACCGGATGTGCTCGCCGAATCCCTTGATCCACGCTGGACGATGGCGGGCGCGGCGCGCGATGTCGGCGTTCGCGATCAGCACGCCCGCACCGCCTTGTACCCGCATCACGGTCTCGAGCATGTGGATCGGCTCCGCAATCACCGGGCTGTTCAGCACGTCGTCGACCGTGATCGGCTTGCCGTAAAACACGGCGCCGTGATGGGCGCAGGCGTTCGTGCGTTGCTGTACCGCGATCCGCGCCAATGCGGCTGCGTCGTAGCCGTATTGGAACGCGTAGCGCTGGGCGATCTGCGCGTAAGGTCCGTTCTGCCCGACGTTGCCGTACGGGATCTCGAACTCGGCCTGCGGGGAGCCGTAGTTGTTGCTCGACGCCCCGTACCAGCCGAGGGTCCGACCGGGCCGCGCTTCCGACCGTGGGATCTCGGTCGATCCGGGCGCCACGGCGAGCACCGCGTCACACTGCCCGAGCTCGACCGCCGCCGCGGCCCGCCACACCATGCCCGCCGCGGTGGCGCCGCCAAGGTCCACCCGGTCACCGAAGTCGAGCGGAAGCCCGAGATACTCCGACAGCGTGGCGGGTGCGAACATGTCCGACTCGGCGATGCCGTGGCATGACAACCCGTTCACCACAACCGGATCCACGCCCGCGTCCTCGATCACCAGCTTTGCCAGCCGCGCGTACTGGTCCAGCGTGAACATCGGTCGGCCGCTCTGTCGCTTCTCGGCGGGCAACTCCGCGATGCCGACGATGGCGGCCTCACCACGCAGGCCCGTCACGGCGCAGCCCGCTGCGGCAGTGCCACGGTCGCGGTGCCCGGCATCAGCACGTCGTCACCACGCTTGCAGAAGATGTCGAGGTCGACGAGGCCATCCCGCTTCCCTGTGACGACACCCCCGAACGTCAAAGCCTGTCCTGGATGGGCGATCGCGCGGTTCTGCACCGAGAACGTCACCAGTCGTCCGTCACCGCCGATCCAGTCGGTCAGCGCACGAGACAACAGCGCCGCCTGCAACGGACCCTGGACAAGGACATCGTCATATCCCTCGACGTCGCGTGCCCACTGTTTGTCGTAGTGGATGCGATGGCCGTTGTAGGTGGCGGCACTGAAGAAGAACATCTGCGTTTCGTCGACGGTCACGGTCAGCACCGGGATCACATCACCGGTGTCGACCTCCTCGAAATACGGGCTCATGCCGGCCTGGCGATCATCGACGTGGTGGCCTCGGCGAGCAGCTCGCGGTGCTGGTTGCGGTATTCGGCCCGCCAGGTCACCAGGACGAATGTGCCTGATCTGCCTTCCTTTTCGACGATCGATTCGACAGTGCGGGTCATCTCGATCTCGTCGCCGTGGTAGGCGGGCAGATGGAACGTGGTGCTCTCGCCACCGGCCATCCGCCGCGGCGCGCGAGGGAACGCCATGCTGCCGGTCACCGCACCCGACGACCCGTCAGGACGCAGATCACCGAGCGCCGCCACGCCGAGGATCGCGTACTGCAGATACAGCGGCGGGCAGATGATATTGCGGTAGCCGTGCGCCCGCGCGTAGTCGGGATCGAACCACAGCGGATTGCGATCACCGACCGCTGCGGCCCAACGCTGCCAATCCCGCCGGTACACCTCGCCGGTGGCGACAGCGACGACCGTCCCGATCTTTTCTAATGACTCAGGGTCGATAAGGCTGTCAGCCGTCATCGGTTACTGTCCCAGTTCATCTCGTCCTCAAGCCATTTCGCGGCGATATCGGCACCACCGCCGAACGTCGACAGGATGCGGGACCGCTCGGAGAACAGATGCAGGCCGGTGTCGACGACGTAGCCCATGCCGCCATGTAGTTGGTGCGCGTCGAGCGTGATCTTCTTGACCTCGGCGGCGCGCATCCTGGCGACCGCCGTCTGCCGGGTGGCGGTGTGGCCTCGCCCGATCCAGAACACCGCCGACTGCGCGGCCAGCCGGGCTGCGGCCAGCGCGATGTGCATGTCGGCCACCAGATGCTGTGCCGCCTGGAACGACGCGATCGGCCTGCCGAACTGCTCGCGCATCTTGGTGTACTCGACGGTGCGCTCGATCACCGCTTCGCCGACGCCGACCAGATCGAGACAGTCCAGCGCCACAATGGCGTTGGCCACCCGGCGCAACTGTTGTGCATCGACGGGGGTCGCTTCGTCGACCCCAACCTCGTCGAACCGAACCGTGAATGCCGGAAAGCCACCCATCATGGCCACGGGCTCGATGCTGATGCCGGACGTCGTGGTGTCGACAGCGACCAGGCCTGCGTCGGTGGTCGCAACGATCACGTCGGCAACGTCCGCGTCGGTGACGAAATCCGCGACCCCGCTCACCCGCTGGCGGTCGCCATCGCGGTGAGCCTGCAACCGGGGCATGTCGGCTGCGTCGCGGGGGCTGAACAGCGCCGTGGCCGCACGCGCCTCGCCGGAGGTCAGTCGAGGCAGCCAAGCCGACCCCACACTGAGCCAGTCGATAGCAAGTGCCGCGTACACCGTGCTCTGAACCACCCTGGGACACAGCGCTCTTCCCGCTTCGATGCAGAAGACGCCGACATCGCCAAGACTGCCGTCGATCGCCAGGCCGAGCACACCCGCCTCGGCCAGCGTCTTCCACTGCTCGGCGGCCTCGAGTTCGGCAGCCAGCACGCTGCGGCACATCGCGGCGAGATCGCGCGAATCGTGATCGGGAATCACTCGCATGCCGTCACCGCCCGTACGACGGCATCCCGTGACCGCGCTGGGCGATCACGTCGCGTAGCACCTCGTTGGTGCCGCCGCCGAAGCGCATCAGCGGCGACACCCGATAAAGCCGCTCGAAGAAGTTGCCGACGACCAGCCCATCGGGCCCGAGTAGATCGATCGCGAGATCTGCTATCCGCTGGCGCAATTCGCTGGTGAAGATCTTCTCGACGCTGACCTCCACGGTCGGTATACGACCACTGTCGAGCATCGACGCAGCTTCGTAGCCCATCAGCTTGGCGACTTCCACGTCGGCCTCGGCCTGCGCGAGGCGGCGACGGAACACCGGATACGAGCCGCCTGCCATCGCGATCAGGTCGTCGAGTGCGCGGCGTAGGTCGCCGGCGTTGGTCAACGCGCCGCGCTCCAGGTCCAGGGCGCCGGTGATGTAGGTCCACCCCATGTTGAGCTCGCCGATCAGGTTGGTGACCGGCACGCGCACGTCGTTGAAGAACGTCTCGTTGGTGCGGTATCCCGACCACGCGTACAGCGGGTGGATCTCGATCCCGGGGCTGTCGATCGGTACTGCCATCACCGAGATGCCGCGGTGCCGTGGCGCGTCGGGGTCGGTGCGCACGCACAGCCACTCGTGGGTCGACCGCTGGGCCCCGCTGTTCCAGATCTTCGACCCGTTGATCACCCACTCGTCGCCGTCGCGAACCGCGCGGGTGCGCAGGCTGGCCAGGTCGGTCCCGGCGTTGGGTTCGGAGTAGCCGAGCGCGAAGACGATCTCGCCCCTGGCGATGCCGGGCAGGAACTCCTTCTTGTTCTGTTCGGTGCCGTGCCGCATGATCATCGGCGCCACCGAGGTCACGGTGAGATCGGGCCCGGGCACGCCGGCGTATTCGAACTCGCTCATCAACAGATGTTGATGCATCGCTGTGAGGCCAAGGCCACCGTACTCCTGCGGCCAGTTCAGTCCGAACCAGCCCTTCTCGCCGATCTTGCGACGGAACGCCGTGAGCTCGCCGCCCTGGTACTCGAGGCCGTGCTCGGCCATCTCGGCCCGCAGCGCCGGTGTGACGTTCTCTGCGAGGAACTGTCGTACTTCGGCCACCCAGGCTCGCTGCTCGTCATCGAGCTCGAAGTCCACAGAGGCGACACTATCGACAAGTTGTCTACTCGGCCGACGTTTGCCCTACAACGGGTACCGGGTGGGGCCTTCCCAGGAGGCAATGATGGCAACCACGGAGCAGCCGGATCCACGGATCGTGGGGCGGGCCCTCGAAGACTGAGTCAACCGAGGCGGGCAGTTCTTATATCGCCCCGTGCCGGTCGACCCGCGTTCAGCCGCTCGCGCTGTGGCACCACCACATACTTCGGGTCGCGCGTCGACTCCACTCCCGCCTCGAACACCCCGAAGCGCTGCAACGCGCTGCCCGCCAACAACGCCAGGCCCGACACCGCCAGCACCGCCCGGCCACGGCCCGCCGCCGCGCCCAGTGCCCCACCGACTGTCAGGACTTCTGACAGCTGACGCAGCCTATGCGCCTTTCCTGTGGTGTACGCCTCCGCCGAAAGTCCGAGCCGGTGCTCCATCAGCCGTGACGACGCCACCTCCAGACCCGCCCCCGCGACAGCCATCCGCCGTGCCGGACCTGACTCGTGCACCGGCGCGAAGACCATTCCCCAGCCTCCGCCGCTCGCAGCCGCCGAACCGGTGAACACGAACGGCAGGTATGGGTGCGCCTCATGCCACGCCGGAACCGCGGTGTGCGACAACAGAACTGCCGTGTACGACGCCACCCCCGGTGCCGTTCCGGCGGCCCATATTCCGGCGGGCCTAGCCAACCAGCGAATCAGCCGACCCAGCCAGGTCCGTTGCAGCCAACCCGGCATCAACTCCGCCGCGCCGGCCAGACCCGCCCCCGGACCGTAGGCCGTGAGGATCCACGTGCCCACGCTCATCGGCGAGCTCGGCTTCGCCACCCGCAGCATGTGGTGGAACCGCTCCGGCCTGCCGAGATCCGCGACCAGGAAGTACATGCTCGCCGCGATGCTTCCCAACGCGCCCAGCCTGGACCACCGCCGCAACGCCTGCCGACCCGTCACGTCCGCGCCGGCCGCCAGCATCGCCGAACCCGCCGACAGCCCGCCCGCGAACAGATACGCCGCGATCTTCCACTCCCACACCGGGTGCTTCAGGATCGGCCGCCCGTAGTACGACGCGAACTCGGCCCGCGGCACCGCCAGGTCTTCGCGCGCCATCATCTCTTCCCCAGAAAAGCCGACACAGCCAGACCGACCAACGCCGACGCCGCCATCCCCGCGTACTTCCACATCGCCCCGGCGTCGCGTGTCGGCACCACCGGGTCGGGCGGCAGCCCGTACACCTCAGGCTCATCGAGCAGCAGGAAGAACGCGCCGTCGCCGCCTACCCCGTCGTTCGGGTCATGCCCGTACAGCCGCGCCTCGGTGACCCCGCGCTCGTGCAACTCCTCGACGCGGCGAGAAGCCCGTTCACGCAACTCGTCCAGCACCCCGAACTGGATCGAGTCCGTCGGGCACGCCTTGGCGCACGCCGGTTCCAGGCCGTCGTGCAGCCGGTCGTAACACAGCGTGCACTTCCACGCCCGGCCGTCGCTCTCGCGCCGGTCGATCACCCCGTACGGGCAACCCGAAACGCAGTATCCACACCCATTGCAAATGTCTTGCTGCACAACAACTGTGCCGAACTCGGTGCGGAACAACGCACCGGTCGGGCACACATCCAGACACCCCGCGTGTGTGCAGTGCTTGCACACGTCGCTGCTCATCAGCCACCGGAAGTCTGTGCGCGTCTCCGCGCCGTACGCGTCGCCGGGCCGCTCGAGACCGGGCATCCCGAGGTCCACCGGCTCCCGGCCCGGTTGCTCGATGAACGCGACGTGCCGCCACGTGCTCGCGCTCAGCATGCCCGTGTTGTCGAACGACATGCCCAGCAGGTCGAACCCGTCGTCGGGCACCATGTTCCATTCCTTGCACGCCACCTCGCACGCCTTGCAACCGATGCACACCGACGTGTCGGTGAAGAAGCCCACCCGCGGCGGGTGCTCGTCGTCGTAACCGGCGTTGCCCGCCGGATCCGGCAGCGGCCCGTAGAAGCTGTTCTCGCTCATGGCTTCTCCTCGGTGTGGTCGGCGGGCGGCCCAGTGGTGTCGAGGTTCGTCCCCGTCTCCACCGTGATGCCGGCCCGGTGCCGGTACTGCGCGACGTACTCCAGCAGCGCCGGTCCCCTCGGTCGTCGTCCCGGCTGGATGTCACACGTCGCGACCTTGCTCTCCTGGATGAACACATTCGGGTCCGCCACCACCCCGAACAGGTCGTTGACCACGTCGCCCTCGATCAGCCCCTTGTTCCCCCAGTGATACGGCATCCAGATCTGGTGCACCACATGATCTTCGACCCGCAACGGGCGCAGCCGATCCGTCACGAACACGCGCGCCTCCACCGCCGTACGACTGGTGATCACGTGCGCCCAGTCCATGTGCGTCAGGCCGCGCATCGACGCCAACTCCCGTGACACCTCGACGAACAATCCCGGCTGCAATTCCGAGAGATAGGGCAGCTGTCGGCTCATCCCGCCCGCGGTGTGGTGCTCGGTCAGCCGCGAGGTGGTGAACACGAACGGGAACACCTCCCCGTGTAGCTCCGGCGGCGAGGGGTTCGACGGATTGTCCTCCCGCCCATACACTCTGCGCGTCGGGTTGCCCTGCTGTACGTACAACGCATTGCGGAACGGCGACTCGTGCGGCTCGTAGTGCGTGGGCAGCGGACCGTCGAGCAGGCCGTTGGGCGCGAACAGCCAGCCCTTGCCGTCGGCCTGCATGACGAACGCGTCGTCGCCACGCAGCGCCGCGACACCCACCGCGCCCTCCGGCGGGCGGTAGTCCGGCGGCTTGGTCTCCTCGAAGTCCGGCACGTCGTAGCCCGTCCACTCGCCCTTGTCTGGGTCCCACCACACGAGCTTCTTGCGCTCGCTCCACGGCCTGCCCTGCGGGTCGGCGGACGCCCGGTTGTACAGCACCCGCCGGTTCATCGGCCATGTCCAGCCCCACTCGGAACCGTCGTGCGGTTTGCGCCGCGCGGCCTGGTTGACCTCGTCGGCGTACACCCCGCTATAGATCCAGCACCCGCAGATCGTGCTGCCGTCGGCCTTCAGCGAGATGTAGTTGTCGACAGCACGTCCCGTCGTCAGGTCCACACCGCTGATCCGCCGCAGCACATCCTCGCTCGACGGCTCGTCGCCCTCCATCTCGTAGTCCCACCACAGGTCGAGCAGCGGCCGGTCGCGCTCGTCGGTGGAGCCGGCCAGCTTCTCGCGCAGGATGCGGCCCAGGTGGTAAAAGAACCACAGCTCCGAACGGGCGTCGCCCGGCGGTTCGACCGCCTTCTCACGCCACTGCAACATCCGCTGCGTCTGCGTGAACGTACCCGCCTTCTCGACATGCGATGCCGCCGGGAAAAGGAACACCTCGGTCCGGCAGGTCTGCGGCGAGATCTCGCCCGTCTCGACCTCAGGGCCGTCCTTCCAGAACGACGCGCTCTCGATCTCGACGAGATCGCGCACCACCAGCCAGTCGAGGTTGGCCATGCCCAGCCGCTGCAGCCGGCCGTGCGCCGAACCGACCGCCGGATTCTGGCCCAACAGGAAGTAGCCGAACACCTTGCCGTCGACCATGTCCATGACCGTGCGGTACGTGCCGTGGTCGCCGTTGATCCGTGGCACGTAATCGAAGCAGTAGTCGTTCTCCGCCGTAGCGTTCTCGCCCCAGTACTCCTTGAGCAGCGAGACCATGTACGTATCGGCGTTGCGCCAGAAGCCTTTCTGCTCATCGCCCGTGATGCGGTCGAGGTAGTCGGCCAGCGAGGCTTCGCCCGCCTTCGGCATCGCCAGGTAGCCGGGCAACAGGTCGAACAGCGTCGGCACGTCGGTCGAACCCTGAATGCTGGCGTGCCCGCGCAGCGCGAGCACCCCGCCGCCGGGCCGACCTATGTTGCCCAGCAGCAGCTGAATGATCGCCCCCGCGCGGATGTACTGCGCACCGACCGAATGCTGTGTCCAGCCGACGCTATACACCAGCGCCGTGGTGCGTTCGCGGCAGGAGTTCTCCGTCCACGCCTTGGCGATCTGCAGGAACTGCTCGGCAGGCACCCCGCATACCCGTTCCACCATGTCGGGCGTGTAGCGGGCGTAATGCCGCTTGAGGATCTGGTACACGCAGCGCGGGTGCTGCAGCGTCGGGTCGGCAGGGACGTCATGGGCACCTTCGATCGGCGCGCCGCCCGAACCGTGCTGATCCGGGGTGGCGTGTTCCTTCGCGCTTGTCGATTCGTAGTGCCAGGACGACGGATCGTATGACGCGGTCTCGTGGTCGTAGCCGCTGAACAGCCCCTCGAGATCCTCGGTATCCCTATAACTTTCGTCGACGATGAACGACGCGTTGGTGTATGCGGTGACGTATTCGCGGAAGTCCAGCTCGTTGGAGAGGATGTAGTTGATCATCCCGCCGAGGAACGCGATGTCACTGCCCGCGCGCAGTGGCACGTGCCGGTCGGCCAGCGCGCTGGTGCGGGTGAACCGCGGATCGATGTGGACCACCTTCGCGCCGCGCGCCTTGGCCTCGATCACCCACTGGAACCCGACCGGATGTGCCTCGGCCATATTCGAGCCCATGATGACGATGAAGTCCGAGTTGACGAGGTCTTGCAGGTAGTCCGTCGCCCCGCCGCGACCGAAGGAGGCTCCCAGACCGGGAACCGTTGCGCTGTGTCAAATACGCGCCTGGTTCTCGATCTGTAACGCGCCGAGGGCGGTGAAGAGCTTCTTGATCAGGTAGTTCTCTTCGTTGTCGAGCGTCGCGCCGCCCAGGCTGGCGATTCCCATCGTGCGGCGCAGCGTGTTGCGGTCGGCGTCGAACTGCTGCCAGCCCTTGTCGCGCGCGTCGAGCACCCGGTCGGCGACCATCTGCATCGCGGTGTCGAGGTCGAGTTCCTGCCATTCGGTGGCGTAGGGCGGGCGGTAGCGGATCTTGGTCAGACGTTGCGGCCCGGTCACCAGCTGTGTGCTCGCAGAACCCTTGGGGCACAATCGGCCTCGCGATATGGGGCTGTCGGGGTTGCCCTCGATCTGAATGACCTTCCCGTCTTTCACGTAGACCTTCTGCGCGCACCCGACCGCGCAGAACGGGCACACCGAGTGCGCCACACTGTCCGCATCGGCGATGCGCGGCATCAACGTCAGCGAGCGGTTGGATTGGGCGGCCTTGCCCCGGCCCAAGGGGTCGTCGCCGGTGAGCTGCCGGTAGACCGGCCACGACTCGACCAATTTCTTGAAGTCCATCAGCGTCTCCTCTACCCGGCCTGTTTCGATCAAACCACCGTTCGCGTGTTGTCATCGCTACGCCGCGTAATCTGCCGCGCGTCCAGTTGTTCGAGCAACGGCACCGCGACCCGGCGGGTCGTCCCGAGAGCGCGGCGGGCGTCGCTGACGGTGAACGGCTGTGGCAGCGCCCTCAGGACGTCGGCCGCGCGTTCCAGCGCGTCGGGCCCGAGTACGACGCCGTCGGCGATCCGGGTCAGCCGTCCGACGCGAACCGCCGCGGCCAGCTCTTTGGCCCCGAGGTCCAGTTCTTTGAGCTCGTCGGCCTCCGGAGCGCGGAACGGCTCTTCGGCCAGCCAGTCCTCCACCGCGCTTACCGCCTTGTCCACCCTCGGCGGCAGGCCCGTGTTCGGTGGGCGCACAAGCCCGTCGGCGATCTCGAGCCCGGTGCCGTCGAGCAGGCTGGGGATCAGCTCGGCGGTGGGGAGATCCGCCTGTTGGCGCAGTGTCTCCAGCGGCATGCCTGCCGCGACGTCGTGATCGGCTGCCCACCGTTTCACGGCCGTCATCATTTGTTGACGACGCTCATCCCACCACTGTGGGTCGACGACCCACTCGCCGATCCGCTGCCCCGTCGCCTCAAACCCCATGGCGCGCAACTCATTCGTTCGCGCGCATACCGGCGGGTGCGCGCGTCCGGTCGCCAGTTCGTCCGCCCGGTCGCGTGCAGCGCCGCGGCGACGCAACCGCGGCGGACGCACGTCGAGCACCTCGATGCCCGCCGCGATGCGGTGCTCGCCGGGGTCTCGCAGCAGCCCGATATCGCCGACACGCAACGGCAGCGGGCGCGCCAGCCGCAATCGTGCCGCCGTGCCAAGTGGCCGCACATGCACCGGCACCGCCGCCGAACCGATGTGCAGCACCAGTTGGCGGTGCAACTGCCCGGCGGCCCGCAGCGCGACGTCGACCTCGGCCGTGTCGAGCCATGCTCCTGGAGTCCGGATGGCGTCGCCGCGGCCGATGTGTTGACGGTCCACGCCCCGCAGGTTGAGCGCGACGCGCGCGACGGCATCAACCTCTCGCTCGTCCTGTCCCAGCGACTGCAGACCCCGCACCGTGACGCGTCGCCCGGCATGCTCGAGTTCGTCGCCGACGCGGATGGTGCCCGCTGCGAGCGTTCCTGTCACGACGGTCCCAGCCCCTCGGACGGTGAACGAGCGGTCGACCCACAGCCGCACATCGGCGTCGCGATCCGGTGCTGGCAGCCGCTCGACCAGTGAAACCAATTGGGCGCGAACCTGATCCAGGTCCGTTCCGAGGACGACAGGCGCGTCCGGCAGCCGCTCCCGGACCTGCGCGACAGCGGGCCCGGGGTCGGCGAGATCCGCCTTACTGATCACCACCAAGACATGCTGGACGCCGAGAGCCAGTACCGCGGCGAGATGTTCCTCGGACTGCGGCATCCAGCCTTCGGTGGCGGCGACGACGAACATCACCGCAGGCGCTGCCCCAACGCCTGCGAGCATGTTTGCGACGAAGCGCTCGTGGCCAGGCACGTCGACGAATGCGAACCGCCTGCCGTCGATCTCGGTCCACGCGAAGCCGAGGTCGATGGTCAGGCCGCGGCGCTGCTCCTCGGCGAGCCGGTCCGGCCACATGCCGGTGAGGCGGTGAACCAGCGTCGACTTGCCGTGGTCGACATGACCCGCGGTCGCTATGACGTGCATGCCCGCACCGCCTGGACAACCAATTCGTCGTCCGCTCCAGCGACCGTACGCAGATCCAGCAGGCAGCGGCCCGCCTCGAGACGGCCGACCACGGCAGGCGAGCCGGTGCGCAGCGGTGCGGCGTAGGACTCGGGCAGGCTGACCGCGGCGCTTGGCAGCTCGACGCCGGGCGCACCGCCGCCGCCCACGGCCGCGATGCAATCCACCGCGTCGGCCTCCGGCAGCTGTGCGGCCAGTCGTTCGGCGCGCCCGCGCAACTCGGCCACGTCGGCATCGAGCGCCAGGGCCACCGGCGACGGCGGCCCGACGAGGGTGGCCTCCAGCGCCGCGAGGGTGAGTTTGTCGACGCGCAGCGCTCGGGCCGCCGGATGCCGTCGCAGCTTCTCGATCAGCTCGGCCGTGCCGAACAGCAGACCCGCCTGTGGCCCGCCGAGGAGCTTGTCACCGCTGGCGGTGACAAGATCGGCGCCGTCACGCAGGACGGACGTGGCGTCGGGTTCGTTGGGCAGCAGCGGATGCGGCGTCAGCAGGCCGGAGCCGATGTCGACCACGAGCGGCGCGGCCAGCTTGGCCAGCTCGCTGATGCCGACGGACGAGGTGAATCCGCTGACGTGATAGTTCGACGGGTGGACCTTGAGTAGGAAGCCGGTCGCGGGCCCGATGGCCTCGGCATAGTCGCGCAGATGCGTGCGGTTCGTCGTGCCGACCTCCCGGATCCGGGAGCCCGTCGAGGCCATCAGTTCGGGCAGCCGGAAGCCGTCGCCGATCTCGATCAGCTCGCCACGGCTGACCACGATCTCCTTGCCGGGGGCCAGCGTCATCGCGGTCAGCAGCAGGGCAGCGGCGTTGTTGTTGACGACGTGCACGGCGCCCGCGGTCGGCACCGCGCGGGCCAATGCGCCCAGTGCACCGCGGCCGCGGCGGGCGCGACGACCCGTTTCCAGGTCGAACTCGACATCGGTAGCCCCGCTGGCGGTCACCACCGCGTCGACGGCGGCTTGTGACAGTGGTGCGCGGCCGAGGTTCGTGTGCACGACGACACCGGTTGCATTGATGACCGGCCGCAGGCTCGCCGCGCTCACAGGCAATGCGGCGACGGCGTGGTCGGCCACCTGCTCCGGCTCGATCTCGCCGGCGCGCGCCCGCTCTTGCGCTCGGGCGACAACGGATTTCACCAACACGCGGCCGAGCAGCCGCTCCGCTTCGGCCAACCGAGGGTCGGCGAGCAGCAGGTCGGTGCGGGGCACACGCCTTCGCGGGTCGGCCATGTCAGGTTCCAGGCTCATGGCGGAGGCGGACGGGAATCGAACCCGCCAGCGACAGGACCTGCCGCTCAGCGATTTTGAAGATCGCGCCGATCACCAGACCGGATACGCCTCCCTGGCCCATGACGACATCATTGCAGGCAGCATGGAGGCCATGAGCTATCGGTTGACCCAGTACGCCCACGGTGGTGGCTGCGCCTGCAAGATCCCGCCCGGTGAGCTGGAAGATATGGTCCGCGGTCTGACGAAGGCCGCGCCGCGAGATCCCGTCGGCGAGCTACTGGTCGGGTTGGAGGCCGGCGACGACGCTGCGGCGGTGCGCATCGATGGCGGGCACGCGCTGATCGCGACGACCGACTTCTTCACCCCGGTGGTCGACGATCCGTACGACTGGGGTCGGATCGCGGCGACGAACGCACTCTCAGATGTGTACGCCATGGGCGGGCGGCCGGTGGTGGCGGTGAACCTGCTCGGCTGGCCGCGGGATGTGTTGCCGTTCGAGCTCGCCGCCGAGACGCTGCGTGGTGGCCTCGACGTGTGCAACGAGGCGGGATGCCACCTCGCGGGTGGGCACAGCGTCGACGACCCGGAACCCAAGTACGGGCTGGCGGTCACGGGCCTCGCGGATCCGAATCGGTTGCTGCGCAACGACGCCGGTAAGCCGGGAACACCGCTGTCGTTGACCAAACCACTCGGGATCGGTGTGCTCAACAGCAGACACAAGGCCACGGGCGAGGTGTTCGGTGACGCCATAGCGGTGATGACGACGCTCAACGCCAATGCCTCGCGGGCCGCGCTGGACGCCGGCGTCGAATGTGCCACGGACGTCACGGGTTTCGGTCTCCTCGGCCACCTGCACAAGTTGGCCAGAGCCAGTGACGTAACGGCCGTGGTCGACTCCGCGGCGGTGCCCTACATCGAGGGCGCACGTGAGGCGCTGAAGGCCGGCTACGTCAGCGGCGGGACGCGTCGCAACCTCGACTGGGTGGCACCGCACGTCGACTTGACGGCCGTCGACGAGACCGAGGCGCTTCTGTTGGCCGATGCGCAGACCTCCGGCGGGCTGCTGATCGCGGGTGAGATTCCCGGCGCGCCCGTCATCGGTGAGCTGGTGGCGCGTGGCGCGCACACAATCATCGTGCGCTGACGGCGCGCCTGTGAAATCCGTTGCCGGGCAACATCATTGCCCGACGCTCAGTACCGCGACGCCCCGTCTCTCCAGCTAATTTGCGGAAGTAACGATATGACATCCTTATTACGTGGAAATCCTGTCGCTTAGATGTGCTGAACAGATTGCTGACTTATTTGTCGCCAGCGTCATTATCACTTTGCGGACGCAACTTGTCGAAAGCAAGTAATGGCAGGTGTTCGCCTGCCGCCTTTGAGGACTCCGGGTGCCCGGCGCTGGCAACATAGCAGCTGACGGCAACGCCCGTACGCCGCAACATCGACCTGGACGAGGGCTGTCAACTCAGCTGGGCTCCTATTTGCTGTGTTTGCTGTCGTCTGCAATGGACGCGCTAGAGTACGTTGCGGCGCGATCGATGTCGGTACTATTGCGATGCTTTCTGCAAGCCTTGCGCCACAACGTAGTTCGTTCATATCACTGCTGTGGTGATTCTCACGATCCGCGCACCCGGCGGCGCATCAGATGCCACAATCAGCCGACATCGTGAATATTGCCGGGCAGTGCATCCTGGCGTTGGTGAGGCGGAATGGTGAGGGCGGGGACACACCTGGCGGCAGGCGCCATGGCCGCTGCGCTGCTTCTGGCCGGTGCCGGCGGCGCACTGGCGTCTGCCGACACCGGTGGCGAGTCGGCGGGAGGCGAAAGCGCCAGCAGCAGTAGCAGCGGGGCCGCCGACAGCGGGCCCGCCCCGGCTGCCCGCTCTGTCGACGCCGGCGCGGCTTCCGGCCCCGAGCACCCCACCGCCACCGTCGGCGACCAGTCCGACAAAGCGGTTGAGCGCCCCGCCACCGAAGCGGCCGAGTCCGCTCGGGAAAAGCCCGCTGAACAGCCGACCGAAGAGAAGCCACCCGTCGAGCACGATAACGGCTCTGATGAATACCCCGGCAAGACCGTCACCAAGGCGCCGGCTATTTCGGAAGCGCCGCCTCCGATGGAACTGGCCCCGGTCCCCGAAGCACCTGTAGTCGCGCCTGCGATCGAGGCACCGGCGCCGGCCGATCTGCCGCCCGCGATACCCGCCACGCCCGTCGACCCCAACACTGTCGACTCGGTTGTGGGCGAAGGCGGTCACCGTCCGGTCGGGAATGAGCCACCGGTCTTGACAGTGCCGGTCGTCGTCGCACCGGCGCCGCTTCCCCAGGTTCACCTCGGGGCGTCGGTTGCGCCGCGGTGGACAGCAGGCGGGCGCACCGTCGAATCCCAATCGGCCGGTGAAGCGGCGCCAGAACTACTCCGGGCATCGACGGATGGACGGCTGCTGAACGAGTCGTCGTTCACCACCTTCGGCGTGACTTCGGCGGGCCAGATTCCCTATCGGACCGGGTACAGCGACTTTTCAACCCGATCGCTTGCCACGACGGCGGCAGGAGCTCTGCCGGGCCTGGCGGGCCTGGTGCTCGTCACTGCCGCCGGCATCTGCCTCGGATACCGGCAGGCGAACATGGCTCAACAGCTGCGACCCGACGGCGCTGTCCGCTTCCTGATGTAGCGGTCGATCAACCGATCGCGCCGTTGATCACCGGCTTGTCGATCATGCCCTTCTCGACACCCCACATCGTGGCGATGGTCTTGTACTCGCCGGTCTGCATCAGATGCTCCAGCGCCCGCCGCAGCGACTCCGCCAGTCCCGAACCCTTGGCCACCGGCCAGCCATACGGCGCGGTGTCGGCGATCTCCCCCGCCGGCGCCAGCTGCCCGCCGGAAAGCTTGATCGAACCCGGTCACCGGTGAATCGGCCGCCATCGCCTCGACGTCACCTGCGATCAATGCCGCGGTCAAGTCGTCCTGCCGGGTGTAGACCACCTTGTCGATCGCCGAAACTCCAGCCGCCACGCACTGATCGCTCTTGGCCGGAACCTCCTCCGTCTCCTGAATGGACGCGTACGTCACACCAATCTTCAAGCCGCACGCGGCATCCGGATCCACCGACGACCCCGCCCGCTGCGCCCACAGCGTGCCCGCCTGGAAGTAGGTCACGAAGTCGACATTCGCCTCGCGCGACTTGGTGTCGGTGAACGACGACATCCCGACGTTGAAGCTGCCGCCCGACACCGACGGCATGATGCTCTCGAACGCCGTCTCCCGGTAATCCGGCGTCAGCCCCAGGGTCTTCGTCACCGCATTCATCAGGTCCACGTCGAAGCCGACGATGTCACCCGCTGAGTTCTTGAATTCGTTCGGTGCATAGGGAACATTGACGCCGATCACCAACCGGCCCGTCTTCCTGATGTCCTCGGGCACCGTCGCCGCGATCTCGGGCACCGCGCCGGGGACCGCGACCGGCGTCGCCGTCGACGTACTCTCCGCGACGCTCGCAGGCCGGGCATCCCCGCCGCCCGATCGGCCCAGCCACTGCCACACCCCGAACGTGCCGAGCGCGGCCACCAACACGACCACGGCCACAATCGCCAACGCCCGCCGCGACACTCCTCCGGCGCCTTGCTTCGAATGCTTCCCGGAGCGACCCGTCGTGCGCACCGGCGTCTCCAGCGCGCGCCGCGCCGCTGCGGCCAACTCGCCCGCCGTTTGATACCGCTTCGCCGGCTTCTTCGCCATGCCCTTGGCGATGACGTCGTCGAACGCCACCAGTTTCGGGTCGATGGCTGACGGGCGCGGCGGCGGCGACACCATGTGCCCCTTGATCTGCTGCTCGTAGCTTTCCGCCGGATACGGCCGCGACCCGGTGATGCACTCGTAGAGCACACACGTCAGCGCGTAGATGTCCGCGCGCGGATCGATCTGCGCGCCCTCGAACCGCTCCGGCGCCATGTACGCCAACGTGCCCAGCGTGTTGCCCGCGGTGGTCAAGCCCTTCTCGCCGGCCGTGCGGGCCAGGCCGAAGTCGATCAGGTACACGAAGTCCTTGGCGGTGATCAGGATGTTCGACGGCTTGACGTCCCTGTGGATCAGGCCCGCCTCGTGCGCGGCGTCCAGCGCCGTCGCGACCTGCTCGACCACCTTGACCGCGAACTCCGGGCCCAGCGGCTTCTCCGCGTCCTCCAGCATCGTGCCGAGGTTTTGGCCCTCGATCAGCCGCATGTCCAGATAAAGCAGGCCATCGATTTCGCCATAGCCGTGGATCGGCACCACATGCGGGTCGTTGAGCCCGGCCGCGGCCTGCGATTCGCGCCGGAACCGCTGCTGGAATGTCGAATCCTCGGCCAAATGGTGCGGCAGCACCTTGAGCGCGATGATGCGATCGGTTTTGGTGTCGTAGGCCCGGTACACGTCGCCCATACCGCCCCGGCCGATCAGCTTCTCTAGCTGATAGTGCCCGAAGCTTGTCGCGTCCACCGTTTAACTCCTCAGCAGCGACTGTCCCCGCTGTGCCGTTTGAAGCTACATCACGTTTGCCAGGTTGTCGTGGCGCATCTCATATGGCTACGGGCCCTTTAGGAACTTAGCCAACGCTAAGATGGATATGTCCGTGCCTCGCCGCGGCGGCGCGGACAACACAGCCAAGAAAATTGCGACACTATGCGTCCAACTGCAGGTCTGGTTTGATTTTGCCTGTGTGGTCTATCCACACCTCGGTGCGCGAGTGACCGAGGAGGGTGTCATGCAGTGGTTCACAGTGGCCTGGTGGCGCTGGCGCCTGGCGCAGCTCCGCGGGCGAAATCCGCTCGTGCGCGCGAGCGACCGTATCGAGATCGCTGTCGTGGCGCTGGCCATCGTGGCGTCGCTGGCCGTCGTGCCTTTCGCAGGCGCGATCGGGACCGCGATCCACGACGAACACGCCCAGAGGTACGCCGTAGAACGCCAGGAGCGCCACCGCGTCGCGGCGCCTGCGACCGACGACCGCGCCCAGCGCCCGAAGGGGCCTGACGCCGTCGTTTCGGCCCGGCCTCACGTCGGCGACGTCGAGAACGCCGGGGCCTACATGTGGAACTCCCGGGTGAAAGACAGCGCGAACAATGACATTTGGGTGGACCGGAGTGGCAGTCAGGTCGGCCCGCCTCCTCCGGCGTGGCAGGCAGGTGTCGACGCCGTCGTCGCCGCGGTCGGCTTCTGGCTGTCAACGACCGCAGTCGCCGCGCTGCTCGTCGCACTCGTTCGATGGGGTCTGAACCGCACACGCTACGCCGGATGGAATCGTGATATCGCGAGCCTCGTCCACGACGACGGAGGCACGACCAACCGACGCCGGTGACCCTGGGCTTTTCGCGCGTGTAGCCCTACCGTGTGGACATGGCAGAACAGTCACCAGCGGTCTTCGTCTCACATCCGCCGGAGGCGGTCCTCCGCTTCGTGAACCCGGCCTTGAAGTTCCTGCTCGGCACTCCGCTTGCGGGTCCCGCACGCAAGCAGTTGATGGTGCTCGGCTTCAAGGGACGCAAGACCGGGAATCAGTACTCAATCCCTGTGAGCGCGCACCACATTGACAACCAGCTCTACGCCCTGGCGGGTGCGGCCTGGACGCGCAATTTCCGCAACGGCGCGGCCGCCGAAGTGCTCCACGATGGGAAGAAGACGGCCATGCGCGGCGAACTCATCGAAGACCCTGCGGTTTTCGCGGAGCTGGCGCACCGTGCGGCCGAGGCCTACGGCGTCAAGCGAGCACAACGCATGATGGGGTTGGGATTTCGCGATCAGCGGATTCCCACCCTCGATGAGTTCAAAGAGGCCGCCGAACGAGAACATCTCGTCGCCGTCAAGTTGACGCGGACCGACTAGGCCCAATGCCCGAAACCAACGTGCTCGGTGGACCGCTGGAATCCTGCGGCACCGATCCGCTCACCGGGTTCTACCGCGACGGCTGCTGCTCGACCGGGGTCGCGGACATCGGGCTGCACACCATCTGCGCCGTCGTCACCGCCGAGTTCCTCGAGCATCAGCGCTCCATTGGCAACGACCTCTCGACGCCGCGGCCTGAGTTCCGGTTTCCCGGCCTCACGCCCGGTGATCGCTGGTGCGTCACCGCCGCCAACTGGTTCCGGGCGTATCACGACGGCTGCGCCGCCCCGGTCGTGCTGGCCTGCACGCACGAGCGCACGCTCGAAGTGGTGCCGCTGGACGTGCTTCGTGAGCACGCCGTCGACGTGCCCGACGACCTCGGCGACCTGTAGCGGCCCGCTATCCGTCGGCGACGATGCCGAGCAGCCGTTCCAGCGTCGCCAGCTGATGGGCGTAATCACCCTCCAACTTCGCCAGCAGCGTCGTTATCCCCGCGGCCCGATACCTGTGCAGCCGCTCGGCGATACCGTCAGGTGTACCAACAAGATTCGTCAGGCGGCCGAGATCGAGCGGCACCGCTTGGCGAGCTTCGTCGCGCTTCCCGTCTCGCCATAACTCGGCGACGACCCCGACTTGTTCGCCGTAGCCCAGCCGTGTGAACGCATCGTTGTAGAAGTTACGGCCGCCTGCGCCCATCGCGCCGATGGTGAACGCGTACCCGTCGGCGTGCCGGCGCGCTGCGGCTTCGGCCGACGCCTCGTCGTCGTGGATTTCGACCGCGACGGGCGCCACGAGATCGAGATCCGCCAACGCGCGTCCGGACCGCTCGGCGCCCTCTCGCAACGGACCGAAGAACACCTCGGCGGCCTCGGGTATGAACGCGTTGCCGAGCCAGCCGTCGGCCAGCTCGCCGGTCAGCCGCAGGTTGCGGGGACCCATCGCGGCCACATAAACCGGCACGTGCCGTGGTCGCACCTGGGGTCTCAGCGCAGCGCCGTTGCTGTCCGGCAGCGGAAGCGGGTAGATCTCACCGGGATGCTCGAGCCGGTCTCCACGGCTGACGATCCGGACGATCTCGATGGTTTCCCTTGTCGTCTCCACCGGCTTGCGGAACCGGACACCGTGCCAGCCCTCCATCACCCGCGGCCCCGACGTGCCGATACCCAAGAGGAATCTGCCGTCCGACAGCTCCTGCAGGCTCAACGCGGAGGTGGCGAGCAGCGCGGGACTGCGCGAACCCAGTTGCACCACAAACGTTCCGAGCTTGATCGTCGACGTCTTGGCCGCAACGTACGCCAGTCCCGTCAACGCGTCGTAACCCCACACTTCGGGCAGCCACAGCGAATCGACACCGATCCGCTCGGCCGCCGCAGCGAACTCGATCGCACCCGGCATCCGGGGCTCGATCATCGCGCCGACCCTCATACCGGGCCCTCGCTTTCCTGTCGTTCCGCTCGCTTCGTCGCGCATCCTTGGCATGCTGCAACGGTGCGTTACCGTGATCAGCCCACCTTAGAAGTGACGCAGCGCGTTCGGTGCGATGTCGCCGCCGCGTGGAAATACGTCACCGACATCACCCTGCCCGCGCGATGCTCGACGGAGCTGCAGGACATCGAATGGCTCGACGACGCCGACCACGTCGAGGTCGGCGCCCAGTTCAGCGGACGCAATGAGCACGACGCGTTCGGTAACTGGCAGACGGTGTGCGAGGTCGTCGAGGTCGAAGACCAGCGTCGTTGGGTGTGGAACGTCATCGGCCCCGACGGTGTGGGCGCCACCTGGGGGTTCGAGGTCGAACCAGCCAGCGACGGCGTGCTGATTCGGCAGTGGGGCCGGATGGGCCCTGGACCGTCGGGCTTGACGATCGGAATCGCAGCGCAGCCGGACAAAGAGGCCAGGATCATCTCGCGGCGGCTGTCCGAATGGCAGCAGAACATGCAGGCCAACCTCGAGTGGATCCGGTCGCAGGTCGAAGGCTGAGCACTACGCGTTTTCGCGCGCAGCGCGGGCCGAGGTCGCGTTCCCGAGCCAGTAGATGCCGACCGCGACGAGCAACGACAGCACGGCGATACCCGCGACGAGATAGAACCACGCGCCGTAGGCGATGGCCGCGCCGCCGACCGTGACGGCCCCCGAATCGTTGGAGATGAGCGGCGTCCACGACCCACTCAAAGTGGCGATGACTGCGACGAGCCCCGAAAGGCCACCGACGACCGCGCAGGTATAGAACACCGCCGGGTGCGCCAACCGGGTCTCCCGATACCGGGGCAGGAAGCGCCGGATAATGATCACCACGTCGACGAACAGCACGACCATCGAGATGCACCAGATCACCGTGACCGCGGCCTGAAGCACGTCGTACACCTTGGTCTGGATGTCGATCGGCTTACCGCCGCCGATGCCCAGCGACGGGAACACGATGAACGCGACCAACGCGAACAGCGACGCGATGGCCGTCTGCACCCACACCGCATTGCTGGGCACCTTGTTCTTGTTCACCCGCGCCATCGCCGCGGGCAGTTTCTGATCAAGGCCGGACACGAAAACCAGTCGGGCGAAAGAGAAGTTGTAGACCACCGTGATGAACAGAAAGAACGCGGCGAGCAGGATCGCGACGAGCTTCCCCAACCAGCCCGCCATCGTTGTCCCGACGGCTGTCGCAAGAGCCGTCACCTGCGCCGACTCACCGTCGGCCGCGGGCACCGTGACCATCACGGCCCATGTCGCCAGCAGATACGCGACGATCACAGCCAGCGAGCCCCACAAGAGATACCGGGTGATCGAGCGCTCGTCTTTGATCTCGACGCCCATGTTGAGGGGCACCTCGACGCCGAGAAGCGCCAGCACCACCAGCCCGAAGAAACTCCAATTCGTCAGATTGATACCGCTGTCGGCCGACGGTGACCACGCCGACCAATCAGCCGGATTCGTTTCGGGCGCCATCCCGCCCGCCAGGTGCACGACGCCAGCGAGAACCACCAGCCCGATCGCTATCGCGTAGAGCACGCACACCACGTTGACGATGTTCTGAGTCAGCCGGAACCGTTGGTTGGCCAGCACGGCCGACAGGACGATGAACGCAATGATCACCACGCCCTGCACCTGGACGCTGGCCGCACCGATCGTCGAAGGGAAGACGTAGCCGAGGTAGCTGAGCACGACGGTGCCGGTTGCGACCATCACCAGCACGCCAGGCCACCAGGCACAGAACCCGGCGAAGAAACCCCAGAACGGCCCAAAAGCCTTCTGTGTCCACAAGTAGATGGAGCCTTCTCCGGGGAACATTCGGCCCAGCTGCCCGGTGACGATGGCGCCGGGAATCAGAAACGCCAGGAATCCGATGATCCACCAACCGAACGCGGCGGGCCCGGCGCTCTGGATGACTGCCGCATTGGTGATGAAGAGGACGATCGATACGAAGATCGCCACCATGTCGGTGGTGTTGAGAACGCGGGGCAGCATCCCTCCGGCGACGCGTTCAGCGATGGATTCGTTCGGCTGCTCGGTCCCGGTGGTCGCCATCTCGTGGTCCTCTCCAGACGCCCAAATCGAGCGTAGGACCGGGCATTCGCGGGTTCAATACCGATCAGCAGCCGAGCAGTTCGTCGAGTTCGGTCTCGAAGCGGTCGGCTAGCGCCCACAGGTCGTCGACCAGTTTTCGACACGACATGATGCCCACATTGAGCTTGCCGGACAGCGACATCACCGTGATGTTCAGTCCCGAACTGTGAAAGATCGGGCCGAGCGGATACAACCCTCTGATTTCGGCGCCCAGAGCGTACAAGGGCGCATCGGGCCCAGCCACGTTCGAGATGATCACGTTGTGGTTTGCAGCGTGAGTCAGCGGGGTGTGGGCTGCCAGCCCAAGTGCGAGACCGAACACCGCCCGAGCGACCACTTGCGTCCAGTCGAGCACCAGCGTCGGATCGATGGCTCGACTGTGTTCCTTTGCACGTGAATTCGCGAGCGCGATGGCCTGCAGTCGCTCACCCGGATGTTCGATGTGAGTCTGCAGATTGCAGAACATCCCGGATATTTGATTGCGGCCCGGCCGATCGGTTTTGTCGTGCACCGACATGGGCACCACCGCCACCAGCGGCTTATCCGGCAGTTCTTCCCGATCGTGCAAGAACCCGCGCAACGCGCCGGCGCACAGCGCCAGAACCACGTCGTTGACCTTGACAGCGAACCGGTTCTTCACGCGTAGCACGTCTTCGAAGTTCAGCTGGGCCAGCGCGATGTTGCGCTCGGCGGTGATCTCCGCGTTGAACAACGTCGAAGGCGCGGTGAAGGGAGCGGCCATGGCCGCGCCGCTGCGTGCCCGACCGACGGTGTTGACGATCGTCGAGGCAGTCGTAGGCAATGCTTTCGCGAGGAGCAACGGGCGGTAGAGAAACCTCAGCAATCCCCCCGCGGCGATTCCGAACCTCGTCGCGTCGCCGGGCCCGTCCACCGGGTCAGGAGGCGGGGAGTCCGGCTCCGTGCTGCAAAGCTGAGTAAGCAGGTTCGCGGTCGTCACGCCGTCCACAGCGGCGTGGTGCACCTTGATCATCAGCGCGAGCGTGCCGCCGTCGTGTGCATCCGTATCGGCAACGCCCTCGATCGCCCACATCTCCCATACCGGTTTGCTCCGATCCAGGGGCACCGCCGCGATATGCCCGCATACTTCGGCCAGCTCCCTGCGGCCGCCCGGCGACGGCAAGCCGATGCGGTAGAGATGACGAGACAGGTCGAAGTTCTTGTCCTCGACCCACACCGGATGGTCCAGGTTCAGCTGGGTATCGGCGAGCTTTGCCCGGAACTCCGGCAACGCCTTGATCCTCGACGCCAGATCGTCATGGAATCGATCGAAGGTGTAGCCACCGGGAATCGTGGACGTGTCCAACTCGACTATTGAACACACATGCAGCGGCACCGTGGGCGATTCGATGTAGAGGAAACTGGCATCGAGCCCGCTTAGCCGTTCCATGTCAGCCGTTCCATGCCATCCACGTACCCGCATTAGCTGCAACGTCAAACCGCGGGTCGGCGCCCTATGCGGCGGTGGCAGCCTCCGCCGACGACGACACCGAGATCGCCGCCGCATTCGCCGTCGGCAAGGACAGCGTCATGCTTGACACTTTCAGCACGCCCAGCGAAGTGATCGTCTCGTACGGGAACGCCGACGCGACCAGCTGCAATGTCACCGACTCGCCGGGTTCCAGCGTCTGCGCCACCATCTCCATGGGCACCGAGATCGTGTGTGTCTCTCCGTCCAACGTCACCGGCACCGGCGTGACGAGGTTGCCCAACACCAGACCCGTGCTGTCGTCGACCAACTGTGCGTATACGTGGCGACTCGTGCCCGTGCCTGAATACGTCAGCGTCAGCTGCGGCGCGCCGACGATGTAGGTCGTCGTGGTCGCTTGCGGGATGGTGAGGTTCAGCGCGTTGATCGCCCGCGAGCCGGACGGAATGCCGAGCAACGCACCGATGGGACCCGCGGTAAGGATCCGGAGGTCTGGTCCCGAGCCACCGATGAGCGGAAGTAGCGGCAGCACACCGCCTTTGGTGCTGGATGCGACGATCGGCTTGCCCTGTGGGACCGGATAGGTGTTCGACGAGAACTGTGTCCCGTGCTGGTCGACCCATTCGAACTGCGGACCGGTGTCCACGGTCAAATCGCCCTTTACGTAGCGGTCGAGCCAATCCATGGTCGCCTGCTTGACCATCACACCGTCATTGCGGGTGGAGATGCAGGCGCCGTGGCCGCCGCAGTACCACACCACCTTGGTCGGAACACCCGCAGCGATAAGCGCTTTCGCATTCGCGTCGGCCTCCGCCAACGTGAACAGCGTGTCGACGGTGCCCTGGATCAGCAGGGTCGGCGCGGTGATCTGGACGACCATCTCGTCAGGGCCGCGTTCGTCGATCAGTTGTTGGTCCTCCGGCCGGAGCGTGCCTGTGATGTCGCCGTAGATCAGGCCGGGGTAGATGCGCGGATTCACGCTGGCGTTGGTGCCGATCAGCGCGGCGACGAGCAAGGTGCCCCAGCTGCTCTTGAACGCCTCGTCCTTGTACAGCGCCGTATTGAGGCTGTGCCACGCGATGGTCGGCACGATCGCATCGATTCGGTGGTCGTTGATGGCGGTCGCCAGTTGGATGCCGCCGCCGTAGGAGGCGCCGACCATGCCGATCCGCGGATCGAGCGTGTCGGGATTGTCGAGTTGGACCTGAGGCTGCGTCGCCACCCAGCTGATGATCGCCGAGACGTCCTTGCCCTCGAAGTCCGGATCGTCGACTTCCAGCGTGCCGCCCGAACTCCACTCACCACGCGGGTCCCAGGTGACGACGTTGTACCCGGCCTGTCGCAGTGCGCCGACGCCGATGACGTCGTTCGGCAAAAGTGGGTCATTGATCGAATTCAGGCTCGTCTCGCCGGGTAGTGCCAAACCCGGACCGTCGAGGATGGTCGGCGCCGTCTGCCCTTCCTCCAGCCCGACCGCGGGCATGAAATGGACATAGATCGGCGTGCCGTCGAACGAGATCACCTCCACGTCGCGCGGCACCGGCGCGCCGGGCGCCAGACCGGGCTGCACCGGGTAGCCGATGAACGGGTGCAGCACGTCACCGACGACCGGTATCCGATGGATGAGCGCCACCACCGGAGTGACGAACGCCGGCCCGATGACCGGCAGATACTGCAAGCCCTCCAGCGGCGCCGTCTGCGGGATGGCGACGGGTGGTGTCACTGTTGTCGCTGCGGCGGCCAACGGCGTCGGAGCGGCGGCGGCCGACGTCGTGGCGAGGTTGGCCGGCTTGGTGAGCCCGGACGTCCGGCCGAACTCCTGCCGGGCGGCAACCATCATCATCCACGGCAACGGCGAGTCCAACGGAGCCGTTGGTGAATTACCCGCGAGCGGGCTCCGGACCGCGCTGACCACGCTCGATATCGCCGTCGTCACCACCATGACCGGAGGCTGCGGCCGTTGTTTCGGTGTCTCGACGACCACGTCCGCGATGTTCGGCACCGAGAACACCGTCACGTTGGTGGTGGGTGCAGGCTCCTCGGCCGCCTTGGGTGCGTCGGCCTTTCTGGTTTCGTCGGCTGTCTTCACCGACTCCGTCGCGGCGCGCACCGTTCGAGCCGCGGCGGTGCCGGCCTTTTCCGTCTTCCCGTTGGGCTCGTGGGTCGATTGTCGTGACGCGCTCGACTTCTTCGTTTTCTTCGGCGTCGACTCGGTGGCGGCGGCCTTCGCATCGCTGGAATCCGTTGTCGTGTCTGACTTTTCGCCGTGCTGCTGCTTGTTCTCCGACGACGCGGCGCCGGACCTCGACTCCGATGACGACGCCGATCCTGATGTGGTCGACGGCTCGGCCGACGCAACTCCCTGTCCCACGAAAACGGCGGCCCCGATTCCGAGAGCCACCGCTAATCCGCCAATCCGCCCCACGTGCGCCCCAGCACCCATGCGTATGTACATACCGTCGGCGGATGCGTTGCGTCCCCGTCTTCGCCGAGATGCCACGATCCGGGGGTGGCCAACCTCCCCAACGTCGCGCAGACCCTGCTGGCGCAGTGGAAGCTGCGCGGCGACGGCGAACCGGTCCAGCGTTCCGGCTCGATGGTGTTGCCGGTGCGGACGGACGACGGGGTGCCTGCCGTCCTGAAGATCTCGCTTGCCGACGCCGGGTCCGAACACGAACACCTGGTGCTGCGGCGATGGGGTGGCGACGGCGCGGTCCGGCTGCTGAGCGCCGACCCGCCGCGTCGCGCCGTCCTACTGGAGCGCCTGCGCCCGCAGAGTCTCGCCACTTTGTCGGACGTCGACGCATGCGAGGTCGTCGCCGGGCTGTACCGTCGGCTCCACGTCCCTGCGCTACCCCAATTACGCACGCTCACTTCTTATCTCGACGCGTGGGCGAGCGAATTCGAGGCGCTTCCCCGCAGCGCGCCCGTCCCCCACCGGCTGGTCGAGCAGGCGACGGTGCTGGGCCGCGAATTGGCGGACCAGCCGGGCAACACCGTCGTACACGGCAACCTTCACTACGAGAACGTGCTCGCAGCCGACCGTGAGCCGTGGCTGGCCATCGCTCCCCGGCCGATGAACGGCGATCCACATTACGAAGTTGCACCCATGTTGTGGCACCGCTGGAATGAGCTCACCGGCAACATCCGCGACGGGGTCCGGCGCCGCTTCTACACACTGGTCGATGCGGCAAACCTTGACGAGGAACGCGCCCGTGCGTGGGTGATCGTCCTGGTCGTTCGGTATGCCATTCGCGACCCCGCGAACGTGACCAAGTACGTGGCGCTGGCGAAGGCCGTGCAGGACTGAGGCCGATGTAGTGAATACATGCGTGGTGCGACGGTTGTCAACACACCACCGGCCATGTGGTCCGTACTTTCTTGTGCAAGAACCGCATTGCACAACCGACCATTCCTGCGCAGTATCGACTGGCGTAGTGTCGGCACAAGTGTTAAAGCAGCTGACACTGGATCAATCGCCCGTATTCGAGTGTCAACAGGGATGCACGGTGACAGATACATCAAGCGGTACACACACCAGAACAGCGCAGTCCAAGTGGCTGTCCAAGTCCGCAGCGCAGGTGCGCGGATCGGACAAGAACGAAGTCCAGTTCCATTACGACATCTCGAACGACTTCTTCAAACTGTGGCAAGACCCGACGCAGACGTACAGCTGTGCCTACTTCGAGCGTGACGACATGTCGCTAGAAGAAGCACAGATGGCCAAAGTGGACCTGTCGCTGGGCAAGCTGGGGTTGCAACCTGGGATGACGCTGCTCGACATCGGCTGCGGATGGGGCTCCACGATCATGCGGGCCGTCGAGAAGTACGACGTCAACGTCATTGGCCTGACGCTGTCGGAGAACCAGAAGCAGCACATCGAGAAGCACTGGTTCGCCAACTCCAAGAGCGAGCGCCGTATGGAGGTGCGCCTACAGCCGTGGGAACAGTTCGAGGGCAAAGTCGACCGGGTGGTGTCGATCGGCGCCTTCGAGCACTTCGGCTTCGGTAAGTACGACGACTATTTCAAGAAGACCTTCAGCTGGCTGCCCGACGACGGGGTGATGCTGTTGCACACGATCATCATTCCGAGCGACGAAGAGGTCAAAGCCAAGAAGTTACCGCTGACCATGTCGAACGTGCGCTTCATCAAGTTCATCCTTGACGAGATCTACCCCGGCGGTCGGCTGCCGCTCGCCGCGCAAGTCACGGAGCACGCCACCAGGGCCGGTTACACCGTCACTCGCGAGCAGCACCTCCAGCCGCACTACGTGCGCACGCTGGACACCTGGGCGGCAAATCTCGAGTCCAATAAGGATGAGGCCATCGCGATCACCTCCGAACAGATCTACGAGCGGTTCCGGAAGTACTTGACCGGCTGCGCGGATTTGTTCCGTAACGGCTACACCGATGTTTGCCAGTTCACCTGCGAGAAGGGCTAATTCAGCCAAGAAACGCAACGTGAGGTAAAACATAAGGGGGTCAGATCCGTCTAGGATTGCAATGCGATCTTTCCGGAGGAGGTCGATGACAGGTGGCTGAAAGCAGCACGAGCACGATGAAGAAGAAGATGCGGCCGCACTTCGAAGAGATCCAGGCCCACTACGACCTCTCCGACGATTTCTTCGGGACATTCCAGGACCCTTCGCGTACCTACAGTTGCGCGTTCTTCGAGCGTGACGGCATGTCGCTCGAAGACGCCCAGATGGCCAAGATCGATCTCGCGCTCAACAAACTGAATTTGCAGCCCGGCATGACGCTGCTCGACGTCGGCTGCGGCTGGGGCTCGGTGATGAAGCGGGCGGTCGAAAAGCACGACGTCAACGTGCTCGGCCTGACGCTGAGCAAGAACCAGTCCGTCTACTGCAGGCAGCTCTTGGAGGAGATCGATTCCAATCGCTCTCGGCAGGTGTTCCTGCGCGGCTGGGAGCAGTTCGACGAGCCTGTCGACCGCATCATCAGCATCGAGGCGTTCGAGGCGTTTCCGAAGGACCGCTACGCGGCGTTCTTCGAGACGTGCTACCGCATCCTGCCCGGCGGTGGCCGGATGGTGCTGCAGACGATTCTGGGCCATCCGCTCAAGCGCTGGCCGGAGATGGGCATACCCATCACGATGACCGATCTGAAGTTCATGCGGTTCATTGCCAAGGAGATCTTCCCCGGCGGCGCCATCCCCTGCGACGAGGACATAGCGAAATACTCAGGCGCTGCGGGGTTTTCGCTGGAGCACACGCAGTACTTGAACGAACACTATGTCCGGACACTCGACACCTGGGCGACGAATCTGGAGGCTGCCAGCGAGGAAGCCGTCGCCGCGACGTCCGAAGAGGTCTACGACCGCTACATGCGTTACCTGGTCGGATGCTCTGACTTCTTCCGCCGCGGCATCAGCGAGCTGGGTCAGTTCACCCTCACGAAGAGTTAGCTGGCCCTCACGCGGCGCCGAAGACCACCGCCACGTTGTTGCCGCCGATGCCAAAGGAATCGCTGACGGCGTAGCGGTAATCAGCGCGGCGAGGACTGCCGCTGACCACGTCCAGGTGGATCGCGGGATCGAGATCTTTCAGGTTGAGGGTGGGCGGCACGACGCCGTCGCGCAACGCCTGCACGGTCAGCACGGCCTCTACCGCCCCGGCCGCGCCCAACGAATGTCCCAGCGCGGCCTTCGGCGCATAGACGGCAGGCGCGTGGTGACCGAACGCGTGGCCGATGGCATGGGCCTCGGCCAGGTCTCCGGCGGTGGTGCCGCTGGCGTGCGCGTTGATGTGGTCGATGTCGGTCGGCGTCAGCCCGGCTATTTCGATCGCACGCGCGATCGCGTCGCCGGCCTGCTGACCGTCCGGATCCGGCTCGACGGGGTCATAACCGTCGGAAGTCATGGCTGCTCCCATCACCCGCGCCAAGATCGGAGCACCGCGCGCCTTGGCGTGTTCCTCGGTCTCGATGAGCATCAGCGCGCCACCCTCACCGAACACCATGCCGTCGCGGTCCTTGTCGAACGGGCGGCAGGCGCCGGGAGGATCGTCGTTGTTTGTCGACAACAGCCCCAGCTGCCAGAACGACGCGACGGGCACCGCTTCGATGTGCGTCTCGACGCCGCCGCAGATCGCGATGTCGGCCTCGCCGAGCACGATCTGTCGCCACGCTTTTGCGATGGCCGCGGAGCCCGAGGCGTCCGCCATCACCGGCGAGATGATCCCCGCCTTCGCCTCGCGATCCAGGCCGACCGCCGCGGCGGGCGCATTGGGCATGTACATCTGCACCGCGAGCGGGGACACCGCGCGCAGGCCCTTCTCCTTCCAGGCGTCGTACTGCACGGGGATCTCCTCGGTGCTGCCCAGTGCAAGCCCGATCGAGATCATCAGCCGCCTGGTGTCGATTTCGGGCGATCCTGCGCTCTCCCAGAGCCGCCGCCCCAGTAGCAGGGACATCTTCTGCATGAACGACAGCCGGCGCAGCTCAACGCGGCTCAGGTGCTCGTCGAAACTCTCCTGCAGCGGTCCGCCGATGCGGACCGGTGACTTGAACTCTCCGACGAACGGCTTGTCCAGATGGCGAATTCCGCTTTGGCCCTCCAGCAGCAACTGCCACGTCGTTTCCGCATCGGGCGCAAGCGAAGTCGTCGATGCGACTGCAGTGACGACGACGTCGGGGAATCCGTCGCCGGTTCTCAACGGTGCCATGCCTGCAATCCCTCACTCGCTAGCTGACCGTGTTGAGGTGCCTGACACCAGACTAGGGGCCTCTGCGGGGTGCTGGCACCCTTTCTCGTCGCCTTGACGTTCGATGACAACCCGACAGCCGCCCGATTCTGTTTGCTCCGATACCCGGCCGAGCTCGTCGAAACCACCTGTTGGGGCCCTATCCCGGACGCCGAGCGGCGCGACAGGGCGAACGGTCGCGCGGCACTCCATCAATCTAAGCACTGCATCATTCGGCCGTATTTCGACTTGGACAAGCATTGATACGCGTCCTACCGTTGCTGATAGACCACGACCGACCGCGGCCTGGCGCGAGATGGTGACGGCGGTACAGCTCGAGGGGATGATGACCGGCGAGCTCGATCTGGGCATGGCGCGCCCGCCGGTGAGCGGCCTGGCCTGGTTTCGTGGCCGCTGTTGCACGAGCAGCTGATTGCGGCACTGCCGGAAGGGCATCCGATGGCCTCTCCGGGACGCCAGCTCACGCTGGACGACCTCGACGGCCAGGACGTCATCATGTACTCACCGGTGCAGGCGCGGTATTTCAACGAGCTGCTGATCAGCACTTTGACGATCGCCGGGGCGACGCCGCACTATGTGCAATACGTGACGCAGGTGCACACGATGCTGGTGCTGGTGCGCTCGGAGATCGGCATCGCGCTGGTGGCCTCGGGCGGCGACGCCGCATCCTGACGGCGTGGTGTTCCGGTCGATCGCGGCCTTCCGAGAGCGGCCTGTGGACCTCGACGCCGTGCGGCGGGGAGACAGTTCGAGTCCCGCGCTGCTGCGGCTGCTGAGAGACGTTCTACCCCAGCGAGAATGGACGACCGACGACTTGGTCGAGGACGTGCTAGCGTAGCGCCATGCTGTCGAAAGTGAAACTGGTTGTCGTCTCGGGCGGGGTGGCGTTGGCGCTGAGCACTGGGGCCGGGATCGCATCGGCACAGCCCGACACGAGCGTGATCGTCAATTCCACGTGCACCTATCCGCAGGTCATGGCGGCTCTGAACGACCAGGATCCTGGTGTTGCCGCCGAGTTCAACGCGCAACCAGCAGCGGTCGGCTGGCTCCAGAGCCTCGTCGCCGCGCCGCCGGCGCAGCGTGCGCGGATGGTCAACCAAGTGCAGGCTCTGCCTGCGCTTCAGCCCTACATGCCGGTGATCTTCCAGGTCGCCAGCACCTGCAACAACTACCCGGGGTGAACCGCTGCGGAACGTGGTGCACTTTCACTCGCCGAACGTTCCTTACCGCGCGACAATTCGCGGAGATTTCGAGCGGTAAGGAACGTTCGCCGTCGACGGGATTGTTAGCCGGGCGAGTACTCCAATGCCGGCTCCGCCGAATCCACTCGCCCTTTGCTGTAGATCGTCAGGTGATCCGGACGCACCTCGTAGCGGGCGCCGTCGGCGGGATTCGTGACATCGAATCCACCCCCTGCGGGGACCGCATTCGCCAGTTGGAGATTGGCGCCGTCGCTCAGCCGTTCGCCGCGGTAGTAGTAGCTGCCCTGCCCCGTCTGGCACACCACCGCCAGTGAGTTCGCGGTTCTGATCGCGGCCGCAGGTGTGGTCCCGGCGTCGCAGCGCGCCGAATGCCCGACGAAGCCCTGCGCATCGGTCCCCGACACGCCCGGTAGCGGTGCGCCGCTGGTCGTCGGTGACGTCGTGGTCGGCGTAGTGGTTGTCGTCGATGTCGCGGATGGCGTCGTCGTTGTCGACGGCTCGACCGTCTCAGTCAGCGTGCTGACGGACGGCGGCGGCACGGCCATCGTGGTCTGCGGCGGGGTGGTGGTGTCCCCATTGCCCGACAACAGCTTCGTTGCCAGCACCACAGCCACGCCGAACAGCACGATCGTCGCCACAGCCAGCGCCACGTGGCTGCGCCCGAAGCGCGGCTTCCGCGGCAGCGCCTCTGGCGGCCCAATCACCGGCGGCGGGTACGGCGTGTAGCCCGTACCCGCCGGATCCGCGTACGCCGCCGAGAACTGCCTGGTGGCCGCCGGGGGCGGCGGGCCCGGCGGAACCACCGGTGCAGGCGGCACCTGCGCCCCCAACGCGGCAGCCGTCGCCGCCTTGGCCAGCTCGCCCGCCGACGCAAACCGGTCAGCCGGCTTCTTCGCCATGCCCTTGGCGATGACGTCGTCGAATGCGCGATTGATTCCGCGGCGCATGATGCTCGGCCGCGGTGGCGGCGAGAACATGTGCGCGGTCATCAGCTGCCGCAGCTCTCCCGTTTCAAACGGCGGACGACCAGTGAGGCTCTCGTAGAGCAGGCAGGTCAGCGAGTACACGTCCGACGAAGGCCCGACCTGGCCGCCGCTGAACCGTTCCGCGGACATGTACGCGCACGATCCGATGATCAACCCGGTCATCGTCATGCTCGCGTCCCCGCCGCCATGGGCGATCCCGAAGTCGACCAGATAGGCGAAGTCGTCGGGCGTGAGGAGGACGTTCTCCGGCTTGATGTCGCGGTGCACCAGGCCGTCGGCGTGTGCGGCGTCCAATGCGGCAGCCACCTGCGCGATGATTGACGTGGCCCGGCCCGGGTCGAGAGGGCCGTTGGCCCGCAACTCATCCTTCAGGCTGCCGCCATCGACCAGGCGCATGTCTATGTACAGCACGCCATTGATGTCTCCGAAGTCGTGAACGGGAATCACGTGCGGTTCCTGCAAGCGCGCGGCCATTCGCGACTCACGCCGGAAGCGCTCCTGGTAGTTCGGGTCTGCGGCCATCTCGGCACGCAGCACCTTGACCGCCACCGTGCGCTCCTTCACGGTGTCGTAGGCGCGGTACACCTCACCCATCCCGCCAACACCGATCACAGCATTCAGCTCGTAGGGCCCGAAACGGGTGCCCAGACGCGAGCCACCCTGTGGGGACGTCATCCGTGTCCTTTCCGTCCTATCCGTCCGAACCCCGACCGACGCGCAGCGATACACCGTGTTCCCACATTGGACGCACGCTTAACCGTGCCCGAAGTTGATGAGCAGCAAAGTAACTGGGTTCGACAACAACTCCACCGACGACGACACGCACTTACCACCGTACGTCGGGCCGATCGTGGCCGCATGCCCGCTAGATTGAACAATGTAACCGATGTCTTTCGTTCTACGTACAAGAAGGGAGCGGAGGACAGACGCTGCTGCATTGGATCGCCCTGCTGGCCATCGCTGCACCGCGACGGGTTATCGCGTTCGCGGTGTTGCTGACCGTCGTGCTAGGTGTATTCGGGATTCCCGTTGCGAAAAGCCTGTCCGCCAGCGGATTCCAGGATCCGACCTCCGAATCAGCCGCGGCGGCTCAGGTCCTGACCGACAAGTTCCGTCAAGGCGCTGTGCAATTGCTGGTCGTGGTGTCGACACCCGACGGCGTCGACAGTGATCCAGCGCGCGCAGCAGGTAACGACATCGTCGACCAGCTTCGCAGTTCGCCACACGTGGCGGAGGTGACATCACCATGGACCACGCCGCCCCCCGCGGCCGCGGATCTGGTCAGCCGCGACCGCACGTCCGGCCTCATCGTGGCGGGCATCAACGGCGACGAGAGTCAGCAGCAGAAATTGGCCAACGAGTTGTCCGACCAGGTGGCCCGCGACCACGACGGCGTCACCGTGCGGTCGGGTGGCACCGCGATGGTCAACGTCCAGCTCACCAAACAGTCGCAGCGCGACCTGGTGGTGATGGAGTCGCTGGCGATCCCGCTGAGTTTTCTCGTGCTGGTCTGGGCGTTCGGCGGACTGGTGGCCGCCGCGTTACCGATAGCTGTCGGCGTGATGGCGATCCTCGGCGCACTCGCGGTGCTGCGGTGGATCTCGTTTGCCACCGACGTGTCGATCTTCGCGCTCAACCTCACCACCGCGTTGGGCCTGGCGCTGGCTATCGACTACACGCTGCTGATGATCAGCCGGTTCCGCGACGAGTTGGCTGAAGGCGCGAGCCGCAACGACGCCCTGGTCCGGACGATGGTGACGGCGGGTCGCACCGTGGCGTTCTCTGCCACAACGGTTGCGCTGTCGATGGCCGTGATGGTGCTTTTCCCGATGCACTTCCTGAAGTCGTTCGCTTACGCCGGCGTCGCGACGGTCAGCTTCGCCGCGGTCGCTGCGATCGTGGTCACACCCGCCGCTCTGGTCCTGCTCGGCGACCGCCTCGATTCCTTCGACGTGCGCCGACTTGTCCGCCGAGTGCTCGGTCGCGCCGAGCCGAAACCAGTCCCCGTCGAGCAGCGGTTCTGGTACCGATCCGCGAGTTGCGTTATGCACAAAGCGATTCCGCTCGGGCTGGCCGCCGTTGCGTTGCTGTTGTTGCTCGGCGCGCCGTTCTAGAGTGTGCGCTGGGGATTTCCCGACGATCGTGTGCTGCCGACCACAGCCTCCGCGCACCAAGTGGGCGACCAGTTGCGGCGGGATTTCGTCCACAACTTCGATGCCGCGGTGACGATCGTCGTGCCAGACACCAACGGCGTCAGCGCAACCGACATCGACATCTACGCGGCCGCCCTGTCGCGGGTGGCAGACGTATCGGGCGTGTCCGCCCCGACCGGAACGTTCGTCGACGGCAATCGGGTCGGCCCGCCGTCGGCGCGCGCCGGACAAGTTCCCGGTAGCGCGTTCCTCACCGTCGACAGTTCGGCCCCATTGTTCTCCGACCCGTCGGAGGCGCAGCTCGACAGCCTGCACGCCGTACCAGGTCCAGCAGGCCAACACGTCGAAATGACCGGTACCGCGCAGACGAACCGCGACAGCGTCGACGCCATCACGTCGCGGCTGCCATTGGTGCTCGGCCTCATCGCAGTCGTCATGCTCGTGCTGCTGTTCCTGCTGACCGGCAGCATTGTCATGCCGCTGAAAGCGTTGGTGCTCAACATCCTTTCGCTGACGGCGGCGTTCGGTGCGATGGTGTGGATCTTCCAGGACGGCCATCTCGGCGCGCTCGGAACGACACCGACCGGCACATTGGTGGCCAACATTCCGGTGTTGTTGTTCTGCATCGCGTTCGGCCTGTCGATGGACTACGAAGTGTTCCTGGTCTCACGGATCCGCGAGTTCTGGTTGGCGTCGGGTAGGACGCGGACCGACAACGATGAGAGTGTGGCCCGTGGTATCGCTCACACCGGGCGGATCATCACCGCCGCCGCGCTCATCATGTCAATTTCGTTCGCCGCGTTGATCGCCGCGCAGGTTACAGTCATGAAAATGTTCGGCATTGGCCTGACGCTTGCGATCCTGGTCGACGCGACGCTGGTGCGCATGGTACTCGTCCCCGCGTTCATGCACGTTATGGGCCAATGGAATTGGTGGGCACCGCGGTGGTTGGTCTCGGTGCACCGACGACTGGGTTACGGTGACGGCCATCCGCGCGCAGCCCAGGAACCGCACAGCGGCGAGATCGAACCAACGGGCTCTGGGCCTCGTGTCTAAGTAGTGAGTGTTATTGCAGCCGTGAACGGAGTTGTCCCCCCGAACCGGTACAGCCAAGACGAGATCACCGAAATGTTCGTCGCGATTCCGGAATTCGCCGGATACGAGCAGGCCATACGCGGCCTCCACGCCAGCGCCAAGGTCAAGAGCAGGCACACCATCCTTCCGATGGAGCAGTACCCGACGCTCGACGATTTCGGCAAAGCGAACGACCTTTTCATCGAGCACGCCGTCGAACTGGGCTGCGCGGCCCTGTCGGGCGCCCTCGAGGACGCGGGCCTGCAGCCCAGCGACGTCGACTTGATCGTCACGACGACGGTCACCGGCATAGCGGTGCCGTCGCTGGACGCACGCATCGCGGGCCGGCTGGGCCTGCGGCCCGATGTGCGTCGCGTGCCGATCTTCGGCCTCGGCTGCGTGGCAGGCGCGGCGGGTGTCGCGCGGCTGCACGACTATCTCCGCGGTGCGCCCGACGATGTCGCCGTGCTGGTCTCCGTCGAGTTGTGTTCACTGATGTTTCCTGCCGCCAAGCCGACGATGGCCACCCTCGTGGGCAGCGCGCTGTTTGCTGACGGCGCTGCGGCCGTCGTCGCCGTCGGCGAGCGTCGCGGTCTTCAGGAAGGCATGACCGGACCGGATGTGCTCGCGACGCGCAGCCGGATGTACCCGGAATCCCTGGACATAATGGGTTGGGACGTCGGCTCTGCCGGCTTCCGGCTGGTGTTGTCCCCTGATCTGCCCGACCTCATCGAGCGCTATTTCGCCGACGACGTCACCGCCTTCCTGGCGGAAAACGATCTGACGATCGACGACATCGGATCGTGGGTGTCCCACCCCGGCGGGCCCAAGGTACTCGAATCGATCAGCGCCGCACTCGGCATCAGCGACGACGCGTTGGAGCTGTCGTGGCGCTCTCTCAGCGAGATCGGCAACCTCTCGTCGGCGTCGGTCCTACACATACTGCGCGACGCACGCGCCAAACCGCCGGCTGGCGGAACGCCGGGCGTGCTGATGGCTATGGGACCCGGATTCTGCGCCGAGCTGGTGCTGTTGCGCTGGCACTGAACATGGTCTGGTATGCGTTACTGATCGCCGCGGTGGCGGTCGAACGAATCGCGGAACTGGTTGTCTCCCAGCGCAATCTGTCCTGGAGCCGCGCCCGCGGCGGCGTCGAGTTCGGCGCGCGGCACTACCCGGCGATGGTGGCATTACACACCGCCCTGCTGGTGGGATGCCTCCTGGAGGCGTTTCATCGCCCGTTCGTGCCGGCCCTCGGCTGGCCGATGCTGGCGGTCGTGCTCGCCGCGCAGGGACTGCGCTGGTGGTGCATCGCGACGCTGGGCCACCAATGGAACACGCGCGTCGTCGTCATCCCCGACGCGACGCGCGTGACCGGCGGCCCGTACCGGTTCTTCTCCCACCCGAACTACGTCGCGGTCGTCGTCGAAGGGATCGCTCTGCCCTTGGTGCACACCGCATGGATCACCGCTGTCGTGTTCACCGTGCTCAATGCGGTTGTGTTGCGGACCCGACTCGGCGTCGAGAACGCCGCACTTGCGGGGCTGCGATGATCGACCTGCTGGTCGCGGGCGGCGGACCTGCAGGACTGGCCACCGCGATCCTGGGCGCGCGAGCGGGCCTCGAGGTCGTCGTGGTCGAGCGACGCCACGGACCCGTCGACAAGGCGTGCGGCGAGGGGCTGATGCCGCATGCCCTCACGATGTTGCGCACCCTCGGGGTGGAAGCACCGGGCAAGCCGTTTCACGGCATCACCTACATCGACGGCCAGCGCCGGGTGACCGGCCGGTTCCACGGCGGCGCCGGGCGCGGTGTGCGCAGGACGGCCCTGCACGCCGGGCTGTTGGAAGCGGCGACGGCGGCCGGTGTCCGCATCGAGCATGCCGAGATCGGACCGGTGAACCAGACTGCAACGTCGGTGCACTGCAGCGGCTTTCAGGCCAGATACCTGGCTGCCGCCGACGGGTTGCACTCGCCGATCCGCGCGGCACTGGGCCTGGCCCGGCCATCTGGCGGCGCGCGTCGGTGGGGAATCCGCCGTCACCATGTGATCACACCGTGGAGCGACTGCGTCGAGGTGTACTGGTCCGACGACGCGGAGGCCTATGTCACTCCAGTCGCCGACGACTGCGTCGGCGTCGCGATCCTCACCTCGCGCAAGGGCGGTTTCGACGCGCACCTCGGCGCCTTTCCCGCCCTGCAAGAGCGGGTGTGTGGTCACGCTCACGGCCCTGACCGCGCGGCAGGCCCGTTGCGGCAGAAGGTGATTAACCGAACGGCGGGCCGTGTGCTGTTGGTCGGTGACGCCGCCGGTTACGTCGACGCGTTGACCGGGGAAGGCCTTGGCATCGCGTTCGGCGCGGCAAAACTTCTGGTGGAGTGTGTGGCAGCGGACCGGCCGCAGGACTACGACCGCCGCTGGCGCCGGATGTCTCGGCGCTACCGGTTGTTGACGGCGGCCGTGCTGCAGGCGACTGCGTCGCCGCTGCGATCACGGATTGTGCCTGCGGCAGCGCAGTTTCCTGGCGCGTTCACGCGCCTCGTCAACCTGCTGGCCGAATAGGGATGCGCGCCTGCCGGTGCGCCCGGACACGAATGCGTCCGCCGTTGCGCGGCACCATGATCACGTGCTTGACCCGCTGGGTTTCGCTGGGCGCCGTCGTCGTGGCCAATTCGACCCGGCGCAGAATCTCGCGAAGCACGACCCGCATCTCGACCATCGCAAAAGTCGCGCCGAGGCAGCGCCGGTTGCCGCCACCGAACGGGAACCACGTCGTCGGGCTCAAGTTCGCACCCACCATCCGGTCGGGGTCGAACCGCTCCGCATCCGGGTACACCTGGGAATCGCTGTGCACCAAGCCAATTGCCGGAACCACCATCACCCCGGCAGGCAGCTGATAGCCTGCGAGCTCCACCGGCTCCTTCAGCGCGCGGCCCACGTCGAATACCACCGGCCGGATTCGCAGCGTCTCCTTGGCCACCGCGTCGAGATACTCGTCGCCAGCGGAATCCTCCGCATCGGCGGCCTGGACCGCCTTGTCGAGGATGGTCGGGTGACGGGTCAACCGCTCGAGCGTCCACGACAACCCGGTCGCGGTCGTGTCGTGACCAGCGACAAGCAGCGTCATCAGCTGGTCCCGCAGTTCACGGTCGCTCAGCGCGCGCCCGTCTTCGTCGGTGGCGCGCACCAGCATGGCCAGCACGTCGGTGCGCTCCGCCAGGTTCGGGTCTGCGCGACGCTCGGCGATTTCGGCGTACAGCAGCCGGTCGGCTTCCTGCATGCGATCCCGCAACGCGCGCCATAGGCGGCGGCGCTGCAGCTCCGGGCGTGCGATCGCAAACGACGCCCACAGACCGACGTTGAGCAGCTTCGGCATGACGGCCCGCAGCGCAGCGAGTCGCGCCGGATCGCTCGCACCGATGACCGTCCGCAGGATCACCTCGAGCGTGATCTCGGACATCTTGGGCGCCACCGCGAACGGTCGGCCCACCGACCAGCCCGCGATGTTCGTCGCGGCGATCTCCGCCATCAGCCCGGCCTGCCGGGCCACCGCGTCGCGGTGAAACGGCGGCAGCATCAGGCGACGCCGCTCGCGGTGCACGTCGTCGTCGATCACCAACACCGAGGTGTCACCGAGCAGCCCGCCCAACATCGCGTTAGCCTCGCCGGCGTGAAAGATGCTCGGGTCGCCTGCGAACACCTTCTTGATCTCTGCAGGATCCGACACGTACACCATCGGCGGCGCCATCGCGGCGCGAATCGTGAACACCTTGCCGTAGCGACGCCTGCACGCGGTCACGAACTGCGCCCAGTACCGCATGAACACGATCAGCTGGACCCACTGCGGAAGCCGGGGCCCTGGCGGCAACGCGGTCGACGCTATTGGACTCATGCCTAACAGGCTACTCGCGGCGCTGGACGTTGTGAACTACATCACGTGCAGTGCTGGGTCTCGGTCGGCCACCACGAACTAGTCGGCAGACGGTAGGTGGCGAGGACCGTCGGCTCGGCGCAGCTCCGGGTGTCCTTCCGGTTCCGTCGTCATTTGTTGACGCTCCACAGACGACACCACCGACGCAGGTGCCGCGGGTGGCTCGACTGGCTCCTTGGCCGCCGGCCCGTGCTCCTCCGAGTGGACACTCACCTTCTGTGTGCGCCGCAGCGAGAAGTGAATCTCCTCCGTCTCTTCGAACACCTGGCGCGCACCGCGCAGCGGCTTGGTGGTGGTGTCGATCGCGCTCGCGATGATCGGCGGCACGAACGGGCGAAGCCACCGCGCGGCAACTTTCGTGACGTCAGGAATCGTCGGGATCAGCGAGGCGCCCTCGCGGCGCGGCTCGACGGCGTCGCCCCCGGCGAGCGCGGGCAGGTTGTCGGACTCCGCCGAGGGCAACTCTGGCGTTGGCTCGGTGACCCGCTCCAATCGCGCCTGGACGGGCGTCGGCGTCTCGAGCGCGTCCATCACCCTGCGGCGTTGCTGTTCTCGGTCGATCTCAGTCTGCGCTTCGACGGCGAGCTGGGCGCTGGCCAATTGCTGGTCGGCCCACAGGGTTTCGACGGCGGCGCGAACTTCGGCGCGTTTCATCGCTATCGCGGTGTCGGCCTCCAGTTCGGTGCGCTCGATCTCGGCGCGCGCCGCAGCGCCGCGATCGTGGCTGGTCTGACCGCGCCACAGTTTGAGGATCAGCGGCAAGAGGACCAGCAGCGCGAAGAACGCGATCGTCAACAGTCGAAGCAGCATCGCACCGAGGCTGGCGAAGGTGTGGTCGTTCATCGCCATCCACCGCGCGCCGAGCCCGTGGTCCACGTCTTTCATCGCGGATGCGCGTGCCTGCTCCAGCACTTGTTGGCGTGCGGCGATCGCGGAGTCGAGGCCGGGCGCCGTGCGGTCGCGGTTGGCCACGGCGTTGTCGAGCTGTCGTTGGGTGTCGGCGAGAAAGTCCGTCGCCGTTCGTGTTTCGGGACCTGCGCCGGGCACGCCGGTGATATGCGTCTCCGGGCATGCCGGCGAGGGGTTGAACTCACAGCGCGCGACGACGAGAGCTTCGTCACGCTGGCGGCTGGCGTCGTTCACCGCGGCGTCGAGTGCGGTGCGCGCCTGCCGGGCGCGGTCGAGGTCTGCCGAAGCCGCCGCGACGGCGGGTGCGGCGTCTGCGCTGCGTGCGGCGCGCTCGTCGAGGACGCGGTCGATCGGGCCGGAGAACAGTACGACAGCAGCGAGTTCGCCCAAAACCACACCCACAACCACCGCCACGGCGGCCCGTCCGGCGATGCTCGACCAGCCACGTGTCGGGCCGCTCGCGATGGCCCGGCTCACCGCGCCGACCAACAGGCCGAACACGAGCGTAAATGGCACGACGACGGCGATCGACACGTTCGTCGCTTCCGTGATCGCGAGTGTGGCGACGAGCCAGGCCAGCGCCGTGCCGAGTAGCACCACAATGCCTGCGATCACGTGCGTGGACCGCTCGTGACGCTCACCCAGCTCACGCCGCTCGCCGCCGCCGAGCCAAGTCAGCGCTTCAGCAATTCGGTTGGCAGACACGGAAACTCCAAACATCTCCAGAACTTGTCCCGGCGTGACAAGGGGCCTACTGATGTCGGCCAGGTAGATGCCGACTCCCCCACATCGCGCGCGTCACGCCGGTGCGACTGCCGAAATTCTCTCACAGCGCCGGCGCGGCCTCAGAACGAGCGTCTCATCCATCAGCGATGGCGCTCGGCGTGCATCGGGCGGATAATCCTTGAGAGCCAACGAAGCGCCATCGGCGGAGGTTGTAGATGGAAACGAACACATCCGGTCGCGACCTGGACGTCGGTTACGACTACGAATACGACGAAGCGCACGACGCGCTGGCCGAACCGACGGCTGCAACACCGGCGCCACATCCCGTCGATGCCCCACACCTGAACCTCGACCAGGGCGGGGACTACGGCTACGATGAGGCGCACGATTTCGGAGGGTGACCCCATAAGGCCACGGGTCCCCCGCAATGTGCACGTTGCGTGCAATCTCGTCGGGGTGGGTGTCCCAGGTTCCGCAGCATCCGCCCCACTGTCGATGTGTGCCTGCGGTATCCAGGTGGACCGCGAGGTCCTTACCCCACAGCGGTGCCTTCTCGAAGTCGTCGTATAACACCGTCATGCCGGTCGAGCTACACAACTCAGCGATGCGGGCTGCCAAGGTCCTGTCCTCTCCAGCAAAGGACAGCGTGACATCGTGGCCCAATGGTAGGCGGATGCGTGTGCGCCGCCTGCCCGATCCGATGAACAACAGCACCAGACCGGCGAACGTGCGCGGCAGATATTCAGTCCAATACCAAGGCAATTGATTCACGCGGCGTTCATCGACCGTTTGGTTTACGGATGGCCGACGCTGCGCGGGTGTGTCAGCATTGCGCGGTGCGGGCACGCCATATCGCTCTCGTCCTTGGTGCGGCGGCGGCAACAAGTTGGTCGCCGCTTAGCGCACCCGTTCCGTCCGCGTCTGCGCAGCCCTGCCCCGACGTCGAGGTAGTATTCGCGCGCGGCACCACCGAGGATCCCGGCGTTGGTCCAACCGGGCAGGCATTCGTCGACGCGTTGCGCGCGCGAATGGGCGCTAGGTCGATGGGGGTATATCCGGTCGACTATCCCGCCACGATGGACTTCCCCACCGCACTGGACGGCATCAGGGACGCGAGCGCCCATGTCGAGTCCACGGCGACGAACTGTCCCAGCACCAAGATGGTGCTCGGCGGATTCTCCCAAGGCGCAGCCGTGATGGGCTTCGTCACCGCGAATATCATCCCGGACGGTGCACCCGACGGTGTGCCGAACCCGATGCCGTCCGACGTGGCCAACCATGTCGCCGCGGTCGCGCTGTTCGGAAAGCCAAACGCTCGGTTCATGCGAGCGATCAACCAGCCGCAGATCGACGTCGGCCCTGCGTACGCGGCCAAGACCATCGACTTGTGCGTCCCCGATGACTTCGTGTGCTCGAGCGGACGGGACTTCAACGCGCACACGCAGTACGCCGAGACCGGCATGGTGGACGAGGCAGCAACGTTCACCGCGGATCACGTCTTGGCGGCGTTGAGCCCTGCCACCCCTCCGCAAGCGCCCGGCCCTGTCGTTCCTCCGCGAGCGCCCGCTCCCGTAGCACCACCGCAGGCACCGGCCCCCGTAGCACCACCGCCACAGGCACCGGCCCCCGCAGCGCCGCCGCCGCAAGCACCGGCTCCCGCGCCACCGCCGCAATCGTCTGCGCCCGCCCCACCGCCGATAAACGCACTTCGACCGCTTCCCCCTGGGACGTTGATGCGGTGTGACACCGTGTGCCACATCATCGGCCCCGCCTGACGGAACCAGTTCGGCCCCGTGATGGAGCGAAACCTGTTGTCGGCGATCGTGTTTGCGATATTCGACGCCGGGGTGGTGGTGATGGCCGCGTGTTCACGGCAGGTTGTTGACGCTACGCCAGGATGCTGACCGTCACCCGCCAGTGCACATTCACCGACCCAGAACCGCCACTTCTGCGACACTCACCCGGTGGACCGTCTACGTGGTCTCGTCGGCTTGTGCGCCGGGTCGGTCGCGATCGCCCTGGCGATGTCACCCATTGCCACCGCCGACCCTCCCTCCTGGAACGGCGAGTACGCGATCACGTTCATCGTTGGCCCAAAGTCCGGCACTAGCATCGCGGCCGGTCAGCCTGAGGTGCAATACACCGATACCTACACATTCCGCTCGAGCTGTACGAGCGGTAAGTGCACCGCCACGATCATCGGCGGCCCTGCGCCGCGGAACCCGACGGTGCCGCAACCGGTCCAATTCACCTGGGATGGGTCGTCCTGGACACAGGTCAGCGATTTTCAGTGGGACTGCATGATGCCCGACACCACGATCGAATGGGATCCGGCGCGAGCCGACGTGCGCTACACGCCGCAACCCGACGGGTCACTTTCCGGCACCATGCACACCGATATCCTCAGCGGCGCGTGCCAGGGCACACTCGAAATAAACATGACGGCCGAGCGCGCCTAGCGTCGTGCCGTAAGCGGCCACTCGGCGAGCTAACCGAGCGATTGAACTGGTGTTCCGGGAAGCGGCGCCGGTGGGACGCCCGGGGTGCGCAGCTGACCGGCCACCCAGGCGAACGTCTGCTCGAATGCCACCGCTCCGGCGTTCCAGTCGTGCTTACCGCGGATTTCGAGTATCGAGCACGCTATGCCGTTCGCCGATGCGGTGGCAGCAAGGGAGTGCGCAGCGGCCGCGTGCTCGTCGTGCCCGCCGGGGACAACCGAACCCTCGATTGCGAACACCCCCGACACCCCGGTGTAGCGCCCGTGCCGCGTCATCACCGTCGATGGATCAAACGACGCCCACGCTGCTTCGTCACCATTGAACAGGCGCTCGACCGTTTGCTCCTTGGTCCCGGCGTTCGGCCCGACATCGCCGCCGATGTCGACAAATGTGCTGAACAATTCGGGGTGCATCACTGTCAGGGTCACCGCGCATGTGCCGCCCATCGACCACCCGGCGATTCCCCAGTTCGCGCTGTGGGTGCTCACACCGAACGTCGAGACCATGAACGACACCACGTCTTTGGTGAGGTGATCGGCGGCGTTTCCGCGTACGCCGTTCACGCATTCAGTGTCCTTGGTGAACGCGCCACCTGCGTCGACGAAGACCAGAACGGGCGCGTTGCCGCCACTGGCCATCGCGAATGAATCGGCGGTCTCTTGCGCGCGGCCCACCCACAGCCAGTCGATGCTAGTGCCGAACTGACCGCCGACGAGCATCAGGACCGGCAATGGGGGTGGCGGGACGGATCTGAACCAGGCCGGTGGCAGGTAAACCAGCTCACCACGGTGCTTGAACCCCGACGCCTCAGAGCCTGTCGTCACCGGCACGATCCGGCCCTCGTGCGGCACGATGCCATTGCCGGCCATCGCCTTCACGGTCGCCAGATCGGCTTGGTTGGGCGGCGGCCCACCGGTGACGAAATACCAGGCGGAGTCGACCGTCCGGACGTATCCGACCCATAAGTTCAGCATCAAGATGGCGCATAGCAGACATAGCGGGATCGAAACCACGGAAACGATCCGCCTCCACCAGCGCGCGCTGGGCCAACCGAACACCAGAATTGCGACCGCTGCCCCGGTCATCCCGGTCCACACCCAGAAGCGGAGCGGGGCAGGATCCCCGGCGAGGCCTTCGGACGCGACATACCATCGCACCGCCAGTGCGGTGAGGACGCCGAGCGCCGCGACAATCGGCATCCAGCGCAGCCACCACGTGCGTGAACGAAATCCGATCGCCAGCACCAGCATCAGACCCGCGACGAGTTCGACCGTCAGCGGAAGCCAACCATCGAGCATCGACGTCTGGCCGAACCTCTGACTCAAGGCGGCCCACTCAGCGGCGGTCGAGTCACCCTCGGGAAGAGTCACGGCGGATGTGCGCCCGCTCGACTGTCGATCTGAACAATTTCATCGAGTTGGACCGCCCGCCAACCGTTTATGTGACCTCGCGAGGCATAGCACGTTACCACCGTGCGAGAGGACGCCGCCGGGCCTTAGCTGTTCTTTGAAAACGGCATCGTCAATTTATCTGTCTGCATCAGTTATCAAAGCTGCACCGCGCGAGTAGGGTATTTCTCGCAAGGCAGGCGCGGCCCACGTCGACGCTGCCCGCCGGAGGTGGTCAGCGGCGGTCAAGCCGGTGAAAGATCTTGGTGGCTTGCGTGGAACGCGCTTCCGACCGATAGCCGAAGCTGCGTAGCAAATTGCCTTGGAGGCGCGGTGGAGATCGTACTTGGTGTGTCGATGACACCCACGACGGTCCGCATGGCGCTCGTTGAGGGCGAAAAGGCCGACGGGGTCATCCTCGAGCACGACGTCTTCGACATCACCGCCATCAACGGCTCAGCAACGTCGGGAACTTCAGACGACGTCATCGCCGCGATCTTGGGCACCCAGGAGGGCGCGGTCGTCAACGGCCACCACCTCGTATCGACAGGGGTGGCGTGGAGCGACCATGCGCAGGCGGCCGCACTCCGGGAGGCCCTGGAATCCCGCGGCATCGAAGATGTCTTGCTGGTCTCCGAGTTACACGCGGCAGTCGCCCTCGCCAAGGCGGTTGGCCGGGCGGTCGGCTACGACACGACCGCCCTGATGTTCGTCGAGCGCGACACCGCAACACTGGCACTCGTCGAGACCGCCGACGGCTCGGTCATGCGGGTACTCAGCCAAAGCCAAAGTCTGCACAGTGCGGACGCGATCGCGGAGCTGGCCGAAATGGTCGCCGGCCTGGAAGCCGAGAACGTTCTGCCTCAAGGCATGTTCGTCGTTGGCTCCGACGTGGACGTCACCTCGGTCAAGACAAGCTTGCGGGACCTGGTGTCGGTGCCGGTCATCGCCCCCATGGAACCCCAGCTGGCGTTGCCGCGCGGCGCGGCGCTCGCCTCGGCGAGCGCACCCCGCTTCGATACCTCAACCATCGGCCTGGCCTACTCACAAGAACTACGCGCCACGATGGTCCACCCGATGGTCCTGGCCAATGACGCCACCGAATTTCTTGGCCGCGACGACGACACCGCAATTGACCTCGCCGACGTGCAGGCAGGCCGCAAGCCGTTCGCGCTGGTGGGCAGCGCGCTGGCCGCCGTCTTCGCGGTAGGAGTGACGCTCCTGGCCATCACGATGGCCGTCAACCTCCAGCCGACGTCCGAGCGAACCACGGACGCGCTCAAGGCGCCTCCGAGCGCTTTGGTACCTCCGCCCGCGGTCCGGAGTCCGTATCCCGTCGCGCCGCAGCCGGCCCCCGAGATGGTTCCCGCGGCGCCACCAGCCGCGGCCGCAGCTACGGCACGGCTGATGGTTCCGCCGGCTCCGCCGCCTGCGCGAGTAGTCGTGCAGAACGCTGCGCCCGCCCCGGCGGCGCCGGCACCTCCGCCGCCCGTCGCGCCTCCGGCGGTGCTGCCGGCACCGTTGATCCCGTGGCTCCCACCGATTTTGCAGCCACCCACTATTTTCTTCGGACCGGTGCCAGGGCCGCCGGGGGGACACGGCGGCGGACACGGCGGCGGGCACGGCGGCGGACACGGCGGCGGCCATGGCGGTGATTAGGGGAAACGCTCAGCCAGCCAGCTGGCAATCGCCGAGTAGCGACGTGGTCAGCATGATCCGGCCCAGCGCCACCCAGGCGGCGCCGTAATAGCTCGGCGACCGCTGCTCCACTTGGGCCGCCGCGTCGAGGCGCTGGGCGGCGCCGTCGGGATTGCCTGCGCCCTGTTCGGTGGCCGCGGCGGCGACCAGGGCGACGGGATGCTGCCAATCGCTGGCAGCCGACCCATTTAGGTTGCGATACGCGGGAACTTGACCCGGCGCTGTGAGGATGGGGCGCATCGCGCCCGCCAAAGCTCTGTCCTCACGATCGCAAGATTCTGCGAACCGCACCGGTAGGCGGGCGGCGTCGAGACCGAAGCGGATGGGCGCTCCCCCGGAGACGGGTCTGCTGGGCACGACGTGGCCGGCTTCACTGACAGTGGCCCAGTCGGGCGGCAGCATCCCCTTTCCGACGAGCTGCCAGCCCAGGACCCGCTGGGTGCGGGTGATGTCTGTCCACCTCCGGTCGGCCGATGCCTCGAAGAGTTCCCGTTCGGCGCGAGGACTGAAGTACCCCGGGTTGACGACGTACGGCGGTGTCGTAGCCCAGTTTCCGCCGACCAGTATGCGCCCCGATCCAGCCACCCACGCACCCGGCGGATCGACATCGCTCGCATTGGCGACCCCTGTGCCGACGGCGACCGTCTCGGTCTGCAGGATCGCCACGCCCAGCCGTCTGCCGTCCTTGGCAAGGTCCGGCGCATTGAAGCGCCGGCCCGCCAACACCAGCGACCGCGCGGCATCCAGATCGGCATCCGCGGCGCTGTTCACGTCGGTGACCGTGTCATCGGCCCATCGCCACGCAAGCAGGCCGTCGGCACGGCGCAGATGAGTCCTCGTCCACTTCCATATCGACCGGAAGCGAGTCTCGTCCCCAACCGCCACAGCGATGAGCATCCCGTAAGCCTGTCCCTCGCTTACAACGTCACCGCCCTCATCACGTCGCACGACCCGCCCGTCGGGTTCGACGTACTCATCGAGGAACCCCCGGCCGGTGATACGCGCCGTTTCCTCCCGCATGCCGGCGATGTCGGTCGCGTCGTGCCGCGGATCGATGGCCTTCGCGATCCACCAGCCGGCGCCGACCATCAACACCAGCACGAGCGCAATTGCCGACGCGGTGCCCAGTTGCCTCTTCATCTGGGCTCTCTCGGTCGCGCCCTGGCCATCAGGACCGCTGCGCCCACAATGGCGGCGACGCACAGAACGAGCGCGATCCGCCTTCCGTCCGAGCGTTCAACCGCGGGCGCCTTCGCTTTGTCCACCGCACCTGTGCTCGCGGGCATCGTCAACGTCGAGGGATCCAGCGCGGCGGGGGCCACCGGAACATCCCGCAGCGTGCGCACCACGGGACCGTCGGGCCCGTCGGTGAGCAGCAGACTCGTCGGCTCGCCAGCGAGAAATTCGACGGGTTGACGCCATTCCCGGCCGTTTGCCGAGACCACCGCTTCGTATTGCCCCGGTGGGAGCGTCGCATAGCCAGTGATCAGCCCGTACCCAACCTGGTTCGCCAGCACCATCGGCTCGACCATCCCGGGTGCTACCAGCGCCAGGTAGACGGATCCCGTGGCACTGGCAGCGTGCAGCAGCCGCACGGCGGAGTCGGGCCCGGAGCCGGTGGGCGGCACGTCCGGTGCGAGTTGCGTGACGACCTGGCTGGATTCGGCCGCGGAGAACAGTGCGAGCGTATAGCTCATCCCTGGGTGGAGTGTGATGACCTGACGTATTACCGGGTCACCTCCCCCGGCACGGTTCGTCACCATCACGTACGTTCCCGCGGGCATCGACCGATAGCCCGATGGATCAGCGTCGGCGCTCGTCTCGAGCGAACCGGCCGCAGTGCCGTCGATGCGCAGAAAGTTGAGTTGCTCGGCCGATCGGCTGCGGCGCAGGTCCGCCACCCGTAGCGCGGCCGGACCGCCCTGTAGTGGCGCTGGAGTTGTGCCCAGACCGATATCCTTGGTGCGCAACGGAAATCGAACTCTTAGTCCCTTGGCGGTCAGATCCACGGACTGCACTGCGAAGGCGCCCACTTGGCGTTCGAAAAATGCCGCCACACCTTGTAGCCGGTCGCGCGGGCCGCTCAGCGTGATCTCGCGTCGGGGCGTTGCGGTGTCCTCCTCTCCTTTGATGGTCGAAATGTCCTCGAGCCGAACGGGTTCCGTTGCAGCGATCACTGCCAGCGTGGCAATCACACGTTGATCCACCGTCGGAGACTGCAGAACCGCGAGCACATCCGGATCGGTGGCAGCGGCAAGGCGGGCCGCGAGTTGCCCTCCGAACGCCGGCGCCGCGGGCGACGGGGGTTTCGAGGTCGGTGCGCCGTTGTCGACACGGAGCACGTCGACTCGTTTCCCGCCCGAGAGGAATGTCGCCGCTGGTTGTGAGTGCGCGACCGCGTCAGCGAGTATGCCGGTCGGCGGCATGTTGGAACGCAAGGATGGCGTCGACACGACCCACTCGTAGTCGGTCCAGCCGTGTGGCGCCCAGCCCTGCACCTGCTCGTCGGTGTCCACCTTGTAAGCCCACACGACATTGCGCCGGTCGCGGCCGTCGCGGACCAGGTCCGCCCAAAAAGCATCGTCGACGATCAGACGGTCGGTCTTTGGCACGTTCTGCTCGATCCACTTGAATGCCTGCCGCATCGACGCGTCAATGTCGGACTCCATCAAGCCGTGATAAGTGGGCAGCCAGAGCGACACGGCGATGGACACCATCAGCACCCCGGCGCCCAGCACCGGAATCCGCAAGCGCCGCAGGGCAACCGATCGCTGCTCAACGGTGCGGAACAGATAGCGAACGGTCACCTCGCCGGTGCCCGCGGCCAGAAGTGCTGTCAACGGCAGCGTGGAAAGGATGAACGGCACCGGCAGGTGTCCGGGACGGAGAATCGTGGCGATGAGTATCACCAACCCGACCGCGAACGGCCTCAGCCGCTTGACGAACAGTGCGGCCAGGGCGATCGGGACGGCCAGAAACGGCAGGGCCGGATCAAGTTGGAGCCATTCGTCAACAGTATGGCGTTTGAGCGAATAGGGATCATCGAGCGTGCCGTCGGCCGTGCGCTCCCACAACTGGAACCTGATGCCGTCCCACAAACTGACGTGTCCGGGCCCTGGGACCAGCTCACCACGCAGAACGGCCATCAAGACGTACGTGCCCACCACCACGCCGAACACGGCGACGAACACGGCGAGCGCGTAGCGGCGGGTCACCGGCGCGGTCCTAGTCCAGACCAGCCAGGCGAACATCGGCAGGAGCAACAGCATGGTCTCTTTGGTCAACACCGCTATGCCGAAACATGTTGCAGCGCCGAACATTGCCGACAGCCTGTACCGGGGTGAGCACAGAAGCACCAGGGCGCCCAGCACCCACGCGGTGGCAAGATTGTCCAGATATACCGTGCGGCCTAACGAGATCGCCACCGGAGACAGCGCGAAGACGGCGACCGCGGCCGCGGCTGCCCACCGCGACATCTCGATTCGGCGCGCCAGGGCCCACAGCAGGGCAGCGGTGATCACGGCGACGATGACCATCAGGTATCTCCCGGCGGCGATCGCGTTGCCCCCGAAGTCGGGACCTGAAATTGCCGTCCACAGCGCCAGTTGCAGCCAGCCGGCCGGCGGATGGTCGTACCAGTAGGTGTAGTGGGCGAGTTCGCCCCATTTGACCATGGCGTAGGCCTGGGCCATATAGGTGCCTTCGTCGTCAAGTCGGGCGGGCGACCCCGTAAGGTTGATCAACCGCAGCGTCGCGGTGAGTATCAACAGGATCCCGAGTATCGGCATCGAGGGATTCAGACGTGATCGACGACTGTTGTCAGCTTGTCGGGTGCGGCGAACCACCTCTGGGCCGTGCCCATACGCAGACAGCGTTTGGTGCAAAGCGCTCTGCGGTCCCGGCGGCCGCGGCGGAGCCAACGGCCTAACGGCCCATTTCGCCAGACCTAGCCGCGCAGTGCGGTCAACATCCAGGCCGAGCCGCACCGTGCTGTCAACCGGTCCGCCGCGGCGAGCCACCGCACCGCCGGAGCGTACCCGCAGTGCTTCGCGCAAAGGAATATCGCTCTGCCGTCCCGGCCGCCGCCGCAGAACTGACGGCATGACGGTCCGTTTCGCCGGACCTAGCCGCGCAGTGCGGTCGACATCCAGATCGAGCCGCACAGTGTGGTCAGCGTCCAGATCGAGCCGCGCATTCATGCCGGAACCGTAAGTTTAGGCGTGGTGGTGCGGTGGGAGTTGGTGTGAGTGGTCTTCTCCCAGCCTCCGTGCCCCCGGATCTCACGCCACACGGCCCGAACCGCGGCGGCTGAAAGGAGCAGCTGGTACGGAAAGGTGCCCAGCAATAGTCGCGCTTGATCGCGGGAACGTATCCGAATGCCGAATTCCCGTCCGAACTCACCGAGTGCGGCAGATTCGACCGCCACCGTGACGAGCGTCGGTGCCAGCGGAATGAACGTCACCAACGCCGTCGGCACCGGAACCTTCAGCAGAAACATCGACGCTATCGACAGCGGCAACAACACGCCCGTTGCCGCTTGCAGGAAGGGCATCGCCAACGTGTAGCGGGCCAACCAACGCTGTCTGCGGCTAGGAAGCTTGCGCCACTCACCTTTGCGCAGCACCTGCAGAAAACCTTGATCCCAGCGCGTGCGCTGCTTGACGAGAGCACCGATCGAAACGGGGGTCTCCTCCCGGGTGACCGTTTGCGGGTCATAGGCGACGGCCACCCGTGCACCCCGGCTGGACAACCGCACGCCGATCTCGCAGTCCTCGGCCAGACAATCGGGATCCCAACCGCCCACGTCCCGCAGCAACTTCGTGCGGGCGAACACGGTATTCCCCCCAAGCGGAATGAACCGTTTCTCAGCGTGGAAATGCAGGCGGGAGCGGAACCAGAAGTAGTACTCCAGGCAGTTGCGCGCCGACCACCAACTCGTGTGGACGTTCATCAACTGCACGCCCGCCTGAACCACGTCTGCGCCGGGCTCCTCGAACCGCGCTTCGACCAGACGCAGCAGTCCCGGATGGACCTCGTCCTCGGCATCAAAGACACCGACGATGTCGCCTTGGCATGCGGGCAGCGCAGTGTTGAGCGCCTTCGGCTTGTTCTTCGGCACGTTGTAGTCCAGGACCACCTTGACTATCGCGGGGTGGCGCGCCGCGGCCTCACGCGCGACGCACTCTGTCTCCGGGTCGTCGTCACCGATGATCACGATCACCTCGTACCTGGGGTGGTTGAGCCGAGCCAGCGCGTCGATCGTGTCCCCGAGGACATCCTGTTCGTGGCGAGCCGGTAACAGCAATGAGAACGACCGAGGTGCGCCAGCTGCTCGACGCCGAAAACCAGTCGCCGCCAACGCATCCGGACTGCGCCACGCGTGCAGCATCCACCACAGGGTCGTACCGGAGACCGTGAACAACCCCAGCGACAGGACCACCAGCACGACGTCAAGGAAGGGTTGCCGCCACGACGGCGGACGATTCTCGCTGCGCTCGGGCGGCTTTGACTGTGCTTGCTGCTCATCCGAAAACGCCTGCACGCCTTGGGCCGGTGGCAGTGCGCCGCCGGATGAACCTTCGGGATGCGCGCCCGAGCGATCAGGTGAAACCGCGCCGGATTCGCGCCCCGACGCGCCAGGCGACCCGGCACTGTCGGCTGCGGGAACCGCCGGCTTTTGCGCGAGTTGGCCGTTGACCCCGAAGGGCCGCGCACTCAAGACCACTAACCCGACGAAGAGTAGAACGGCACAAAACGCCACCGCGGCGCGCTTGATGCGACGGGCCCAAGGATTTGCCTTACCAACACTCACAGCCGCTCGCAGTGAAGCATCGTTTTGCTTTCCCGGCCGCCGCGACGTCACCGACGCCCTGACTTGCCGCCTAGCCGGATGTGACCGCGCAGTGTGGCCTGCCGGTCGGGCGACGTGATCCACCTCTCCGCCGCGCCCACGCATCGGTACCGCTACGCGCAGTGAAGAATCATTCTGCCGTCCCGGCCGCCGCGGCGGAACCGACGGCGCAAGGGCCCCCGGAGCCGGATCGATCCGCACAGTGTGGTCGACGCCCACATCGAACCGCGCAGTGGGGTCACCACCTAGATCCAGCCCGACAGTGTGGTCAACACCTAGATCGAGCCGCGCCGTGGGGTCAACACCTAGATCCAGCCCGACAGTGTGGTCAACACCTAGATCGAGCCGCGCCGTGGGGTCAACACCTAGATCCA